>JGI25327J35509_1001398_pt1 | contig 18965 bp, 12 predicted proteins | sample HigsolmetaAR202D_FD_35509 | JGI IMG/M metagenome (IMG submission 35509)
ACGCCGCGTCCCAGGTACAACCAACTGGGCTGCGGACGCGCCGGAGAGGACGAGCCATCGGCGGCCGTTTCGCAATTCGATGCTGCTCGTGCCGCGTGCTTCTTGCTGGTTTGGGGCTTGTCGACTTGATGGGGTTTCTTGGCACGCCTAACGGTTGTTGGCTTGGGCGGGGCAAGGGTGCCCAGGTCCAGGGCCGCGCGCAGGCTGGTGGGCGGTAGCAGTTCGGGCTCCCACGAGTTTTCCAGCAGCCGAGCCGTGGCGGGCGTGAAGGGAGCCGGAGCGTCGCGCGGCGTGAAGTACCAGTCGTCGGTCAGTCGGCGACGCGACGACAACGCCGCCGAGTCGTCGAGGCGGTGCCACGAGGCCCCGCAGGTCAGGCATTGCCGAGCCCGGCTGGAGCGCAGCCGACAGCCACAGCGAGGGCAGACGCTGGTCTGCTGCTGGCGGTCGCCAGCGGGCTTGTGGCCGAACAACCGGCGAATCCATTCAAGCCAAGCCATGATGCCTCGAGGCAGGGGCACGAACACTTGCCGGGGCAAGAACGCACAAACGGCCACTCACGGCGGCAGCGGGGAGACTGACTTCGTCCTTCGGACCGAGGCCCAAGCGGAGTGGCCACTGGCGGCCTGTCGCCGTGGAAAGCCGTGGCTTGTCCTGGTCATGGGCGACAGGTCGCCGGTGAAAGCCAGGACGCCGCCTGGGGAAAGCAAGCTCAGGCAATCGCTACCGCGGCGGAACGCCGCAGCTACGCAGGTCTCAGTTCGCCCTGGTGCTGCCGCCGTGAGCAGCCGCTTGACGACCGCCCACCATGCCACAACTGGCCGCTCCTTGGCAATGGCAGTTCGCCGCCGGCCGGGGTCACGACGCGGCCCGACCCAGCGCCGGCAACGCCTGGTTGACGAGCTGGCTGCCGGTTTCGCTCGCCTGGGCGATGTGAGCCAGGCCGGCTAACGCCCGGGCCGCGACGGCCTCGCAATCTGCGCCTGCCCACCGAGCGAGCAGGTGAACAATACGCTCGATCGGCGGTGCATGATCTCCGCCGGATTGCGATGCTGCGGTTCCATCGGTAAGCGTGTGCGCTACTGCGGCGGCTGCCTCGTCGATGGTCAACTCCAGCGTCCGCACCGAGGCGTCGTCGCGTGCCAGGATGGTTTCCCACAATGTCCAGGCGTGCTGGACAATAGCCGGGGGAAGCGGTCGGGCCTTGCCCAGCAGGCTGTCGCCCGTGTGGCGAGCCAGCCAGGCCACCATGGCGTGTTGCACGTCGTCGCGGTGACTGGTGCACAACCTGGCCCAAAAGGCCGGTTCCACCTCCGCCGGTTTTCGGGCAGTCCACCAGCGGCAAGCGAGTTTGCGCACCTGCACAAACGGATGGTCGAAGTACGCCCACAGGGCCGCATCGGACTCGGCATCGATCGCTCGCACCTGGGCGCGATGTTCCGTAATCAGCGACAGAGCCCAGGTCGCAATGGGCACTGCAAAGCGGTGGCACCGCACGCCGGCCAGGCGGTGCGCCATGGCCCGGTTAAAAGCCGCCGGGGCCTGCGCGGTACTTGGCAAGAACTTGCTCCATGCGGCCGCCACCAAATCGGGATGGCTCTGGGTGCACAGCGTTACCAGGTCGGCACGGCTCAGCTCGTCGCAGTCGATGCGTTCGATCAGGCGTTGCCGGACGAATTGCCGTGCGCCCACATGCCGCGTTTGCAGCAGCGGCAAACATTCGTCGACGGACAGCTTGTCGAGCGTGGTAGAAGCCTTCAGGCCTTCGCACGCAAAGTCGGCAATCTCAGGCCGGGCACGCTCCAACAGCGGCAACCAGCACAGCGGCGAAACCGACCGCAACCGTGCGGCGTGTTCGGCCAGCAACAGTTGATGGGCCCACCGTCTTACGAGGTGGCTCCGTGCTTCGACCATCAGCCGCAGCAGGGCGTCGCTCGCGGCAGGCATTTGCCACAGTGAGAGGAAGCTGGGCGCAGGAGTCAGACTCGCAAGCCGCCGGCCCGGCTGCAACCGCACGGTATGGCGGCCAAACGCCAGCACCGGATGATGCCGGTAGCAGATCTGGAGCAGTCCCCAGCGGTCGAGCACACGTTCACCGGTGGCCAGGTCGTCGTCGGTGTAGCGGGCCAGCAGTGAAGCCGCGATCGTTGGATATCGTTCCGGTTCCAGATGGGCAAACCGGCGGATCGCTCGCCACGCCCTGCGCCGTAAGTAATACCGGGTACGGTACGAGAAGATCCGTCCTCGGTGTGGCAGCGGCACCTTGCTGCGGTGATCGTGCCAGGTGTCGTCCGATTTGCGGCGGCGGAAGGAGGGGATCACATTCTGGAGGGCCGACAGGCGAATATCACCGCTGGGGGCTGGACGCCGAGCGTGCGTGACCAGCCGGTCGAACGCCACCAGGAACGCCCCCACCAGTTCCATGTCGTTGCGCCGCTCGGCCGCCCGATAGAGCCGTTTCACCAGTGGCTGGTGCCCCGGGTAACGCAGCACCCCATCCAGGTACGCCAGCAGTTGTACCCGCGACCACGAACGGGTATCGGCCGCCCAGCGGTCGGCCAGCGACGCGGCTAACACCGGGTCGCGCAGCTTCTCAAGTTCGGTGAGAAAGTCGGGCGATGCTTCCTCAAACGCCCGCTCGACCGGCGTCTGGTGGGACAGACGGGCAGGGGGCTCACCGCTTGAAGGGGTGGGAACTTCCGCTGCCGGCTGCCCCGACAGCTCCGTGGACTGCGGCCGGTGCTCCGAGTTGGGCAAGGGCAGCAGTTCCCGATCAGGGGGGGCCTCGTCGCTGGTGGCGTCCAGGATCGACTCCTCGCGCGTTTGCCGGATCAGCGGATCTTGGGTGTCGTTCCACATGGCACTGCGGGGGTGGCAACAAGCCGGCAGCTTCCTTGCATGCGTATGGTGCCAGTCAGGCCACCGTCGGCCTCGTCTCAGGCTGCGGCCGGCGACGCTTCCTGAAGCCACGCGAGCAGATGGTCGGCCCGTTCGGCAATCTCGCGGGTTTGATCCTTCACCTTGCGGACGAAGGCATTATCGTTGAACGACCCACGCACGGCGGTGAAGTCGGCCAATTGGGTTTCGCGGTCGCCGCCGATGCCGTAGCTTACCTGGGCCGATTCCTTGAACTCCTGTTCGGCGTCACGTAGCACGCCCTGGTTGTATTGGGCGGTGGCACTCTTCCAGGTGGTGATGGCCTGGCGGAAGTCGTCCAGGGTAACCTGCTCGGCGGTCCGGCCGAGCAGCGCGAGCCAGCCGCCGGCGACCCAGTCCCATTCCAGCCTTTCATAGGCGGCGTGCAGGTCCAACAGCCGCGTTTCGATCGCTGTCAGCGAGGCAAGTTCGCCCGACTCGATGTCCTCAATCAGCCTGGTCACCTGCGAACGCGGAGCCAGCAGCCCGGCCATATCCACCCATTCGCCTTGGCCATGACCGTCGCTTTTGAGCAACTGTTGCAGCTCGGCCAGCGAACAGGCCTGCCCTTCGCGCGAGGCCAAGAACGTTTCGAGCCGGGCCGCGATTTTGCTGCCCAAATACATTTGTACGGCCGTACGGTACAGGCCGGCGGCCCGGTGCAGCCGCGACGTGCGAATCTGGACCCCGCCCAGCGACACGAACTCGCGGTGGCCCCATTCCTGTTCGGCCAGGCCGCTCAGCATCTCGGCCGCCCGCTGCATCCGCCCGATGGTGTAAGGGCTGAACGCCTCGAAGTTGATTCGATCGAGCAAGTCGGGATCAGTACGGCGGTCGCGATCACGCCACTTGTGGATGTCGCGCAACGTGCCGACGTTGGCCAAACCCGCGGCCGGTACCAGCAGGCTTTGTCCGTTCGATTCCAACAGGTACGAGAACGGGAAGTCGGAAACATCTATCGGCCGGGTGTGCCGCCCGATCACCGTGGTGAAGGGGGCCACTCGGCTGCACCACACCAGGTAGCTCGACGAGCCCGTCTTGGCCCCGCGCTCCAGCACGCCCTGATGCAGCGGGCCGAGCTTGTACAGGTGATTGCTTTGGTTGGTGCCACTGCCGGCGTTGTAGAACGAGAACAAGCCGGCGATCAGCAGACTCGACTTGTGGTGCGTCACTGTGTACGGGCCGGCCAGCAGCGAACAGGCTTCGCCGTGCTGCGCCTCGCAGTTGGCGAAGAACAGGCTGTTATCGGCCGAGAACTGCCGGCCGATGCGCACACCTTGCCCGACAAAGCAGCGCGTCAGCAGGGCACTGTGATCGATGCTGGCCCCCGAGGCGACCACCACTTTCTCGGCAGCCACGCCTTCGCCAATGATGATTGGCGCGTGCGGGTTGCTGTTGAGGCTGGCATCGGTCAACTTGAGCACACCCTGCAAGACCGCGGCGGGGCCGATGCGTACGTTGATCAGGGCGCCGCAGCCCGTCAGCCGCGCGCCGGTGCCGATATAGCCGCGGCTGCTGCGGACGGTATCCACGTACTCCGCGATGGCTTGCCGCAGCTTCTTCTGCAAATCGCGGCGATCGCGGTGCATGGCCAACAGGTACGCAAGCTGACTGCTGAGCCGATCGAACAGCGGCACCGAGCGGCCGCCGGCTTCGTTGAGCACCTCGGCTTCGACACCATTGCCGAAGGTGGTTTCGCCCTCGACCGCCAGCAGGCTGACATCTTCGATCACCACGCGATCGGCGATGTCGTAGTTGGCGATGTGCCGGCCGATGTGCCGGATGTAGACCTCGTTGCCGATCGTGCAGTTATGCAGCGAGGCGTGGCGGATACCGGTGGGGCGTTCCACGCCGCCCATCAAGCGGACCGTTTCGTTGAACGAGCCCAGGCGGATATCGCCGGAGAAGTCGACATGGGCGATCGCTCGAGGATTAAAGTCCTCGGCAACCAGGACGCGGCTCCAGTCCTCGGCCGTGCAGCCCGCCACTTCGAGGGTCATGATCTCGAAGTCGGAGAGTGGGCGATAGCTCGCGGTAAGTGTCGTCGATGCGATATTCACGGCCCGCACCTCCCTGTGCGTGTCGTTCTAGGTTGGGACATGTTCTGGCTGCGGCTGCCAGGGCCGCCGGTAAGGATGAGGTGCGCGGAGAACAACCTAATTCTATTTCGCCCGACAAGCTGAATGGTTCGGGGGGTAGGTTGTCCAAATTGCCGTGTCGGCGGCTTTCCTGCGCCGGCAGGCATTTAGCGGGCCGTGTCGCAGCAAGCGGCACGGCTGCCGCACCTGCTTGTCATCGCTTACCGTTTTGCCAGTTCTAGGCGAGGTGTGCTTGCTCCACCTGCTTGAAGTAACGCACAGTCCCCACCTTCAATTCCAATGTGGCTTCGTCGTCGCAGCCAACAATCGCGTGTTCGTGCAGTTGCAGGGCCGAGGCCGTCCACATCTGGCTCACGCCGCCTTCCACCACCTGTTGGAGGGCGCGGGCCTTGGCGGCGCCGCTGACCAGCAGCAGCACCTCTTGGGCGGCCATGATGGTGCCGATGCCCACCGTGATCGCTCGCCGCGGTACCTGCGAAATATCGTTGTCAAAGAACCGCGAGTTGGCGCGGATGGTGTCTTCCGTGAGCGTGACCACCCGGGTGCGAGAGGTCAGGCTCGAGCCCGGCTCGTTGAACGCCAGGTGACCGTCCTGGCCCAATCCGCCGATAAACAGGTGGATGCCGCCGACGCCCCGGATCTTTTCTTCGTATTCGGCGCATTGCCGCTGCAAGTCAGCCGCATTCCCGTCCGGGATGTGAGCCTGCTCGCTGGGCAGATCGATGTGATCGAAAAAGTTGCGCCGCATGAACGTCCGGTAGCTTTGGGGGTGGTCGGCCGGCAGTCCCACGTATTCGTCCATGTTGAACGTTACGACGTGCCGAAACGAGACTTCGCCCGCCCGATGTCGGCGAACCAGCTCCTGGTACATGCCAAGCGGGGTCGACCCGGTGGGCAGCCCCAGCACAAACGGTCGCTCGGCCGTGGGTTGAAACCGGCGGATGCGATCGATTACCAGTTCGGCCGCCCAGCGGCTCAAAGACTCGTACTCGGGTAGAATCACAACGCGCAACGTATTGGGCTCCGGAGAATACGAAAATGCCCCCGTGCGACAAAGGCCAAGTCGCTACTTTGTTGGGGTTGCTTTCAACCACCGGGGGACGCGGGGTATGTTACGGGGCGAACGCTAGCAATGACCGTAGGGGATACCTTAACGAAACGCCGGGCAAATACAATTTCATCCGTTCCGGCGGGGGGATTGCTGGCCCTGCTGCCAATGCCGGCAGCGGGCGGCGTGGGCCTCGGTTGTAGGCCCGCAGGTGCCGTTGGCAATCTTTCGTCCCCCCGGTTTCCAGCCTAAGCAGAGTAAGCATGAATAACGCCCAAATCGCCGCCGTGTTCGACGAGATGGCCGACATCCTGGAGTTTCAGGGGGCCAACCCGTTCCGCGTTCGCGCTTACCGCAACGCCGCGCGCACGATCGGCGATTTGGGCGAGCCGCTGGAAAAGTTGGTCAACGAGGGGCGGGCACTGACCGAGATTCCCGGCATCGGCAAGGATCTGGCCGACAAGATCAACAGTCTCATCACAACAGGCGAACTCAAGCAGTGGCGCGAGCTGCGCGAACAGGTGCCTGCCGGCGTGCTGGCCCTGTTGCGGGTACCTGGTATGGGGCCCAAGAAAGCAGCCGCCCTGCACCGCGAACTGGGCATTCAAAACCTCGATATGCTGCGGGCGGCCTGCGAGCAGCAGAAGGTGCGCGAGCTCAAAGGCTTTGGGGCCAAGACCGAGGAACAGATCCTCAAAGGGCTGGATTTTGCCGCCTCGGCCGGGACGCGGTTTCTCTGGGCCCAGGCGGACGCTTACGCCCAAGCCTTGCGCGAGCACCTGCTGGCCTGTCCTTCGATTGAGAAACTTGAACTGGCAGGCAGCTATCGCCGCGGCCGCGAGACGGTGGGCGACCTCGATATTCTGGTNACGTCGACCAACCACAACGAGGTGATGGACCGCTTCGCGACCTTCGACGGCGTGGCCGACATCCTCGCTCGCGGCGATACCAAGATGAGCGTTCGCCTGCTGAATGGGCTCCAGGTCGATCTGCGCGTGGTGCCCAGCGAATCGTTTGGGGCGGCCCTGCAGTACTTCACCGGCAGCAAGGAACATAACGTGATCCTGCGTGGCCGGGCCAAAGCGGAAGGGCTCAAGATCAACGAGTGGGGCGTGTTCCGCGGCGAGCAGCGCGTAGGCGGCGAAACCGAAGAAGAGGTGTATGCCCTGCTGGGCTTGCCGTGGATTCCGCCCGAGCTACGTGAAGCCCGCCGCGAGTTTCACTGGGCCGATGCCGGCGAATTGCCGGAGCTGATTACCGTGGACGACCTGCGCGGTGATCTGCATATGCACANCACCGCTACCGACGGCAAGGCTACGCTGGAAGAAATGGTGGCCGCCGCGCAAGCCAACGGGCTCAAGTACATCGCCATCACTGATCACTCCAAACGGGTCACGATGGCGGGTGGCTTGGATGGTCCGCGACTGATGAAGCAGTGGGAGGAAATCGACCGGCTCAACGAGCGGCTCCGCGGCTTTACGGTGCTTAAGGGCGTGGAGGTCGATATCCTCGAACGCGGCGGTTTGGACCTGGACGATGACGTGCTGCGCCACGCCGATTGGGTCGTCGCCAGCTTGCACTACGGGCAAAACCAGCCGCGTGAGCAGATCACTCGCCGCATCGTCGAGGCACTTGAAAATCCGTACGTGTGCGCCATCGGACATCCGACGGGCCGGCTGATCAACGCCCGTGATCGCTACGACGTTGATCTGGAGGCCGTGTTCGACGCCGCCAAGAAACACAACAAGTGCTTGGAGTTGAACTGTTCGCCGCAGCGGCTCGACTTGGACGACGTCGCCTGTGCGACCGCCCGGGACTATGGCATCCCGATTGTCATTTCCACCGACGCACACAGCGTAGAAAGCCTGGGCAATCTCCGCTATGGCGTGTTGCAAGCCCGGCGTGCCGGCCTGACCAAGGCCGATGTGGCCAACACGCGCACCTGGCCGCAGCTCAAGAAACTGCTGGGCCGATAAGGAAACGCCAGCAGGGCAAGAAGGCGCCGGAAGTGGTGAATGGCAGCGCTAGGTAGTGATTAGCCCACCTGCTTGCAGAGCACCAGGCCCTGGTCCAGTTCCTCGAAGCCCAGCTTCTTCAGTAGGCCCATGCCCAAGGCGTTGTCCGCTTCGCACACTGCGGTAACCTGTGCGAAGCCGCTGCTGGCGAGGTGCTTGAACGCTTCGGACAATAGATAGGTGGCGAACCCACGCTGGCGGACTTCGGGCGACGTGGTCACGCACGACAGCACGACCGAATCGCCGCTGACCTCGCGATACATGGGCTCATGGTACCAGAACATCGCCTGGCATTGAGCACTCACGCCCGATTTTGGCATCAGCTCGAACTGTACCCGTTCGAGTACGCCCAGCCGGCAGGCTTGCCACCAGCTATTGGGAACCGGGTCGTACGTGTGCGTGACCTCCACGGTCCGCCGCACTTGGAGCAGCTTGCGATCGATGGGCGGGCGGAAGCGGCTCAGCTCCAGGCCCATGACCCGTGTTTCTGCCTGCTGCTCGTAGCCCTGCGATTGAAAGAGCTTNACGGCGGGGGCGGCTGACTTCAACAAGCCGGGGCAGGCACCCAGCCCATACAGCCCCACGTAGAACGGCGAGCGGTTTCCCCATTCGCCGGCTTGAATCGTCCGGGCACCACGTTGAGCCAGGTACGCTTCGGCCTGGGCCAGCAGTTCGCGGCCAACTCCATGGCGACGATGCTTGGGATCAACCACCAGCATGCTCACCACGCCCTGGCTGTGGTCGAGCTCGTCGGCTTGTTCGTCCAGGCCAAAGCCGGCATGAACAAAGCCGATGATCTCGTCGTCATCGACCGCCACGATCAGCCCTTTGTGGTCGAAGTAGGGCTTGGAGAAGACAACGTCTTCCAGCAGCGAGGCCGAGATCGGCTGCGACAGCCCGGTGCCAGCGTTGCACGATTGCCAGATAGCAGCCAGCCGGGGAGGATCTGCGTTATGGAAGGTGCGAAATTGCATGGATTGCCGTCACGACGAGCACAAGCCCCCGACCGTGCGACCCAACCGTCTGGTCCTGGGATAGGCTGCCTGACTGCCAGAATACTGGCGAGCCGCCGGTGCGCTAAGGGGGCCTTTGGAGTGTCGCGCGGACGCGGGAGCAGGTGATGACTTTGGACAGCATACCTTTGGGGCATGCTGGTCCCGCCTTGTGTGCAGGCCGCGCGCCAAAGCTGCATCGCCTTTGCTGAATCAGCCGTTGCGCCTTTCAGGCAGCAAACCAGGCGCAACAGAACAGCCGCGGCACCCGGGGGCACCGCGGCTGGCTGTTTGGAATTGCACTCGGGCACGGCCTGCATCAGGGCCGTGCAAGGCAGATTAATTCTGGAACGGGTTGGCCGGAGCCGGCTTGCTAGGAGTTTCAAACGGATTGGCCGGCGCCGGAGTGGCGGGTTGGCTCGGCGTTTCGAACGGGTTGGCTGGGTTTGCCGGGGCAGCCGGCTTGGGCGGCTGCGAATTGGCCGGAGCGGCAGGTTCCGCCGGCTCGAACGGATTGGGGGCCGGAGTGGCCGGCTTGGCGGGGGCAGGCTGTTCGAACGGATTGCCCGGGTCGGCCGGCGCCGTCGCTGGTTTGTCCTGATCGGCAGCGGGAGCCGGAGCGGCCGGGGCAGGCATGGGCGCCGCCGGAACCGGAGCGGCGGGCACTGCGCTGGCCGGCGATTCAAACGGATTGTCGACGTCGGCATTCGGATCGGCGGGCACCGCAGGCAAGGCCGGGGCCATCGGCTGCGCAGGCGCCGTGGCCGGCCCGTAGACATCGGCCGGAGCCTGAATGGCACGCATCGCCTCGGCAGCCTTGCGGGCGGCGGCGATGTTGGCCTTGGTGCGATGCTTCTCGATGGTCAAACGAACGCTGCCCTGGATGCGTTCCAGGGCCCGATCGACGTTGTACAGTCCGCCTGCCTGCGAGACTTCCAGTTCGGCGGCGCGATCAAAGTCGGCACTGGCTTCCTCAGGACGGCCAAGTTGCAAGTAGGTCAGACCGCGGAAGTAATAGGCCCGGGGATCTTGCGAACCGCTTTCGATCGCGGTGTTCAGGAGCTCAAACGCTTCCAGCGGCTGACCCGCGAAATAAGCATGAGCACCGCTGCCGTAGAGATCCTCCAGGAGGCCTTGTTGCGCTTGCGCCACACCGCCCAGCAGCGCGCCCGAAACGGCTGCGGCGGCCACGGCTTGCATCATGGAGAACGATCGCATCGGTTCATTACTCCCAGAGATATGACGGGTTCCGGTTGAAAGGTAGCCTCGGTGCCATGCGCGGGCCGGGAGGTACCCCCCAAGTCCAGCAGATACTAGCGTGCGAAGCCAGCACGCTTTCAGCAGGGGGGGGCTTGGTATCCGCCAAGCCAATGTGCGAAACGCCCCGGCTGGTAGCGCGTCAACCGATCCTACTCGTCACGAATTTCGATTGCAACAAAATGCGGTAGGGTGCGTTTCAGGCCGCAGTACCCGGGCCATCTCACGTAGTTTAGGTGGCAATTCTTGTGCCTGCGGCGGGGAATGTTTCCGCGGCAAACTCTTACATGGCCGCAGAACGCGAAATATACTCACCACCGGTCTAGCCCGTGCCCTCCGCCGCTTCCCGCGGCGCTCATCATCTACCACATGCTGGGGGAGTATCTGCCATGCAACTGGGACTGGTCACCTACAACTGGGGGAAGGACTGGGATCTGCCGACCCTGCTCAGAAACTGCGAGGCCACCGGTTACTACGGCGTGGAACTCCGCAGCACCCACAAGCATGGCGTGGAGCCTCATCTCAATGAGCGGCAGCGGGCCGAAGTGGCCATGCGGTTTGCCGATAGCCCGGTACAACTGGTCGGGCTGGGCACGGCCTGCGAGTATCACTCGCCCGATCCGGCCGTGTTGAAAAAGAACATTGAGGAAACCAAAGCGTTCATTCGCCTGTGCCACGACATCGGCGGCATCGGCGTCAAGGTGCGTCCCAATGCGCTGCCCGACGGCGTGCCGGTTGACAAGACACTTGAGCAAATCGGCCGGGCTCTCAACGAAGTGGCCGAGTACGGTGCCGGTTTCGGCGTTTCGATCCGTCTGGAAGTCCACGGCCGCGGCACGCAGGAACTGCCCAACATCAAGAAGATCATGGACGTGGCCGACAATCCGGGCGTCGGCATCTGCTGGAACTGCAATCCCACGGACCTCAAGGGGGATGGCTTGCAGGCGAACTTCAACCTGGTGAAGCACCGCATGAGCGACGTGGTGCACATCCACGACCTGCGCAACAAGGATTATCCGTGGGAAGAGTTCTTCGCCCTGCTGCGTGGCATCAAGTACGAGGGCTGGACGCTCATCGAGGAAGGCAAGGTGCCTGAGGATATCCTCGGCTCCATGAAGGCCAACGTACCGATCTGGAAGAAACTCGCTGGCGTCCGGTAAGGCGGGGCGAACTTTTCACCAGTCTCCGAGCTGGGCAATTACAGAAACCTCGCACGGAAGCCGGTCAAACGTTTGGTAAACTGGACCGATCCCAGGGGCGCATTGCGCTTCGAATCCCATGGCAGTCATCATGCAACACACCTGGTTTACCGCTGCTGTGCGTTGGTTGGGAAAGCCGTTCTGGCCTGCGATGGTGGTGCTGGCCGGCGGGCTGGCTACGCTCCCTGTGCCGGTGTATGGCCAGGAGCTGGCAGCACCTCGTCTGGCTCCGCCCGACGCGCTGATCGGTCCGCCGTTTGTCACCTGCAAAGCCTGGGCAATCGCCGATGGACGCACGGGCGAGTTCCTGTTTGGCCACAACGAGGATCAAAAACTCGATAACGCCAGCACCACCAAGGTGATGACCATCTACCTGGTGTTGAAGCTGGCCGAGGCCGACCCTGCGGTGCTCGACGAAGTGATCACGTTCTCCGAACGGGCCGACCAGACGCCTGGCAGCACCGCGGGCGTCAAGGCGGGCGAAAGCCTCACGGTTCGCGAGCTGCTCTACGGTTTGATGCTGCCCTCGGGCAATGACGCCAGCGTGGCTTTGGCCGAACACTTTGGCGGCCGCTTTGCCGCACTTTCTGAAGCAGAGAAGGAACTGTTGGTCCGCTCGGATCGTTCCGGCGGCGATACCAATGGGAACGCGGGCACGAAGCCGGCCGAAGAATTGCAAAACGGCAAGCCCGCCGAGGCCGAGAACGCGGCCGACGATGCCCTCAACCGCTTTGTAGCCCAGATGAACCGCGAGGCCGCACGGCTGGGGATGAAGAACACGCAGTTCAAGAATCCTCATGGGCTGAGCGTGCCCGGCCACGGCACCAGCGCCCGCGATTTGCTGATTCTGGCCCACGCCGCGATGCAAAACCCGCTGTTTCGCCAGTACGTGTCCACGCGTGAACATGTGACGAAGCTGACAGCCGCTGATGGCAGTACGCGGGAAGTGACTTGGCGCAATACCAATCAACTGCTGGGCATCAGCGGATACGACGGCATCAAGACGGGGACCACCAACGCGGCCGGGGCTTGCCTCGTATCCAGTGCGCGCCGCGGCGATGATCATCTGTTGATGGTCGTGCTGGGGGCCACCAGTCCCGACGCCCGGTACGTCGATTCTCGCAACCTGTATCGCTGGGCCTGGCAACAACGGGCGAAGAAATAGCCGCGTTTCTCGGCGAAGTTCTGCCGGCATGCGAACCAGCTGCTCGTGCTCATCGTACATGCAAATACAGGCAATGCAGATTCACTTCGTTTCAAACGTGTGTTTGAGCGGAGCATGGAATTTGATTGACCTTAATTATCGGCTCCTCTAGATTCCTGAATGCCGGTTGCATTGGCGGTTGGCTTTGAATTGTTGGGGCTGGCCGCCATCCCGTTCGCATTAGCTCATCACTCATCTCGTCTGTTTGGCAATCGGCTCTGAAGGGGCTCGGTAATTGCCGAGCGCATCGTGCTGTAGCGAATTTTGCCCAATCGCATGTACGACGATTGACGCTTGCGCGTGCGCTTTGCCCGAGCAGTTAGGGAGGTATCCCATGGCAATCCGCACGACCACGGTCACGATCAACGCTGCCTTCCTGCGCGAGATCAAGGAGGACAACCAGCGGCTTAAGGAACTGCTTGCCGAGCTGCGCGAGGCACTGGGCGAGCGACCTACCAATGACGCGCTTACCCGCCACCAGTTGATCGAGAAACTGAGCGACTTCCGCGATCTGCTGGCGACCCATTTCGCCCTGGAAGAGGCCTTCGGCTACTTCGATGAGCCGCTGATGGCCGCACCCCGGCTGGCCGAGCGGGCGGAAGAACTGCGGCAGGAACACGCCAGGCTGTTCGTTCGCTTGTGCGGCCTCCCCGGCTGGCCGAGCGGGCGGAAGAACTGCGGCAGGAACACGCCAGGCTGTTCGTTCGCTTGTGCGGCCTCGTCGATCAGGCGGAGGACATCTTCCAGCGCGAGCCGCACGAACGGGCGTACCGCCTGATTGCCGAGCAGTTCCGGCAGTTTGACTCCGACCTGCAAGTCCATGAGCAGGCCGAAAACGAACTCATCATGGAGGCCTTCAACGCCGATATCGGCGTGGGCGACTAACGCGCCGCCTGTTCTCTGGCGCAATCTTGCCCACCGCAGGCGAACGGTCGGCTACGGCTGGTTGGGAGCTTTGTGCGCGGTTGCCAAAGGTCGCTGGCCGGCATCGAAGCGGCGCATGGGCGGCCTATCAGGCACGACTGTTGTTGTCGCTACAACCGGACGGTCCTGCCAACGCTTCGCCCACTTCGCCATTGCAGCCACGTGGCCAACGCAAATGGCCTGCTTTCAAGAGCTTACGCTGCTTCTCCAGGATGCCGCTGCGCAGCCTGGCAACTGGTGCGAAGTTTGCTGCTGCCTAGGGCGAGCTATAGAATAACCGGGCCATTGGTACGCGCATGCCGCGTGGGTGGCTGCCGACTCGTCCCTGTGCACTCCGCGGGCTGCCTGGCTTGGGCATAACCGGGGTGTACCCTTGTGCTTTGGCGATGAACCGCGGTCCCCAAAACTTCCGTATGGATGGAAGTGGTAGCGGCGGTTTGATCAGCGAGCCGGGCCGGCGGTTGCCCGCGGACTGAATGTGCGCTTGGGGGCCGACGTCTATCCAGTCTGGTACCAACAGGAAGGTAAGTGCTCCTTGGCGACTAAACCACGCAGCTTGGGCGACGTCCTGCAGGAATTCAGCCACCGCCGGCAGTTGATGCAGGACGAACTCCACAAGGTCATCATCGGCCAGGACGACGTCATCGAGCAGGTGTTCGCGGCCATCTTCACCCGGGGGCATTGCCTGCTGGAAGGCGTGCCGGGGCTCGCCAAGACCCTGCTGGTGAGTACGTTGGCGCGCATTCTGGACATCGAGTTCAAGCGCATTCAGTTCACGCCGGATTTGATGCCGTCGGACATTACCGGCACCAACGTGCTGGAAGAAGACGAAAGCGGCCGGCGGCACTTCCGCTTTGTGCAAGGGCCGGTTTTTACCAACATTCTGCTGGCCGACGAAATCAACCGCACGCCGCCCAAGACCCAGGCGGCGCTGCTCCAGGCGATGCAGGAACGCGAAGTCACGGTCGGCCAGACCACGTATCCGCTGCCCGACCCGTTCTTCACCATTGCCACCCAGAACCCGATCGAGCAGGAAGGTACCTACCCGCTGCCCGAAGCGCAGCTCGACCGGTTCATGTTCAACATCAAGGTCGATTACCCCACGGCCGACGAAGAAGAACGCATCCTGGCGGCGACCACCCGGCAGGAAAAGCCCGAGATCCGCAAGGTGCTCAAGGCCGAGGAAATCACGGTCGTGCAGCAACTGGTCGGCAAGGTGGCGGTCAGCGAGTACGTGGTGAAGTACTGCGCCCGGCTGGTGCGCGCAACCCGGCCGCGTGATCCCTCGGCCCCCAAGTTTGTCCAGGAGTTTGTCGACTGGGGCGCCGGGCCGCGTGCAGGCCAGTTTTTGATCCAGGGTGGCAAGGCGCTGGCTGCGATGGACGGCCGTTTCTCGGTGGCGATCGACGACATTCGCCGCGTGGCGATTCCGGTGCTGCGGCATCGCGTGAGCGCGAACTTCCAGGCCCAGGCCGAAGGTCTGACCACCGAAGACATCATTCGCCGGTTGCTGGAGCACGTGCCCACGCCTGAGGTCGAAAAGTTTGAACGCTAGCCGGCCTCGCTTCCCCGGCGGCGCGGTCGCGTCGGGCCTCACGTCCCGCAACCCCGCACTTCCCGTTTGCCCCTCACATTGAGCCCACGGCCATGCCTGCCGCTGAGCAGTATCTCAAGCCCGAGGTCATCCGCCAGATTTCGCGGCTGGACCTGCGCGCGCAGTTCATCGTGCGGGGATTTTTGCACGGGCTTCATGCCAGCCCGTTTCATGGCTTCTCGGTCGAGTTCAGCGAGCACCGCCGGTACGCGCCGGGCGATGATCTCAAGGACATCGACTGGCTGGTGTATGCCAAGACCGACAAGTACTACGTCAAGAAGTTCGAGGCCGAGACCAACATCACCGGCTACCTGGTGATGGATCTCAGCCAGTCGATGGGCTACACCTACCGGCAGGAGCTGACCAAGTTCGAGTACAGCATCTGCCTGGCCGCGGCCCTGTGTTACCTGATGATTCACCAGCAGGACCCGTGCGGCCTGATCGCCTTCGACGAACGCATCCGGCACAGTCTGCCGCCGCGGTCCAAGCGTACGCAATTGGCCAACGTGTTGAGCCTGCTGTCCAAGCTCGAGCCGACCGGCAAGACCGAGATTGCCAAGAGCCTGGTGCAGATCGCGGCCATGCTCCGGCAGAAATCGCTGCTGATGATTTTCTCAGACCTGCTGGCCGAGCCCGAACCGGTGATCCAGGCCTTGCGGCAACTGCGGCACGGTGGGCACGACGTGATCCTGTTTCACGTGCTGGACGAGGCGGAGGTGAAGTTCCCGTTCTCGGGCATGGTCGAGTTCGAGGAGCCGGAAACCAGGGAACGGCTTCAGGTCGACGCCAGCAACTTCAAGCAGGATTACCTCAGACCTGCTGGCCGAGCCCGAACCGGTGATCCAGGCCTTGCGGCAACTGCGGCACGGTGGGCACGACGTGATCCTGTTCCACGTGCTGGACGAGGCGGAGGTGAAGTTCCCGTTCTCGGGCATGGTCGAGTTCGAGGAGCCGGAAACCAGCGAACGGCTTCAGGTCGACGCCAGCAACTTCAAGCAGGATTACCTGGCAGAGCTCGAACGCTTCCGCGAACACTTCCGCCGCGAATGCTTCCAGAGCGGCGTGGATTACGTGCCGCTGGATACCAGCATGCAGTTTGACAAGGCACTGATGGAATACCTGTTGAGCCGGCGCAGCCGGCGCTAAGCGGACAGGGGGCGGTGGAAACCACACGCGGAACATCGCCGGTGCGAGCCGCGGTTCAACCGCACCTGGAGCAACCCACGCACGATCGGCCGTTATGGAATTCTTGAACTTCGGAATGGCGTTCTTTGCGGCATCGGCTGCCGTGCCGGTGATCCTGCACTTGATCATGCGCCAGAATCCGAAGCACGTGGTCTTTCCGGCCTTGCGCTTCGTGCGGCAGCGCAACGAAGCCAATCGCCGCAAGCTGCGGCTGCGGCACCTGGTGCTGTTGGCTCTGCGGGCGGCGGCCCTGATCTTTCTGGCGTTTGCGCTGGCGCGGCTGACGCTGACCACCTCCGGGGCACTGGTGAGCCAGCAAGCTCCCGTTTCGGCGGTGATGGTGTTCGATACCTCGCCGCGGATGGGCTACGAACAGGACAATCAGACCCGGCTGGCGGCGGCCGTGGAGATCGCCAAGGAGCTGCTCAACAACCTGCCGCCCAAGAGCGAGATCGCCATCTTCGACACCTCGGGCGATCTGGTGAACTACGCCCAGGATATGCAGCTTGCCAAGGATCGCTTGGAGCGGTTGCAGCTTAATCCCGGCTCGCTCGACATGATCACCACGCTGGAAGACGCGGTGCGGCTGCTGACCCAGGCCAGCCACGAGGTGCAGGAGCTGTACATCTTCACCGACCTGTCGCAGGTCACGTGGAGTGAAACCCAGGCGGCCCGCCTGCAAGCCTTGCTGGGCGATGCTCCCAATGCCGCGAGGTTCATTATCGACGTGGGCAGCATTGAGCCTCGCAATACGGCACTGGGCAATCTCGAACTCTCGGCGGAAACGCTCCCCCGCAATACCGAGCTGGTTGTACGGATGCCGGTTTCGCGCGTGGGCGGCACCGTCGAGAAAGAACTGCAATGGTTCCTGCACCACTGGGAGGACGGTCAGGCAGAAACCGAACTCAAGGGCCAGACCTTCTTCACGCAGGAAGACGGCGATTCGCAGACCATCGAGTTTCGCATCAGCACGCTGGACCTGAAGCCCGGCATCTACCAGGGCGAAGTACGCCTGGTGGGCCGCAAGGACGATGGGCTGCAACTGGACGATCAGCGGTTCTTCACCTTCCGCGTGCAACCGCCGTGGCGGATCCTGCTGGCTTCGCCGGCTCCGGCGGAAAGCTACACGTTCGACCTGCACGGCGCGCTGGCCCCGCCGGCGCTGCGCAAAGAAGATCGCACCCGATTTGAGTGCACGGTGATGACGCTGGCGCAGTTGGAAAGCGCCAAGCTCGATAACTACCACGTGGTCGCCCTGCTCGATCCCACGCCGCTGCCCGACGCGGTTTGGGATCGCCTGTATCAGTACGTCAACGCGGGCGGGCGGCTGGCGATCTTTCTCGGCCGAGAAGCCGGCGCACCTGATGCCTCGTTCAATGCCGAGGCTGCGCAGCGGTTACTGCCCGGCAAATTGGGACCGCCAGCCCGGTGGCCGGATGGAACCTTTCTGACCACCGACCGCAACAGCCATCCGCTGCTGCGCGAGTTCCAGCAGCTCGAAGGCGTGCCCTGGCGCAACTTTCCGGTGTTTCGCTTCTGGCCGGTGGAGCAGTTGAACGAGCACGCCCGAGTGATCACTCAGTACACCAACGGCCAGCCGGCGATCCTGGAACGCGATGTTGGCCGCGGCCGTGTGCTGGTGATGACCACGCCCATTTCCGACGAGTTGGACGAGACCGCCTGGAACACCCTGCCAACCGGGCTGGAGCCGTGGCCATTTGTGATGCTGGCCAACGAAACGATGCTGTACCTGGTTGGAGGCGAGAATCAGACCTTCAACTACGTGGCCCAGCCGCAGCTACGGGCAGAGTTGGCGCTCGAAGGTACGAGCGGTATCCCACGATATCTGCTCACGTTTCCCGACGGGCGGCAAGATAACCCGCTTTCCAGTCCCAACGAGCCGCGGATCACGATTCCCGGCATCACGCAGGTGGGCAATTATCGCGTACAAGGTGGCACGGCCGACAGCCCCGTGGAGTTGGGCTTCAGCGTGAACTACGGCCCGGAACAAAGCCAATTGGCTCGTGTTACGCCCGAGCAGCTTGCTGCCACGTTTGGCAGCTTTGAACCGACTGTGGTACGCTCGTCGGGAGAGCTGAAACGGATTGCCCGCACGCGTCGCGAGGGGCAAGAACTGTTCCCCTGGCTGATCATGCTGGTGGCCGTGCTGCTGGCTGCCGAGCACGTGCTGGCGAACGTGTTTTACGGCATGCGGGAGAAGCCGCGGTATCGGCACCCTTGGGAACGGGAGGAGACATGAGGTTGGCCCGTTCGATTCCGCATCGCCTCAAACTGGCGGCCATCGCGCTGGCGTTGGCTGTTGTTGCTTGGGCGGGCACGGGGCAAGAAGCCTGGGCCTGGCAGGCAACCGGTGCTGCTTCGGCGGCCGTTGACGATTCGGCCGTGCGCCGGGTTGCCCCTGCGCCGGATACCGCCACAGGTGACAGCGCCACGGCGCAAGCCTCGCCTGCCCGACCCGCGACCGATCCACAATCCCTAGGGAACGCGCCCGAGGAGGAATCGCCCGCGTCC
>JGI25327J35509_1001402_pt1 | contig 18941 bp, 8 predicted proteins | sample HigsolmetaAR202D_FD_35509 | JGI IMG/M metagenome (IMG submission 35509)
TCCCGCTCTACCGATTACGTGATGCGATTGCTCGCTTATTTGCTGCTGCCCTCCCGCCTCCGGGGACCATTCCCCTAAAAAGTTCGGGATGACTCATGTTTAGTCCTTGTTACTACTCGTTTCTAAGCCTAATATGAAATCTTCTTACCCAGTTCTATTTTTTGGCATTCAGACTAACGGCCCCCTTATTTGCTAACCAAGGGCAGGTAGACCGTGAAGCTAGCACTGGTCTGGATCTGGGTCTTGACCGGGCCGTACCAGTTGCTGTTTTGGTTGAGATCAAGCTCGACCAACCAGTAGCTGTAGCTCTTGCCAGCTTGGGCCGTGGTATCGGTCCAGGTGTAGCTGGCGCCCGTGCTGCTCGAGCCTTTGCTTGCGATCAGGTTCGGAGTGACCTGAACAGCATCGGCGCGCTGGCCGTTCTCGCTGCGATAGATCAGGAAGCCGTAGCTGTTCTGCTCTGCAGCGGTGACCCAATCGAGGTTGATGCCCGTTGTGCTGGCGCTGGCCTCGAAGCGCAGCAGCTTCACAGCAGTCGGCGTCAGCGTATGGATACCAGCGTAGAGCGTCGGGTTGTATTCGCCCGGCATCAAGGTGACCTGTTGGGTCAAGCCGGTCTTGCGATTGGCGTCGCTGTCGATGCTGGTATCGCTGCCTTGGTGCTGCAAGGTGAACTCGTAGCCTGCGGGCAGGTTGCTAAAGCCTACGCTGTAGGTGCCAGCCGGCAAGTTGATGAACTGGTAGAAGCCGTTGTTGTTGGTGGTGGTGGTCGCCACGGGAACACCAGCCGCGTTGTAGAGCGTCACGGTTACATTCGGGACGCCTGCTTCACCAGCATCTCGGATACCGTCTTTGTTGAGGTCATACCAGACCTGGCTGCCCAAGCTGGCTGGCATAAACACGCCAAAGTCGATCGTCAGGTTGCTGTTCGGATCGTTATCGCCATCGTTGGTCGGCTCGTCGTTCGAGCTGAGCGTGATACCAGGCGCCAAGATGCCTTGGTTGTTTGTGCTGCTGCCGTTGTCGTCGTTGTCGACATCGTTGTTAGCGTTGGGCGCAGGCTCGTAGGGGCCGGTCGCGTTGATATGGGTGCCAACGCTGCCGGTGCTGCTGATGTAGCCCTCGAGCGGCCCACCGCTGGCGAAGTTCGATGGGTCAAGCTGGACGATGTATTGGCCCGGCACGAGATTGTCGAACAGGTAGAGACCGACAGCGCTTGTGGTTGTGCTGCCAACCAGTTCGCCCGGATCGATCACGTTGTTTTGGTTGCGGTCGTGGTAGAGGTTCACAACCACGTTATCGATGCCGCTTTCGCCGCTATCGACGACGCCATTGTTGTTGACATCGTACCAGACCAAGTTGCCAAGGCTGACCGGCAGGTAGAGACCTAGGTCCCAGCTCGGATCGTGCTCGTTCAGCGCGATGTTGGTGACGATCGTGCGGCCGGTGTTCGGATCGACATCGCTATCGGCTTGATCGTCGCTACCCACATCTTGGGTCGTGACTTTATAGCCGTTCGGGATATCGAACTCGACATAATAGTCGCCGGGAGGCAGATGCTTGAAGCTGTAGTTGCCGTTCAGATCGGTCACCACGCTCTCCACCAGCGTGCCGTTCGAGGTATAGAGGGTGACGGTGACATTGGGTACACCTACCTCACCGTTATCCTGAATACCGTTGCCGTTAGCGTCGAGCCAGACACGATCGCCCAAGCTGGCTGTGTAGTAGATACCAGCGTCCCAGGTGAGATCGCTTTCGCCCGAGCTTAGCTCGATGATAGCGGTGCGTCCGGTTGTGACATCGGCGTCGCTATCGTTGCTGCTAGTGCTGTTTGCACTGTTTTGCGGGCTGCGCTCGTAGCCGATGGGCAGCTCGAACTCGACATAGTACTGGCCAGCGGGCAGGTTATCGAACAGATAGCTACCGTCGATTCCGGTGGTTTGCGTGTCGACAAGTACGTCGTCGGCAGTGCCTACCAGACCGTCGGGGCCAGGTGTGTAGAGCTTGACCGTAACGCCCGGCACACCCTGCTCACCCTGATCTTGGATACCGTCGCGGTTGCTATCCAACCAGACGATATCGCCGAGTTGGGCCGGAATGTAGAAGCCGAAGTCGAGCGTCAGGTTACCGTTGGTGTCGTCGCCGTCGTCGCTGTTGCCGGGTTCGTCGCCCGAGCTGAGCGTGATCGGCTGGCTATAGACTTGGTTGCCGTTTCCGATACCGTTATCGTCGTTGTCGACGTTGTTGTTGGGCGTTGCACTCGTCGCGATATCGCTGCTCGATACATAGCCGCTCGGAGCGGTGACGCGCACCACATACTGGCCCGGAGGCAGATCGGTGAAGAGATACTCACCGTTGGCTGTGGTGGTTTGGCTCGCAACCGGGTTGCCGTTGATATCGAGGGCAGGAGTGCTGCCATCGCCCATAAAGAGCTCGACCAGCGCGCCAGCCAGCGGTGTATCGATGCCGGCATCGAAGACGCCGTTGTTAGCCATGTCTTCGAAGATCAGGTTGCCCAGACGCAGCGGGTGGAAGAAGCCGAAGTCGACTGTCATGTTGCCCATGGTGTCGTCGCCATCGGCGGCTGTGTCGGGTTCGTTCTTGGCAACCAGCTTGATAACGTTGCTCTCGACGTAGCCGTTCTGCAGCAGACCGTTATCGTCGTTGTCGATATCGTTGTTCGGGTCGAAGCTCGAGACGATATCGCTGCTCGAAACGAAGTCGGAGCCAGCGGGCGGCGTGACACGCACGATATACTCACCCGGCATCAGGTTATCGAATAGGTAGAGACCGTCGGGGCCCGTAGTTTGCGGGGCGACAGGCGTGCCATCGGGATGGGTCGCTGGGGTGACGCCGTCGCTCAGATAGAGCTCGACGGTGAAGCCAGCCAGCGGGCGGTCGCTTCCGGCATCGTAGACGCCGTTGTTTGCGACATCTTCGAAGACGAAGTTGCCCAAACGAACCGTCTGATAGAAGCCGAAGTCGAGCGTCAGGTTGCCGTTGTTATCATCGCCATCGTTGGTCGGCTCGCTGTTCGAGATCAACTCGATGGGATTGCTGCGAACGACATTGCCGCTACCGATACCGTTGTCGTCGTTATCGGTGTCGTTATCGGGTGTGGCCGTGCTGGCGATATCGCTGCTCGAGAAGTAGCCGTTGGGCGCGCTCACTTGGACGATGTAGCGGCCGGGGGCCAGATCCTCAAACAGGTAGCGACCGTCGGGGCCCGTGGTTTGCGGGGCGACCGGTGTGCCATCGGGATGGGTGGCAGGCGTGCCATCTTCGAAGAGCAGCTCAACCGTAGCGCCCGCGAGCGGCGTGTCGTCTCCGTCGAAGCGTCCGTTGTTGTCGAGATCCTCAAAGATGAGGTCGCCGAGCCGCAGCGGCTGATAGAAGCCGAAGTCGAGCGTCAGGTTGCCGTTGTTGTCGTCTCCGTCGTTGGTCGGCTCGCCGTTCGAGCTGAGCGTGATCGGATTGCTGCTGACGACATTGCCGACGCCGATACCGTTATCGTCGTTGTTGACGTTGTTGTCGGGCGTAGCCGTGCTGGCGATATCGCTGCTCGAGCGATAGCCGTTGGGCGCGGTCACCTTCACCACATACTGGCCCGGATAGAGGTTTGTGAAGTTGTACAAGCCGTCCGATCCGGTCGTCTGCGGGCTAACTGTCGCTCCGGTAACGTCGACCACCGGAGTTACACCGTCAGCTGCGAAGAGCTCAACGGTCGCGCCAGCCAAGGGGCTATCGACACCGTTGTCATAGACGCCGTTATTGGCAACGTCGATGAACACCAGATCGCCCAAGTTGACTGGCTGGAAGAGGCCGAAGTCGACCGTCAGGTTGCTGCGGTTATCGGCGGTGTCATCACCGATATCCGGGGTTGGAGGCTCGCCCGTCGGTTCGCCGTCGACCGTCAGTTCGACCGTTGCGCTACGGATGACGCTGCCGAACGTGGTGCCGTTGTCGTCGTTGTCGCTGTTATTGCTATCGGCGTTAGGAGCGGGCTCGTATGGTCCGCTTGTTGCCATCGCACCCGTGCTGGAGAGATAGCCAGCCGGAGGCACGATCTCGACGATGTACTTGCCTGCGCTCAGGTTCGTGAAGAGATAGTAGCCGCCGCTATTGGTTGTGGTTGTTGCGATCGCATCGGCGCTGTTCGACGTGTTATCGCCGTTCAGATCGTCGGGGATACCATCGCCGTTGTCGTCGCGATACAGGCGCACGGTTACGCCAGCGATACCAGTCTCGCTGTTATTGATAGTGCCGCTGTTGTCTGCATCCAGCCAGACCTGATTGCCCAGCGAGAGCGCGGGATAGAAGCCGAAGTCAACCGTGAGGTTCGAGTTCTCATCTTGCGCATTATCGGTCAAGCCGGGCATTGAAGGCTCGCCGGTCGGCTCATCGCCCAAGCTCAGGGTTACCGTGCCACTACGGGTTACTGAACCGGCGCGGCTACCATTGTCATCATTGTCGATATCATCGTCGGGATCTGGAGCGCTCTCATATGGTTGCGGTAGGGTTAAGCCGGTACTGGTTGTCATACCATTGGGCGTTACCACTTCGACAATATAGTTGCCTTCGCCCAGATCGGTGAAGAGGTAGTGACCATCGGCATTGGTGGTTGTTGTGCGAATAGCATCCGCTACAGTTACGCCACCGCCGTTGATGTCATCTGGAATACCGTCTTGGTTATTATCGACGTAGAGCCGTACCGTTACGCCAGGGATTCCGGCTTCACCTGGATCGACGCGACCGTTGTTGTTGAGGTCTGCCCAGACAAGGTTACCCAGCGATAGCGGTTGATAGATACCGAAGTCTACGCTGTAGTTGGAGTTGTTATTGTTTGCGTAGTCGTTGTAGCCAGCGGGCATAGTGCCATCGTTGGTTGGCTCTGCAGCGAAGCTGAGCGTGACCGGAGCGCTGCGAATAACGCTGCCAACTGTGGTGCCGTTATCGTCGTTGTTGACATTGTTGTCGGGATCGGGAGCTGGCTCATAGGGATAGCTGCCAGACGAAGCGGTTCCCTTGCTGCTTTGGTAACCAGTGGGCAGATCGTCGATCTCGACGATATAGGTGCCTGCTAACAGCTCTGTAAACAGATAGTAGCCGTTTGCATCGGTTATTGTTGTGGCGATCGCGGCGCCATCGGGTGTACCATCGTTATTGCTGTCGAGGTAGAGCCGCACGGTGATATTGGCGACACCTAGCTCGCCAGCATCGAGCTGACCGTTGTTGTTGCGGTCATCCCAGACTTGGTTGCCCAAGCTGAAGACCGGGTAGAAACCGAAGTCGACCGTTAGGTTCGATTGGTTGTTGGGTGCTCCATCACCGTTCGGTTTGTCAGCGCTAGCTTCGTTGGTCGGCTCGCTGAAGCCGTTGCCCTCGCCTAGGCTAACGACATCGCTGCGCACAGCGCTACCAAACAAGTTACCGTTATCGTCGTTGTCGATGTCGGTATTGGGGTCGGGCGCAGGCTCGTAGGCGTTGTTTTCACCTGTGCTGCTGCGCATGCCGGTCAGCGCACCAGAACCAGTCAGGTTCGAGCTTAGAATCTCGACGATATACTCGCCAGCGGGCAGGTTATCGAAGCGATAGTAGCCTTGGGCGTTGGTGGTTACATCAGCTACTTGGGCGCCAGCGATATTGGTAGCACGAGTCACACCGTCGGCTTTGTACAAACGGACGGTGACGCCGCTGATACCCACTTCGCCGTTGTCGATAACGCCATTGTTGTTATCGTCGCGCCATACGCGGTTGCCCAACGAGTAGTTGCGCACGATACCGAAGTCGATGGTCGGGTTATTGGTCGAACCGCTCGCAGGTAACACCACATTGTTATTGAGTGTGCCAGCATCGCCCGGATTCAGGGTAATTGTGCCGCTCGACACCGTACCCGAGCCGGTTCCGATACCGTTATCGTCGTTGTCGACGTTATTGTTCGGCGACGAGGTGGTGTTAATGTCGCGTGTGCTGACATAGCCCGTCGGGGTGGTGATGCGAACGATATACTGGCCCTGTGGCAAGCCGCTGAACTGGTAGTTGCCGTTGGCATCGGTGATTACCGCGCCTGGTCCATCGTCGGCGGTGCCCAAAATGCCGTCGGGCCCAGTTAAGATCTGGGTGCCATTGCTGCTATAGAGCCGTACTGCGACGCCCGCTACGCCCGGCTCGCTACCATCACGGATACCGTTGGCGATAGTTCCACCGCCAGCGCCGTTATCCGCCCAGACCAAGTTACCGATCGAGGTGGTGTAGAAGCCGAAGTCGATCGTCAGGTTGCTCGCGCTATCGGCGATTGGGTCGCCTGTCAGCGTTGTGCCACGGGGGTCTCCTTCGCCTTCTGGCTCGGTGTAGCCCACAAAGACGGGTTTAGAGAGCACGCCACCTTGGTAGAAGGCCCCGCTGGTGCGAACCATCATTCCGTTGTCGTCGCGGTCGATGTCGTCGTTGCTGGCTGCCGCCTCAGCTTCGACGATCACGCCTGCATTGGTGATGGTCGTGCCGCTGCTGTGGTAGCCTGCCAAGGGACCGCCGGGCGCGAAGTTCGAGGCCGGGATGCCGATGAAGTATTGGCCCGGATAGAGCCCGACCGGCTCGGGCAGGGCTACGCCGCCTTGATGCGTTTGGCGATCGAAGCGATAGAAGCCGTTACCGTCGGTCGTTACGGTTGCGAGCGGATAGATCTCGTTGCCCGTGATCTTACCATCGCCGTTGACATCTAAGAAGAGCTCTAGGGTTACGTTCGCGATACCGATGCTCGAGCCGAGGGCACCGCCTGGGCCGTCGTTATCGAGCGAGTCGTTGTTGGTATCGAACCAGACGCGGTTACCGATCTCGATCTCGGGCGCATGGAAGCCAGCGTCCCAAGTGAGATCTTGCTCGTCGGCCGTCAGCTGGGTGATGGGCGTTGAGAAGCTAACCGGGTCGATATCGCTATCGAGCGCATCGTCGCCGCCCATATGCGGGCTGGTAACTGTGAAGTCCGCAGGCGGCACAAAGTTCGCAAAGTAGTAACCCGGCTCCAAAGCGGTGAACAAGTAGTAGCCCGGATTGCCGTTCGAGTCGTTGCGGGTGATCTGCGTACCCACTAAGACTTGGTCATCGGTGGTCAAGGGATCACCGTCGGCATCTTTGTACAGATTGACCGTGATACCGTTCAGACCGCGATAGGGCGGCTCGTCCTGAATACCATTCTGGTTGACATCATTCCAGACATAGTTACCGTACGATGCCAGTGTGGCGGGCGGAGGTACCACTTCGATACCGACGCGTGGCGGCTGGGCGACAAGTTGCGTGCCATCATCTGCACGGGTCGCACTGTAGGCGAAGGTGTTCCAAGCGATATTGCTATCGTCAACCGTGCCGAGCTGCCCGTCGGGTCCGGCTCCTGCGACCGGAGCGTTGTCGGGCGCAAACATCGGGAAGGTGAACTGAACCGCCTCATTGGCCTTCAGCTGATAGTTGCCGAAGTCGAACAAGACCGAGCGAACCGTAGTGGGGTCTTGTGGCAGGTTCAAGCTCCACACACCCGGTCCCGGCTCTACACCGTTCGTCATGGGTGTACAGCCCGGGTTGTTGCTCGCCAAAGCCGGTCGACAGGGGTTGATTTCGGTGCTATAGCGAATCGTCAGGCCCGGAATAGCGGGCGTGATCGTTACGGGGCCAGCCAACTGGGGAGTCCAAGCGGTGCCCAAGACGGCTTGGTCGCGCACACCAACGTTGCCGGGTGCAGGATCGTTATAGGGCAGAATATCGACGATCTGCAGATCGCGGAAGTCGACGTTGCCAGTGTTGGTCAGCACCATCTGATAGGTGATCAGACCGCTCTGAACGGTTTGACCGATCTCGGGGTCGCGCGCGAAGCGGGTATCGAGCTGGCCCTTAACCAGTTTAGCTGAGCTGATCGAGGCCGCCGCCCGGATGAGGAGGTTGCTCGGCGCCGAGAAACAGAGCTTGCTGTTGTTGTAACCACCGTTGGTCAAGATCGTGCGCTCGCTGACTGGCGCATTCACACAGTTCGAGATACGTACTTCGTTGACCGGGGTGGAATAGTCGAGCAACACCGAGCGGTTTTGCAGGGTGCCCGGATAGGTTCCGGCCTTGACCTTGGCTTTCAGCTCGATCGTAACTTGTTCGCCCGAAGGAATCGAACAGGTGCTGCCGGCCCAACTCCAGCTCAAGAAGGTGCGGCCCGAGCCTTGGAAATCGCTTGTAGTGCTAAAGCTTGGCTGAACAGCACAACCAACAATGTTGTTGATAAGTGTCCAAGAACCGTCAACATACTCAAGCTCGGCTGGCAACAGGTCACCAAAGACCGGCTCGTCGAGCGGCTTAAAGTTGCCGTTCGCCAAGGTCAGCCGATAGGTAACGATCTGTTCGGGCAGGGCCGGGTTGCCGTTCACAATCGTCTTTTGCGGAATCGGTCGAGCTTTGGGGATATCGACTTCGGTTGTAGCGCTTGCAATCGAGGTTGTAAGCGGGCCGAGAATCGAATCGCCCGTCATAGTCGCCGTATTGGTGACATTGTGGGGCAAGCTGTAGCTGTTGCTTGCTTCGTGGGCTGGGTTGATCACCGTGCTGGTGATTTGGATATCGCTGTTATCGAAGCCGACAGGAATCGAACCCATCTCGAAACGCAGGTTCGACACATAGTCGCCCGCCACAAAGCCCGGGAAGCTGCTTACCAACACATTGCTGCCCAGCGGAACGCCGCTGATCCAGCTATCCACGCCATTTTTCTGGTAGGAAACAGCGAGCGCCAAGCCAGTATTGATCTTGGTGACATTGTACTCGTTCGGAATGGGATCGGTCACCACCACGTTGTTGAGCTGGACATTACCCATGTTGCGTACTCGCAAATAGGTCTCAACCGTCCCTCCCACGATCGTATCGCCGTCGGCGCTCTTACTCAAGCTGAAGTCAGGACCTGGTGCCGCCAAAGTATGGTTGACACTGCTGACCTTGGTGACTTCACCTTGACCAAAGGGTGTGCCGGTCACAGAGACCTCATTGGTCTTGACCGCCCCGATCGCATTGCTTGGGTCGCTGTCGGGGAAGCTCACCGTCACTTCGAAGCGTTCGCAGTCGGGAACTTCAACGTTCACGCCCGTCCAAGTTACCGTCTGGACGCCCGCAACAGTCTCTACTGAGCTGGCGGGAGGATTCGACGATACGTACACTGCCCCTTCAGGCAGCGTATCAACCACCGTGACATTGGTCAGATCGAGCGCTCCGATGCTACCGGGACACACATTGATACGGTAGGTTGTGAGATCGCCACTAGCCCCACCATAAGCCACAATTTTCGAAACTGTGCTCTTATCTTCAGCATCAGAAACCGTCTTGATCGGATCTGTGGTATAGGGCACTGCCCCATCTGCCACGATCTCGGCGACGATCTCGGCCTCTGTGCCGTCGGGAGTAATGCCCGGCACGAAGCGTACTTCGAACTCAAGCTGACCCGTTGTTCCCAAGGGCAAAACCGAGTTGAAGCGCCAGGTGGCAGTGCGGGTTGCTGGATCGTACTCAGCGAGCTCGATATCGCTGTTACCAACAACCGCCACGCCCTCAAGTTCGGGCGGCAAGGTGCTTGTAACAACCATATTCTCGCACTGATCGCCTGCCATCGACGAACTACACTCGTAGGTGAGGCGCATCGTAAACGACTGCCCTGCAGGGATCGGATTGGGAGTACCTGAGGCCAATTCAAGGGTTAAACCGAGAATCGGCGCAGCATATACGGGTGCTATTGGAAGAAAAAGACTGCAAACGAAGAGCAGTAGACTACCTACAAAGAGGTGTACAGCAAAAAGTTTTGGACGCATGCTTGAACGCGATCGATGTCTCATGACCTCGGCCTTATCAGTATGAAAGCTGTAATGCAACCGTCTAAAATCTTAAAAAAACTTTAAGAACAGGAAGATTACATTGAACTACACGTTGGTTTATTCGCAACACAACTATAGCTACTACTTGTTACGAAAATATAACACAAAAACACGATTAACTAAAAATGAACGAATTTAACCTAATTTAAATAAATTTATTGAGTTTGACTCTGATTATGTATATACCAAACACAAATACAAGCATATTCGAGTGCTGTTTAAGATTTGTCTTATATGCTTGTTTGATGGCCTGTGAAGCAGGTGTTGGTAGCCTAGTATGCAGCTTACTATGGAGCCGGTATCCTTTGTTACAAAGCCAAATAATCCTATTAATACAGATCCAGTATAGCCTCTATTGTGCGATTTATGCGTTAGCATTTATGGACTAAAAAGAAGATCTTTTATAACTGACGGAGTAAGGCCGAGCTATCTGAGTATGGGCGGTTAGTCTACACGGCGAGATATGAATTTCTCTTTATATTGTTAAGTTTGTGGGGAACATCTCATATAGTTGAGTTCATTTTAACTATCTAGTGGTGAATACTATTCCATATAGTTGTAAAAATGCTGCTTCCTTTTTTCTCTCCTAGAATTTGTTGCCTAACACACTTGCTCATCTTGGCCGCACGACGGCGCAAACCTTACAACTACCGTTATGTCGATTTTTCGCTCTGGGAAAAGATATTTTAGAGGTCGATAGTTTCAATGCTCGTCTAGCATTTCGGGCTGACCTGTATGGCAGACTGCTTGTTTATAAAAAGTTTGGCGTGAATAAAAAACCGGAAAGGTGGCCTAATAACCAATGATATCTCTATCGGAAAATTGAAATTTCGCTCTGTTGAAGGCTAGAAAAGCCAAATCGTTTGTCTAGATGCCTTTGCGATTTTTTAGCGCTTTTATTGTGGAATAGGGCTATATTACAATCTTCTAGAGGGTGTTATGAGGAAAACACATAAAAGGTTTGAAGTATGGTTAATATCGAGTCTGAGCAGGTGTTTAATCAGGGTTTAGCCAGCTTGAAGGCGGGCGATCGCGCCAATGCGTTCGCCTTTATCGCGCAAGCGGCTCTGCTGATCAATCGGGTTGCGATGCTTGGACCGCGTGCAGCACGCAGTTTATATGCCGCGATTGCCGTTACCCTAATCATCTTTATGATCTTCCGATCACTGCGTTTATCTGATTCAAAGGCCAAGTTGAGCCTTATTTGCCTTTGATCTCGATCAAAAGCCTATGTGGGAGCGAGCATGCGAATCGAAAGAGATTGAGATTTTATCAGGCGCATTGCCCTAAAACGTGGTATGCTCCTAAAGGACACTGTGCTAGATACGAAGGAGTGGAGCATGCCAGCACGAAATGAAGACCTGCATGGCAGCGCGCCGGATACAGCCGATGTCGCTCTCTTGATCATCGATGTGATCAACGATTTCGACTTCCCCGAAGCCGAAGCGCTGCTCGAGCACGCCAAGCCTATGTCCGAGGCGATCGCCAAGTTAAAGCAGCGCGCTCAAGCCGCCCATATCCCGATCGTGTATGTGAACGATAATTTTGGTCGTTGGCGTTCCGATTTTCGCAGCCTTGTGGCGCACTGCACCCGCGAAGGAGCCAAGGGCAAAGAGATCGTCGAGCGCCTCCAGCCCGACCACGACGACTATATTGTGATCAAACCGAAGCATTCGGCCTTCTTTTCGACCACACTCGACACCTTGCTCCACTATTTGCGCTGCTCGACCCTGATCATCACCGGCATGGCTGGCAATATCTGCGTTCTATTCAGCGCCAACGACGCCTACATGCGCGACTTCGAGCTAGTCGTCCCTTCCGATTGTGTAGCCTCAAACACGCTCGAAGAGAATCGCTACGCCCTCAAGCAAATGCACGATATCTTGCGGGCCGATATTCGCCCTTCGAGCGAGCTCGATCTTGAAGAGCTGAAAGAACAGGCCAGCCGTACTTTACACACCGCTCGGCCGAAAAAAGACGGTCGTTTGTAATCCAGCATTCGCTTACATGCGCTCGAAAGCCTTTTGTTTCCGCAACATCTTGATGACTTGCAGGCGGATGAGGTCGCTACCCTCGAAGAGGGCATAACCGCGTCCGCCTGCGGCTACCAAGTCACCCTCCCCCAAAAGAGGCAGCATTGCGCTGCCTTCGTTGCGCTCTATGCGCTGCACACAGCCTGCAGCGCCAAACAACGCCTTCCTAGATCGGTCTGATCATATCAAATTCGCTTACAGAGTCGCGTTCTTGTAACGCTAAAACGGGAAAAGAGTTGTGAGACATTTCGCGCTATCGCACGAAATGTCTCACAACTAAAATGGTAAAGTTCCACTCTGCCGAAGGCCATAGAGAACCTAATCAACCGGATTTGGTATCACTTGATTGCTTTGTGGCCTTGAATAAAAGCTGTACATTAGCCACAAATCGACATACGGTCAGCGTTATCTGCCCTCACCCCCCCGGCCCCCTCTCCCGCACTGCGGGCGAGGGGGTGAATGTTCTCTGAGTTCTGTGCTCTCAAGGATACTCTCGCGATGCTATGCGAACGATCGCCTGTTGCTGCCGACACGACTTTTGGCTAATGCATAGGAATAAAAGTGGGGGATGCTGTATCGCTTGAGGTATGGCAAAAGCAGCGAGACGCTGGAAGGATTGGATGCGAGGGAGGGATGTTGATAGCCGTAGGCGGACGCGCTAGAGGTCGAATGGAAGATAGAAACGTGACCGCTAACGAGCCATAACAACATGTCGTGAGAGTTTGGCGCTCGAGCACCTCCCTCTCACGACACAAAACGAGCTTTACTAGGGCGATGGCCTAGCCTTTACGCAAACCAACGCCTGTAGCGAAAACGAATTAGTGTGCAGCCTCGATCGAAGGCAGCGATTGGGTCGAGAATGATTTGCTGGTCGATATGCTTGGCGCTGTGCCGAGCTTGCGCCCCAGAGCATGGATCGTATCAGCCACAATGGCAACCACCCGATCGGCGTCTTCTTGAGTGATATTGAGTGGCGGAGCTAACTGAATAACCGGTTCGAGGCGATCGTCGGCGCGGCAGATCAGACCGCGCTGCTTGAGCTGATCGCTGAGCCACACCATCAACTTTTCTTCCGCGAGCGTCTCGCGGGTATGGCGATCTTTGACCAGTTCGACCGCCATAAACATGCCCATGCCGCGTACTTCGCCCACATTGGGGTGTTCGCCCACGGCGGCGCGTAGCTCGCTCATCATATATTCGCCCAAGCTACGAGCGCGCTCGTGTAGCTGTTCGCGTTCGATGATGTCGATGTTTGCCAAAGCCGCCGCGCAGCTGGCAGGGTGCCCACCGAAGGTGACACCATGCATAAACTTGTCGTCTTCTTCGCCGATAAAGGCATCGGCGATATGCTTGGCGACAACCGTAGCGCCCAGCGGGGCATAGCCCGAAGTGATGGCCTTGGCGGTGGTGATGATATCGGGCTTCACGCCATATTCGCTGGCACCAAACCAGCCGCCTACGCGTCCGAAACCACAGATCACTTCGTCGGAGATATAGACAATGCCATAGTGATCGCAGATCTGGCGCACCCGTTCCAGATAACCCGGTGGTGAGACGATCGCGCCGCCCGAGTTCTGAACCGGCTCCATAATGATCGCTGCGATCGTTTCGGGGCCTTCAAATTCGACCAGTCGCTCGATCTCGTCGGCGCAGGTGCCGGCGCAGGCCTTGGATAGCGCGCAGTAGTCGCAACGGTAGCGGTAGGGCAGCGGCACATGGCGCGCGCCGGGCACTAGTGGCCCGAAGCCGTTGCGAATGCTGGTCAATCCGTTGACCGAGAGCGCTCCCATCGTTGTGCCGTGATAGGCGACACGGCGCGAAATGGTTTTGGTGCGCTGCGGATAGCCGCGTTTGAGTTGGTAGGCTTTGGCGATTTTCAGAGCCGTCTCGACCGCTTCGCTGCCGCCGCTCACAAAGAAGCTGCGCGAATCGGGGCCGGTCGGGCTAAGCTGGGCAAGTTTTGCGGCAAGGTCGATGAGAGGGAGGCTGGGGAAACTGAAGGGGCTTACAAAAGAGATGTCTGCGAGCTGAGCTGCGATGGCATCGATGATTTCACGGCGGCCGTAGCCAGCGTTGACCGCGAAGAGACCAGAGAGACCATCGATATATTCACGGCCTGTTTGATCCCAAACGCGCACGCCTTCACCACGAACCAGCACCGTCGGTTGGCCTGATGCCATACTACCCATTTGGTAAAAGTGCAGCCATACGTTATCGCGCAGAGCTTGCTGCTGCGTCTCAGACAGTGTAAACATACATTATCCTGGACTAACTTTCAGGCCCTAGGAGGGGAGCACGGCTCGTTACCGGAGTAGACATAGCATCGTTGGCTGTTACTCCGACCCTCTAGTTTTTTTGCACTGAAAGTGGCTTGTACAAAGAATTTATTCGGCTCTACGTACCATCGATTGGGGGTCTGTTGCTCATAGTCTTACAGCCACCAGCAGGCTGGCGACGGCAAGCTATGCAGATGATCCTTGCTTGTCTGGTCTGAGTCCTCTCCTTTGTATGCGCCTTGCGGATAATGTACCTCATGCGAGAGCGAAGTGGTGAAGTGACTTTCGCTTCCTAGCGATGGGTTCATGTTCAAGGGCGGGCCGTTGGAAGGCATCACCAACGGAACGTCCTGGGATCTTGCACTATCGAGTGCAGGGCTAGCGTAGATGTAGCAGTCTTGTGCTACGGGTGTTACCTCCGTCCCAGGCAAGGGCAACTACCCAAGGCGAGAAGCGGCTTACACAAGCGTGTAGGCTTCTGGCCTTAAGCGGAAGATAGGTAACGGTAACTCGACGATATCTGCCCTCCTTTCGTGACCGGACGCCACCCTGTCCTTGTGGGAGGCGGGGAACCAACCCGCCTCCCAGCTCGAACAGATCGTGCGTCTAGCTCCTGCGGAATGTCATAACTCGAAAACCTTCGGCCATCGGCATACCGGCGGCTTTGCCGTCCTCGATTGCCCATTTGCGCACGCCCTCTTCTACCTCTGGCCCGACTTGCGAGCGATGGCAGAGCAGCGCTTGGATCTTACGATCGATGCTCGAAGTGATGTCGACGTAGTGGTTGGGAGCCATATTCATCATCAGGTAGAGTTCATCTACGTGGTGTGGCTCGTAGCCTTCAGCAAGCAGTTCTGGGAAGATCGGGCGGGTTTCTGCGCTGGGGAAGACGGCGTAGATCGCTGCTTCACCGGCGGCCCGATGATCGGGATGGTTGATATAGCCGTCTTCGACGAAGACGGTTGTTGGGTCTTGGCAGAGCACGCGCTGAGGCTTGAGCTCTCGGATCAAGCGGGTCAGTTCGCGGCGGAGCTCGATGCTTGCTTGCAGTGTGCCGTCGCGATAGCCCAGAAAACGAACATCGCTGATACCGAGCACTGCGGCGGCTGCGCGCTGCTCTTCTTGGCGCGTCTTTGCCAGCTCAACAGTGTCGACGTTGGGATCGTTGCTGCCAGCTGAACCATCTGTGACAAGACAGAGGGTTATAGCTGCGCCCTCATCCGCCCAGCGGGCTAAACTGCCACCGGCGCCGAATTCGATATCATCGGGATGCGCCGCGATCACTAAGATGCGGAGCTGTTGTTGCTTCGTTTCTTGTTCCATAATCTAGTGTACTACGTCCTTTGCTGTCTTGTCTAGAGGGTTCACACGAAAATTTTGTATAGATTTTGAATACTCTAGATTTGACGAGAACAGCTTTTTAGGCTCTGGAGGAGCTTATCGAGCCTTCGCCTTTCCTCAGAGTTTCGCTATACTACCGTCTAGTCTAGCTGTTTAGCTAGCGTTTCGCCTTTGAAATCGATAGCCACGCCCAAGGCGTGTCGACGATCGAGCCTATTTCAACATCATGTGGACTGCTATGCCAGTATACTAGCGCAGAATAGAGTGGCTAGCAAGAGGAGCGGTACTACTATGAGCCTGAACTTTCGTACAGCTCGCCCCGACGATCTCGATGGCCTTTTAGCGCTCTATCGTCAGTTGCACAGCGATGATGAAGCGCTTCCCGATCTGGGCGAAGTCCAGCGTGTGTGGCAGAGTATGCTTTCGTTGCCCAACCACAGTTGTTATTTTGCCGAGCTCGACGGCCGTTTGGCGGCGACCTGCGTTCTAACGATCGTGCCAAACCTCACGCGCGGCGCTCGCCCTTATGGCCTGATCGAAAATGTTGTAACCGATGGCGCCTTTCGCAGACAGGGCATTGCAACCCGTCTGTTGCAGCATGTGTTGCAGGTCGCTTGGGAGCAGAACTGCTACAAAGTGATGCTTCTGACGGGCAACTCCAAAAACGTCTCCTTTTACGAAGGCGCTGGCTTTCAGGCAGGCTCTAAGGTCGGTCTGATCGCCTATCCGCCCTCAGAGCGCAAACGGTAAGCCTGGTTTGTAGCTCGATAGCACATCTGCTATTGGTGGATGCGCTATCGAGCAGTAGAAGCGGATGAGGAATCGCTCAGGTTCTTGAGGGGTTGTTGGGTCTAGCACGGGCGCGCTCCCTTCTCCCGCATTGCGGGAGAAGGGTCGGGGATGAAGGCTTGTAAGCCATTTGGTAGCCGTAGGCGGACGCGCCAAGGACTGAATGGAGGCTAACAACCTTGCCGCCAGAGCTTTTTCTGCTGGAGCGCGCTTCTAGTCGCTCTTGGCGACCGCAGCGTGTAGCTCGATCTCGCGCAGGCGGATAGGATCGAGCTTCGAGAGCCGCACGATGTCGGCCAGCAAGACCAGCTCATCGCCGAGCTGCAGGCGCGTGTCGAGGCTTAGATTTTGAATCGGCTGCTTGTCGCGTCGCACGGCGATCACCAACAGGTTGTGCTGTTCGCGCAGCTCGGCGATCGATAGGCCGATAAACTTATCGCCCGGGTGCAGGGCGATGGTGGCCGCCGAAAAGACCTGCTCGCCGATCTCGATCGCGTAGTCGATACCATGAACCACACCTGCCGCTGCCAAGGTAGGCGCTGCCAGAGCGGCGATACTGAAGGTAGTGTGAACACCGAACAGCGTGCTGAGGCGTTCGGCCAAGGTATCGCTGAAGACCCGCAAGACCAGATCGATATCTTTGTGGAGACGTTGAGCGGCCAGACCGATCTGCAGATTGATCAGGTCGTTGCTGGTGACGGCCACCACCGAACAGGCCCGATCGATGCCAGCCTCTTGCAGAATGCGGCTGCGGCGTGCGTCGCCAAAGATCACAGGAACGCCCATCTCTTGCAGCGACTCGAGGAATGGGCCGGGCGTATCGTCGTTTGAGCAAACCACCACTACACGAGGGCGCGGTTCGAGCGAGAGCAGCTCGCTGACCACGCGATAGCCGACTTTGCCCAGACCACACACGATCACACTGTCGTAGGCGCGATCGTGGCCGGGCAGCGGTTCGAGGCTGAAGCTGCGCAGCGGGGCTTGCTGCTGATTGTGATCGTGCTCGTTTAACTGGCGCAACTGTTCGAGCGTCGCCATCGGCCCTAAGAGCACCACAATATCGCCGGGCGCTAGCTCGGTGCTGATTTGGCGCGCTGTGCGCGGCTGGCGCAGACGAACGCCGTGTTTGCGCAGATCTTTGGCTTTGATATGGCGCAGAATCCGAACGCCGAAGCGATCTTCACAGGCTTGGGGCGGGCCTATGAGCTGGCTGTTGCGCGCGATGGTGAGTTGCATCACGCCTAAAAAGGTGACAGACGGATCGCCGACAGTGAAGCCGGGCGGCAGCGGCAGCACGTGGGCGATCGATCGGCCCATCGCAGCTGTGGCGAAGGTAGGGGCCGCCAAGGCCGAGGCGCTGAAGGCGCTGTTGTGACCGAAGCGATTTTCGAGGTTGGTATCGAGCTCGTCGTTGAAGATGCGCAGCACAATCGGCAGTTTGCTTTGACGTCGCCGCGCCGCCAAACCGATCTCGATATTGATCAGGTCTTCGTGGGTGGCCGCGATCAGGCTGTGGGCGTGCTGAATGCGTGCTTGTTGCAGGGTCTGAGCGTTGCGCGCATCGCCCAGTATCACGGGCACTTTCAGACTCAAGACCGAATCGACGTACTCGCTATCCCAGTCCTTCTCGATCACAACCACATCGCGCTTGGCCTCGAGTAGTTGCAAAATGACGCGATAGCTGACATTGCCCAGCCCGCAGACGATGATATGGTTTTTGTAGGTGTGCGCCAGCGAAACCTGCCAATATTCGATGCGACTGCTTTTATCGAGCACCAAGCGACTAAAATTTAAAACGCTTTGGAAGACCAAAGCCAGTCCCAACACGGGCACAATAAAAAAGAGCGCCTCGCCCAGCGGGTCATTGATCGGCAAGGGCAGGCCGCTCTCCAACGACATCAACAGCATGGTCTCGTAGAGCGCTGTATCGACATGAAAGGCTTCTACCTCGGCACGCGCGTGATCGTTGTAGAAGAAGACCAGATAGCAGGTGCTTACCGCGGTAAGGAGCGCAAAACCGAGCAGCGAGAGCCAAGCGTCGCGTAGCAGCAAGAAGAAATCCCAAATGCTGGCCCGAATCAGGCGTCCGATCGGGTGCCGACGACGCTGCAAGCGTTCTACTCGGGTGTCATAGTCGTGCAAAATGGCGTTGTAATGGATATCGTGAATATCTTGTAGGTCTGGCATGGATCAACACAACTCTATATCAAACATAGAATCAGCAAGGCCTATAGCGCTTAAGTGCTCTCTGCTAGTATACTCTACCAATCGAAGTAGTATGCGGCCATTTTGTAGTGTTTGAAGCGTTTCGTCGAGATCTGCCTCTCGCCTTCCTTGCTCTGCGTGTGTATTTGCATCACTTTGGCGGAAAGGCATTTACCCTCAAAACGTGCCATGGCGCGTCCGCCTACGGCTACCAAATGGCTTACAAGCCCTCATCCCCAGCCCTTCTCCCGCCATTGCGGGAGCTGTACATTAGCCACAAATCGACATACGGTCAGCGTTATCTGCCCTCACTCCCCGGCCCCTCTCCCGCACTGCGGGCGAGGGGCTGAATGGTGATGTTGTATGCGATTTCGCGTAGCGAAATCGCATACAAGCTCTCTGCGTTCTGT
>JGI25327J35509_1001416_pt1 | contig 18832 bp, 22 predicted proteins | sample HigsolmetaAR202D_FD_35509 | JGI IMG/M metagenome (IMG submission 35509)
CAGCCCCCATCGCCCCAGGAACGTACCCATGTCCCAGAATGATCGACACGACGCACACGGCCACGCGCCGGCCAACCCACAACGCCGTCAGTTGCTGGCGACCGCCGCCGCCCTCGGCGTCGCGCCGTGGCTGCTGTCGGCCTGCACCGCGCCGTCGGCTTCCACAGCCAGTACCGCTGCTCCGACGCAGCCCGCCGGGGTCGGCAACGCGACAACCACCAGCATCCTGCCGACCAGCCAGCGCCGCAAGCTGGGATCGCTGGAGGTTTCTTCCCTCGGCTTGGGCTGCCAGTGGGTGCCTGCAGCGGTCGAGGGTTCGGTTTCCGACCGCTACGGCAGCACCATCGACCGGAAAACCGCGATCAACCTGATTCGCACGGCCGTCGATTCCGGCGTGACCCTGTTCGACACCGCCGAAGCCTATGGCCCGTACCTGTCGGAGGAGGTCGTCGGCGAAGCCTTGCAGGGCGTGCGCGATCAGGTCGTCATCGGGACCAAGTACGGCTTCAGCTTCGACCCGAAGATCGCGGCGGCGCGCGGTGGCCGCGACAGCCGGCCCGAACACATCAAGCAGGTGGTCGAAGGCATGCTCAAGCGCCTGCGCACCGACCGCATCGACCTGCTATACCAGCACCGCGTCGATCCGCAGGTGCCGATCGAGGACGTGGCTGGCGCGATCAAGGACCTGATCGCCGAGGGCAAGGTGCTGAACTACGGCCTCTCCGAGCCAGGCATCCAGACCATCCGCCGCGCCCATGCCGAACATCCGCTGGCGGCGATCCAGAACGAGTATTCGATGCTCTGGCGCGGGCCGGAAGCGGAGGTGCTGCCGGTCTGCGAGGAACTGGGCATCGGCTTCGTGCCGTGGAGCCCGCTGGGCATGGGCTTCCTCAGCGGCACGATCACGGCCGAGACGCGCTTCGTCCCCGATGGCGACCGCGAGTTCCGTGTCGCCGTGCCGCGCTTCGCCCCCGACAACCTGCGGGCCAACATGGCGCTGGTCGACGTGGTCAAGGACTGGGCGCAGCGCAAGAACGCGACGCCGGCCCAGATCGCCCTGGCCTGGCTGCTGGCGCAGAAGCCGTTCATCGTGCCGATTCCGGGCACCACCAAGATCGCCCACCTGAAGGAGAACCTCGGCGCCGCCGCGATCACCTTCACCGGCGACGAACTGCGCGAACTCAATGCCGCCGTCGCCGCGGTCCATATCCAGGGCGACCGACTGCCTGCGGGCGTACTCCAAATGTCGGGGATCGAGGCGCCGCCGAAGCGCTGATGGCGAGAAGGCAAGCAGTTCCTCAAAGGAAAGTGCAATGAACCTCCATGGTGTTTCCGCTGGTTGCCGTGCGCACACGCTGCTCCGCAGCGTGTTGCCCATGCTCCTCGCCACACCATGCAGTGAGGTCGCCGAAACGAATCCCATGCCCAGCGACAAGCCCGCGGTTCATGCTGCCCAGCCCGACAATGCCATGTCCCGATACCCGCATCTGCGTCCGAACGATCGTGTCGGCGACCTGCTGAACCATCCGGCATTTCGGGGCTTTAGCCATCGGATGCTGCCGTGGGACGGCCAGGCCTACGACGAGACGATGCCGCTGCGGGAGATCGGTCAACTCCTGCCGTACCACAGCCAGGTGGACCTCGGCTCCGTGGTCGCCTCGCTCAACCGGATGGTGGACGATGCCAACGCCGGCCGCACCGTCTTCTACGACTTCCATACCGAAGCCGAGAAACGAACGAATCCGGCGTTGAGGCACACCGGCCTGTTCTTCTTCCGGGGCAGGCCCGGCGCACCTTTCGCCGTCATCGCGCCCGGTGGCGGGTTTTCCTATGTCGGCTCCCTGCACGAAGGTTTCCCCTACGCCGAGGCCATCAGCAAGCTGGGGCTCAATGCCTTCGTCCTGAAGTATCGGGCGGGCCTTGGCGGCAGGGTCGCCACCGAAGACCTGGCCTCTGCGGTGTCGTACATCTTCCAGAACGCCAGCACGCTGCAGGTCGGCACGGCAGGCTACTCGCTGTGGGGCAGTTCCGCTGGCGCGCGGATGGCCGCAGCGATCGGCTCCCACGGCGCTGCGGCCTTTGGCGGACAGCCGCTGCCGAGGCCTTCCGTGGTGGTCATGGCCTACACCGGCCACTCGGAGGTCACTGCCTCCGAACCACCTACTTTCGTCGTCGTGGGAGAGCATGACGGCATTGCGCGGCCTGCGGTGATGGAAGCGCGCGTTGCCGCACTCCGACGCATCGGCAAGCCCGTCGAGTACCACAAGTATCCGAGCCTTGGTCACGGATTCGGCGCGGGGCAAGGCACCTCGGCACAGGGCTGGATCGATCTGGCTGTCCGGTTCTGGGAAAAGGAAATCAGGACAGCACCATGAAACCACGCTCAACCGCATCGACGTGCCAGAGAGCACATCGCCAACCTGGACCCGCCATGTCACGACTTGCCATTCGCATCCCCTTCATTGTGCTGGCCGCCGGGGCCGCGCTTTTGCTCGGCCTGCAAGCCCACGCCGAAGACACTCGCGTTATCTTCCCCAAAGACCTCGAATTGTTCGTGCACTACATGACCGTCAAGCGCGGCAACGTGACGGAACACATTTCAACCACGCCCGAAGCCATCGAGGCGGTGAAGAGGGGCAGCCGATTCCAAACGGAACGCAGTTCGTCCTGACCGACTATCGGGACGGCGAACTCTATCGCTACTTCGTCATGGAGAAAGGCCCAGGCTGGGGCGCCGACTACGATGAGCGCCGCCGCACCGGCGACTGGCAGTACCAGTGGTTCTGGCCCAACAAGCAGATCAATCAGCAGGAGAACACGGCCCGCTGCATGTCCTGCCATTCCTCGCAGAAGCGCAACGACTATTTGTTCACCGCTCAGCGCCTGTCGGAGTTCCGCGGCACGCCTCTCGAATAGCCGCTGGGAGCGCCAGGAGCCATGCCTTGAACCCCATTTTCCTGCTTAGGCTTGTACTCGACTGCATTGCCGCCGGGCTTCTTCTGTTTGCCTTTGCCTACTTCTGGCAAGGCAATGCCGCACATGAACTGGCCGGCGCAGGCCTGTTCCTGCTGGTCGTCGTTCACAACGCATTCCATCGCCGGTGGTTTTCCGGGCCATCCAAGGGTGTGCGCGAGCGGCGCGGGACGTTCAACATTGCTCTGACCTTGGTGCTGTTGGCCGGGATGCTGGGGCTGCTCGCCACCAGCCTGGTGATTTCGGAGACGCTGTTTGTCGACCTCCGGCTGGATGATGATTTCACGGTGAGGCGAATCCATGCTGGCGTCGCGTATTGGCTGCTGATCGTTGTCGCCATCCACATCGGCCTGCGGTGGCCCTTGCTGATGGCTGTCGCTCGCAAGTTGTTCGGCATCGAAGCGACGAACGCGGTTCGCACCACAGTGCTTCGCCTGCTTGCCGTCGGCATCGCCGCCCAAGGCGTTTGCAGTGCGCTCGCGTTGAACCTGCGTTCCCGACTTCTGTTCCAGATATCGCTGGACTGGTGGAATTTCGAGGAATCGGCCGAGGGTTTCTTCGGCCACTGCATGGCGGTCGCCGGCCTGTGCATTTTCGTCACCCACTACATGATGCTGTGGCTGCGGTATCGCAAACGTACAAACTCGCCGGGAAGCCTGGCAACACGGCGGATGGAATGATGACGAACCAGTGGAGAGAACCCGCATGAAACTACCCCCAGTCGCCGCAATGGCCCTGTCTCTTGGGCTGACCGCCGCATCCGCCGCGGAACAGGCGCCAATTACCGTCACACGGATCGGCTCGCAGCCGTCCAGCGCCGCCCCTGAGCAGAACTTCACCGGCTCGGCGCGCGTGGATTCACGTTTCCAGGCTCCCGCGCCGGCCCGCGTGGGTGGCGGCATCGTGACCTTCGAGCCTGGGGCGCGCACCGCCTGGCATACGCATCCGCTTGGGCAGACCCTCATCGTTACGGCAGGCGTGGGACGGGTTCAGAAGTGGGGCGATGCCATTCAGGAGATCCACCCTGGTGACGTGGTGTGGATTCCGCCGGGCGTCAAGCACTGGCACGGAGCCAGCCCCACTGTGGGCATGAGCCATATCGCGATCGCCGAAGCGCTGGATGGCAAATCGGTGGAGTGGCTGGAGCAGGTCAGCAAAGAGCAGTACGCCCCCTGATCGGTACTTGGTTCCTGGGCTTACTTGCCATCGAACAGAGCTACGCGCTGCTCCCATCCCCAAACGACACCGGCCCACGCACCCATGCCTTTTTCCAGTTCCATCCGTGTCGGGCTTGTCGGCTACGGATTCTCCGGCAAGACATTCCACACGCCGTTGATCCGGGCAGTTCCTGGCCTCGACCTGGTGGCGGTTGTGTCCCGCAATGCGGACAAGGTCCAGGCTAATCTGCCCGGCGTCATCGTCGAGGCCAACCCCTTGGCGCTTGTCACTTCAAGCCTGATAGACCTGGTCGTGATCGCCACCCCCAACGAAACCCACGCCCCGATCGCGCGGGTGGCCTTGGCGGCGGGAAAGCACGTGGTCATCGACAAGCCATTCGCACTGGACATGCGCGAAGCCCGGGAACTGATTGCGCTGTCGCGTCAGCATGACCGCCTGCTGTCAGTGTTCCACAACCGCCGATGGGACAGCGACTTTCCGCTTGCGGCGGCAGTACGCGACGGGCCTTCGCCGCATCGCGGACCAGCGCTCGCACCTGGTAACCCTGTCGGATGGCTTCGGCCACCACCAGGCGACCAATGCTGCCGGTCGCGCCGACGGCGAGCACCGTGGCCGGCGGGCGGACCACGGCGGCATGAGGAATCACAGCGTTCTCGCGTAGAACTGGGTCAGCTTGCCCAGCACGGCTTCCACGTACTCGGGAACCCAGTAGGTCTGGATGTGCGTGGCGCCCTCGATGAGGAAGAGCTCCTTGTCCTTCGTGCCGGTGGCCTTGGAGAAGGCATCCTCGGTCATGTACAGGGTGTCGGCCTTGCTGCCGGCCATCATCAGCAGCGGCACATCGATCAGCTCGATCTGATCGGTGGCATCCCAGCGCATCAGGTCCAGCAGGCTGCTCATGGTGTACTTGAAGGTCGAGCCCGGGTGCGCGTGGGTCCGCCAGTAGTAGTGGTAGCCCTCCCGGTACAGGTCGAACGGCAGCGCGTCGATCTGCGCATCCGTCAGGTTGGCATCGCCGGCATAGAGGACTTCGCCTCCCGCCTTTTCCTGGGCACGGGCGGCCGACGCCTGTTGCAGGCGCTGCTGGATCGTGTCCAACTGCGAGTCCTTGAAACCGTTGCGGCGGACACGCCCCGAGTTGAACATGCTCAATGTCGCAAGCGCCTTGAAGCGCTTGTCAGTCTTGGCAGCCGCCAGCGCGTAGCCGCCACCGCCGCAGATCCCCAGCAGCCCCAGGCGTGCGGCATCGACGCCGGGATAGCCGGTGATGAAGTCCGCCGCACCGTGGATGTCCTCGATGCGGAACTGGGGCTTGTCCACGTTGCGCGGCTCACCGCCGCTCGCGCCCTGATACGCCGCGTCCATCGCAATCGTGATGTAGCCCTGTTCCGCCAAACGCTGGGCATAGAGACCCGCGACCTGTTCCTTCACTCCACCGTTCGGGTGTGCCACGACGATGGCGGGGTACTCCTGTTCAGGATTGTAGTTGGCCGGCGTATAGACATTGGCCGCGATGTCCAGGCCGTTGAGGTCGTAGTTGACCGGGTGGATATTGACCTTGCCCGGCTCGTTCTTGGTGATCGCGCCCTCATAGACCAGGGTGAACGGGTTCTTCCGGTAGTCGGCTGCGTATGCGGTAGTGGTAGTGGTCATGGCTGGAACTCCAATTAGTGCCGCGGGAATGGCGAGCGCGGCGGCCCCGAGAAACTCACGCCTTTTTTCGTCGATGAATTCATTGCTCATTTCAAACTCCAAATAAAAATCAGTGCTTACGCTACGCCGAGTGCTTGCGCAGGCAGTTCAATCCAGTTTCTTCTCCGCAAGGAACTGCGAAACCAGGTCGGCGATCTGGACGTTGTTCAGGTCCGACATGGGGAAATGCGTGTTGCCCTTGATGCCGATTTCCGGCAGATGCACCAGCCTCACGTCGCCGCCGTGCTTGTTGACGGTGTCTCGCCACTTCCGGGCCATGTCGAGCCGGGCACGCCAGCTATCCTGCGCGGGCAAGTCGATGGGCTGCTCCGGGATGTTGTCGCCGTACAGCATCAGGATCGGGATGCGCGTCAGCGCCATAAACTGCGCCATCGGCACCGCCGCGCCCTGCACCGTGTCGAACGCGCTGGGGATCGGTACCGGCACTTCGCCTTCCGGGAAGACGAAGCCACTGCCCGGCTCGAAGGCTACGATCGCCTTCACCTTGTCGTTCTTGATCGCGGTCAGCCAGCCCGGACCGCCGCCTTGCGAATGGGTGAAGAGGATGCCCGGACCGATCCGGTCGAACACCGCCGAGACGCCATCGGACACCACGTTCATGTCGAACGGCCCGGTGTTCGGCGTCATCGCGCGGAAGAACTGGTTGAGCGTTTCCGGGTCGCGGGCGAACTGCACGCCGTCGAAGTAGTTCGGCCACAGGCCGATGCGGAACTGGTTGAACCAGAGTTGCTCGTCCGGCGTTGGCTTGAGCGTCGCTTCGACCATGCTGCGGCCGGCGCCGCCGCGGCGTGGCTGGTCGATCAGGTACACGCCGAAGCGGCGGCGCAGGAAGATGTTCTGGAAACCCTCGCGGCCATCGGCCGTGGTCTCCCAGGTCTTGGAGAACTGCCCGGCGCCATGCAACATGACGATCGGCAGCTTCCGCGCGTTCACCGGGATTTGGTAGAAGGCGTAGGCGTGGTCGCCGTGGTAGGTCTGGCCGGCCGGCTCCATCGGCTTGCGCGGGTCGAAGGTGCCCGGTGCGGTGGCGACCTTGCCGCCGGCGGCGAAGCTGCCTTGTTCCTGGATCACCAGTGGGGCCGGCGTGCTGGTCTCGGTCGCCAGGGCCACCGTTCCGGTGGCAAGCGCGACAATGCCGGCCACGGCGGACAGGAATCGCGTCAAGATTCTCGATTGCATGCGGGCGCTCCTCGTCATGGGGTCATTTCCTCTCCGCAAACACGGATTGCAGAACCGGCAGGGCCGACATGGCACGCGGCCATCCGGCATAGAAAGCCAGATGGGTGACGGCTTCGGCGGCCTGTGTCTGGGTCAGGCCGTTGTCCATGGCCCGATTCAGGTGGTAGGGAACCTGGTCGAGCTGGCCGCGTGCGATCAGCGCTGCCACCGTTACCAGGCTGCGGTCGCGCGGCGCCAGGTCCGGCCGTCGCCACAGGTCGGCGAACAGCACCTCGTCGGTGTATCGCGCCAGTTGCGGCGCAGTCGGCGCGACGTTTTCCTTGACCGTCGACGCGCGCTTGGCCTCGGCGGCCGCGTCGACCGGCAGTAGCGCCTCCGAGGCGGCACGGTACTGCTCGGGATCGATCCCGCGCTTCACGAAGACCTCGCGCGCGACGCCGACTGCGCTCATCGCGTTCGGCCAGCCGGTGTAGAAGGCCAGCTGGGTGATGAGCCCGATGATCTCGCTCGGCTTCACGCCATGATCCAGCGCCAGGTTGATGTGCGAGGTCATCTGGGCGCTCTGGCCGTTCGCCAGCAGCGAGGACAGCGTGACCAGGCTGCGGTCGCGCGGCGCGAGTTCCTTGCGCTTCCACACGTCGCCGAACAGCACGTCCTGCGTGTAGGCGAACAGTTGCGGCGCGGTTTCCCGAGCCTGCCGCGCGGCCGGGGTGTCCGGCACCGAACTCTGCGCACTCGCCTGGAAGGAGGAGGCAAACAACAACGCGGGGATCAATGAGGAAAAGCGTTTCATGGTCTTCGTCACTCCTGTCGGCGCCTGTGAATGCGGGTGGAAATCAAGGAAGTCGCCAGGCTGCCGAGGCCAGTCAGGCCCATGATCCAGGCCATCGTCCACGGCGTTCCGTCCGAGAACCATCCCAGCATCGCCGCGGTGAGAATACCGCTGCCGTAGTGCATCGCCCCGAGCAGCGAGGACGCCGAACCGGCCTTGTGCGGGAACGCGGACAGCGCCCCGGCGACCGAATTGGCCACGATGAGTCCGTTCATCGACATGTAGAGGAAGATCGGGATCACCAGGCCGGGCAAGCCGCCCCAGCCGAATCGTGCATTGATCGCCAGGACAACCCCTGTCACTGCAAGAATCCGGGTTCCGATGTGGAACAGGCGCTCGCTTCCGAAGTGCGTCAGCAAGCGGCGGTTGACGAGGTTGGCGACCATCATGCCGAGGATGTTCAGGCCGAACAGCCAGCCATAGGCCTGCGGCGAGACGTGGTAGTACTCGATGTAGACGAAGGGCGTGCCGACGATGAAGGCATAGGCCCCCGCGTAGAAGAAGCCGCCGGAGAGCGCATAGCCCATCAACCGCACATCCCCCAACAGTTCCCAATAGCTGGCGAACGTATGCCGCAACGGCATGGCCGAGCGGCGCGAAGGCGGCAGGCTTTCCGGCAGCGCCAGCAGCGAGGCCAGGGTCAATACGCCGACGCCGGCCAGCGTCCAGAAGATTCCCTGCCAGGACCAGAACGCGAGGATCTGCCCGCCGAGCAGCGGCCCGACCAGGGGCGCAACGCCCATGATCAGGATCAGCGTCGACAACATCCGGGCCGACTGTTCGCGGCCATAGAGATCACGCACCATGGCCCGCGAGAGCACCGGCCCCACACAGGCCCCCAGCGCCTGCACGACGCGCCAGGCCATCATCTGCATGACCGTGGCCGACAGGGCGCAGCCCGCGGAGCCGATGGTGAACAGCACCAGGCCCACGGCGATGGGGAGACGCCGCCCGTAGCGGTCGCTGATCGGTCCCCACAGCAACTGGCCCAGACTGAAACCGACCAGGAACGCGGAGAAGGTCAGTTCGATACTGGCCTCGCTCGTGTGCAGGGCGCGGCCGATCGTCGGCAGCGCCGGCAAGTACATGTCCGTGGAGACGGACGCGAACGACATCAGCGCACTGAGGATGAGTAGCAGGCGCAATTCGTTGCCGCGCCCAATCACGGTATCGCCCGCGCCCGCATGGTCGGGAGCGGAAGCGCTGACCGGAGGAGACCGGCGGGACGTCATTGCGGCGGAGGTACCCATGGGCACTCGAAGATCAAGCCTCTTCCGAGGACAGCGAGGCCATGTCGATCACGAAGCGATAGCGCACATCCGCCTTTTCCATGCGCTCGAAGGCCTCGTTGATCTGATCCATGCGGATCATTTCGCAGTCCGGCAGGATGTTCTTCTTGGCGCAGAAGTCGAGCAGTTCCTGGGTCTCGCGGATGCCGCCGATCGGCGAGCCGGCGACCCGGCGGCGACCGAGCAGTAGCGGCACGGTGCTGACTTCGTCCATCGGGCCGACCTGGCCGACGATGACCAGAGTGCCATCCACGTCGAGCAGCGGCAGGTAGGGATCGAGGCCGTGCTTGACCGGAACCGTGTCGATGATCAGGTCGAAGCCACTGGCGGCCTTGCCCATCGCTTCGGGATCGGAGGACAGGAGCAGGCGGNCGGCGCCCAGCGCCAGCGCATCGGCTTCCTTGTTGGAACTGCGGCTGAGCACGGTCACGTCGGCGCCAAGGCCCACGGCCAGCTTGACCGCCATGTGGCCCAGGCCGCCCAAGCCGATCACGCCGACCCGGCTACCGGGGCCGACGCCCCAGGTGCGTAGCGGGGAGTAGGTGGTAATGCCGGCGCACAGCAGTGGCGCGGCCTTGGACAGATCCAGTCCCTCGGGCATGCGCAGGCAGAACGCCTCGCGCACGACAATGTGCTTGGAGTAGCCGCCTTGGGTCGGTTCGCCGGTGATGCGATCGTGCCCCCCGTAGGTCTGGACGTTACCCTCGCGGCACAACTGTTCTTCTCCCTTTTGGCACTGGTCGCACTCCTGGCAGGAATCGACCATGCAACCGACCGCCACATGGTCGCCCGCCCTGTAGCGAGTGACCTCCGAACCGACCTCGATCACCCGGCCGACGATCTCGTGGCCTGGCACGATCGGGTAGTAGCTCCAGCCCCAGTCGTTGCGCGCGGTGTGCAGGTCGGAGTGGCACACGCCGCAGTAAAGAATCTCCAGAGCTACATCGTCGGGCCGCAGCTCGCGACGCTCGAACGTGTAGGGAGCCAACGGGGAATCGGGGCCGTATGCCGCATAACCAAACGTATTCATCTGAACTCCTGCGCATCTAGAGGAATGACATGCTACGGAGGTAATGGACTTTGATTAAGTCCACTAATCCGCATGGACTTTTGAGCCAGATTTATCAATCAGCCATGTGACTGATCGCGGCTCGTTGTCTTTGGCAGGAGGAGGCTTAGACTCAACTTCCAAGTGCAACGCCCCCATATCAGGGCGTTGCCATGTCCAGAACCTACCACCATCTGAGTCCCGAAGACCGCGCCGTGATCATGATCGAACGCCAGAACGGCAGCAGTCTGCGTTCGATTGCGCGCCGCCTGGGCCGTTCGCCTTCTACCGTGTCGCGTGAGCTGCAGCGGGCCGGACCTGGCGCCTACGACGCGACGCGGGCCAGCCAAGGGTACCGCCAGCGCCGCGGCACCAGTCGCCGTCCGCGCTTGCTGCTCCCGGGCACTGCGCTGTACCAGCACGTGCACGACCGGCTGGTCTTCTCGCGCTGGTCGCCGCAGCAAATTGCCGCCAGACTGCGGCAGATGCCCGACGCCGAACGTCCCGGTCTGGTCAGCCACGAAACGATCTATGCGACCATCTACGCCCAGCCGCGCGGTGCCTTGAAGCAAGGCATGGTCGCCGCGCTGCGCCAAGCGAAGCCGGCGCGTGGGCGCCGCCGCACCACTGCAGCGGCCCGGAGTTTCGTGCCCGAGGCCTTGCGGATCCAGAACCGACCGGAGCACATCGAGCATCGTTTGCTGCCCGGGCACTGGGAGGGCGACTTCATCAAAGGCGCCTACAACCGCTCCGCGGTGGGCGTGCTGGTGGAGCGCAAGACGCGCTTCGTGATGCTGTGCCGTATGGATGGCTGCACAGCGGCGGATGCGGTGGAGGGTTTCACTCGCCAGATGAAGAAGCTGCCGGCCTTGCTGCGCGAGAGCCTGACCTATGACCGGGGCAGCGAAATGGCCAACTTCCAGGAACTGAGCCGGCGGCTGAAGATGGACATCTGGTTCTGCGATCCGCATGCGCCGTGGCAGCGCGGCAGCAACGAGAACACCAATGGCCTGCTGCGTCAGTTCCTGCCGAAAGGCAGTGACCTGTCGCTCGCCAGCCAGACGTTGCTCAATGACATTGCCCGCCTGCTCAACGGCCGACCGAGGGAAACGCTGGGGTGGAAAACCCCGGAAGAGGTCCTGGCCGAAGAGATGGCGAAATTCTCATCCGGTGTTGCGCTTGCAAGTTGAGACCAAGGTTCCAGTAGAGCTGGCGCTTGCCGGTCTCGGTGACGTACTCGACCCGCCCGCCATTGACCAGTACCCGGCAGTGCTCGAGGTAATAGAGGTTCGCCCGCTTGGAATGCAGGATCGTCCTGAGATCCGACGGCGACAGCTCGTCCATTGCAGCCTCCGCAGCTCCATCGGGGGCTGATGGCGCCAATCCGTTCCGCAGCCCCTCGCGGAAATCATCCGTGCGGAATGTCTCAGAGCGCGCGACGGATGCAAAGTGGGGGGCGCCGGACATCGTCGCCGGCGGCGGACGGACTCAGAACACCTGCGGAGGCTCGCCGCCGACGATCACGATGTCGGCCGGACGGCGGGCGAACAGGCCCACGGTGACCACGCCGGGGATCTGGTTGAGCTCGGCCTCCAGTGCCACCGGGTCGGTGATGCGCAGGTTGTGCACGTCCAGGATCCAGTTGCCGTTGTCGGTGACCACGCCCTCGCGCCACACCGGCTGGCCGCCGGTCAGGGCCAGGATGCGGCGGGCCACCAGGCTGCGCGCCATCGGGATCACCTCCACCGGCAGGGGGAACCTGCCCAGCACCGGCACCTGCTTGCTCGGGTCGATGATGCAGACGAAGGTCTCGCTGGCCTCGGCGATGATCTTCTCGCGGGTCAGCGCGGCGCCGCCGCCCTTGATCAGGCGCTTGTGCGGGTCGCACTCGTCGGCGCCGTCCACGTACAGCTTCAGCGGGCCGGCGGCATTGGCGTCCAGCACCTCGATGCCCAGCGCCTTCAGCCGCGCGGTGCTCTGCTCGGAGCTGGACACCGCGCCGGCGATGCGGTCGCGGATCCGGCCCAGCGCCTCGATGAAGTAGGCCACGGTGGAACCGGTGCCGACGCCGACGACCATGCCGTCCTCGACGTACTCGATGGCCTTTTCGCCGGCCAGGCGCTTGGCTTCGCTCATGGATGTGCGGATGCGGGATGGAGGATGGGGCAGGTGGCGCGGCGGGCGCGGGTCATTCCAGCGACAGCAGCAGCTTCCACTGCGCGGCGGTGACCGGCATCACCGACAGGCGGTTGCCGCGCGCGACCAGCGGGAAGCCCTCGCCCAGCGCGTCGGCGTGGCGCTTGATCTCTTCCAGCGGGATCGTGCGGCGCAGCTTGCGCTCGAACTTCACGTCCACCAGGTACCAGCGCGGCTGCTCGCGGGTGGCCCTGGGGTCGTAGTACTCCGACTTCGGATCGAACTGGGTCTCGTCCGGGTAGGCGTGGCTGGCCACGCTGGCGATGCCGACGATGCCCGGCACCGCGGTGTTGGAGTGGTAGAACAGCACGCCGTCACCGACCTGCATGCCGTCGCGCATGAAGTTGCGCGCCTGGTAGTTGCGCACGCCGTTCCACGGCTCCACGCCCACGCGTTCCAGGTCGTCGATGGAGAAGGTGTCCGGCTCGGACTTCATGAGCCAGTAGCGCTTGCGGGGCGTCATGCGGGCAGGGCGTCGGGGTTGCGGAGCAGGGTGGCGGTCTCGGTGCAGATCGCGTCGGGCACCACGTCCCAGGCCTGCGGCTCCAGCCGCGGCACCTGCTGCACGTCGAAGCCGGCGCCGACCAGCCAGGGCGGCGCGGCGCGGCCGAGGCGGAACGCGAAGCTGCGATCATACCAACCGCCCCCCATGCCCAGCCGCTGGCCGGCCGCGTCGAAGCCCACCAGCGGCATCACCACCAGGTCCATCGCCTCGGCCGGCAGCGCCGAGGCCGGCGCCACGTCCGGCTCGGGGATGCCGTAGCGGTTGGTGACCAGCGGGTCGCCCGGGCGCCACGGCGCGAAGCGCAGCAGCCGGTCCGGTTCGTGCAGCACCGGCAGGCAGTAGACCAGGCCCGCCGGCAGGCGCAGCTGCAGCGCGTGCAGGGCGATCTCGCCGTCCAGCGCCCAGTAGCCGGCCACGTAGCCGCGCGCCGGCAGGAACGGCAGGGCGAGGATGCGCCCGGCCAGCGCGTCGGCGGCGGCGATGCGGGTGGCCGCGGGCAGTTCGCGGCGGCGTTGGCGCAACTGCGTGCGCAGCGTGGCCCGGTCCTGGGTCATCGGGGGTTCCGGCATGGGGGTGGCCGCATCATCGCGGACCGGGCGCGCCACGCCAAGCCGGGGCCCGGATACGACAACGCCTCCCGTCGGGGGGAGGCGCTGTCCGGATGAGGCATTCTCCGCCATGCCGATGCGGCAAAACGACCTTGAACCCGAGGTTCAAGTGGGGAGGCTCAAGAGGCCATCGGGCTTCCCGCTGCGTGGCGGACATGCACTCCCGGCCCCATCGCGTCCCCGGTGTCGTTTTTAAGGGACAAGGTGAATGTTTGGCCAGCTGTCGCACACGGCAGAGAACGCGGGAGACATTATAGCCGCCCGGCCCGGCGTGCCTAGTCCGGGCCGCGTGTTCAGGCAAGGGAATCTGTCGATCCGCGCGGCCGGACGGCCAAGACGCGGTCAATCGTGCACGGCCGGCGCCGGCCCCAGCAGGCCGTCCAGGCGCCTGTTCAGGGTGTCCAGGGTGCGGGCCAGCTCCCGGTCCAGCGCCTCGCGCTCCTGCCGCAGCTGCTGCAGCTCGTGGGCCAGGTTGAGCGCGGCCAGCACGGCGATCCGGTCCAGCGAGACCATGCGGTTGTTGCCGCGCAGCTCGCGCATGCGCGAATCCAGCAGGCGGGCGGCCGCCATCAGGCTGTCGCGCTCACCGCTGGGCACGCCCACGGTGTAGTCGCGGTCGAGGATCCGGACTTCGACCGGTTCGGTGGCGCTCACGTGTGCTGCTCCAGCGACTTCAGCCGCGCGATCATGGCCTCCACCCGCGACCGCGCCATCTCGTTCTTGTGCAGCAGCTGGGCGCGCTCGCCGATCAGCTGCTCCTGCTGCTGGCGCAGGCTGCGGTTCTCGTCGGCCAGGCGCTGGCAGCGGTCGGCCAGGGCCTCGACGCGCGCGGCCAGGGCACGGAGCTGGGCGATGACGTCGGTGGCGGGGTCCATGGCGGCCACGATAGGCAGCGCCCGCCGGCCCGGTCAAGCAGGCCGCCGCGGCTCAGGCCGGCAGCGCTTCCTGCTGGCGGATGAAGGCCAGGCACTCGTCNCGGGGCATGGCCGCGGCGATGTAATGGCCCTGGATCTCGTCGCAGCCGTGCTCGCGCAGGAACTGCAGCTGGCCGGCCGTCTCCACGCCTTCGGCGACCACGGTCAGGGCCAGCGAGTGGCCCATGGTGATGACCGTGCTGGTGATGGCCTCGTCGTCCGGGTCGCGGGTCAGGTCGCCGATGAACTCGCGGTCGATCTTGAGCGTGGTCAGCGGCAGGCGCTTGAGGTAGGCCAGCGAGGAGTAGCCGGTGCCGAAGTCGTCCACCGCCACGCCCACGCCCAGGGCGCGGCAGGCGTGCAGCACGCTGGCGCTGCGCTCGATGTTGGCCATGATCGCGCTCTCGGTCAGTTCAAGCTCGAGCAGGCCGGAGGCCACCCCGGTCTCGGCCAGGATCCGGGTCAGGGTGCCGGGCAGGTCGCCGCGCAGCAGCTGGATGGCCGAGACGTTGACCGACATGCGCAGGCCGTGCAGGCCGGCCTCGCGCCACTGGCGCAGGGTGGCGCAGGCCTCCTTCAGCACCCACTCGCCGATCTCCAGGATCAGGCCGGTGTCCTCGGCCAGCGGGATGAACTGGTCCGGCGGCACCGCGCCCAGCTCCGGGGTGCGCCAGCGCAGCAGCGCCTCGGCGCCGACCACGCGGCGGTCGCGCAGCGAGTAGCGCGGCTGGTAGACCACGGTCAGCTCGTCGCGCTCCAGCACCCGCCGCAGCAGGCTGGTCAGGGTGGCGCGGCGGCGGGCCGATTCGTCCATGTCGGCCGAGTAGACCTGCCAGGTGCGGCGGCCGGCGGCCTTGGCCTGGTACATGGCCGTGTCGGCGTGCTTGATCAGCTCGGTCGGCACCTGGGCGTGGTCGGGGAACAGGCTGATGCCGATCGAGGGGCAGATGCTGATCTCGTGGTGGTCGCCGAACACCAGCGGCGGCGCGAACGCCTCGATCACCCGGCGCGCGGCGTCCTCGGCCTGCTCCAGCGACTCCACGCTCTCCAGGACCACGGTGAANTCGTCGCCGCCCAGGCGGGCGACGGTGTGGTGCGTGCCGACCGCCTGCTGCACGCGCTCGGCCGCCGCGCGCAGCACCTTGTCGCCGGCGGTGTGGCCCAGCGAGTCGTTGACGTCCTTGAAGCGGTCCAGGTCCAGGAACAGCACCGCCACGCGGCCGCCCTCGCGGCGGGCGCGGACGATGGCCCGGGCCAGGCGCTCGGACAGCAGGGCGCGGTTGGGCAGGCCGGTGAGCGGGTCGTAGTTGGCCAGGTAGCGCAGCTCCTGCTCGGCACGCTTCTGCTCGGTGATGTCCGACAGCACCACCACGTGGAAGCTGTGGTCGCCGGCGGCATCCTGGATGCCGTTGTGGCGGACGTGGCAGAGGATTTCCTCGCCGTCGCTGCGGGTCATCCACAGGTTGCCCTGCCACTGGCCGTGGCGGTCGAACTCCATCTGCAGCGGCCGGGCGTGCTCGCTGCGGCTGTCGGCGTCCAGCAGGGCGAACGGGCGGCCCAGCACCTGCACGTCGCTGTAGCCGGTNATGCGGCTGAAGGCCGGGTTGACCGCGACGAAGTGCAGGTCGCGGTCCAGCACCGCCACCGCCTCGCTCATGCTGCGCAGCACCTCGCTGGCGATGCGCCGCTCGGCGTCGGCATGGCGGCTGGCGGTGGTGTCGCGCGCGGTGCCGGCCAGGCGGCGCGGGCGGCCGTAGTCGTCGCGCTCCACCGTGCGGCCGCGCACCCGTACCCAGATCCACTCGCCGCTGCCGTCCGGGTCGATGCGGTGCTCGGAGGTGAACAGCGGCTCGGCGCCGCGCAGGTGCGCGCGCAGGCGGCGCAGCACCTGCGGGCGGTCGTACGGGTGCACCGGTGGCAATGCGATGCNACGCGTGGTCACCGCCAGGCCGGTGCCGCCGCCCGGCTCGCCCTCGTCGCTGTGCAGCAGGTGCAGCTGGCGGCGGCGCAGGTCGAAGTCCCAGAAGTGCTCGCCCGAGCCCCACAGCGCCAGGGTCAGGTGTTCCTCGCGCGCGCGCAGTGCCTCGGCCTGTTCGGCGTGGCTGCTGCGCCAGTGCCAGAGCAGGACCAGCACCAGGAGCAGCAGCCCGACGGCGACCGACATCAGCAGCGCGGTCATGTGCGGCGGGTCCGGCGGCTGGGTCCACACGGGCGGATGCGCGCGGCGACGGACGGCATGGAGGACCGGTGGATTGGGGAGCTATTCAGGCGAGTGTAGGCACGGCCGCGTGCCGGCGACAAGCCATCCACGGGCGCGGTTGCTACACTGCGCGCATCCGGCGCGGCGCATGCCCGCCGCGCCCTTCCCGCCGGGAGCCAGGTGCCCATGCAAGAACTGCCCAAACCCCACGAGGTCGCCGCCGCCAGCCGCGAGCTGGGCCTGGCCGTGTCCGCCTCCGAACTGCACGGTGCCCTGTGCGGCTGGCTGGCCGGGGGCGGGGGCGACGTGGCCGACTGGCTGGGCAGGGTGATGGCCAACCCGGACCTGCCGGTGCCGCCGCGCGACGGCACCCTGGACCGTCTGCGCCGGGCCAGCGCCGCGCAGCTGGGCGACGGCGACTTCTCCTTCCAGCTGCTGCTGGAGGAGGCCGACGCGCCGCTGCGCCAGCGCGCCCAGGCCCTGTTCGACTGGTGCCGCAGCTTCCTCGGCGGCTTCGGCCTGGCCGCCGGCGCCACCCCGCCGCTGTCGGAAGAGGGCGACGAGGCGCTCAGGGACCTGGCCAAGCTCGCCGCCGCGCGGGTGCAGGACATNGAGGAGGACGAGGAGGACGAGTCCGCCCTCTCCGAACTGGAGGAATTCGTCCGGGTGGCGGCGCTGCTGCTGCACGGCGACTGCGTCCTGGGGCCGCGTCACCGCCGCAGCCTGAACTGACCATGCTGCGCGCGCTCACCGGCATCCCGGCGGCCGANTTCGCCCGCCGCCGCCGCCAGCTCATGCGCATGGCCGGCGAGGACGCCATCCTGATCCTGCCGGCGGCCCCGCAGCGGGTGCGCAGCCACGACACCCATTACCCGTACCGCCAGGACTCGGACTTCTGGTACCTGTGCGGCTTCCCGGAACCGGAGGCGGTGCTGGTGCTGGTGCCCGGCCGCCGCCACGGCGAGGCGCTGCTGTTCTGCCGCGAGCGCGATCCCGAGCGCGAGGCCTGGGACGGCCCGCGCGCCGGCCAGGAGGGCGCGGTGGCGGACTTCGGCATGGACGACGCCTACCCGATCGACGACCTGGACGACATCCTGCCGGGCCTGCTGGAAGGACGCTCGCGGGTCTACTACCACTTCGGCCGCGACGCCGAGTTCGACCTCAAGCTGATCGGCTGGGTCAACCGCGTGCGCGCCCAGGTGCGGCACGGCGCGCAGCCGCCGCACGAGTTCCTCGAGCTTGGCCACCTGCTGCACGAGATGCGCCTGTTCAAGTCGCGCGAGGAGGTGCGGCTGATGCGCAAGGCGGCCGAGATCAGCGTGCGCGCCCACGAGGCGGCCATGCGCGCGGCGCGCCCGGGCATCCACGAGTACGAGCTGCAGGCCGAGATCGAGCGCGTGTTCCGCGCCGCCGACGCCTGGCCGGCCTACGGCACCATCGTCGGCGCCGGCGCCAATGCCTGCGTGCTGCACTACGTGGCCAACAACGCCCGCGCCCGCGACGGCGACCTGGTGCTGGTCGATGCCGGCGCCGAGTACCGCAACTACGCCGCCGACATCACGCGCACCTTCCCGGTGGGCGGCCGCTTCAGCCGCGAGCAGCGCGCGCTGCACGACCTGGTCGGCCAGGCGCAGGCCGCGGCGCTGGCGCAGGCACGGCCGGGTGTGCCGTTCGCGGCCATGCACGAGGCGGCGGTGGCGACCTTGACCGAGGGCCTGCTGCGCCTGGGCCTGCTGCGCGGCAGCCTGGAGGAGAACATCGCCGAGGGCCGCTACAAGCGCTTCTACCCGCACAAGAGCGGCCACTGGCTGGGCCTGGACGTGCACGACGTGGGCGACTACCGCATCGACGGCGAGCCGCGCCTGCTGGAGCCGGGCATGGTCCTGACCATCGAGCCGGGCCTGTACGTCCGTCCCGACGACACCGGCGTGCCGGCCAGGTGGCGCGGCATCGGCATCCGCACCGAGGACGACGTGCTGATCACCGCCGACGGCCACCGCGTGCTCACCGAGGGCCTGCCGCGCTCGGCCGACGAGATCGAGGCGTTCATGGCCGCGCGTGGCTGAAGGCCGGCGCATTGCNCACAAAACGCCGGCCANGGCAATAAGCCGAAGATCGAAGGACGGGGCGCGCCCCGCGCCGGACCCCCTCGCGGTGGCGGCCGTTACAATCGGCTGTTCCCCTGCGTCTTGCTCC
>JGI25327J35509_1001418_pt1 | contig 18826 bp, 15 predicted proteins | sample HigsolmetaAR202D_FD_35509 | JGI IMG/M metagenome (IMG submission 35509)
CGGCGAGCGCCACGGCGCCGCCGGCGGCGCGGGCCGCCACGACCGGCAGGCGCGGCAGGGCGCGGGGCGAGAGCGCGATGCCGAGGCCGTGCAGNAGGCCCGTGGCGACCATGAAGCCGGCGGCATAGCCGGCAGCGTCGGNCCCGGCCGCCATCTCCGCCCCGTGCGCGTGGCCGTGGAAGACCGCAAAGGCGGCGACGAGCGCTGCCCCCAACGCGGCAGGCAGCTTAAGGCCGAAGGCGAGCGCCGCCCCCAGCACCACGACCGAGAGGGCGATGCCGGTCTCCACGGCGGGCAGGCCGATGTCGGCGATGCCGAGCAGGCCGCCGACGGCCATGAAGGCGATGAAGGCGAGCGGATAGNCCCATGTGGCGCGCCCGCCCGTAAAGCCGGCCCACAGGCCGACGCAGACCATGGCGAGGACATGGTCGAGCCCGCCGAGCGGATGGCCGAACCCGTCCATGAAGCTCACGGCCGCGCCCGCGCCGGTGTGGGCGAGGGCGGGGGAAGCGGAGAGGGCAAGGACGCCGAGGGTGGCAAGGCGGGCAATTCTGTTCGGCATGGATGGCCTCTTCGGTTACGCTGTCGCCGGATGCGGAGCAAATGTCGGGCCAGTCAGGCGGCCGGTTTCAACCCGCCGGCCTCCACGATGAAGCGCACCACGGCATCGACGCCTTCACCGCTGCGGATGTTGGTGAAGACGTAGGGACGCGAGGGGCGCATGAGCTTCGTGTCCCGCTCCATCACCTCGAGGCTGGCNCCGACGTGGGGCGCAAGGTCGATNTTGTTGATGACGAGAAGGTCGGAGCGCGTGATGCCTGGCCCGCCCTTGCGCGGGATCTTCTCGCCGCCCGAGACGTCGATGACGTAGATGGTGAGGTCGGCGAGCTCGGGCGAGAAGGTCGCGGCGAGATTGTCGCCGCCCGATTCGATGAGCACGAGGTCGAGCTTCGGGAANCGGCGCATCATCTCTTCCACGGCGGCGAGATTGATGGAAGCATCCTCCCGGATGGCAGTGTGTGGGCAGCCGCCCGTTTCCACGCCCATGATGCGCTCGGCCGGCAGGGCGCCGGCGCGCGTCAGGATCTCGGCGTCCTCCTTCGTGTAGATGTCGTTGGTGATGGCGCAGAGGTCGTAGGTGCTGGCGAGGCGCTTGCACAGCGCCTCCATCAGCGCCGTCTTGCCGGAGCCGACGGGACCGCCGATGCCGACGCGCAGGGGACCGTTGGGGGAGGGCATGGGGCTTTCTCCTGGTGTCTGCCCGTTCACGAGCGGAACAGGCGCGTATACTGCGTTTCGTGCCTGAGCGACGCGAGATCGCTGCGAAAGGCGGCACCGCCGATATCGTCGAGCTCCGCCGTGGCGGCCTCTGCCGCGATCCGGCGGCAATGCGGCAGGAGCGCCGCGGTGACCGCCTGTCCGTCCGTCTGGCCGACGACGCCGAGGCGCACGGCGGCGGAGACGAGATTGGCGGCGAAGGCGGCGAGAAAGGCCTCGAGCGTCTGGACGAGCGGCAGGCCGTGGCCGGCCGCGGCGACGCCGAGCGCGACCGCGTAGGCCACGTCGCCCNCCCACGTTTCCCTCAGCAGGTCCAAGGCGGGCGTCGGCCATGTCTTGCGGACCGTCAGCACGAAGGCGTTGCCCTGCGTGACGGTCTCGAGCAGGCGCTCTCGGCTCGTGGCGAGGGCGAGCGCCAGTTCCGCCGCGCCGGCAAGGGCGGTGCCGTCTGCTGTCGTCACGGCGCGGTGGGTGACCGCGAGCAGGATGGCGTCGTTGCGGCCTGCGCCGTGGGCGAGAACGTCGGCGAGCCATTCCTCCAGGCTCGCCGCATCCCGGACGTCGCCCGCCTCGGCCGCCCATTCGAGCCCGTGGCTGTAGGCGAAGGCGCCGACNGGGAAGGCCGGCGACAGCCANGTCATGAGGGTCAGCAGGGGCGAAGCGCCGGCCGGCGCCGCCTCACCGGTGGTCGTGCCCATGATCGTGGGGGCCGTGGTCGTGTCCGTGGTGGTCGTGATGCGGGTGGTCGTGATGCTCTTGGCCGCATCCGCAGTGCCCATGATCGTGGTGGTGATGGTCATGCGCATGGTCATGCGCATGGTCATGGGCATGGCCGTGCGCATGGTCGTGGTCGTGGGCGTGCCCGTGGCCATGATGATGGTGCCCGCCGTGATCGTAGGCGCCGCGTTCGGGGCGGAAGGGGCGTTCCACCGGCGTGGCAGAACAGCCGAGGCCGCGCACCATCTCCGCGAGCACATGGTCTTCGGCGATGTAGATGGCATCCGCGGTGATCTCGGCCGGGGTGTGGCGGTTGCCGATGTGCCAGGCAACCCTGAGCAGGCGGACCGGGCTCTCCGCACGGATCTCGAGGAGCTTTTCCGGCGCGGCGCGTACGACGACGAGCCGCCCGTCCTCGAGCTTCAGGGCGTCGCCGTCGTCGAGCACGGTCGCCTTCTCGAGGTCGAGCAGGAAGGAGAGGCCGCCGTCGGCGGTGAGGGTCACGCGCCGGCGGTGGCGGTCATCGTGGGCGAGGGTGACGGTGTCGACGACGCGCTCGGCCTTCACGGCCGGGCGGCGGATGACGGAAGCGGCACGGAGCATGACGTTCTCCAGTTCAGTCGGGCATGTGCCGCGTTAAGTAGCAGGAAACGCCCATGTCGGCATGCCTCGATCAGAACAGGAAGTACCGCTGCGCCATGGGCAGCACCTTCGCTGGCTCGCACACCAGCAGTTCCCCGTCGGCCGTCACGGCATAGGTCTCGGGGTCCACGCGGATGTCGGGCGTCGCGCCGTTGTGGATGAGCGAAGCCTTGGAGATGCCGGACCGGGTGTTTTCGACGGGCAGCAGCTTCTTTTCCACGCCAAGCCGATGGTCGATGCCGCGGTCGAGGGCGGCCTTCGAGACGAAGGTGACGCTCGTCTCCGTCAGCGCCTTGCCGTAGGCGCCGAACATGCGGCGGTAGTGCACCGGCTGCGGCGTGGGGATGGAGGCGTTGGGGTCACCCATGGCGGCGGCGACGATGGCGCCGCCCTTGATGACGAGGTCCGGTTTCACGCCGAAGAAGGCGGGAGACCACAGCACCAGGTCCGCCAGCTTGCCGACCTCGACCGAGCCGATGTGGGCCGAGACGCCGTGGGCGATGGCCGGGTTGATGGTGTACTTGGCGATGTAACGCTTGACGCGCAGGTTGTCGTTGCCGCTCTCGCCCGGCAGGTGGCCGCGCTGCACTTTCATCTTGTGCGCCGTCTGCCACGTGCGGGTGATGACCTCGCCGACGCGGCCCATGGCCTGGCTGTCGGACGACATCATCGAGAGCGCGCCGATGTCGTGCAGGATGTCCTCGGCGGCGATGGTCTCCTTGCGGATGCGGCTTTCGGCGAAGGCGAGATCCTCGGGGATTGACGGGTCGAGATGGTGGCACACCATGAGCATGTCGAGATGCTCGTCGAGCGTGTTCACCGTGAAGGGGCGCGTGGGATTGGTGGAGGAGGGCAGCACGTTTGGCAGCCCGGCCACCTTGATGATGTCAGGCGCATGGCCGCCGCCGGCCCCTTCCGTGTGGAAGGCATGGATGGTGCGACCCTTGAAGGCGGCGATGGTGTCCTCGACGAAGCCGGACTCGTTCAGCGTGTCCGTGTGGATCATCACCTGGACGTCGTAGTCGTCGGCCACCGACAGGCAGCAGTCGATGGCCGCTGGCGTGGTGCCCCAGTCCTCGTGCAGCTTCAGGGCGCAGGCACCGGCCTCGATCTGCTCGACGAGCGCGCCCGGCTGGGCCGCATTGCCCTTGCCGGCGAAGGCGAGGTTCACCGGCAGCGCATCGGCGGCGCGGATCATCTGCTCAATATGCCAGGGGCCGGGCGTGCAGGTCGTCGCGTTGGTGCCCGTCGCCGGGCCGGTGCCGCCGCCGAGCATGGAGGTGATGCCGGACATCAGCGCATCCTCCACCTGCTGCGGGCAGATGAAGTGGATGTGGGTATCGAAGCCGCCGGCGGTGAGGATCTTGCCCTCGCCGGCAATGACCTCGGTGCCCGGGCCGATGACGATGGTCACGTTCGGCTGGATGTCCGGATTGCCTGCCTTGCCGATGGCTGCGATCCTCCCGCTCTTCAGGCCCACGTCGGCCTTCACGATGCCCCAGTGGTCGACGATGAGCGCATTGGTGATGACGGTGTCGACCGCGCCCTGCGCCCGCGTGGCCTGGCTCTGGCCCATGCCGTCGCGGATCACCTTGCCGCCGCCGAACTTCACCTCCTCGCCATAGGTGGTGAAGTCGCGCTCCACCTCGATGAAGAGGTCCGTGTCGGCGAGCCGCACCTTGTCGCCCGTGGTCGGGCCGAACATGTCGGCATAGGCCGCGCGGGAGAACTTGTAGGCCATCGTTCGTGTCTCCCTCAGAGCTTGCCCATGACCTGCTGGCGGAAGCCGTAGACCTTGCGCTCGCCGGCGAGGGCGACGAGCGTCACCTCGCGCGTCTGGCCGGGCTCGAAGCGCACGGCCGTGCCGGCGGGAATGTCGAGGCGCATGCCGCGGGCCTTTTCCCGGTCGAAGGACAGGGCAGGGTTCGTTTCATAGAAGTGGTAGTGGGAGCCGACCTGAATCGGCCGGTCGCCAGTGTTGGCGACGGTGAGCGTCACGGTCTCGCGGCCCTCGTTGAGGGTGACCTCGCCGGGGGCGGGCAGCGTCTCGCCGGGCTGGAGCTTGCCGGTCGCGCCGCGGATGGGATTGTGCACGGTGACGAGCTTGGTGCCGTCCGGGAAGGTCGCCTCAACCTGCACCTCGGTGATCATTTCGGCGACGCCGTCCATCACCTGGTCCGGGGTGAGCACATGCGCGCCCGCCTCCATCAGCTCGGCGACGGAGCGGCCGTCGCGCGCGCCCTCCACGACGAAGTCGGTGATGAGGGCGACGGCCTCGGGGTAGTTCAGCTTGACGCCGCGTTCCAGACGCCGGCGGGCGACCATGGCCGCCATGGCGATCAGGAGCTTGTCCTTCTCGCGCGGGGTGAGGTTCATCGCGTTCCTCCAGCTACCAGTAGCGCGGCATCCGTTGGCCGCGGAAAGTTTCGATCGTGCGCACCAGGTCGGCGCGCAGGGCCGCCGGGTCGTGGCCGATCAGCCTGGCGACGACGAGGCCGTTCCAGGCGCTCGCGCCGCATTCGCTCGCGCCGCCGGCGAGGGCCGCCCGCATGTCCTCCAGCCGCGCCTCCGCATCTGGGGCGATATGGACGATCGTGGCGAGCGCGCGTGCCCCACCGCCAACGGCCCGGCGCGCAAGGCGGGCGGCGACGGCGCCCTCGAGCCGCACCGCCTCCACGAGAACGAGCCTGCCGCCCCGGCGGATGGACCAGCGGTCGTCGAGCTGCCCTTCGACGACCTCCTCGCCCATGGCGGTACGGCCAAAGACGATGCTTTCGGCAAGGGTGAGGGAGGCGTCCGGCGCCATGTCGACGGTGAGGCGGCGCACGAGGCGCGCCCTGTCGAAGAGGATCATCTCCTGCGGCAGCCAGGCGAGGGTGCTGCCCGCGCCAAGCCGCAGCGCGACCTCGATGCGCGTGGGGTCCGCCTCGGCCCTGTAGAGCTTCTCGGCCGCCTGGCTGGTGAGGAGGGCCTGCGCGCCGGGCGCCAGGGCGACATCGACCTGCATCAGGTCGCCGCCGGTCATGCCGCCGCCGGTGTTGATGATGGTGCCTTCGCACGTCTGCGCGTTGCGCGGGAAGCGGATGCGGTAGCCGCCGCTCTCCGCCACCGTCAGCGGATGCGTGCGCCCGCCTGCCGTGGCAAAGGCGACGCGCACGCCGCCCCTCGCGCGCACGAAAGCGGGCACGTTCGGCACGGGTGCGGCCGCAGCCGTGGCAGCCTGGTCGATATCGGGCCGCATGTCAGACCGCAAGGCGTTGGCGGACATCGTCCTCCACCATGGTGTCGCGCGTGCCGGCGAGGACGATCTGCCCACGTTCCATGACGGCGAAGGTATCGCACAGGTCGCGGGCGAATTCGAAGAACTGCTCGACGAGCACGATCGCCATCTCGCCCTTGCTGCGAAGATAGTCGATGGCGCGGCCGATGTCCTTGATGATCGAGGGCTGGATGCCTTCCGTCGGCTCGTCGAGCACCAGCACCTTCGGGCGGGTGACGAGCGCGCGGGCGATGGCGAGCTGCTGCTGCTGGCCGCCGGAAAGGTCGCCGCCGCGCCGGCCGAGCATGTCCTTGAGCACCGGGAAGAGGTCGAAGATTTCGCCGGGCACGTAGCGCTCGGCGCGCTTCAGCGGCGCGAAGCCGGTCTCCAGGTTCTCGCGCACGGTGAGCAGCGGGAAGATCTCGCGCCCCTGGGGCACGAAGGCGATGCCGCGCCGGGCGCGCTCGTAGGGCTCGAGCCGCGAGATGTCCTCGCCATCGAGGGTGATGCGGCCGGCCGAGATCGGTTGCCGGCCTACGATGGCGCGCATCAGCGAGGTCTTGCCGACGCCGTTGCGGCCGAGCACGCAGGTAACCTTGCCGGGCGCAGCCTCGAGCGAGACCCGGCGCAGCGCCTGGGCGGCGCCGTAGTGCAGATCAATGGAATCGACGCTCAGCATGTCACTTACCGCCCGAGATAGACTTCGATGACGCGCTCGTTGGCGGAGACGGCGTCGATGGAGCCTTCTGCCAGCACCGAGCCCTCGTGCAAGACGGTCACCTTGCATCCGAGCTCGCGGACGAAGGCCATGTCATGCTCGACGACGATGACAGAATGCTCGCGGGCGATGGCCTTGAGCAGATGCGCCGTCTCGGCCGTCTCGGCGTCTGTCATGCCGGCGACCGGCTCGTCGACGAGCAGCAGCTTCGGATCCTGCGCCAGCAGCATGCCGATCTCGAGCCATTGCTTCTGGCCGTGCGAGAGATCGGCGGCGAGGCGCTCGCGATGCTCGGTGAGGCGCACGGTCGACAGGACGGCGTCGATGCGCTCCTCCGGGATGCGGTTGCGGGCTCCGAACAGGGCGGAGAAGGGCGAGCGCTCGCCGGCGAGGGCCAGGCGGATGTTGTCGGCCACGGTGTGGCTCTCGAACACCGTGGGCTTCTGGAACTTCCGGCCGATGCCGAGGGTCGCGATCTCGGCCTCGTCGAGCATGGTCAGGTCGATCATGCCGCCGAAGAAGACCTCGCCCTCGTCGGGGCGCGTCTTGCCGGTGATGATGTCCATCATCGTCGTCTTGCCGGCGCCGTTGGGGCCGATGATGGCGCGCATCTCGCCCGGCGCGATGGCGAGCGAGAGCTTGTTGAGGGCGCGGAAGCCGTCGAAGGTGACGGAGACGCCGTCGAGATAGAGCACCGTGTTGGTGAGGGCGGCGTTGGTCATGGTCTCACTCCGCCGCCCCGGCCGCGACCTCGGCCGGCTTTGCCGAGACCGTCGCCCGGCGTTTGTCCCGCCACTCGGCGAGCGTGCCGACGATGCCCTTCGGCAGATAGAGAGTGACGATGATGAAGAGCGCGCCGAGCGCGAAGAGCCACAGCTCCGGCAGGGCGCCGGTGAGCCAGGACTTGGCCGTGTTGACGACGACGGCGCCGAGGGCCGCGCCGACGAGCGTGCCGCGGCCGCCGACGGCGACCCACACCACCGCCTCGATGGAGTTGGCGGGCGAGAACTCGCTCGGGTTGATGATGCCCACCTGGGGCACGTAGAGGGCGCCGGCGACGCCCGCCATCATGGCGGAGACGGTGAAGGCGACGAGCTTGTAGTGCTCCACCCGGTAGCCGAGGAAGCGCGCGCGCGATTCCGCGTCGCGGATGGCGACCAGCACCTTGCCGTAGGTGGACGTGACCATGTAGCGCGCCACGAGATAGCCGAGCGCCAGCGCGGTCACCGTGGCGACGAAGAGGGCAACGCGCGTGGCCTGCGCCTGGACGGGGAAGCCGAGGATGTCCTTGAAGTCGGTGAGGCCGTTGTTGCCGCCGAGCCCCATGTCGTTGCGGAAGAAGGCGAGCATCAGGGCAAACGTCATCGCCTGGGTGATGATGGAGAGATAGACGCCCGTGACGCGGGAGCGGAAGGCGAACCAGCCGAAGACGAAGGCGAGCAGCCCCGGCACGGCGAGCACCATGAGCGCCGCGAAGGGGAACATGTCGAAGCCGTGCCAGTACCAGGGCAGCTCCTGCCAGTTGAGGAAGACCATGAAGTCCGGCAGCACGGGGTGGCCGTAGACGCCCCGCGGGCCGATCTGGCGCATCAGGTACATGCCCATGGCATAGCCGCCGAGGGCGAAGAAAGCCCCGTGGCCGAGCGAGAGGATGCCGCAGTAGCCCCACACGAGGTCGAGCGCCAGGGCCAGCAGCGCATAGGACAGGTACTTGCCGAGGAGCGAGACCGCATAGGTCGGCACGTGCAGCGGCGAAGCCTCCGGAAGGAGGAGGTTCGACAGCGGCACGAGCACGGCGAGCGCCGCGAGGACGCCGAGGAAGACGGCGCCCTTGCCGTCGAGCAGCGCAAGGATGAGAGGGCGTCGCGTCATGCTTCCACTGCCCTTCCCTTGAGGGCGAAGAGCCCGCGCGGGCGCTTCTGGATGAAGAGGATGAGGAAGACGAGGAGCAGGATCTTGCCGAGCACGGCGCCGGCGAAGGGCTCCAGGAACTTGTTGGCGATGCCGAGCGTCAGGGCCGAGACGAGCGTGCCCCACAGGTTGCCGACGCCGCCGAANACGACGACCATGAAGCTGTCGACGATGTAGCTCTGGCCGAGGTTGGGCGAGACGTTGTCGATCTGCGACAGCGCGACACCCGCCATGCCGGCGATGCCGGAGCCGAGCGCGAAGGCCATGGTGTCGACCCACGGCGTGCGGATGCCCATGGAGGCGGCCATGCGACGGTTCTGCGTCACGGCGCGGATCCTGAGGCCGAAGGAGGTCGCCTTGAGCGCCACCATGAGCGCGGCGAAGACCGCGAGGCTGAAGAGCACGATCCANAGGCGGCCATAGGTGATGGCGAGCCCGCCGAGNTCGAAGGAACCGGCCATGTAGGATGGGGCGCCCACCTCCCGGTTCGTNGGCCCGAAAATGGAGCGTACCGCCTGCTGGAGGATGAGGCTGACGCCCCAGGTGGCGAGCAGCGTCTCCAGCGGCCGGCCGTAGAGGTGTCGGATGATGCCGCGCTCGATGGCCGCGCCGACGAGCGCGGCGACGAGGAAGGCCATGGGAATGGCGACGGGCAGCGTCCAGTCGAACAGCCCCGGCGCATGGCTGCGCACAAACTCCTGGATGACGAAGGTGGTGTAGGCACCGATCATCACCATCTCGCCGTGGGCCATGTTGATGATGCCCATGACGCCGAAGGTGATGGCGAGGCCGATGGCGGCGAGCAGCAGGACGGAGCCGAGCGACAGGCCGTACCATACGTTCTGCAGCATCGAGAGAAGGGCGAGGCGCTGTTCCACGGAGGTGACGGCTGCCTCGGCGGCCGCGCTCACCACGGGCGATCCCTGCGTGGCGGCGCGCAGCAGCGCGAGCGCATCCTGGTCGGCTCGCGCGGCGAGGATGTCGATGGCCTCGAGCTTCTGCAGGTCCGAGGCGCCGGCGTCGCCGAGCAGGATGGCGGCGCGGGCCTCGCCCATCAGCCGCTTGATGTAGGGCACCTCTTCACGTGCGATGGCCTCGTCGAGGGCCGAAAGGGCAGCAGCGTCGCGCGAGCGGAAGACTGCCTCGGCCGCCTGCCGGCGCGCCTCGGCGTCGGGTGCCATCAGCGTCAGGGCGCCGAGCGCGGCCTCGACGGCGCGGCGGATGCGGTTGTTGATGCGCACGGTCTTGGGGGCCGCGGGCGCTTCGGCGAGGGCGTCTCCCGTTGCCGCGTCGGACCAGCGGCCCCCATCCTGCTGGATGAGCACGCGCCTGTCGGCTGCGACCGCCAGGCGGCCGTCGCGCAGCGCCTCGATGATGGCCTGCGCATGCGTGTTGCCGGAGCGGGCGAGAAGGTCCACCCCCTTTTCGATGTCGGGAAAGCGGCCGCTGGCGATGAGGGCGAGCGCCTCGCCCGCATCGGCCGGCGCCGAGCGGGCCGGCGCGGCGAGAAGGCCGCAGACGAGCGCAAGGATGACGCAGAGCAGGCGGGGCATCGCTCTTCTTTCGGGGAGGGCCGGCGACAGGGCGCCGCCGGCCGGATGTCAAGAGAAAGGCGGCTTACTGGGCGACGGGGCCCTGGCCGCCGCACTTGCCGGTCTTGACGTTGAAGTTGCCGCAGGAGAGCGGGGCTCGCCAGTCGGCGATGAGGTCCTTCGAGCCCTCGAGATAGTCGGACCACTCGTCGCCGACCACGAGGCCCGGCGTCTGCGAGACGATGGAGAACTGGCCGTCCTCCTGGATCTCGCCGATGAGCACCGGCTTGGTGATGTGGTGGTTCGGCATCATCGTGGAGTAGCCGCCGGAGAGGTTGGGCACGGAGACGCCGATGAGCGCGTCGATGACCTTGTCCGGGTCGGTCGTGCCGGCCTTTTCCACCGCCTTCACCCACATATTGAAGCCGATGACGTGCGCCTCCATCGGGTCATTGGTGACGCGCTTGTCGTTCTTGGTGAAGGCCTTCCACTTGGCGATGAAGTCCTTGTTCTCCGGCGTGTCGACGGACTGGAAGTAGTTCCACGCCGCCAGGTGGCCAACGAGCGGCTTGGTGTCGATGCCGGCGAGCTCCTCCTCACCCACGGAGAAGGCGATGACCGGAATGTCGGTGGCCTTGATGCCCTGGTTGGCGAGCTCCTTGTAGAAGGGCACGTTGGCGTCGCCATTGATGGTGGAGACGACGGCCGTCTTCTTGCCGGCCGAGCCGAACTTCTTGATCTCGGCGACGCGGGTCTGCCAGTCGGAATGGCCAAAGGGTGTGTAGTTGATGGAGATGTCCTCGTCCTTCACGCCCTTGGACTTGAGATAGGCCTCGAGGATCTTGTTGGTGGTGCGCGGGTAGACGTAGTCCGTGCCCTCCAGCACCCAGCGCTCGACGCCCTCGTTCTCCATCAGGTAGTCGACGGCGGGGATGGCCTGCTGGTTGGGCGCGGCGCCTGTGTAGAAGATGTTGCGGGAGGATTCCTCGCCCTCGTACTGGACGGGATAGAAGAGGATGCCGTTCAGCTCCTCGAAGACCGGCAGGACGGACTTGCGCGACACGGAGGTCCAGCAGCCGAAGGTGGCGGCCACCTTGTCCTTGGTGAGGAGCTCGCGCGCCTTTTCGGCAAACAGCGGCCAGTTGGAGGCAGGGTCGACGACGACAGCCTCGAGCTTCTTGCCGAGGAGGCCTCCCTTCTTNTTCTGCTCCTCGATGAGCATCAGCATCACGTCCTTCAGCGTCGTCTCGCTGATGGCCATGGTGCCCGAGAGCGAATGCAGGATACCGACCTTGATGACGTCCTGAGCGCTCGCGCTCACCGCCGGCAGCGCGATTGCTGCCGTCGTCGCGAGCGTCGCGAGGATCTTCTGAAAACGATTTCGCATTGTCGTTGCTCCACCCCCGGATGATCGTTGCAGGGGAGCGGCAGCAAGCCTCGTGCCAGCCTCGCGGGCCGGGGCGAAAGCGCCGGGACAGGGGTGCCCGACAGATGGGCTGGCGTATTTTTGTGCATAGAACTGCCCGTTTGCTGCGCTTGCGAAGGCCGGGGCTCAGTGGAAATCGCGTGACTTGGGCAGGATGCGCACGTTGCGCGGGTGGCCGGCAGAGCGCGGATAATGCGGATGGACGAATTCGTCGGCGCGCGACAGCCGCGTGCGCGCCTCGTGCGCCTGCGACAGGGCGGCAAGATCCCGGGTGCGGTCGTCGACCGTCTCGGCCATCAGATGGACGACGCCTTCGCGGCTCTTCTGCACCCGCCCGGACACGAGGGCGAGCCGCGCACTCATCACCTGGCGGCGAAAGCGCTCGAACCGTCGTGCCCACAGGACGACGTTGGTGATGCCCGCCTCATCCTCGAGGGTCATGAAGATGGCGTTGCCCTTGCCGGGGCGCTGTCGCACCAGCACGACGCCGGCGACCCTGGCGAAGGCGCCGTCCGGCAGGGCTGCGATCTCGGCCGTGGTGCGGACACCCTCGCGCCGGAAGCGTTCACGCAGGAAGACCATGGGGTGGGCCTTCAGCGACAGGCGCAGCATCTGGTAGTCCGCCACCACATGTTCCGACAGCGGCATTGCCGGCAGGGCGGTGTCCGCCTCCTGCGCCAGCTCGCGCGCCCCGGCTGCGGCGAAGAGCGGCAGGGGCGCATCGTCGGGCAGGCGGCGCACGGCCCACAGCGCCTCGCGCCGGTCGAGCCCGAGGGCGCGGAAGGCATCGGCATCGGCGAGGATCTTGAGGGCCCGCTGCGGCAGGCGGGCGCGCTTCCACAGGTCCTCGACGCTGTCGTAGCCGTTTCCGCGTGCAGCCAAGAGCGCCCGCGACCAGTCCTCGCTGAAGCCGTCCACCTGGCGAAAGCCGAGACGCAGCGCGAGCGTGCCGTCCGGCCGCGCCTCGAGCGTGTTGTCGTGGGCGCTCGCGTTGATGTCGACCGCGCGCACCTCGACGCCGTGCTCGCGCGCATCGCGCACGATCTGGGCCGGGGCATAGAAGCCCATGGGCTGGGAATTGAGCAGGGCGCAGGCGAAGACGGCCGGGTGGTGGCATTTGAGCCAGGCCGAGATGTAGACGAGCTTGGCGAAGGAGGCGGCGTGGCTCTCGGGAAAGCCGTATTCGCCGAAGCCCTTGATCTGGTTGAAGCAGCGCTCGGCGAAGGCGCGCTCGTAGCCGCGCGCCACCATGCCTTCCACCATCTTCTCCTCGAAGGTGTGGATGGTGCCGACGTGGCGGAAGGTGGCCATGGCGCGGCGCAGGCCGTTCGCCTCCTCCGGCGTGAAACCGGCCGCCACCATGGCGATCTTCATCGCCTGTTCCTGGAAAAGGGGTACGCCGAGGGTGCGGCCGAGCACCCGCCTCAGCTCGTCCGGCGGGCCGTGCTGGGGTGAGGGGGCGGGATAGGTGACCTCCTCCTCGCCGTTCCGCCGGCGCAGGTAGGGATGCACCATGTCGCCCTGGATGGGGCCNGGCCGCACGATGGCGACCTGGATGACGAGGTCGTAGAACTGCCGCGGNCTGAGGCGNGGCAGCATGTTGATCTGGGCCCGGCTCTCCACCTGGAAGACGCCGATGGAGTCGCCCCTGCACAGCATGTCGTAGACGGCCGGATCCTCCCTGGGCACGGCGGCGAGATCAAGGTCGAGGCCGCAGTGGCTGCGCAGCAGGTCGAAGGCCTTGCGGATGCAGGTGAGCATGCCGAGGCCGAGCACGTCGACCTTCATGAGGCCGAGCGCGTCGATGTCGTCCTTGTCCCACTCGATGAAGGTGCGCTCGTCCATGGCGGCGTTGCCGATGGGCACCGTCTCGTCGAGGCGGCTGCGCATCAGCACGAAGCCGCCGACATGCTGGGAGAGATGGCGGGGAAAGCCGAGGAGCCTCGTCGCGAGATCGACGGCGCGGCGGATCACCGGATTATTCGGGTCGAGCCCTGCCTCGCGGATGTGCTTGTCGGCGATCGGCGAGCCCCAGCTGCCCCAGACCGTGCCGGCGAGGCGGGCGGTGACGTCCTCCGTCAGGCCGAGGGCCTTGCCCACNTCGCGGATGGCGCTGCGCGGACGGTAGCAGATGACGGTGGCGGCGATGCCGGCGTGGTCGCGGCCATAGCGCTCGTAGATGTGCTGGATCACCTCCTCGCGCCGCNCGTGCTCGAAGTCGACGTCGATGTCCGGCGGCTCGCGCCGCTNGCTGGAGATGAAGCGGGCAAAGAGGAGATCGTGCTCCTCGGGGTCGACCGCGGTGATGCCGAGCACGTAGCAGACGGCGGAATTGGCGGCCGAGCCGCGCCCCTGGCAGAGGATGCCGCGGTCCTCGGCGTAGCGCACGATGTCACGGATGGTGAGGAAGTAGCGCGCATAGTCGAGCTGGGCGATGAGGGCGAGCTCCTCCCGCAGGAGCCTCTCCACCTTCGGCGATATCCCCTGCGGGTAGCGCAGCGCGGCGCAGCGCCAGGTCAGTTCCTCGAGCCAGCCCTGGGGCGTCTTGCCGGGCGGCACCGGCTCGTCTGGATAGTCGTATTTCAGCTCGGAGAGCGAAAAGTCGATACGGTCGAGGACATGCAGAGTCTCGTCGATGGCCTCCGGCGCATCGCGGAACAGCCGGGCCATCTCCTGTGCGGGCTTCAGGTGCCGCTCGGCGTTGGCGGCCAGGAGCCGCCCGGCCGAGTGGATGGTCACGCCCTCGCGGATGCAGGTCAGCACGTCCTGCAGCGGGCGCTGGGCCGGTTCGTGATAGAGCACGTCGTTGACGGCGAGGAGCGGCAGGCCCGCCCGCGCCGCAACCGCCTTCAGGCCTGCAAGGTCGCGCCGGTCGCTGCCGCCATAGGCCATGGCGGCGGCGAGCCAGGTGGCGCCGGGGGCGGCTTCCTTCAGCTCGCCGAGGATGTCGAGGCGGACGTCTCCCGGCCGGCCGGGCATGGCGATGAGGAGAAGGTCGCGCGCATCGGTCACGAGGTCGGCGCGGGTGAGGTGGCATTCGCCCTTGTCCGCCCTGCGCTTGCCCAGGGTGAGGAGGCGGCACAGGCGGCCCCAGCCGGCACGGTTCACGGGATAGGCGATGACGTCGGGCGTATCGTCGGCAAAGACGAGGCGGGCGCCGACGGCGAGCTTGAAGGGGGGCAGCGTCTCGCCCTCCTTCTCCGCACGCGACCTGATCTCTTCGAGCGTCGTGTGGGCCCGCACCACGCCGGCGACCGTGTTGCGGTCGGCAATGCCGATGCCGGCGAGGCCGAGGACGAGCGCCTGCCTGACGAGGTCGCCGGGGTGGGAGCCGCCGCGCAGGAAGGAGAAATTGGTCGTGACAGCAAGCTCGGCATAGGCCGCCGGCTGCGGGACGGGCCCCTTCATGCGAACACCCCGTGCAGGAACCAGCGCGGGGCGGGCGCCTCGCCGAAAAGGCCCCGGCGGAACACCCAGAAGCGGCGCCCCGCCGTGTCCTCGACCCGGTAGTAGTCGCGCGTCGGTTCCTCGCCCGCCTCGTCGCGCCACCATTCGGGCGCGATCCGCTCCGGCCCCTCGGCGCGGGTGATCTCGTGCAGCACGCGCCGCCAGCGGAAGCGCAGCGGCGGCCCGTCCGGCACTTCGGCGAGCGCCTCGATGGGCTGCGGCGGATCGAAGAGGTGGACTGGCCGCGCAGGAGGATCGTCCAGCCGCCCGGCCGGCCAGTCGCAGGCCGGCGTCGCTGAGTCGTCGAGGCTGGCGGCCGGCACCATGCGCACGGCCCTTTCGGGAATGTGCGTGTCAACGAAGGCCGGCCGGAGGACGGCTGCCGGGCCGAAGCGGGCGCCGAGCCGGTCGACGAGGGCGGCGACCTCCTCGTCCTCGACCGTCCGCCCGTCGAGGCTCGTCTGGCTTTCGCCGAGCGGCTCGCAGACCGTGACGGCGAGGCGGAGCAGATCGAAGCCGAAGCCGGGGTCGAGGGGGGCGGCAAGCGCCGCAAGCCTCTCGCGGAACAGGCGCATGACGACGGCGGCGTCGCGCGTCGGCCGGCCGGTGGCGACCGCAAGGCGCGTGACCCGCCCGTCGGCACGGAAGAAGGCAGCCTCGAAGCGCCGTCCGCCCTCGCCGCGCTCCGCGAGTATGCCGCCGGCGCGCCGGGCAAGGCCGGCGAGGGCGGCAACGATGTCCTCCTCGCGCGCCACGGGCTCGGCGAAGCGGCGCTCGACGAGGCAAGGCGGCAGTGGCCGGCGCGGGGAGATGCCGACGTCCTCCCGGCCCAGGATGCGTGCGAGACGGGCCGGCAGGTCCGCGCCGAAGCGGGCAGCGAGCGGCGCGCTCGGGCGATCCGCCAGGTCGCCCACGGTCTTCAGGCCCGCCCGGGTGAGGGCGAGCAGCACTTCCGGCGAGACGCCGAGGGCGGCCGCGGGCAGCGGCCTCACCGCCATCTCCTCCTCCCCCGGCGGCACGATNTCGTGNCGNCCGAGCGTCTTGCGCCCGAAGCGGGCGAGCGCTCCTGCCGCCTGCGGCGTGCCGGCGACGCTGCCCCGCACGGTCAGGCCGCNGCGGGCNAGGCCCTCCATCACTGCCCGCCGCAGGTTTTCTTCGCCGGCAAAAAAGTGAGCGCAGCCGGTGATGTCGAGCACCAGCCCGTCGGGNTCCTCAACGGCGACGAGCGGCGTGTAACGGTCGCACCAGTCGGCGAGGCGGGCAAGCAGGGCCGCATCAGCCGCGCGGTCCATGTCCGCCGCGACGAGGTGGGGAATACGGGCGCGTGCGTCCGCCAGGGTGAGGCCGGGGGTGAGGCCGAGGGAAAGGCCCAGCCGGTCCACGGCGGCGATGCGCAGCGCGTTCGCCACCTTCTCGACGAGGACGAGCGGCGCCTCAGCCTGTGCGGGCGAGACGGGTGATGCCCGGCGATGCCGGTCGGCCGGCAGGAAGGGGAACCACAGGGCGAGGTAGCGGCGGGGGCTCGTGGAAGAGACGGTGCTCACGGTGCCACTCCAGGCGCCAGCGCCGGCCCTCAGGCCGGAACGGTGACGCAGCAAGGTGATGTCGAAGGCAGGATGACCGGGGGTATTGGCCAGCAGCGGCCGTGACGGGGCGGCGGCGACGGACCAGCGCGTCGCCGCCGCGCTCGGCCGGGGCATGGCCGCGATGCGCAGCAGCAGGGCGGGGACGCCGGACTGCTCGGCGGCGAGCGCGAGGCGCCGGCTCGCCGTCAGGTCGAGGGATCGCGGATCGCCCCACGGCTCGATGACGACGGCGCCGAGAGCCGGGCAGCGCAGGGCCTCCGCCCCGGCCTGCAGCACGCAGGCCGCATCGGGCCCCGTCACCACGACGAGCAGGCGCGGGTCGAGCCCCAGGGCGGCAAGGCCCGGCGCATGGAGAGCACCGGTTTCCGCCACGCAAAAGCCTTGCCGCACCCAGATCACGCGGCGGCCGTCCGCCGCGGCGCGCGCCGCAAGACCGGCTGTGAAGCCGGCGGCTGCGCCGGCATCCCCGGCCTCGCGTGCAAAGATCTCGTGTACCGCAGCCCGGAGAAAGCCGCCGCCCAGCAGCTCGTCCACGACCGGCGCGCCGCATGTGAAGCGCTGGCCCGTTTCGGTCGCGGCCGGCTCGATCGCGGCAATGCTCCGCCGCAGCGCCTGCAAAGTCTCTTGCACCGCGCTCATGACTCTTGTTCCTGTTTTGTTCTATAACGACTCAGGAGGATGCGAGAGTCAATGCCGGTGTTGCGGGCTTTCGGGGGGCTCTGTGTCGGCCGGGCAGGGACAACCGGCGCGGCGGCGATTTGCGACACCGCCTGCCGGCCGTCCGTCAGAGGGGCAATGGATGCCTGAAGGTTCAGCTCTTTCAGCTGAAGAGGGAGTCGATGTCGTCCTGCGACACGACGTTTGCATCGCCAGCGAGCGGTGGTCCGTTGAGCAGGGCTTCGTCGCCCTTCTCTTCCTCTTTTTCCTCCTCGATCTCGGCGAGGCTCGAGAGGCTGTCCGGCCCGCCCCAGATCTCCATCATGTTGGCGACACGCTCCTCGATGAACTTGAGCGTGTTGACCACCTTGCTGATGCGCTGGCCGGTGAGGTCCTGGAAGTTGCAGGCTTCGAAGATGCGGATGACCTGTTCGTAGATCCGGTTGGCGATCTCCTGCTGCTCACCGGCGAGCTGCTCCATGAGAACGCCGGCGGCATCGTTGATGGCTTCCGCCGAGGACAGGATGGTCTCCGTGGCGCTCTCGGTGTCGGAGACGACGGCGTCGAGCTCGTCCGTCACCCGGCTCCGCGGCTTCCCGCGCAGGCCCTTGGCATGCAGGGTCGCGAGTTCCTGCTTTGTCCTCTGGATGCTGCGCTGGATGGCATCAACGTCCTGCCAAAGGGCACCGCCTTCCGACATTTGACCGATTCGCTCGTCGCGGCTGTTGATGGCTTCGACCAGCGTGCGAAGCTCGGCCAGCTGCTGCGAGATCTGTTCGAGCTGCACCGACACCGTCGGGCTTCCCATGAGTGTATCGCCGAAACCGGTGTCGACCATCGATTCGATGCGAAACGGCCGATGGCCCGCAGTCATCGGCACCTCCCTCTTTAAGGATTGGTCAATTCGGGCCGTTACTATAAGTGGTCGACTTCAACCAACGCAAACGGTCCGGCTTCCGCCATGCAAGCTTCATGCAAGTTTTCTGCAAGAGTCTCCGCACAGCGAAATGCGCCCCTGTCAACAAAGTGCAAAGCGGTGGAGTGAACTATGGCGCTTGATCTTTCGATGCCGATCCTCGTGGTCGACGATTATAAGACCATGGTTCGCATCATTCGCAACCTGTTGAAACAGCTCGGTTTTCAGGACGTTGACGAAGCGTCTGACGGCACTGAGGCACTCGCCAAGATGAGGCAGCGCGAGTATGGCCTCGTCATCAGCGACTGGAACATGGAGCCGATGACGGGCTACGAGCTCCTGAAGCAGATCCGCGCGGACGAGAAGCTCGCCCATACGCCTTTCATCATGGTGACCGCGGAGGCGAAGTCGGAGAACGTCGTCGCCGCGAAGAAGGCGGGCGTCAACAACTACATCATCAAGCCGTTCAACGCGCAGACGCTGAAAGGCAAGATCGAGGCAGTCTTCGCCGAGCAGTAGGCTTTCCCCATCCGCCCGCACGGGCTCCAAGGTGCACGTCTTGCGGGGCGTGCACCTTTTTTTATTTGCGTGTATTGTCGATCTTGCGTTTCCNGCTTATGTGAAACAAGTCGTCCGGGCAAGACGATCCGGGTTTGTCCTGTCGGCGGCTGCTTTCCAGATCGAAGACTTGAGGGCGGGTGCTGTTCAACGACGGTGCGCCTGCAACGATTGGGGGG
>JGI25327J35509_1001438_pt1 | contig 18687 bp, 16 predicted proteins | sample HigsolmetaAR202D_FD_35509 | JGI IMG/M metagenome (IMG submission 35509)
TGATCAGGACGTGAAGAAGGAGGATGGTCGTCCCACGCGCTCCGCGGAGCCACGCCGGGGAATCACGCCTCCGTTCGCGCGGTTTCGTCCTGACGCCCTCGCCCGCGGTCCCAACGGCGTGGAGCAGCGCGAGCCGATGACCGTCGTGCTCGTTCCGCGGCGCTGCGTCGGGGAATCGCACCTCCGTCCGCTCGCGTTCACACTGACGCCCACGCCTGCGGTCCCAACGGCGTGGACGTTCTGACGTTCCGCACGCCTGGGACACGTGGGCGGAAACGCTGCGTTTCCTGCGGCGTGATGGGACGACCCCGGTGTCAGAACGAGAACACGTACGCGATCGAAAACGTCGCTTCCGAGTCCCCGAGGCCGAGCGGAAATGCGACCGATGGACGGATGGTGCCGTTACGTTCGAGCACGATGCCGACAGCCACGCTCACCAGGCCGAATGTGTCGCTCACGCTTTCGCTCTCGCCGAAATAGGATGCCTTCGCGAAGAGGCTGCCGACCGAGAACTCGAACGCCGGGACGAGGTTGACGGCCGGCGACTGGTAGGCCACGAATCCGAACGCGACGCCGCCGAGCGTCGTGAAGCCCGACAGGTCGAGGCCGGTCCCGAGGACGTCCTTTGGGCCGGATTCGTAGCCGATCTGTGCGAGCGGGCAGACGACGACCCGGCGCGTATCGTCGGCCGCAACCTGCGTCAGGAGCTTCGCGCCGAACGAGACGCTCGTGCCGTCGAGGCTGCCGTAGCGGTTGAATCCGACGTCCACCCCGCCGACGACGCGCTCGGTGCCTCCGGCGAAGCCGACGCCGAACTGGTTGATGCCGGTTGTGAACGACGTGCCGAGGCCGAACTGCATCGGTGTGTTGCCGTCGACCGGTGCCGTGCCGACGCACGTCTGTGCGTGCGCTTCACCGGCCACGAACGTTCCGATCACCGCGATCGTGACTGCCACGAGAATCTGCTTCACACGTAACCTCCGGGATATTGGTGCGCGAGCGGCACGATGGCCGGCTGCGGACCACTCGACGCCGGACGCAGCATGACCGCCCGGCTGCGACAGCTTAGGAAGCGGGGGTTACTGACGTATTGCGAGAAGACGAACAAGTGGCAATACGACGTGTGAGCGGATTGGGCCGCGGGCCGATGGTGAGGTCGTGCGGCCGGGCACGCGCGTCAGGAACCGGCGCAGATCCCGTCGCATGGGATGCCGGCATTTTCGGCATGTCGTTACTACCGGCGTCGACCACCGCTGCCATGGGAACTGCGGGTTTCCGTCTGATCGTGCGCGCGTCGGGCTGGCACGATCCTTGTTCCATCCTTGGGCGAGAATGGCGATGACCTACGTTCCCGCGGTCTGCACGGCTGGCGTTGCGCTGTTGCTCACGATGGCAGCAGCTGCCGGCGGTTCGTGCGTCCGTCGTGCGCTGGCTGACGGCTCGACATCGCCGCGCGTTGAGCGCGCCGCGCCCGAGCGGACTGTCGACGCGGGGGAACGGCGAGTAGAACGGGTGCACCGGAAACCATCGTCGGCCGGCAGCACGATTCCGGTGCACGTCGAGCACGGAACGTCGGCGGCAGCCGAACCGCTCGATGCCGCGACGGGCGTGAGCGTCCCGCTGTCCATCGTCGCGCCTGACGATCCCGTTCCACTGCCGGAACCGTCCCGCTAGTTCCACTGGCGCGCACGTTCGCTGCGCACCTGCTCGCTCACGTCAGTCCCAGGAACTTCGTCAGCTCTTCGGCCGCCGCGCGGCCTGCGCGGTTGGCGCCGATCGTCGACGCCGACGGGCCGTATCCCACCAGGTGCACGCGCGGATCGCGCGCGACCTGCGTGGCGAGTCGACCGGTCATCGTGATGCCGCCGGCCTCGCTCCGCAGCATCAGCGGTCCAAGGTGATCGAGCGCGCTGCGGAAGCCCGTGCACCAGAGGATGACGTCGGCGCGCAGCGTGCGTCCGTCGGCCCAGCGGATGCCGTCTTCGACGATCTCGTCGAACATCGGCAGCCGCTCGAGCACGCCGCGCGCCCGCATTGCCTCGATGGCGGGCGTGAGCGGGATGCCGGTGGCCGACACGACGGATGCGGGCGGCAGTCCGCGCCGCACGCGGTCTTCGACGATGGCGACCGCCGCGCGTCCCAGGTTCTCGTCGAACAGCCTGTCCAGGAACTGCGGCTCCCGCCTCGTCACCCACGTCGTCGTCGTGACGCGCGAGATTTCGTCGAGCAGCTGGATGGCCGAGATGCCGGCGCCGACGATCACGACGTGCAGGCCGGCAAATTCGTCGGCCGTGCGGTAGTCCTTCGTGTGCAGCTGGCGGCCGCGGAAGCGACTGGCGCCTGGAATGTCCGGCACGTACGGCCGTTCCCACGTACCGGTCGCGTTGACGAGTCCGCGCGTCTGGATGTTTCCCCGAGTCGTCTCGACGACCAGTCGATCACTGCGGCTGCAGACGACGGTGGCTTCGACCGGCCGGACGACGCGGAGGTCGAACGTCTGTTCGTAGACCGCGAAGTAGCGCGGCACCGCCACGCTCGCCTGTACGCCGGGCTGATCGGTGCCGACGACCTCCGCGAAGCGCAGGCCGGGCAGATCGTGGATGCGGTTGACCGTGCTCAGCGTGAGCGACGGCCACCGGAACTGCCACGCCCCGCCCGGCGCCGGCGATCGGTCGATGACGACGAACCGCGTGCCCGGCTCGAGGCCGAGGCGCTTCAGGTGATAGGCCGTCGAGAGCCCGGCCTGACCCGCACCGATGACGACGATGTCGACGGAAGCGGGAAGCGGCGGCGGGGCGGCGGCGGTTGACATGAGCGGGCGCGGGAAGCTGTCGCCCATCGTACCGCGTCGGGGCACGCGGGCGGGTGGTCGGCGCTGATTGTCCCGTGCGGGAACGGCCGCTCGCGACTCGCAGCGTGCCGGACGGCGTCCGCTCAGCATCACGCCGCAGGAAGCGCGGCGTTTCGGCCCGGCGTCCCAGGCCTGCGGAACGTCAGAATGTCCACGCCGTTGGGACCGCGGGCGATGAGCGTCAGGCCGAAACGCGCGCGGACGGAGGCGTGATTCCCCGGCGTGTCCTCGCGGAGTGCGTGGAACGACCCTCCACGCCCGGCGCCAGCGTCCATCGAATCACTCTTGTACTGGCCCGCCGGATCGACGATGATGATGCGCGCGCCCGAAGGCCTCAGCGTCCGGGCGCCATCGGCCCTGCATGAACCGGACACCTTCCTCCGACATCCCCGACACGACGTACCCGTAGCTCTGGCGACGTTGCCGTTTCGTGCGCGACAGGCGCGTGTCTCCGGCGGATTGCGACCCGCACGGCAGACGGGTGTGCGCCTGCGGAAGTTGGTTCCAACCGGACGCCCGTGTGGCGGGCGTCGACGGGCCGGAAGGGGCCCTTCTGTCGACGGGAGAGACGCTTCGAATGGCATCGTTGGCCGAGCTCCGCGAGCAGGCGGAGCGGTTCAGCCGCATGGACGCGCGCGACTCATCGCAGGGGCGCGCCATCTACAACCAGGTCGTGTCCGGCGTGCACGAGATGATGGCGTCGATCGATCGCCTCGTCGCCGAGGGCGTGCCCAGGCCGGAGATCGCCGACGCGGCGGCGCCGGCGCGGCAGGCGATGGCCGCCAGTCCGTTTGCCGCGCGGCTGCAGACGTGGCCGCGCGGATATCCCGGCGACTTCGAGACCATCGAGTACCTGGTCGACGCGATCAACAGGGCGGAACCCGACACGCTCGGCTACTACTGCGAGCGCTTCTTCCTCAGCACGCCGCCTGCCGTGCAGCATCGCGAGAAGCTGCGCGTGCAGGCCGACTGCTATCGCTCGTGCGTGTCCGTGCACCCCGACGCGCGGATTCTCGTGCTGGCGGTCGGCGGCGGCCGCTGCATCCTGCCGGCGCTCGACGACCTCCTCCGCTCCCGTGCCACGCTCGTCGTCGTCGACATGGACGCCGACGCGCTGGCGCTGTGCGGAGAGCGGCTTGCGCCGTTCGGCGACCGCTGCGAGCAGATTCGCGGCAATCCCGTGCGGCTGCTGTCGCGCTACAGATCGCGCGGGCCGTTCGACCTCGTGGTGGCGGGCGGGCTGTTCGACTACGTCCCGCAGGGCGTGCTGCAGTGGGTGGTGCCGACGATTGTCAACGACCTGCTGCGCCCGGGCGGCCGCTTCTTCTTCACGAACATCGCCGACGGTAATCCGTACCGGAGCTGGATGGAGTACTTTGCGAGCTGGGACATCATCGAGCGGTCGGCGTCCGACATCGAGAAGCTCGTCGAGCCGGTGCGCGACGCCTGCCGCCTGCAGATCCGGCGCGACACCTCCGGCCTGACCTGGCTCGTCGACGTGGAGCGGCGCGGCTGAGGGAGGGCGCGCGGGGGCGGTCGATGGCGCACGAGTGTGCGTTGTTGATACGCGAAAGGCCGGAGTGCGCACTGTGTCCAACTGTTCGACGTCCCGCAACCCGTCCGCAATGCCGGCCCGCTAGAGTCTCCTCGCGCGACTCCGTTGGAGTTCGTGAATAGAGGAGTTCTCCAGTGTTTCGCTCAGCAGTCGTTCTTGCTTCTTTGGTTCTTGTCGCGTCGGCGTGCGGAAAGAGCAGCAGCCCGACCTCGCCAAGCGGTTCTGGTGCGCCGTCGGCGCCCACCGTAACCACTCTCAGCGTGACGGCCGGAAGCAGGGATCTACAGGTCGGAGAGTCGACCACCGTCACGGCAACCGCGACGTTCAGTAACGGAACGAAGGGGCCGACCACGGTTTCGTGGGAGACGGACAACCCCGCGGTCGCGACGGTGTCGGAAGCCGGTCGCGTGACGGCGGTCGGGCCCGGATCGGCCACCATCATCGCGCGGACGCCCAACAACGTCGTGGGGACGGTGCTCGTTACCGTCAGTCCGGCGGGCCCGCGCACGCGCTTCGGCGCCGGCAGTCACCGCGTCGGGACCGACATCGCCCCGGGCCGCTACTTCAGTAATCCGCGCAACGGGTGCTACTGGGAGCGCGTGAGCGGCTTCGGCGGCTCGCTGTCCGAGATCATCGCGAACGACTTCGTCGGCTACGATCCCGCGCAGTACATCGTGGACATCCTGCCGAGCGATGTCGGGTTCGAGTCCGATACCGACTGCGGCACGTGGGACGTCACGCCGCTTGCCGGATCGTCCACCACCATCCGACCGGGCGTCTGGCTGGTCGGATCGCAGGTGCCGCCGGGCACGTACGTCACCAACGCCTCGCCCGGGTGCTACTGGGAGCGCCTGCGAGACTTCCAGCATCAGCTGCGGAGCATCGTCAGCAACGAGTTCGTGTCGAACGGCGGGCGCATCCGCGTGACCATCCGGCCGGGCGACGTCGGGTTCCAGACCGACGGCGACTGCGGCACCTGGACGCTCGAAAGCAGCGGCGCGTCGCTGGCCGGTGTGCCGGACGAGTCGGGCCCTTCGCCGGCCGAGATCGCCGTGAACTTCGATCGCGCGCGGCGGAAGAAGGGATTGCGGTAGAGGGCGGCTCGGAATCAGGGAAGCGCGTTTCTCGCTCCGGGGACGTCACACTCTGCCGGACCGATGGAGCCTCGACATCACCGACGCTGCTCGAGCCTCCGGTGCTCGTGAAGACAATCGGCCCGCCCCGCTGGTCCCGCAGCCGCTGTTTCCCGGACGTTCACCGGATTGCGTCGCTCGGCCGGGCGCGGATGGTCGTTGCACGAGCGACTCGGAGCACGCCGGATGGCGTCAGTGCGGAATCACGCCGCAGGAAGCGCAGCGTTTCCGCCCGCGTGTCCCAGGCGTGCGGAGCGTCAGGATGTACCACGCCGTTGGGACCGCGGGCGATGAGCGTCAGGTCGAAACGCGCGCGAACGGAGGCGTGATTCCCCGGCGTGGCTCCGCGGAGCACGTGGAACGACCGTCCGCGCCGGGCTGGACTTGTTTCACGCCGCTGGGACCGCAGGCGTGGGCGTCAGTGTGAACGCGAGCGGACGGAGGTGCGATTCCCCGACGCAGCGCCGCGGAACGAGCACGACGGCCATCGGCTCGCGCTGCTCTGCGCGGCTGGGACCGCAGGGGCGTTCCCGTGTCGTTCTGCACGCTTCCGCTCACATCCGCGAGCAGATTCGGCTCGTAGTGATGCTCTCTCCGAGTGTGCTGGCTAGAATGTCGCCCGTGCGATGTCGCTGACGCGCAGGGCGAGCGCCTGACGCATCGCACCGGACTGGCTCCCCATGACCGCCGACCTCCAGACACGTGTCGTCGAACGCCTGAATGAGACCGGCCACGACAGCGAAGCGTGGGCGCTCGTCCTCCTGGCCGCGCTGGAAGGCCCGGAAGCGCTCACGCGGCTCCTCGACGACGGCGTCGAGCCGCCGACGCCGCAGCGGGCGGGGCGCGACGAACAGGCTGCCGGCGAGCCGCCCGGCGTGTACGTCTCGTCGATCTCCGTCTGCGGCTTCCGCGGAATCGGCCCGACCGCCACGCTCCCGCTCCGTCCCGGTCCCGGCCTCACGCTCGTCGTCGGCCGCAACGGCTGCGGGAAGTCGAGCTTTGCCGAGGCACTCGAGTTCCTGCTGACCGGGCGCAACTTCCGCTGGCACAGTCGCACGAAGGCCTGGGTCGACGGCTGGCGCAACCTGCACCACGACGGTCCCCGCTCCATCCGCGCCGAGCTCGTCGTCGAAGGTAAGGGCCCGCTCGTTGTGAGCCGCAGGTGGACCGGCGACGAGCTGGAAGACGGCGAGACGACGGTCGTCGCGTCTGGAGAGAAGGCGCGCCCGTTCGAGTCGCTCGACTGGAAGGGCGCGCTCGAGACCTGCCGCCCCTTCCTTTCCTACAACGAGCTCGGCTCGCTGCTCGAGGACGGCCCGTCGAAGCTGTACGACGCGGTCAGCAGCGCGCTCGGTCTCGACGAGCTCGTCGAGGTCCAGCGCGTCCTGGCCGATGCGATGAAGCTGCGGAAACAGCGGGTCGACGACGCGAAGAAGGGCGCGCAGGCCATCGTCAGACTGATCGAACAGGCGCCGGCCAGCGGTGACGAGCGCTTCGAGGCGGCCGCCGCGGCGCTGAAGAAGCGCGACTGGGATCTCGAGGCGCTGGAGAAGCTGGTCGCCGGCGAACCGGCGCCGCAGGAGTCGGCCACGGCCGTGCTTCGCGAGATCGCGAACCTCGTCCCGCCCGACATCGACTCGGCTGCCGACGTCGTCCGCCAGCTGCGCGAGGCGCATGCCGCCTGCAGCGCGCTGGAAGGCAGCAGCGCCGGGCGCGCGCAGCAGCGGGCGCAGCTGCTGAAGACCGCACTCCAGTATCACGAGGCGCACGGTGGAGCCGACTGTCCCGTCTGCGGCACGGCCGGCGTGCTGTCGGCCGACTGGTTCGAAGCCACGCGACAGGAAATCGCTGCGCTCGAGCAGGAAGCGGCTGAGGTGAGGCGCGCGTTCGCCGCCCGCGAGGCCGCCCTGCAGAGCGTCCGCACCCTCGTGCCTCCCGAGCCGCCCGTGCTCGGGCGCGCGACGGAGATCGGTTTGACGAAGCTGGCCGACGCGCGGCGCGCGTGGGCCGGGCTGGCCGAAGCGCGGGAGATGACGTCGCCCGCGGCGGCTGCGGATCACCTCGAAGCGGGCGTGCTCGAGCTTGTCGAGGCGCTGAAGACGCTCGTGGATGAGGCGCGGGCGGAGCTGGCGCGCCGTGAGGATCTGTGGCGTCCCGTGGCGGTCGCCATTGCCGGGTGGCTGCAGGCGGCAAGACAGGCGAAGCGAGCGCGGGCGAGCGTGGCCGACCTTCGCGAGGCCGACAAGTGGTGGAAGGCGTTCGTCGACGTCGAACGGAACGCACGCTTCGAGCCGATCCGCGCACGCGCACGTGAGACGTGGGAGCAGCTGCGGCTCCAGAGCAACGTGAGCCTCGACGAGGTCGGGCTCGAGGGGACCGGGCAGAAACGGAAGGTCGCGCTGCGGGTGACCGTCGACGGCACGCCGGCTGAAGCGGTTGGCGTGATGAGCCAGGGCGAGCTGCATGCGCTCGCGCTGAGCCTCTTCCTGCCGCGGGCGATGCTGCCCGAGAGCCCGTTCCGTTTCATTGCCATCGACGACCCGGTGCAGTCGATGGATCCCGCGCGCGTCGATGGTCTGGCGCGCGTGCTGGCCGATGCGGCGAGGACGCGACAGGTGATTGTCTTCACCCACGACGATCGGCTGCCCGACGCCGTCCGTCGCCTCGGGCTGCCTGCAACAATCCTCCGCGTCTCCCGCCGCGATCGCTCCGTCGTCGACGTGCACGAGGCTGCCGATCCCGTGCTCGGCTACCTGGACGATGCGAGGGCGGTGGCGAAGGCGGGGGAGGTGCCGGTGGACGTCGTCAGGCGTGTCGTGCCGGGATTCTGCCGGTCGGCCATCGAGGCCGCGTGTATGGAAGTGGTGCGGCGGCGGCGGTTGAAGCGGGGCGAGCCGCACGACGCGGTGGAGCAGCTGCTCGCGGCAAACGGGAAGACGCATCCGCTCATGGCGCTGGCGCTGTTCGACGACGAGTCGAAGGCGTCGGACGTGTATGCGACGCTCAGGAACCGCTTCGGGCCGGCAGCGGCCGACGTGTTCCGGGCGTGCAAGGAAGGCGCGCACGAGGCCTGTGCGGGCGAGGTCGACGATCTGATTTTCAGGGCGGAAAGCCTTGCGAAGTCTGTGAGGGCGTTGGCGTGACGGCGGCGGGCACTGAATCCACCGTTGCGCGGGATCTGCTGGCGGCGTCGGAGCGGCTGATGCGTCAGCCGGCTGCGGCGGCGGGCGGAACGTGGCCGCGGGCGGCGGCGCTGCTGGCAAGGCAGGCGCTCGAGGTGGCGGTGAAGACGTTCTGGGCTTACGTGGCGCCGGGGACAGACGAGGCGCCGATGCGGGCGCAGCTGCTGTGCCTGGAGGGATGGCTGCCGGCGCCGGTGGCGCGTGACGCGTACCAGGCGTGGGCCGCGCTCAGCCGCGCGGCGCACCATCACGCCTACGAGCTGCCGCCGACGGCCGACGAGCTGGCCGTGTGGCGGCGGTCGGTCGCCAAGGTGCTGGAGGCGACGGAGCGGGTGTGGGGGAGGGGGTAGGTCACCGTCACCGACTGGGGAGGGCGGTACTTCATCCGGTTCGGATTCGAAAAGCCGAGGCTGATCGGGAGGAGACCGCGGACAGAAGTCTGTCGTTCGAGAGACATCCCTGTTTCGCCGTTTCCGTGTGACCAACTGTTCACCCTTGTGCAACAGGCAGGCAATTTGCCGTACGTATGATTTGTGGCGGACATGCCGAAGCGTGCTGAAAACTCCGGCGCGTCGATGGATACGGGCTGGCAGCAACCGGTGAGAGTGGTGGGGGAGGAAAGGCAATTCGACGCAGCTGCTGTGACCTGTCCTGTCTCTGCCATCCAGCAAAATACAGGCGACTGAAACGTCAGTCACGACCATCACTCCGGACTCCCCGGCGGAGGTGTGGTGCTCACTCGTCCGTTTCTGACCGAACTCGACTCGCGTGCCCATGTGAAGGGCTCCATCGACCCACTGGGGGCGATGGCCATCTGGACCAGGCTCGGACGCCGGGTCGTCGGCAATCTGACGACCGTTACGACCTCCGTCAAAGACTTCAAGACCGTCGTCGTTGGCTTCGGGTTGCTTGCAGATGCCCGGAGGGGCGCCGCGCACGAGGCCGGAACTGACGACCTCGGGACGTTCCTCCGCTGGGAGCAACTGGCGGCCTATACGAGGTTCCGCGCCGGCGATCGGAGGTTCCCGGGCATACGTCGCGTACGCGCCCGTCTTGGAGCGCGTCCGATCGTGCCCCTGTCGGCGGAGCGGGACTGTCAGATTCTCGGTAACCAGAAATCGTACGGCCTCTGGGGCCTCCTCACCGCGCCGTCGCGGGCGTCGGGACTGCTGGAAAGAGAAGCGAATGAGCTGACGCTGGCTGCTGAAGAGTTTGTCGGTTCGGTGTGGAAGCCGAGGCTGAGTCCGGTGTGGCGGAAACTGATCGACTGGGTCTCCCGCGACAACCGTCGCTTCAACCTCGAACGAGTCGCGTCGGACCTCGCCCGGATCGAAGAGATATGGCAGCGGTACCTTCCTGGCGAACAGCCGTTCTGGCGACACCACCTTGTGGGAGGAGGCCCGCTCGATCCGACGGGCGGTCGGCAGCAGCGCCTGGCATCCCTGCTCAGGCGCACGCTTGCGGATGAACAGTTCGCGTTCAGCCAGGCGTCGGTGCGCCACCTGGCGGGTCAGGCGAAGAAGACAGACCGGGAACTTTCGGAAGACCTCTTCGACATCGCAGCCTGCGAGGCGGTGCTGGCCCCTGCTGCGGCACTGTTCGGCTATCTGCTCACGCAGGATCGGCAGAGGATCGAGCGACCTGTCGATGCGATCCGCCGTCGGTGGCCCAGCCGACTGGCCATCGACCGGGACAGATTCGAGCGCTTGTCACCGGACCTCGCGAACGCAAGCGGCAGCAACCGCATCGCTGGTTTGTGGCAGGAGGTCGCCGGCGACTTCGCGGAGGGACGGTGGGCGCGATCTCTCGAGAGGTTGCTCCAGATCAACAGGCTCGTGATGGAGGCAAGGGGAGGGGGCGCCTGGATTGTCGAGGAGGGTGGTGTCCTGAGGGTACGGATCCGAAGCGAGGAGACAGCGCTGCCGTCGGCCGACAGACTGGAAAGGCTCTGGTGGCACCCGTACTTCCTCAGTTCGCTGCGCACCATCGTTGCCGAACTGGAGGCGGCCTGAATGGCTGAGGCGATTCCCCGTGAGGTCCTCTCGGAACACCTGCAGGAACGGCTGGCGGGGAAGCAGGTCCTTGGCGCGGTCTTCCTGACGTTTCAGTACGATCCGGGCTTCTTCGAGCAGGAGATTCTGCCGGTCATTCTCGATGTGCCGGTCAGTCACGCTCAGGTCGCCCGGTGGCTGCAGCTCGAGGGCGCCCTTCGAGAGGTTCCGTTCGGCGTCGCAGTGTTCTACGACTGGGCCGGCCTCTGCATGAGCGAGTATCCCGCGCCGCGTCTCGATGTTCGGCGGTTTCCCGTTCGCGTACCTACCGGCATCTTCCATCCGAAGATCATTCTGCTGCTGACCGAGGACAGAGATCCTGATGGGCAGGGGGCTCCCACCCGGCGACTGATGGTCGCTGCGCTATCGGCGAATCTGACCCGCACGGGATGGTGGGAGAACGTCGAGGCGTGTCACGTCGAGGAGCTGGAAGAGGGACAGAAGACGACGTTGAGGGACCCGCTGCTGGACCTTCTCCATCGTGTGTCCCGCCTGACGCACAATCGATCGGCCCGGCGTGTCTTGCGTCCTTATCGACAGTTCCTGAACGGGCTGAAGCAGCGGCGAGCCAGGTCGCGACATGGCCGTCTGGAGCCGCACCTTTACGTCGGCGGAGGCGGTGCAGGCGAGAACGTCGCGGAGTTCCTCAAGAGGCGTCTTCCCCGCGATGCGACGTATCGCCTGGAGATCATCTCTCCCTTCTTCGATGGGGCTCCCGGCAGCGGGAGTCCCCTGGCGTCGCTGATAGACGCCTTGAACCCGCAGGAGGTCCGCGTGTACCTGCCGCAGGACGATACGGGAGAGGCCAGGTGCTCAGAAGCCTTCTTCTCACACGTCGAGAGTTTCGGTGACCGCGTGGCGTGGGGCACCCTTCCGCGCGACGTAGTAGAGGTTTCGAGGAATGCCGACGCAGGACGCCGGTCTGTTCACGCCAAGGTTTACAGGATCTTCAAGCCGCGTCCCAGAACCGAGTACATTTTCGTCGGTTCAGTGAACCTGACGACGGCTGCCCACTCAGGCAGCGGCGGCAACCTGGAGACAGGCTTCCTCGTGGAAGTTGAGCCAGTGTCACGCCCGGACTTCTGGCTCAGACCCCTCGAACAGAGACCTCAGGCCTGGACCCGAGCCGACNCGGGCGAGGACGAACACGAACCCGACCGCATCCTGCCGCTGCAGCTCCGGTTCTCATGGAGGTCGGGTGAGGCCTCCGGTCGATGGGATGGCGAGTCAGACTCGCCTCCGATCACATTCGCAGCCCCAAGCGGGCCGTTCGGGGCTCCGATCGTCTTCCGCCGCCGCACCTGGCAGTTGCTCGGATCCGATGTCGCCGAGCGGCTCGCAGAAGAGCTGAAATCGACCAGCATCGTGACCGCAAGGTCCGAAGATGGCAGGGAATGCAGGGTACTCGTGCAGGAGGACGACATGCTGCACAAGCCCGAACTCCTGCGCGTCGTTCCCGTGCGCGACATCCTCGAGTACTGGGCTTTGCTCAGGCCTGAGCAGAGACAGGCGTTCCTCGAGAGCAGAGGCGCCCTGCTGTCTCCCGAGGAGGTGTCCTCACTCGTTCCGCTGGCCGACGACGTGAGGGGAATCAGGAATGACATGTTCGCGCGGTGCGCCGGCGTGTTCCATGCCTTCGCGCAGCTCGAGGCGAGAGTCCTCGAGGCCCTGGATCGTGGTCTGGAACACCAGGCTGCCGTCCTGATGTTCGGTGAGCGATTCGACTCGCTTCCGACCGTCATCGACCGGGTGAGCAGGGCGACGGACGAGGATGCGGAGGAGCTGTCGGTGGTAGACCGGTATCTGATCCTGATGTGTGCCGTACAGCTCTGCGAGCGTGTCCGGGAGCGGTCGCCCCGGTTCTGGCAGCAGTATGCGGACAGGGCGACTGTCGTCTCGGAGAAGCTGAACGCGCGCCAGGCCCTTCGGGAGCAGTTGTGCTCGTCCGAACCCGAGGAGCTGTCGCGTTTCATGGACTGGTTCGACCGCTGGTTCCTGGAACGCGCCGAGTCCGCAGGGCACGTATGACCGTCTCCCTCGACCTCGCTCGTGAGCTTCTGGACATGGGAGCGATGCTCCGAGGTCCGGGCGACGGTCCCGGACCGCATCCGCAGGCGGAAGAGCAACTGAAGGGGGTGGTAGCGATCCACAACATCCTCCAGCGGGAGGGGGTGGCCTACCTGGCCGACGAAGTCGGCATGGGAAAGACCTACGTCGCTCTCGGGGCGATCGCCCTTGCCAGACACTTCAACCCCGACCTGCGCGTGGCCGTCATCGCACCCCGGGAGAACATCCAGGAGAAGTGGATCAAGGACTGGACGAATTTCGCGCAACATCTGGTTCGTGTTCGAGATATGCGGGTCAGAGGCCTGTCGGGAGGGCTGGCCAGATCCATCTGCAAGTGTGACAGCCTGAGGCAGCTCATTCGGGAGACGACGGTCAACCCTGATCGAGACTTCGTCCTTCGCCTGACCAGCTTCAGTCTGGGGACAGGGGACGAAGAACGCGCCCTGCGATCACTTCGGGACGGCTTCAAGCGGGAGCTCCCGTGGGTGGCAGACGCGATTCGCTCGTCCAGGAGCAAGCAGGCGTTCAAGGACGATCTGGCCAAAGCCCTGTGCTGTGCCCTGCCCGTGTTCGATCTGGTCGTCGTTGATGAGGGGCACAACCTCAAGCACGGGTTCGCGCGCCGGAGTGCAGCTCGGAACCGCGTGTTGTCATTTGTCTTCGGCCGTCCCTCAGACGAAGTCTTTCGGCGGGATTTTCCGGACTACGGCCCCCGAGCGTCACGTGTGCTCCTTCTTTCGGCCACGCCTGTGGAGGATGACTATCGCCAGCTCTGGAACCAGCTCGACGTGTTCGGAAAAGGCGAGCCATTCAGGGAGCTGCGGGATCCGGATGTGGCCGAAGGGCGGAAGCGGGAGATTGTCGGCCGTTTCCTGGTGCGCCGGGTGACAAGTCTGCACGTGAACGGCCGGCGTCTCACCAAGAACCTGTATCGCCGTGAATGGCGCCGCGGAGGGCTCTTCACACACGACGAGCCAATCCGCGTGGACGACGTCCGCCAGCAACTGGTCGTGGCCCTCGTGCAGAAGAAGGTGTCCGAACTGCTCAATACGCCTCGTTTCGGCGCCAGCTTCCAGATGGGAATGCTGGCGTCATTCGAGAGCTTCCTGCAGACGGCGAAACTCGACGACGGGAACGGGAGCGCGGGGCAGTTCGACGATGCAGAGCAGGCCGATGACGCCGAGGAGCGCGAAGGCGTTGACGTCGCAACGATCAACGCACTGGCTGCCGACTATCGAGCGAAGTTCGACCGGGAGTTGCCGCATCCCAAGATGGACGCGCTCGTCCGTCGGCTGTCCCAGGCATGGCACACAGGGAGGAAGGCCCTGGTCTTTTGTCGAAGGATCGCTTCCGTCTGGGAGATCAAAGAGCGGCTGGATGAGTCGTACAACCAGTGGCTGATTGGGAAACTCCGCCGGGCATTCGCAGACGTACCACAGCTGGCAGAAGATCTGGAGACCCTCTGGGCTCTGTACCTCGACGAGCGTTCGAAGGATCGAGAGAAGCGGCTCCGAGCGCGCATGTACGGCGAGACCTTCGGAGACGGAAGCCAGGACCGCGGCGCGAACGACACCTTCTTCGCCTGGTTCTTCAGAGGGAAGGGACCGGATGGGTGGTTGAGTGGTGCAACCGTCAAGCAGCGACTCACGAGGCCCAGCTACACGTTGTCGACTGTCTTCGACGACAACCATGTTGCGGCGTTGCTCGACGTCCAGCCCCCGGGCGTATTGAACCGGCTTTGTGACGCACTGGGACTGACCCGGGGTCAGGTCGAGAGCGCCCTGAAGGAGCGCGCGCGGTGGTATGCGACCAGTACAGATGCTCGACACCGATTCGAGGCCGTGCAGGCCGCTGCCCTCGAGCTGCTTCGTGAGCGAGCTCGCGATGATCAGGTGCGTGCAGACGCGGACGTGGTCTGGGAGTTCCGTTTCAAGACCCAGCGACAGCCGATTCCGCTGAGTGCTGAATTTCGCGTCGATATCGTCGAGAGCACCACGTTCTTCTCGGCATTGCGCGAGGACCAGTGGGCAGCTCTGCGGGCGGAACTCTGGCCGGAACCGGAGCACTCAAAGTTTGTCGATCGCTTCAAAGAACGGGAGCTGCGACGCGAATTGCTCGCGTCGATGGTCCGCAATGGACATTCGTTCATCGAGGTCTATGCAGCGGCCGTACGAGCAGCAGGCAGTCTGCGGACGCGGTCAGAACGGCACACCTCAGGAGAAGACTCAGAGCGGCTCACGGTACAGCTGCTCGTCGCGGTAATGCTGCGGCTGCTGGAAGACCAAAGAAGAAGATCGCCCGAGGAGCGGGGATGGGGGGCGTTCGATGAGCTGAAAGCCGCCGCCCGGCACTTTGACCTGATTCTCGATGTCAACGCGCCGGAGGTCCGAGGCAAGGACTTGTCTGAAGTTCCCAAGGCCCTGGGCGATCTCCTTGGCGAACAGCACCCGGCCGGGGGGATGACCGGGCAAGTGAATCGAACTCTCGTCAGGCAGTTCCGAATGCCGGGCTATCCCCTTGTACTCCTGTCGACGGACCTGTTGCAGGAAGGAGAGGATCTGCACACCTTCTGTGCGGAAGTGCACCACTACGGGCTGGCCTGGACGCCATCGGCAATCGAGCAACGGACGGGCCGTATCGACCGGGTACGCTCGCTGACTGAACGGACTGCGATGAGTCTGGGAGACCTGGGCGACGAACACCGTCTTCAGGTCTTCTATCCCCACCTCGAGGACACAATCGAGCGCCTGCAGGTGAGGCGAGTGTTGAGGCGGATGCACGAGTTCCTCCGATTGATGCATGAGGGGCTGGCCCGTCACGTTGAGGATTCCTCGAAGCTGAATGTGGCCGAGGAAATTGTCACGGTGCTCGACGTGCCACCACCCGTCGACAGGGCGCTCGAGACGGCGTTTCCGGTCCGAGAGAGTGATCTCGTGGGTGAGCGGACACAGCTGGCCTTCTCGGAGGCCGATGCGCAGGCGCTGGCGAACCGTCTGTGGGCAGCTACCCGCTCCCTGACGGACGTGATGTGGCACGAGCCTGTCGAGCCCGGCAAGGCCAGAGGCACGATGGCACTGTCGGAGGGACGACAGCAGCATTTCATCGTTCACCTGAAGTCGAGGGGCACGCAATTGCTGGCCAGATGTGTCAGTCATGTTGGGGCCCTGCATACACCCGACCTGTTTCAAAGGGCGAAGCAGCTTTCGGCAAGACTGCCCGAACAGCTCGGACTCACCGAAGGAGAGGACGGATCCGAGACGCTGACTGTGGAGGAAGAGGTGCTGCTCGCCGACCCGAAGTTCGACGCTGACCGAATCCGGTGGCTGATCGAACGGGTCTGTCGGGCCGCGGACGAGCTCGAGCGGAAGCTCTGGGCCGGGCGCGACCTGGCCCTCTCATCCGTGGTGACGCTGCTGGAGCGGGAAGCAAGGCTGGTGGGCTGATGGCAGAGAGGTATAGGGCCTGGCTCAAGGGGCTGGATCGTCGTGTCTTCGACGTCGACGGCGGCACCGTGACCTGCTGGTTCGGTCCGAAAGGCGCGAGTCGGAAACATGTCGTGCGTGTTCATGACACAGACGACGGCATCAGGTTCGAAGCAACGGTGGCGACCGCCAGAACGCTTGATCGGATGGTAGAAGACCCTGCTCGCTGGGCATGGCGGCGAAACCGGGACAGTGATCTTGTCGGCTTCCGGGTGGTCGGCAGGTGCCTGGTGGCCGAGGCGGTGGCTCCGTTGATCGGCCTGACCAGGAACGAGTTTCTGGTCTATCTGCAGGCCGTTGCTGCAGAGGCCGATCGTATGGAGCTCGTGCTGACGGGGAAGGACGTGCAGTAGAGCTTGGGCTCAGGCCGGTCGGGAAGGGAGAGAGCCAGATGTCGGTCCGCAGTCGTCGTGTCCGCCTGATCGTCGGTCTTGCGTTCCTGCTGACCGCCGCCTCCGCCGGTGCGCAGCAGAACGTTCCCGAGCAGGTCTTTCCGGCGCGCGTGGTGCTGGTCGAGGATGGCGATACCGTGCAGATCGCCGCAGGCCGAGGCACGATGCGTGTGCGCATCTTTGGCATCGATGCACCTGAGTCCGGTCAGGCGTTCGGCCGCGAGGCCCGTGAGATTGCGGCGCGGCTGCTTGCCAGCCAGCTTGTCGACGTCGTCATCCGCGACGTCGACTCGTACGGCCGGCTGGTGGCCGAGCTGCGGCAGGGCGACCGGAACCTGGGCCGGGAGCTCGTGGCCGCCGGCGCGGCCTGGCACTACACGGCGTATTCGGACGACGCGACGCTGGCGCGGGCGGAGCAGGAGGCGCGCGCGGCGCGGCGGGGACTGTGGGCGGCCGCCAACCCGGTGGCGCCGTGGGACTACCGGGCGGTAACGCGATCGGCGGCACCGACCGCGCCGGCTGCGGCCGCGGGAGCCGCTGCGCCTGCAGCAACGCCGCGTTCAGCCGCCCCCGCCACCACCGCCGTCGTCTACCACGGCAACCGCAATTCGCGCGTCTTTCACGCTCCAGGCTGCCAGCACTACAACTGCCCGAACTGCGTGGTGGAATTCACCTCAATCGAGGCCGCGCAGCGGGCCGGCTTCCGGCCGCATGCGGCCTGTGTGAGGGCGCGGTAGGAAGACGACAGAGGCCGGGCCGATCCTTATTCGAAGGATGGAGGCTTGCGACGATGAAACTCGCTGCGGGAAGCGTGGTGCCGGGCACCCCGAAGAGGCTCGGTCCCACCGAGGCGACCGCGACGGCGTGGCGCAGGAGGCGGTCGCAGCAGCTGGGCGGCGCAGAGGCCAGTAGGGCCCGCTCACCCTCGCCACGGCGCGCAGTAGAATCGCGCGCATGGCGATCTATTCCATCCGCTCGGTCGAGACCCTGAAACGCTGCGCGGTCGCGGCGGCCGCAGCCGCCTGCCTGCTCACCGCGCCCGCATCTGCCGCCGCCCAGGGCGCCGCATCCTCCATGACGCTCGTCGTCGAAGGCTTTCCCGACGGGGGCGAGATACCGATTCGCTTCACGCAGGCGGCGCCGGGCGCCGCGCCGGGCGAGGGAACGTCACCGGCCCTGCGCTGGGAGAACGTCCCCGACGGCACGCGGTCGTTCGTGGTGAACATGCGCGACCTCGACGTCGCGCGAAACCGGACGACGGAGGATCAGGCGCACTGGGTGGTGTGGAACATCCCGGCGACCGCGACGGGGCTGCCCGAGGGCGTGCCGCGGGGATCGCAGCTGCCGGACGGCAGCTACCAGATCAGCGTCACCGGGCCGGTTTACCGCGGACCGGGCGCGCCGGCGTCGGGCCCGCGCCACCACTACGTGTGGGAGGTCTACGCGCTCGACACGATGCTCGACGTCAGGCCGACCGACGATGCGTTCGAGACGCGACGGATGGTGATGGACGCGATCCAGGGACACGTCCTCGGCAAGGCGGTCTACGTCGGCCTGTTCCGGCGGCTGCAATAGTTCCGATGAAGACGGCCGCAGGGAAACGAAGTGTTCCCGCCCGCGTGTCCCAGGCGTGCGGAGCGTCAGAAGGCTCCACGCCGCTGGGACCGCGGGCAATGAGTGTCAGTTCGACGACCGTTCACGCACGGCACACACGCGTCCGTTGAGACGCGCAGGGCGCGGGCTTACCGGAGCAGCTCCGACAGCGCCCGCGCCGAGCACGGCCGCCATCGCGGCGCCGTTCGGGACCGCCTCCGACCACGAGATTTCGATGCGCACGGCCACGGGAGCCTCCTACTCGACCGGTGCCACCTTGTTGACGAACACGCCCATCAGCGCGACGAACGACACCAGCACCAGCGCACCCGTCGTCAGCACCATCGCCATCGTCCGGAGCGAGCGATCGGCGAGCAGCGT
>JGI25327J35509_1001472_pt1 | contig 18416 bp, 19 predicted proteins | sample HigsolmetaAR202D_FD_35509 | JGI IMG/M metagenome (IMG submission 35509)
CAAGGTCTCCAGGGCCCTCAAGGAATTCAGGGTCCTCAAGGTCTCCAGGGCCCTCAAGGAATTCAGGGAGCCCAAGGAATTCAGGGAGCCCAAGGACCCCAGGGAATTCAGGGAGCCCAAGGACCCCAAGGAATTCAGGGAGCCCAAGGACCTCAGGGAATTCAGGGTGGATCAGGTGTTCATGCATGTGGTATCTATCAAGTAACTTCTGAAGGAGTAGAGCTCTTCGCTGCTTCATCTCCTGACGTGTCTGTCGCCGAGGGAGGATCGGCTGATGAGGTCGTGATCACCTTCCCAAGTTGTCCTCCAGGGAAAGTTCCGATTTTACTTGGAAGCACAACCTCGGGAGCAGCTATCGTGATCTCTGATATCAGCATTAATGATCCAACGACGACAGCAACCGTCAAGACGTTCAATGACTCACCGGTCTTCTTCCAGGTGATCTGCTGTGAGGGAACGCTTCCTCCAATCCCGGAATGGGACTGACTCGTTGGTATCTTCAGATTCAGCAGTACTTCGGGCGGAAGTACGGGGAGTCCGTCGTCGTCCTAATGCAAGTTGGGAAATTCTTCGAGTGCTACCCGGACTCGCCACATCCAAGAACATGGATTCATCGGCCACTACCACAAGGACTCGACTTTCAATCAGATGACCCTCTGCGAGTTCTGTCATCCCCAGCTGCATCGTCTCAAACAACAGACCCTGACTGGAACCTACCTCATCGTTCGGGAGTCGAAGTGATGTTTTCCGTGCTGTATAGCACGGAAAAGCTTTCTTAATTGAGAAGAGGAGCAACCTCGATCTGCTCAGGAGTGCTCCACTGATAATAGATCTTCCTTGCCTCCTCGAGAGTCGTCACTCCTGGAAGAGTTGCTCGGAGACCCTCTTGAAGCAGGTACTGATTGAGGGAGGGATAACGGCTCACTCTCTTGATCATGAAGAGGATCTCGCGGTCTTCAGGAGCGAGCTTAGACCAGCGGGGGAGGTTCTTTCGTCCCTCGACCAGGTGAGTGAACCAGGGATCCGAAACTTCGATCTCACGAGCCATGAGCTGACTCCCGGCCCGTCCTGGAGATCTCGGTTCAGTTTTCCTGAGGAGAGACCCAGAAAGCATCCTTGAACTCTCAGTCGCGGGGCTGATAAGGGCCGAAATCGAGATGAAAACAAGTCAAAATCGAACGTCCTCTCGTCAGAAAGATCCTCATCCACTCCGGTTCCTCCTTCGTTCGGGCTGGATGAACTGTCGAAAGAAGAGGAGTGACGCACTTTTTGATCGACGACTGCTCTATTCGACATCTCCAGGATCAGAAAACGGACTTGAAAAATCGGCCGCATCTTTTTTGTCAGTTCATCAAAGATGACCAGCCCAGTAGCAGCGGAGTCGGGTCTCTTCCAGAACCCGTTCCTCGACCCATATGCTTCTCTTCAAGGAGGGACTGTTGCGAACGTCGGTAGCCCCTTGACTCGTCTTCAGGTTCCGCCGATCACCACACTCCTCTACAAGACCGAGGAGCCAAGAGGTCGTCTCGGAATGGTGAGTGTTCCGGAGACTCTCCCCCGAACTGGACTTACTACTCAACAGCCAATGCTCGTTCGAAACGAAGCAATCGGTATCGAGCTGAGTCTCGCAACGATGGCGACGCCAGGACAACCTCCTCCTATCACCTCAGGAGGTGTAGCTCCGCTTCCAGGTAGAATTCAAGCAATTCCGAGAAACATGCGAGAGGCTCGAGAGGTTCTCTCGATGATCACGCCCCAGCGAACTGGAAGCAAGAGTCGAGTCTTTGGAATCAACGATCTGAAACAGATCGCTCGAAATCTGAATCTTCCATCGACCGGCAACAAGGATGTCCTCGCAAGCCGAATTCGGACGGCCGTGATCGAATATTTCAACCTTCCAGCCCAGTGATCTCGACCAGAGGCTCATTTCGCTCCTGAAGGAGCAGAATGACAAAATTCTCTCTTATTAAAATGTCGATCGAAGTCGTTCTTTCGGATGGACAAGAGGGAGTTCTACGTGATCGCATCGAAATGCCTATCTTCTTTATAGTTGGAGGAGCGGATGATGCTTATCTCTCTCAACTGGTTGGTCAACCTATCTCGGCTCTCGTCGCCTCGAAGAGTCTCGATCCAGTTCCAGCAGAACCGTATGTCGCTTATGCAAGTCGAGTTCTTCTTCCTGGACCGGGATTCGCCCGAACCTTCCCGTTGGCTCGTCTTCTTGAGGATGAATGGCCGATCCTTCCAGATGTGACCCGACGAGAAGGTCTCGATAGTCAACGAGTTCCGACGAACATCGAACGAGTCTGGTTGATCCGGGCACTCAGAAGAATGGGTCAGAATGAGCTCGCGGATGAACTGAGAAAGAAGACTCTCCGGTCCCTCTATCCCGAGACCTTGACGATCGACCGGATCCCAGTTCGCCTAGATCTCGAGTCTCTCAGCCGGCTCTATCTCGATCTTTCATCGAGACAGCGCCGTTATCCTCTCTTCCTGATCGTGGACGATCTTCCAGTTCAACTCCCGAAGACTCTGGGCGAGGCTCTCAGACAGATCAGTCTGACTCAGACTCTCACCATCCCTGGGATCGAGGATCGCTTCGTTTTGGAGGCTCTCCGTAATGCGATCGATCTTCTCAGTGCCTCTTAAGATCCGCTCGAGAAAGAAAAGATGGAACCGACAATCTGTGATGATATCGAGTCGATCTCATCGCGCATCGATTCTCTATACGATTCAGGGTCGATTCCCGGACATCCCGAAGATAACGACATCGAGTTCATCGTCTTCTGTGGTGGCGGAGTTGCTGGCATCGCCCTGCTCGGGGTCCTCCGAGAGCTGAAGAGAAGAGGACTTTATCTTTCCAAGAACGAGATCAAGTACTGGATCGGGTCGTCGGCTGGCGCGATCGCAGCTGCATTTGCTGCAATGGGTGCTTCTCCTGAGTACTTGACCGATCTGGTCGTCTCGACGGATACTCGGATCTTCCTCGACTATGGTGGAAGATCGACTGATTCCAAGTCTTGGTGGACGAGGTTGCAGGACTACCGCTATGGCTTTTCAGATCTCCTCTCGAAGTGGGGAGTCATTCGAGGCGAGAAGTTCCGGAAATGGTTCCGAGAGAGAATGACCGAACTGGGATGGGATCCTCATACTAATTTCGCCGACCTCTACAACAAGACTGGACGGCATCTTGTCATCACGACGACCTCCCTCAACACCTTCGAGACTCTCTATCTGTGTCGATCGAGTTATCCTTACATGGAGATTGCCGATGCCGTCGACGCCTCGATCCTGATTCCGTTCATCTTCCCACCAATCAGGATGAAGGATCCTCATGTTACTCAGGGCCCCCGAATTCTCGTCGATGGCGGAACTCTCGACAACCTCCCGATTAATGCTTGTGATGTGATCTCGGATTCAGGGGAGATTCTTGCTTTCAACCGGAAGGCAGTTGGATTCACTCTCGTCCACAATGGCAAATGGGTACCCGACTACACTGAGATTCCGAGTCTCCTCAAGTATGGCTTGACCTTCATCCAGGCAATGCACAAGAGAATCCAAGTCATGCAGAGTCATCAACCTTACTTTTGGGATCGAGTTGCTCCGATCGAGACGACCGGAATCACAGCAACGGACTTCGGTCTTGAAAAGGAGAAGGTCTTGAAGCTGATCGAGTCGGGCGAGAAGTGTGCTCGTGAATACTTTGATCGACGAGCTGCAATGATCAGGGAGCGAGGACCTCTTCCTCAGAACCTCTTCATTCCAAACTATCGCCTTCAGCATGCTGGAGTCCGGTGTCTCTCGGATGATCTCCTTGAAAAGACTCGAATCTATCAGACGAATCCAGGACGATCCTGCCTCCACCAACCCTGTCGAAAGTGATCCATGATGCTTCTCTTACCGAGGAAAGGGAAGCATAGTCTCGACCGGTGCAGTCATCGGAACGGTCGTCGGTGTGACGGTCGGTCTCTTTTCCTGATCATCGCAGTCGTCGCCATAGTCTGCATTCTACGGTCCTGGCGGGAAGATAACTCGAACAGCATTAATTGGTCTACCCTTGCTGAAGTGGAGATCGAACCAATGATGCTCCTCTTGATCCTAGTTCCAGTGATCTTGGCCTACGCTCTCGTCGTTGCTACAGTTCTCGCTTGATGTTACGTCCTCTTCTCATCTTGCTACTTGTCGGATCGGTCCTCTCTGCCCCGATCTGCCTCGAGCCTGGTCCCTTTACCGGCGTGATCGTCGGAACTCTCGTAATCTCCTGTCTCGCGATCAGCTATTGTTGTAAAGGCTGCAAGATCCTCGAATGGGACGACTAGAGATTGTGATCTATCTCTTGATTTCAGCATTTCGGTGAAACACCGGAATGTTAATTGACCGGTCAGTCGTCGGGTTGCAGAGCCTTCGAAGACGTTGGGAACCGCTTAGTTCCAGTAGTCCTTCTTATCATCCCAGTCGTAGTGCTCGTAGCTGTACGAGTTCTTCTTGTGGTACTTCTTCTTGGCCTCCTTCGGGCAGACGTCGCAGGACGAAGAAGAGGACGAGGAGCTCGAGGAGCAGAAGGAGCTGGAAGAGCTCGAGGAGCTGGACGAGCAGGAGTCCTTCTTAATGGGCTTGCAGTTGGTCTCGAAGTCCATATCGACCTTCACATTGTAATCGGCGCTAGCGCGGTTGCACGGGTGGCACTTGAGACGAGGGTGGCAGTCGAAGTCGACCTTGACGGTGAACTCGCACTTGCACTTGTCCTCGCAACCGTCGCGCTTCTTCTTGGGATAGATGCGGCAGTGAGGCTTGATATCGAAGTCGAGCTCAATGTCGAACTCAGTGCCACGACGGTAGAGAGGCTTGCAGTCAACGCGGGGACGGACGTCGAGGTCGACGTTGACGTCGAAATCACACTCGGCATGACAAGGATCCTTCTTGGACTTCTTCACGTGGTAGCTCATGATGGGCTCTTTGTATAATGCCTAATTTTTTTCGAGCTTTCTTCGAAACTTCCCAAGACCAGTCAGGACTTTTCAGACATTCCCTTATCGACTTGGCCTCAGATTATCCTGATTTCTGGAATGGGAAACTCTTTTCTGATGACCTGGAGTCATCCGGACGACAGCTGAATCGAGAGGGAACTTCTCAACTGGAATTATTTCGAGACTGGAAATGAGAATCCATCGAATCCGGGGTGATGGCAACTGTCTCTTTGCCAGTTGTGGATACCACCTGAAGATCAAGCCGTGTTGTCTTCGAACTCGAGTGGCTCGAGTCATCCGAGACTACCCCTCCCTTCTGATCTCTGAAATTCCCCTCTCGAAGTGGATTGAGGAGGCCGGCTACAATCCAGAGACATACGCTCGGCACATTTCTCGATCTGGAGTCATGGGGACGGGGATCGAACTCGCGATCATCTCTATCCTCTATCGAAGGACGATCCGAGTTCATCAAGTCAAGGATGGAAGGATGACTCAGATTGCGGAGTACTTTCCAGAATTCGGTCGACCGATCTCTTTACTCTTTTCGGGTCCGTCCTCGGCTGGTCACTATGATGCCCTGATCGATTGACCAACTACTGCCTCGTCTTGTGAAGAGCCTCCTTGATCTTCTCGAGATGAGGTCCGCGAATTCCAGTCACGGGGCGCAGGTGCCCTTTCTTGAAGAGAAGGAAGCTGGGAATCGACTCGACTCCATATCTTCCCAGAAGATCCTCGGACTCATCTGCGTCGACCTGAAGGAAGGTGACGTGTTTGTACTCACGAGCAAGATGCTCAATCTTAGGAGCGATCTTTTTGCAGGGTTGACACCAGTCGGCACAGAAATCAACAAAGATGTAGTGATGAGGCGATGTCTTCATGACGACCTCATAGAACTCTTCACTCGAGACCGGGCGAACGGACATTTTCTGAAGAAAGAAATACTTTTCTTCTGAATTCCAGTTCTTTCTCTCAACGAATCGGCTCCTCTCTCCCACGAAGTCGAGATCCTCACAGGCGTTTCTGGACCTCTCCTCAAGGAACTCGATCCGAAGAAACTGATCCTCCTCTTCAGATCGAGTTCAGCAGAGAAAGAGTAGTTTATGTCGACGGTTTCGGCGCCTACACAGCCCCTCGGCGTTTCGGTCCAGACAACTGGTCCGATCACTCAGTCAGGACGACCTGAACAGAACAGCTTCTTCCTTCGACTCGCAAACTTTCGACGGATNCCCTACTTCGAGACGAGAATTCCCGCATCTGGTCTCGTCCTCTTAGATGGACCGACTGGAGTTGGTAAGACTGCTCTTCTTGAGGCGATCTCCTTCGTCCTCTATGATAATGCTGGGAACTCCTGTTACAACCGAAAGGACCGAAGCAATAAGAAGCACGAACCGACTTGGGTCGAGTTGACCTTCCCGAAGTCAGGATGGCGCGGAATTCCTCCTGGACTAGTCATTCTTCGTCAGCGTCGGCCCAATCTTCTTCGGGTGGTCGGTGAAGGAATCCTACTTGAAGATGGAAAGGCACCAGCGGCAGCTCAGGGTTATCTCGATCGACTCTTCGGACAATATGCGATCTGGAAGGTTGGCGGATACATTCGTCAGGACAGTATTTGTGACTTCTTCACAATGTCTCCGGCCGAGAAACTTGCTCTGCTTCAACAGCTCTCTCTACCTGATCGAGTCGATCCAAAGAGCGGTCGCGTCGTCTCAGGAGCCGAGCAGTTCGAGACCTATCTTGGCCGAACCGTCGAGAAGATCAATGCGATGCTGACTCAGGTTCGGGAGGCTGATATGCAGGTCAAGATCTGTGCTGAAATCTACATGCGTCACTACAATCAATGGGCTCCTGGCCTCCAGGGCAAGGCCGCTTGGACTCCAGAAGTCCTCAGCTCACAGTTCGCTACCTATAAGGAGACCTACTCTCTCGACTCACTCCCTCAGGACCTGAATCGTCTCCTAACGAAGGTGCGGTCTGAGAATCTGCGACGAAGAAAGCAACTCGAGATCGAGATCGCTCAAGAACAGATGAAGCTCGTTCGAGTTCGAGAGGGGATCAAGCAGCGCCGTCAGCTCGAAGCAATGAAGCTGAACCTCCAGACCGAGCTCTTAGCCCTACCTGATACGAAAGAGGAGATTGCACGTCTCGAACGAGAGCAGACCGAGATCACCGAGCAGATCGTCCTCGCACAGAAGTCAGAGCGTAGAAGTCAACTTCTCGCAGCCAAGGCCGAGATCCAACGACGTCTCGATTCGATTCCGAATGAGAATTCGAAGTACACTCTCTCGGACCTCGACTCGTTCGATCGACTCTTGGCTGGACCGACTCCGAGTCAGCTCGACGATCAGATCAATGAAGTTGTTCAGACGATCGAATATCTCGGAAAGCTTGCCCTCTATAATCGGCGGCAGGCTCTTCTTTCACAGATCGCCGTCCTCGAGGAACAGTTGAACAGCTATCCAAAGAACTCCTTCGCAGACGAGATCGAAGCAATCGGGAAGAAGATCTGGTCCCTTTCACTTCAAGAGAAGAAGCTTGTCTGTCCCAAGTGTTCGAGTCACCTCTACTTGAATGGAAATCAGCTCACTGAGCTGACACTATCCGACCATGTTCACGGAGAATCGATCGAGCAACTCACTCAGAAGAAGGGAGAACTCCAACGCCAGGAAGCCCTCTTTCAACAGAGAAGTCATCTTGATCGTCAGCTCAGTCAATTGAAGACAGATCTGACCACTTTCGACTCGAACAATGATCTGACTGGCTTCTCACCCCAGACGAAGCCGAAGTTGAGTCACCTGGCTCAGCATCAACTTGAACACTTGATGGCCGATCTTCAGAGGACGAAGAAACTGCGAATCGCAGTTCCGACCGATCTGAACACGGCAGAGGAGCGAAGAAAGATTCAGTCGGCACAGGATCGTGCTCGACTTCTTCGTGACATCGAACAGGTCTCTCGAGAGATCGATGCTGTACCGGCGGGAGGTGCCCCAGCCGAGATCGGTCCTCTCGAGTCTCGGCGAAAGGAGGTTCAGAGCAGGATTCAGCTTCTTCGACAGCAAGAGGTCAAGAGAGTATCAGTCCAAGCTCAGCTCAGTCAGATCGAGGCACAGCTCAAGTTGATCATCGATCAGCAGTCGGGTCTCCGGTCGGGTCGAAGCTCTCCTAGCGACTTCGCGAAAACGAAGCTCAGCTCCTCTGAGTCATCTTCCGACTTCGAACCAGACGAGTCCGTTCTCGAATCTCTCAAGAAGGAGCTCGAAACGGTCGTGAACGAGTCACAGACCCTCGAAGCAGAAATCGGCTTCCAGATTCAGTTCGCTCAGCTGGCCGATCTTGCTCGTCAACATACGCGAGCTCAAGAGAACTATCAGAAGCTCCATCAGAGGCTGGCCGCTCTTCAGAGAATCAAGGCAAGTCTGATCATGGCCGAGTACATTCTCTTGGACGCCTTCCTCTCACGCATCAACCAGAGTCTGGCAACGGTCATTGAGCAGCTCTTCGTTCAGCCCGCCAGTTTCACCCTGAGGTCGATGCGTCAACTCAAGACGGACGATCGAATCAAGCCACAGATCAACTATGAGATCGTGATCGACGGAGTCGAATCGTCGAACATCAGTGAAGTCTCAGGAGGTGAGAGGAGCCGGATCTCCCTCGCCCTTGCAATCGTCTTCTCGAGTTTCACCAATGCGCCCTTCCTCCTTCTAGACGAGTCCCTCTCGACTCTGAACGCGGCGATCAAGGAGACTACAATGAAGGTGATTCGTCATTACCTGAGTGATAAGGTCGTCATTGCAGTCAACCACGATACAACGACCGGAGTCTACGACACAGTTGTTCGTCTCGGTTAATACATTTTGGTTCACAGGACCAAAATGTTACCAATCCAGCTCGCTCGTACCTTCATAGAGGTAGGTGCAGTCGGGATGGACACCCTCCAATCGACAGTTCGAGAAGAGTTTCCGCTCAACCTCATCCTGACTCAGCCGAGCGAAGGAGCAGGAGAAGAAGACCTCATCGCCCTCTCGGATCCGAATCGATCGGAGCTTCGGAAAACTACATCGGATGAAGGTCGACCGGGAGGCCCGATCGATCTCGAGGTTGATCAGCTCCGGGAACCTACAGTCGACGAAGGCCGACTCTCTCGTCGAACCGATCGAGACGATTCGACAATCAAGAGTTTCATTTGTGTAGCCCCCATTATATTCATCGACCTTGACGATGGGGCTGGTCGGGTCGGACAGATCACATGAGAAGGTACCAATTTTCAACTTATTGTTCGACCGGGTTGGGAAGATCTCCCTTCCATGTCGCGTTCGGATTAGATTCCACATATTTTGGAGAGGGAACTGGAATTTAAGACGATCTCAGCGCAACTAGGAGGGGAGGCTGAGTCCTTCGAGACTCGGAAGAATCTGGTCGGCCTTGATCGACAGCAACTCAAAGTTTCGTTGCCGAGTCACCTCGAGAGCCTGCTTTGTTGCGAGAAGTTCCTGTTCAAGTCGGTGTAGTTTCATGGTCAGATCATTGTTCCTTTCGCTCAGAGCGACAATCTCCCTCTTATACCGAGAGACCTCATCTGAGGTGTCGAGCTGCAGTTCAAGCTGAGCGACTCGTGCTCGAAGAAGATCGAGCTCTTGTTTCTCCCGCTCCTTCTTAGGTTTGACGTTCTTTTGATAGTAGTCACGATTGTACTGACGCTTCCTCTCGATCTGTTCGAGATGCCGGTTCAGATCGACCGGACCGATCTTAGGAGAGTAGAGGAGAGCAGGTGAATATGAACCGACCGAATAGGTCGGAGCAGGCGCCACAGACGGTGACGACACACTTGACAAGCTCATTTCAAACTTTTCAGACCGAGTCGATCCTCTTAAGTCTGGACAAGTTCAGAGCCAGTCGAGGCTGACTTGGTCTGACTAGTTTGGTTCTGAGGGGGTCGCCTGAACTAGTCGAATCGAAGATGACAAGAAGAAGAAAGGAAAGCGGGACTCAAGAGTAGCTGAAGATGAGAGGAATCGATTGAAGAAGGAGCCGATCTTTCTACTGAAGGGACCGGGCTTGAGAAAGATAGATGAACTGAATCTGGCTCCATCAACTGCGAAATCGAGTCGAGTGGACAAGTCAGGACTGATCAAATCCGAGTCAGAAGAAATTCTTTAGGACTGAAAGGCAATGTCACAGAACCACACGATCCGGCTGCGAATCACTTGGGGGCCTTCTTTATTTAATTGATAATCGATACGAGTATGATGCAGTCGATCTGCGGCATTTCGCCACATTTATTTCCGATGAAGGTCTTGACCCCGAAACGGTCGAGGTCGACTTGACGCCCTTGCTTCAATCGGGACGCTTCCGAAGCCGAAGATGGATTTCTTCTGGTGACGAAACCGGCCGGTCAACCTGCGGAGATTGTCTATCTTGTCTATCGGAGTGAAACGGATGTCGAAGGCAGTCGAATGGTCGTTGTAGAACAAGCTGACAATTCCAAATCTCAGCTCCTTCTTTCCGCTTCCAATCTTTGATCCCAGGTTCTTGGGGGTTCTCGAAGACGGAGTCGATCGAGGAATGAGTTATCTTCAGGTCCCGAGGAATCTCGAGGCAAACTGGAGAGACGGTGTCCAGATTGGGGAGGGACCACGGCGAACGACTTCGACTCGACCAGGGATCGGATCACTCGAGGACCTTCTGGGACTTGCTCCAGCACCGGCTCCTCAGCCCTTTACTGGACTTGCCGTTGCAGGAGGAACGGTCATGCCTGGCGGTGTCTTCGTCCCTTCCGATTGCCCCCTGTGGGTGGTCGATCTCAACTGGGTCCTTATCTCCCTCTGGGCGGTCTTCCCAGAGCCGGTTCGCCTCCCAGAGCGACCAGGCCGAGGGTCTCCTTCTCCGAGGCGAGTCGAACCTCTCCCCTCGATCGATCACGAGACCCTCGGCCTGCTCCTACGGCAGCTCTATGGTCTTCCTGTCGAGATTCCATCAACTCTGATGAGCAATGGTCTCGAGCTTCCGGTCGTCTCCTTCGAGGAGGCTCAGCGCGTTATCAGCTCAGGTCAGATCGTCAACTATCACCTCGATCCCTTCCTTCAACCTTGGACCGGATCTCCGTCTGGAGAGAATCGGATGGTCACCTTATTGAATCGGGATGGAAGTAGTTCTTTTGTCCGAGCCAGGTACGATCCGACGACTCGACAGATCCAACCGCCCGTCTAAACTTCTCCCGATCCGTAGATCGGAAGAATAAAACTCCTAGAAAGGATGATTCCCTGGTTCTGGATCGTGATTGTCGTGGTGACATCAGTCGCCTATCTGCTCCTCTTCCGACAGTTCACGATCGATCATAACTGGGCTTGGTTCATACCAATTTTGTTCCTTGGTGTGATCTCCTTCTATGCCTACTACAAAGTCTTCTCGTCCGGTGACATCGGGGCCACTTACGGAATCATGACCGGCTCGATCGTCGTTCTGGTTGCGATTGGAAGTGCCTTCTTTTTTAGCGAGCAGTTCATCCCGATGAAGATTCTCGCTCTGGCTCTGATCGTCCTGGGAGTCGTTCTCCTGGCGATGGCTCCATCGCTGACCTGAGCCCGTCCAACTCGCGCTTGAGGTTGATCTCATAGATCCATGGGTTGTCGAGATTCTGGAGTCACAATCTCGAGACCGATCAGGTCGTTGGACTCNGCAAGAAGGGCCTGGATCCGCTCAACCTCTTGCCCGGACCGCCGATTCGAAGAGCTGCTGCTTGAGGTCGTCTTGAAGGCGTTCTGAGTCCAGGGGACGAGCTCTAGGAGCATCTTTCAAGAAGGAGGCGACCTCCTTAACGCTTTCCATTCCAGTTGGAATGAAAAGTCCTCGAGTCATCTAGAGAGGAAGCGGAAGCTCATATCCCAGATAGACGACTTCGAGTTCGGAGGCGGGATCAGCATCCTCAAGCAATAGTCCTTCTAAATAGAGTCGGATCACTTGAGCCGGAATCCCCTTTGCCTCGGCAATGAGGTTCTTCAGCTGTTCGACCGTGGCGCCAGCGCCAACATCGAGAATAAGATCTTCCCAGGTAGGTATCGCCGACTTGATCAGAACCGGCATTCCGCCTTTTAGGATGAGAGATTAATTTTTTTTTCTCATCCCCTCTAAAAGACGGATTCTATGGATTCTAGAAGACGTCAAGCTATCAAGAATAAACTCGAGAACTATATCAACGCTGGCAGTCTCCTTGGAGGTGGAATCTCAGGAGCAGGGCGAAATACCAAGTATACCTACGTGGCTGGTCATCGTGATATCGCCAAGACTCAGCCCTTCACCGAAGACACCATCATTCGCTGCGCCTCCGACAGCAAGATCATGGGAACGGTTGCCTTCCTCAAGTTGATCGAGAGGGGTGAGATCGATGGTAAGGAGAATCTTTCGACCTGGATTCCAGCCTTTGCCAACACGAAGGTGATCGATCCTTACTTTCCTCTTGTTCAGTCAACTTTGACGAACCCCTTCCTGGCAACGGAGAGTTCAGCTGTCCTTTCAGTGACTCAGATCGCTCACGGTCTCGTCACTGGTGACGTTGTCGGCTTCCAGAACTCGGGTGATGTCCAGGGGGTCTCTGCTGCCGTCATCAATCAAGTCTACACAGTCACCGTGGTTGATGATGACCACTACACGGTGACACTCCCTCTCCCAGCTTCGGGAACCTCTCCTTCAGGTGAGGGTGGCTCCGTCTTGGTGGTTCGCCTGTCTGCCGGTGTCAAGCAGACCTCCTACCAGGGTGTGATCCACTACTACAAGGAGATTGCTCTCAAGAGACCAATCACGATCTGGCATGTCCTGACTCACACCCTCGGCTATCTTTACAATCAGATCGCCTTGGGAGTCGCGTCCGGATACGCCGATGGACGAGATGATCCCCTTCGTGTAAAGAAGTCACTCATTCAGGCGGGGATACTTCAGAGCCTCCTTCTTCCAGCGGCCTTCCCTCTCGTCTTCATTCCGGGAACCTATCCGAGCATCAAGGACTGGGCGGCAACCCTGGCGACGGTTCCTCTTCTCTTCCAACCTGGAGAGGACTGGTGCTATGGGCCGAGTCTTTCGATCCTGGGAGCTCTGATCGAGTACATTGACGGTCGTGATCTCGAGACCTACTTCCGTCAAGAGATCACGGAGCCACTCGGAATGAAGGACACCGGCTTCTTCATCCAGGACGACGACCCCAAGAGGAACGACAAGCTCTCACGGATTCAGACTCTGACCTTGACCGTCGCACCTGGAGTCTTCCTCGATGTGAACACAATCATTCCAGGTCTCGGTGACTACTTCTATGGATCGTCTCATCCTCGCAACCTTCCTCTGATCGATGGTGGTATCTACTCGACACTGGCCGACCGGGAGAAGTTCTACAAGATGCTCCTGAACAAGGGTCAGTATAAGAGCAAGGGCAGTGAGAGCAAGTTTCTCATCTCGCCCGCGATGATCTCGTTGCTGAGCCACAATCGTATTCTTGACCTGATTCCTGGTGCGACCTTCCCTCCGATCAAGAACGCGAAGTGGGGACTTGGTGTTGCCGTCGGTGCCGGCATGGATGCCTTCTATCCCCTGATGGGTGAGACGAAGAACTCGATCTTCTGGGGTGGCTTCTTCGGAACAAACTTCACAGTCGACTGGACCAATCAGAGCTTCTCGAACTTCGTCGTCAACACACTTAGCCCGACCAACCTGGGAGCTCGTCTTATCACTCTCCATTATGCTGCCCTCGAGGAGATCCAGTCGAACGATGACAATGTCTCCTCGAACGCGAGCGAGTCGGTCTCGATCTATCATTAGGATCCTCCTTCTTCTTCATCCAATCGGATGAAGAAATTCTTTCTCTAGTGTGCGATTGCCGGAATCGTTAAAATTATCAACCCATTTATCTGTCAAGTCTGGGTTGCCTTAAGTGAGGACTCGAAGTCGCAGCGAAGCTTCGAACGGCTTGACGATAGATCCTGCCTAGCGTGATGATCAGTAGTTGTGAACTGAGATGTAATGAAGATCGGTTTTTTACTCGGATGGATCTTTTCACAGAAGCTTCTATCAAGACTACCAGATCTTGGTCGCCATCAGTAGGGTGTGCTGTCGTAGAAAANTTAATTGGCCTGACGGTTCCTTGAAGAGTAGGTTCAACTCCTTACTTCCGAGCCTGAATTTGATCACTAAATTCGTAAGCTAAAAGAGAAGCATCGATGAGGTTCAAGTGTCCCATTTCCGGATGCTCTTGTAGTTACAAGAGAAAAGGTGACCTCAAGGTCCACGTCAAGGCCAAGCATCCAGAGAGACCTGAAGTCGCCAACAAGATTGCAGCTCCAAAATCAAGTAAAGAGGGGAAACGATTCCCGTGTCCCTATTATGGTTGTCCCTGCGGTTATTTGTGGAAGAAAGATCTTCTAAGACACCTCAAGAATGCCAAACATGGTCCCGTAGTCACCTGGGACGACCTCTTCTATCGATTCGATGAATATTACTCATAAGTCAAGACCTGAATGCTATTTCGTAGTAGAGACTACGAAATCAACAGTCTTCCCGGGAAAGAACCTCAGAATCTAGACCGTTCCTCGTCTCATTCTGTCGGATCGAGAGACTGAAAGGAGTTCCTGAGTCCTCACGATTACCTAGGATCCTATTGAACAGGGATTACCTCTACGTGGTTAAATTCAGTGACATTGAAGCTGTCAAGCTTCTCCAGAGACTCGCCGGATATACTGATGAGCAGTCGCTTCAGCCTGCACTCGATCGCAGGAATTAGACGAACTCGACCATCGATCATCTCCTCGTCAAGGGAACGACTCCACTTTCTGGTGACGTAATCGATAATGGTCTATGGGTCAAGTATCCGGACGAGAGCGACATTCGAGTCACTCAGAACCTCCAGTTGGTCGGCAGCGACCACTTTCCGATCTGGGGTCGAGTTCAGATTTAAGGAGAGCTTTGAGAAATATTCGGCGAAGGTCATCGATCTCGCTCAGAGAGGCTCCTGGATGGAAGAGCTTTGGTGCTTGGATGCATCTCTCGAAGTATCCTGGCCTCTTGATCGAAACGATCGGTGAAAGAAGAAGGGAGATCACTTGGACAGGGCCTCCTCTAGTCATAAAGGAGTCGGGAGAGCTAGAAATGTCCTACCCTCCCTACACCTATGCTTCTCCAATCGGCTACCCACCCCCTCAGCAATACATGGTCGAACAGACCTACTACTATCCTCCTCCACCTCAACAGGCAGTCTACATTACCGAGGAGATGGTTCGACCAGTCCCAGCCGTAATCGAAGTTCAGGTACCTCGAAGAAAGAAGAGGAGAGGAGGCTGCACGATCCTCTAATCAAGAATTGACCGTCTTCGGTCAAGACGATCGATGATTTCAGGAAGTCAGAGGACCCGGTCGAAGCAACTGCTTCGGAGACAAGTCGAGACTGACCCAATCCCGATGCTCCCCTTCTGTCAGAAGATCTTCGAATGGATGAGTGAGGGGAACCCAGGCTATCTAATCGGACGGCGTCGACCTCATCTTCGAGTGCATGGGAGGTTGCGCTGGAGACTTTCAGGTCATCCTAATGCTCGAGTCGACCGGTCTCTTCTCTTCCTCGAAGGGAAGCTGGAACAGACCGAATCGAATTGGAGCGGTGAGAAGAAGATCAAAGCCATTCACAAGCAGAGCCTCAAGGCCGACTCTCCTGTGGAGTGGCTCGCCTACTTCGCGGCCCAGTGCAGATCGCCTCACGACACTTACATGAATCAGGTTGCATCTCAGGCCGAACAGATCGCGAAGGAAAGGAGGTCATCCGGACTCACCTCTCCGACTTGATCGAGATCGTCTATCAGGAGCTGATGGATTCCCTGAGCAAGTACGATGATTGTGAGNCAGGCTCCGCTCGACTAAAAAGCTTTCACGTCATCAGGACGTAAAAGATGTTCCGAGAGAGGAAATGGAAACCATTCAAGAGACACCAGAGGAGAGTGAAGAGATCCTGGCGAAGGTCAAGTTTCCTGGACTGGCTCTATTGGAGGAGTGGCAAGATCAAAGAGGATTCAAGCGGAGTGAGGACCTTCTATTATCGGATGGGTCGACGCATCGCATCGAAGGTGATCGTTCCCGGAACTCTGATCAAGAAAAGTGAAGACAAATCAGCTTGACGTGTCATCTCATAGATTCAACGATGTCGATCAAAAATCGATTACAGGAGATCTTTCAACGGCAAGGTCTCGCTCTTCCGGTCTATCACACCAAGCAGATTGGCGGTCCGGCTCATGCTCCCGTCTGGGTCTCTGAGGTCGAGTTGCCCTCGGGTGAGCGGATCCGGGGCGACGAGACTACCTCCAAGACTGCGGCGGAACAATCCGCTGCGGACAAGGCCCTCCTCAAGTTGCGGAGTTCCAAGATCGCATCGGGATCGGCCTCTCCGAAGAAGGTTCTCCACATCGATCAGACCGTTTCCGTTCGACCGACTCCTCCCGAACAGAAGTCGGTGATCAGGACTTGTCTTCTGATCAATGGGGAGAGCCTTCCCAACTTGGCCAAGACTGCCTCATCCTTCCTCGTTCCTGGCCTGGAGATCTTGATCTTCATCGGCCATCATCATCATCTCTCGGAGCGGGACTACGGTGTTCCGAAGGTCCTTGTTCCAACGACGCACTCGAATGGAGTCGACTCCTGTATGCAGGTCTACGTCGGAACCTTCCTTCAGACAGACAAGTACGATCGATACCTGATTGGGACTCGCGATCACTTCGGTTCCGCCTTGGTCGATCTCATCCAGAGTCCTGAGATGCCCTGGACTGCAAAGACAGCGATCCTGGTCACGACGGAGGAACACATCAAGAAACACCTCTCTTAATTTCGTAGTTCTACTACGAAATAGTTTTTAATCATCCGACTCCAGAGGACGAAAGACCGGGTGAACTCCGATGCTCTGGAGCCAATCTAGTGTTCTCGTCAACCCGATCAGGAGAGCAAGGTCCACGAACACCAATCTCACGGAGCCAGATCAGGATGGCGACCTGGTCTTGTGCGACCGCCGTGTTCATCGCTTCTTTTGATGGAAGGAGGCCCTTCTGACAAAGCATCAAGGTCAGATCGTCGAATGGCAGTGTTCGCATCCTCCTGAGTGATTTTGAGACCGGNAAGAGAGAACCAGGCACCTCTAGCTGGCTTACATCCATTCGCGACGAGATAGTCGAGGATCTCGAACTGCTCGTTTCCCAAAAGAGTCTTCATTAGTTTCTCACCTGGTAGCAGCTTCGTTTCGAGAAGAAGTTCGATCTTTGACTGAAAGGTCCGAAGATTGGCGTAGCGTCCGGTGTACTTCTGATAGTAGTCGTCGATCGACTTCTGACTCGGTCGGAGTCCCTTCGCGAGGAAGAGTTTGAGGAGATGAGGATCAAGAAGACCGATCGAGATGTTCTCGACGTAGTTCTTCGTCGGGAAGATACCCCTTTCGATCACCTGAACCTGATTCTTCTCGACTCCACGTTGGCTGATCTCGACTCCTCTCGAGTTGAATCAGACGAGATCCTCGAGACGTCCCTGGGCCTCTCTGAAGGAGCCAGCCGACAACCTCGAGATGACCCCTCTTCAGGGCCTGGTGAACACAGTTCGTCAGAGCCACTCGAGAAGATCAAGATGACCTCCCTGAACCGTCATCTTCGTGAAGTCGCCGAGAAGAGCTATAGATGTCCACACCCTAATCGTGAGCGCTTCTTTGTTTATCGGAAGCTCCTCCTTCGCCACCTCGCTTCCCATTATCGCAGGTAGAGAACCAACCTTTGCGTTCAAACGAACACAAAAGTTCCGACTAGGGAAAAGGATGGCGTCGAGTCGTCCCAACGATACCCACTTCTATGATGGTCGACTGGGTCCGATCAAAGCAACCATCGAACAGGACCTGATNCAGGCCAGTCAGAAGACCTTCGGAGAGAAGCTGTGTCTCTTTCAGGTCCTTCGAAGCCGACTTCCAANAGAAGCTCATCGCAACTTCGACGTTATCGTCCAGGACTTCATCAGGACAGGAAGAGCCCCCGGACCCAACTACGATCCGTCGAACGATCTCTATGCGGACGATCTCCTTTATCTCTGCGGAAANCTCGCTTTGGATCTCGACTGGAATGCGGGCATCGTCGAGCTCATTGCATCTCAACTTGTCGAGATGTCGTCGGGGATCTGCGCTCAGGGGAGGACTCATCGGCTTCTTCAGATCCTCTGGGCACTTCGAGGGAATCCTCCTCAATAATCGTCTCGAGTCGACGATAGATGATCTCGGCTCCAGGCGACTCGATTCGACTCAAGTAGATCCAGTCTCGCAGCTCTTCGATCAATCGTGGTCGCCAGCCCGCTTCGGCAGGAATCGAATCAAAAAAGGTCTTCATCTCGGCTCGAAAACCATCTGAGTCGAAAGTCTGGAATTCACGGAACCGATTGAAGGTCGGAAAGATGATCTCTGAGAAGAGT
>JGI25327J35509_1001497_pt1 | contig 18234 bp, 10 predicted proteins | sample HigsolmetaAR202D_FD_35509 | JGI IMG/M metagenome (IMG submission 35509)
AACGTGCAGTTCATGGGTGGGTGCAGCGACCCGTCTCAATCCCCTCGTCGGGGAATCGGCTCTCCGGAGAGTAGATTTCTCCGGCGCCTGTCCCGGGGCCCTACGGGGCCCTCAATCCCCTCGTCGGGGAATCGGCTCTCCGGAGAGTTTCGAGTGTGGACGTGCGGCGCACCTCGGCCTCTTGAGACGCTCTCTCCTCAATCCCCTCGTCGGGGAATCGGCTCTCCGGAGAGTCAACCTCTTGCGCCGACTCGCGGTCCGTCCGGTCTCCCTCAATCCCCTCGTCGGGGAATCGGCTCTCCGGAGAGGCGAAGGTGGTGGGGGCGAGCGTTGTGATCACGGACGCCTCAATCCCCTCGTCGGGGAATCGGCTCTCCGGAGAGACCCATGACGGTACCTTCAACGGAGAGCCAATGCTCTCCTCAATCCCCTCGTCGGGGAATCGGCTCTCCGGAGAGCAGAGCATCGTGCACCGAGTGGGTGTACACGCGCGGCAGCCCTCAATCCCCTCGTCGGGGAATCGGCTCTCCGGAGAGCGGAATGTACCTCGTGGTCGAGGAAGGCTCTCGAGTGTCTCAATCCCCTCGTCGGGGAATCGGCTCTCCGGAGAGCGGAGACGGGTACTACCTGATCCGAGAGCGTGACGGCCTCAATCCCCTCGTCGGGGAATCGGCTCTCCGGAGAGAATATTGGGAGCACGCCGACGGTACGCCCATCGATCCTCAATCCCCTCGTCGGGGAATCGGCTCTCCGGAGAGGGGAATCACGGTGACGCGTTCGGATGCCCTTCGCGCAGCCTCAATCCCCTCGTCGGGGAATCGGCTCTCCGGAGAGACCAGCCTCTACCTCGCCGCCGCCGAGCGGTGCGCGGGCCTCAATCCCCTCGTCGGGGAATCGGCTCTCCGGAGAGACGGAGAACTCGTCGTGGAGCCCACCGCGGAGCCTCAATCCCCTCGTCGGGGAATCGGCTCTCCGGAGAGTCAAGGTGTCGGACTACACCCTCCGACCGAGGGTCGGACCTCAATCCCCTCGTCGGGGAATCGGCTCTCCGGAGAGCAGCTCACGCTGCTTTCGTGACCTGGCCGACTACGGCGCGACCTCAATCCCCTCGTCGGGGAATCGGCTCTCCGGAGAGGAACCCGGTGCAGCTCGCCCCGACGACGCCCGAGGCCCTCAATCCCCTCGTCGGGGAATCGGCTCTCCGGAGAGATCATGGGCGCGCCCGCTGGTGGCGCCCGCAAGAAATCTCAATCCCCTCGTCGGGGAATCGGCTCTCCGGAGAGCGCAAGTTCGTTGTGCTGACTGCGGCGGCGGAAACCCCTCAATCCCCTCGTCGGGGAATCGGCTCTCCGGAGAGTGACAAACGGACGCGTCCTCGACTGCGAGGCGCGCGTTGCCTCAATCCCCTCGTCGGGGAATCGGCTCTCCGGAGAGAGCCGCTCAGAAAGTGCCACGTTCTCGCGACGATGGAAGCCGGTCTGCGCCGCTCCCCAGCGGTGGGGGGCCCTTGCCTGCCGAGAACGTCCGAAGCCCGCCAAAAAGCCTTGTGACATCGGGCATCTACCGTCTGCGACGGTCCCCGTGGTCCGATGCTTCGCGCCCATGGAGCGAGCGTCCGCACTTTTCCCAAAGCGTTCTAGGCACTTAGACCACGGGCATCGAGCGCACGTCGTTCGACCCGTGACGAAAAGCCCCATGATCTCGCTAAACTACCGCTCACGCGCGAGGGAAGGAGCCATGTCGCGGCTCCGGCGCGAGGTCGAACACCAGCGTGCCGGAGCGATGGCTCGAGATGTCAAAGATCGGGAGCGGCCGTTGTTCCACTACCATCGGACGGGCGGCGCTCGAAGCGCGGAACGAGGGCCGGAAGGAAGCGAAGATGCGGTACGGCGTCGGATCGGGCTCCGGATACCGGGACACGCCCGACGTCTCGATGCGGCCGACACACGCCGCACATAGACGATAGTACCTGAGGCTGTCCCGATGGAGATCAATCGCGCCCTCTGCTTCGCTCCGCATGCGTAGGTACGCGCTCGGGCTCAGGTCGGCCGCTTCGAACACCGAGAACTGCACGCGCTGGCCGAAAGCGCTGAGCCGCTTGACGAGCGCAGTCCGCCGTCGGTCATCGGTAACGTCGAAGACGATCACTGTGCGCATCCCACCTCCTTCGAAGTGCGGGCCTCGGCCTTCGGCTTCAGCGGGTCACGAAGGCTTCGTACGTCTCCCCGCCAAGGAAATCGCGCGCCAGACGACGGACCTGTTCGACGATGACCTGTCGCCAAGGCAGCGACCGACCTTGTGGTGCGTACGCTGTCATCTTGTCCATGCGGCGCTCGAAAAGCTCCAGGAAGTACCGCAACGCATCGCGCTTCATCGTCACACCTTCCGTTTCGTCCTCATCGACGAAGTCCTCCGGCCCGAGCACCGACTGGTTCACCATCGCGAGCACCAGCGAGTCCACCACGCACGGCCGGAACTCCTCGACCAGATCGCACACCAGTGACGGACGCCCGGCCGACACCGCATGAAGAGCCCCGACGTACGGGTCGAGCCCCACCGTGTGCACTGCCGCTTCGACCACGTTCGACAGCAGCGTGTATCCGAACGACAGAAGCGCGTTCACCGGATCGCGCGGAGGCCGCCGCGTACGACCTTCGAAGCGGAGGCTCGAGTTTCTCAGCAGTTTTCCGAAAGCGCCGAAGTACGCCGCGGCGGCCGCTCCCTCGCAGCCGCGCACCGTGTCCATCGTCGTCGCCAGCTCGAGGTGCGCCAGCGCTGCGCGGAGCGCGATGTCAGCTCGTTCGAGCTCGGGGCTTCGCCCGTGACGCCGTCCGTGCCGGAGCAAGAGCGTGCGCTGGTTTCGAATCTTGCCTTGCACTACCGCACGTGCGAGCGCGAGCGCACCGGCGGCGTCCCCGAGCCGTTCGTACTGTGCGAACCGGAGGCCCACGTTGCGCCAGCTATCGCCCGCAACCAGCCGCCCGCGGTATCGGCCATAGCGAGAGACGAACACCGTGTCGACACCACGGCCCAGCAGGAGATCGATCGCGCCGGGCGTGAGCACGATGTTCCCCACGAGCACGAGTTGCTCGAGCTCGAACACCGGCATCGTCGCTCGTACCTCGCGTTTCACCCGCAGTTGAAGGGTTTGACCGTCGCGCGCGAGCGTCGCCCCGGGCTCGGTGACGTACACGGTCCTCACTTGCGTTCCAGTCGATCGAGGCGCTCCTCGATCCGCCGCAGCCCGGCGGCGAGTGCGTCCAACGGTGATTGGACGAGTGGTTCGTCGAGGTGTTCAGCGAACCGCCGGTGATCCGGCTCGCCAAGCGGCTGCAAGCCCACCGCGAACAGCGTCGGGCTCGGGTAGGGAGACGCATCCGTCATGCAGCTCGTGCATGGCGTTCCCGAGATCTCCCGAAGCTTCTTGCAACCGAGCGGTGAGGGCAGGCCCCTCTGCAATCGATCGAGCTCGCGGAAAGACGCGCCGGCCACGGCGAACACGTCACGGGCCGTCTGCGGAACGGAGCTCACCAAGCCGAGCGTGTACGCGATCGCCCGTGCGGCGTCAGGTTCGAGCCTTCTCGTACGGTACGCGCGGTCGACGAGGCTACGGAGCGCCTCGCAGCCCGAGAGCATACGCTCGCACGCATCCCGCTCGGCGCGCCCCGTCTCGATCGCGCGCAGCGCAGAGGCCAGCGTCTTGGGTGTCGGACGCGCCGGCAGCGCGGGGAGTGGCTCAGGCGCATCGACCTCCGGAGATGGCAACGCGATGAGCCGGCGCCCGACGATGTCCGCGACGACGTCATCTGGACAACCTTGGAGGGCTTCGAGGGCTGCCAGTGGATCGTCGATCGGAGCACCCGAGGTATCGAGCATGCGGGCGGAGCGCAACGTCACCTGATGGATGCCCAGCGGCAGCTTCACCAGGCTCGACAGACCTCGAGGTCCCGGCTTGTCCTGCTTCGGGAAGAGCTCGATCCCGATGGACGCCGGCTGCGGCCCTGCAGCCCCGACGATCTGCGATAGGACGACACGGGCGACACGGGCAGGCTTTCGCGGTCTGAAGAACAGCCACAGATGTAGCCCCTTCGAGCCACTGTCGAACGCGAACAGCGGGAGCCCGAGCCGCGCCGCGGCCTCACGCAGACTGCGAGAGTACGAGCGGAGGACCGGATGCTCGTGAGCCGGCGCGTCCGCTCCACGCTCGGCTCGCCATTCGTGGAGTGCGTCTGCCGTGAGGTCGAGGTCGATGACACCGAAGGACACGCTCTCGTCGGGCCAGAGAACGTACTGCCCGAGGGTGATGCGACCTTCGAGGTGACGTCGTGCCACGCCCGGCGTCAGCGGCTCACGTACGGGTCGATACCCGCTCCGGCGCCGCCTCTCGTCGAACCATTGTTGTGCATAGATGTCACGACGTCCCCCGAACCACTCCAAGAAGAGCGACACCGTCCGCTCGTCGGATGCGCGCGTGGGACGCGCAAGCAGTTCGTCATCCTCGTCCTCCTCGCCGCCACCACCGTCACCTCCGTCGGTGCTTGGGCCGACCTCGTCGACCGCATCGGTCTCGTCACCAGAAAGGACCCGTCGCACGAGCGCCGAGTAGGACTCGTCCGCAATGCGCGCCGCGGTCACCTGAGCCAGATCCACACGACCGTGCTCGGCGAGCAGGAGTGACAGCTCGAGCCGCTCCCGATCTTCGACAGACTCGTCGATGATCGCTGCGAGAGCTGCGTCATCGCCACGCTCGAGCGCCTCGCGAACGCGCGCTTCCAACGACTCCCCGGTCACCGCGCCCTCCTCCTCTGCGGGACCTCCTGCGAAACGGCAGGCGGTGCCGATGCCTTCGCCAGACCGGGACGATCACGTTCCTTCCTCGTGGCGCGTGCTCGACGCACGGCATCCAGCTTCGCGCGGACCTCCGGATCTTCTCGCAAGAAGGCGCGCGCACGGAACGCGAGCGCTTCCTCGTATGCGCGCTCGGCGGCCTGCAGATTGCCTCGGCGCTCTTCGAGCTCTCCGATCAGGCGCAGAGTCAGGTGCCGACCAGACCGATCGCCCGCCAGCGCGTTCCGAAGTGCCGTGTGCGAGGCACCGTCATCTCCACGGCGCAGCTCGAGCTCGCCGAGAAGCCGCCACACGGGCGGCGTTCGACGTTGCGGACGAATGTTCTCTTCGATCCATCGGATCGCCGAGTCGATGTTGCCGCGCGCAGCGTCCACCTTCGCCAGCAGAACGAAAACGTACTCGCGCTTCGGTGGCCCCTTGGCGTCGAGCGCCTTGCGGAACGCGCGCTCGGCGTGATCATGCTCGCCCTGCGCCAAGAGCACCTTGCCGGCGAGCGTGAGCTTGTGGACAGGCTCGATGTCGTTCGTCGACTCGTCCTCCCGAAGGCAGCGGAACACGAGCCGTCGAGCCAGCGCGAGACGCCCGAGGCGAAACGCCGAGCGCGCGGCCGCGTACAGCGCCTTGTGCGCATACTTTCGAAGGTCGCCCCGCTTCCGGCGTTGCTCCTCCGACAGGTCGCCGTACAAGCGAATCGCCCGTGCGAAGGCGCGAAGGGCGACCTTGTCGTGCGCCGCTTCGACCTGCGCTTCGAAGAGCCCCAGCCGATAGAGCACTTTGATGTCGTCGGGCCGGTGTCGAAGCGCCCGCTCGGTCCAGGCGCGAAACTTCTCGCGCAACTCCTGACGATCCGCCTCGGACCGCTCGTCCTGAAGTGCATCGGACTTGCCGCCATGCCCCCCTCGCCGGCGCGCAGCGGTGCGCGCCTGCCGCAGTAGCTGGCAGTAGCACTGGTACGCAGCCGCGGCCGCGTACCGGGCACTCGGCTCGAGCTCGTAGCACTTCTCGAAGAGCGCCAATGCCCCCGCATGCTCTCCGAGCTGACCGAGCGCGAAGGCGACGCGAGCGGCGACGCCGACCCACTCGTGGGTCAACGGAGACGGGAGCTGCTTCGCGTACGCCGCCGCTGCGCGCCAGTCGTTCTGCTGCTTCAGCGCGTCGAGCCGCGCGGCGAGCTGTTGGGGCGACTGCGCCTGCGCGACAGAAGCAGCACTCATGGCTGCCTCCTGCCGAGGTGGCTACGAGGGTTCGCAGGGGCGGACGAGGTACCGGCCAAAGCCGAAGCTCGTGGCCTTGCCGATTTGTACGCGTTGGCCGAACGCGAGAAGCGTTCCGAGTCTCTCGAGATCTGCGTCGATGACCGCATGGCTCGAAATCGAGGTGCCGGCGAGTCATCGTCGCACGTCGATGCGACGGTTCGTGTCGCACGCGGAACGCCGGTACGCACTGTCTTGACCCCGTACTCGAGGGGCGTCGGTGTGTGACGCAAGCTCGCGGGCGTGGAGACGCGGTCAGGTCGCAGCCGACTGTTGTTCCGCAGCAAGAGGCGGCGGGACCGTCAGGCGCCCGAGGGGCAGCTCGAGCTCCTCGGGATCGAGCCGCTCGCGAGTGCGAAGCACGACGAAGAAGTGTCACCTTCCGGCAGGCGATCGTCTGCATCCGCGATCCGGCGTGCCGAGCCCGCGCGAAAGGGATGGAGGTCAATACCGGTACTCCGCACGAAGCCGCCGGATGACGTCCGGTCGCTCGGCGATCGCATGCAGCGACAAGCCGGGTGCGAGCCTGGCAAGGAGGCGGGCCGCCTCGTCGCCCTCGCCAGGTAGCGCGAGGAGCGTCTCGAGGCACTGCACGGTTGCTTGCGCGTCGAGGTCCTCGCCGTCGAGGCGGGCGAGCTCGCGCTGGTCCGAGGGGCCGAGGGCATCGAGTGCCTCGAGGGCTACTCGAAGGGCGCGCTCGTCGCCGGCGGCTCGGGCCGCGACGGCCCGCCAACGGTGTGTTGCAGTCTGCACGTGGAAGGGCGCGCGGTCCCCGAGGTTGTCGCTTTCGAGGACGGCCAGGGCCTCGGTCGCGCACCCGCACTGGGCGAGCGCGCGGCCCAGGGCGAGCGTCACGTAGGACTTCGAGCTCGCGTCGGTCAGCGCCGCGAGGACGAGACGCACCTCTCGATCGCGGAGGCGGCAGACGTCGTCCTTCGCCCCGCGGATGCCCTCGAGGCGCAAGAGCTCGCAGAGCGCGTGGGAGGCGCGTGAGGGGTCCGTCGCGAGCCAGCCTTCGACGGCCTCGGAGAGCACACGTCGCGCGTCGTCGTAGTGTCCCGTCGCGGCGAGGGCCCGACCGAGCGCGCCGAGGACGACGAGGGCTTCTGACTCTGGCGCCGTCGTGTCCTTGGCCAGGATCCGGCGTGCGCTCTCCACGTATTCGGGGACACGGTCGAGCGATCCATCGGCGGCAGATTGGACCACGTGCGCGACGATCGAGAGCTGGCGGCTTCGATCGTAGTTCGCCAAGACGTGCTCCTCGGGCCACGGGATGGGCGCCGTGAAACCGAGGTGGCGCGAGGCGATGTCGCGCACGAGCTCGAGCTCGAAACGCGCTTGTTCGGCGTCGGGTCCGGTCTCGGCGTCGGGCAGGAGGCGCAGGAGGCCGATGGCGAGGTCGCGGACGAGCGGCCACGGGTATGCGATCCGCGTCTGGAGGGTTGCCTCGAACAGGTTCGCGCGCGCGGCGGTGTGGCGCGCTCGTGGAACGAGCGTTCCGGCGCGTGCGCTCGGGCCGAGATGAAAGAGCACGTCCATCGCATCGGCCAGCGTGGACACTCCGCGAATCGTCGCGGCTCGGCTCCCAGCGAGGCGGAGGCGCAGGCGCTCGGCCATGGAGTCGCGAGGCGAGCGCCCAATGTCGGCGACGAGCACGACTCCGTCGGCGTGGTCACGTGTCCAGCCGATGACGTTCTCGAGATCGCCGTCTTCGAGGACGTCGCCGGCGCTCTGGGAAGGATCGTCGCGATCTGCGACGCGCCCGCTCGCGAGCGTCGGAACGCGAACCGCGAGCTCGAGCGACCGGCTGCAGACCGCGATGGCGTCACCGAGCGGCACCGGCGCCGCCGCGCCGAGTGACGGCGAAGTCGGATGCTCGATTCCGAAGAGCGCAAGGAAGCGCGCGACGGCGACGCTCGAGACCTCGCGCGGTTCACGCACCTCGTGCACATCGAGCACGCGAAGCAAGGTCATGTCGCCGCCCCGTCGAGCCAAGTGTCGAGCATTCGTAGCGCGAAGCGCCGATCGAGTCGGCCTCGCGCGACGTCGTGCTGCGAGTCGAAAGTCAGGATGCAGTCGAGGCAAGCCCCCTGACAGGTCGCGTCGTGCTCCGGCGTGCCTCGCAGGAGAGCGCGCGTGGCTTCGAGCCATGCACGGCCGTCGCGCGCGAGCTCGAGCACGTGACCGACGCCGCCCGGGACGGCATCGTAGAGGACGGGGCTCGGCGTCGAAGGACGTCCGGTGAAGGTCTCGAGGACGCCGAGCTCACGGCTGTCGACCTCGAGGATCTTGGCGCCCGCGATGCGCAACGCGTGGCCGAGCGTCGGGGCGAGGGTCCGGTTCGCTCGCGCCGCATCGAATGCGGACAGATCGACGAGGAGCACGTCCGTGAGTTGCCGGGCGGCGAGGACGTGGTGGCGGAGCGTGACGACCTGCGGATCCTTGCCGTGCCAGCAGCGGTGTCCCTCGGGATCGTCGAGTCGCGGATGTCGCTCGAACCCTTGCGGGAGCCCCAAGAGCCCCGTCGCCTTGGGGCCCGGAGGCACACGTTCGGATTCGGCGTGTCCGCATCGCGTGCAGATGGCGAATCCGAGCCCGTGCTCCTCGTCGCCCCGATTGAAGGCCAAGATCTCGCCTTGCTCGAGGTAGCGCGCGAGAAGGCGGTGCACGCCGCCGAGCTCGAAGGTCTCGGGGGCCGAACCATCTTGCGTCGGGTCGCGATCGGCGAAGGCGACCGTCGCAGTCTCGGGGCGACCCACCTGCTTCCACTGTCCATACGTCCGCGGTTTCTCGTATGCGGCCGTCGCGTATCCATGCCTCGGAATCAGCATGGGCGACAGTGACGCCTTGGGGATTGGACCTCTGCACAGCGTGCACGCGTTCGGAGCATCGCGCCGCTCGAGCACGTACGAGATGTGCCCGTTGTCACAGACCCCGAGCCATCCCTGGNGTCCGAATACCTCTCCCGCGCCCTGCACTCCGGTGTAGTGCTTGAGGAGGCCGCGGGACCTGACGCGGAGGGCGCGAGCCATCACGACCGAGCCCGGGACGTACTCCAGCACGGCAAGGAGCCCAGGTCGCTCGAAGCGGAACGACGGGTCCTCTTCGGCGTACTTGGCGCGGTCACCATCGCCCTCCTTGAGCACGCGGAGAGGCTGTAGCCCGATGGGGAACCCGTACCGAGGCAGGAACTGCCGGTCGGCGAGCACTTCGATGACCGTACGCTCCNTCCCGAGCTCCACGAGCTGANAGCGGAGCTGGTTCGCTCGCGCGCGCGTGCGAGCGAGCTCGTTCGCCGGTGGAGTCTCGGGAAGCTTGGAATAGAGCTCCCGCAGGTTCAAAAGGTCTTCGCGTGGGTCGGCGATTGCCTTCTCGAGTGCGTCCTTGACGTTCGCCACGAAGAGGCGCCAATCGTCGATGGGATCGAGCGGCGTGCCCTTCACGAGGCGCGCGACCTGCTCGTGGACGTTCCCACCGGGCTCGGTTGCATCGAGCCACTCCAGGAACCGGCGCAGGTGGCAGTCCTGGCGTGCCGGCGGCACCGTCGGACGCTCGACCATGTCCTTGGTCCAGAGCGTCGGGGTGTGCAGACCCACGAACTCACCGAAGCGGGAGAAGGCGTTCATCGCGCCTGTGGCTTCGCCTGCGGCGTGCTGTTCTGCGAAGTATGCGCCGAGGAGCCATGCGTGGGCGTGTCGTTGCGCGATCCGCTTGCGCTCGAGCAGCACGTGCGGACGACGCATCGGGCGCGTCAGGAAGTCGCCGAACCGGCGGAAGACCTCACGGTCGTACGGACGCTCACGACAGACCGCGACGACGACGGACGAGCCGTCGGCGCGTCGTCCTGCTCGACCGGCCCGCTGGACGTAGCTGGCTCGTCCTGGAGGAACGTTCCCGAGCAGAACNCCCGTCAACCCCCCGATGTCGATACCGAGCTCCATCGTCGTCGTCGCACTGAGGACGTTGCGGATGCCCGACTCGAAGAGCTCNTGCAGGCGTCGATTCTCTTGCGCGCCGATTTGCGCGCTGTGCTCGTTCGCCCAGAGCGCGAGGCGGAAGCTGCGGTCCGTGAGCTCGCGCACGTCGCGACCGAATCGCGGATGCGTCTCGAGGTCCTCACGAGAGGCGATGGCTTCGGCTTCGCCGTTGCCCGGCACGAACGGCGCTCCGCGCTCGTCGGTGAGCCAGCGGGCCCACGCCAGGCCCGTGACTTTGTCGCGTACGCAGTTCGCGGCGGAACGGATGGCGAGCTGCCCGAACCGGAGGCGGATGCCTTGCACGACGGAATCGTCGATACGGCGATTGCTTTTCTCGAGCCAAGGCAGCGAGCTCTCCGAGAGCGCGACGAACGCCTGACGTTGCAGGTCGCGGACGAGGCTCTCGTCCGGTGGCTGACCGAGGAGGGCCGTCAGCCACCGTTGGGACAAGCGCGCGCGGCGCGAACGGTTCGTGGCTCCGACGAAGCGGACATTGCCGTATGCGTCGTTGTCGGCGGTGGCCCAGCGTCCGATGAGCTCGATTTGCTCGTCGAGCTCTTCGTTGCCGAGGGAGATGACGCCGTCGATGCGGAGCGTGTCACAGACGAGCGCAAGAAACGTCGGCCACTCGCGTGCGGCCCGTGCGCGCACGGTATCGTTGGGAAGTCGACCGAGAAGCTCGTCGGGCGCGGGGATGCGTTCGATCGTCGGATAGACGATCTCCACGACGCCGAGTGTCTCGAGTGTCGTTGCACGGGCAGGCCGATGCGCGAGCTCGCGGCCGAACCGGAGCGGAAGGCCCGCTGCGACCCCTGCGATGCGGCGCGTCCACGTCTCCTCGCTCCAATCCTCGCGGGTGTGTTCCTGGTCGCCGCGTACGTCGGAGAGCTCGCGTAGCCACACGGCCGTCTCGGCGTCGCGCGCCATGACGTCGGGAAGCTCGTCGAAGGTGAATCCGGCCCTCGCTCGCGCGAGTGCCTCCTCGACCTGACGAATCTGTACTTCGAAGAGCTCGGGATCCGCGCGGAGCTTCTCTAGCTGCTTGGACAGCTTTTCCACGTCGGGGCGATTCCGGGCGAGGAAGTCCGAAAGAATCGCTCGCACCATGCGCCGCTCGTGTAGCTCGCCGAGGATCGGACCGAGCGTCGCGGCCTCACGCCGACTGTCGCTGAACGCGAGCAGACGGCGGCCGCGTGCCGGGAGATAGGGTCTGTGCGGTGACGCGTGTTCCGGCATCGCATACAGAACGGACTCGGCACACACGCTCGTGAGGGGCCTGATCGCGGTGCGGACCAGCGACAGGGGCGGGCCGTTCGTCCGTTGGCGCTCGTCTCTGGTCGCGCGCGTTCCTTCGTCCTCGCCGTCGTCCTGCTCCGGTCTCTCCTCCTCGATCTCGACACGCCTTGCAGCGGCGCACGCGTCGCATCTTCTGACCAAGTGGACGCGGGCGCGTCCGGTCGCGGCTTCGTCGTGCACGCGCCCGTTGGTCAGCTCGACCCACTGCACGGTGTCCGGCGGTGCGTCGTCGGGAACGGTCAGCGTCAGTCGCTGGAACGTGTCCGGAAGCTTCGGGGGGATGGGCCCGACCCACGGATGAACGAACGCCTCGCCTCGGTCGTCCTCGACCCAGGCCGCGGCGAGCATTGCGTGCCCGCAATGCTCGCAGAGCACGATCGGATAGGCGACCGACCTACAAAAAGGACACCTCGACGTCGGGGAGGAAACGACCGGGCCTCGTCCGGGCAGCTTCCGATCGTCGGGGGCCGGGCACTCGGGGTGGAGACAGAGCGCCATCGTCTCCGCACCACGAACGAGCACGTGGATCCGATGAGGGATGAGCGGAGGTGCCTTCACGTGCTCGCGTGCGGACGCCGCGAGGTTCAGGAGCGTACGGGTCGCCTCGAGGCGTTCCTGTGGCGGGCACTCGCTCCCCCAGAGCTCGACCGAGAGCGCGTCGAGCGTCGATGGGCCCTTCGTGAGGCTCTCGTACAGCCTCCGCGCCGCGTCGACGCGCGGAAGGAGTGCCATCAGCGCTCTTGCCGGTTCCTCGGGAATGGGGTGCAGCTCGCCGGCGAGTGGGGCGAGCAGCTCGGCGATGCGTGCCGCTTGCCGTGCGTCGCGGACGAGCACCGTTTGTCCGTCGAGCGTCTGCGAGAGCGTGGTCAGCGAGGCGAGATCCTCGTGCAGGAAGACCTCGTGCTCGTCGGCGGCCGGCGACTGCGGGGTGAAGGCGCGCCGGCCTGGAACGCCTTGGATTGCTCGGACCAGCGAACGTGGTCGCGAGGTGAGCTGCGCGCCGAACTCGCGGAGCTGTTCGGCAATCTGCTCGGGCGTGCCTTGTCCGATCGTGGCCGACGTGCCGAGGACGAGCACGTCCTCGGGGCGCTTGCGGCATCGTTGGAAGACCCGGCGAAGCAAGAGCGCGATCTCCGCGGCGAGCGTGCCTTGGTAGAGGTGCGCTTCGTCGAGGATGACGATGTCGAGCGCCTCGTCGAAGAAGCACGCATCCTGCGGCCGGCAGAGCATGTACTCGAGCATCGAGTAGTTCGTGACGACGATGTCCGGGCGCGGGTTGCCGGTTCGTGCGACCGATCGCGTGAGGACGTGGGCCGAACAACGAGGCGCGATGCCGTCTCTCGCCGCCTCCGCAGGCGTCTCCGGCGTCTCGCTCGTGAAGTGGAAGAAGGTGAGCCGGTCCTGGCGGTCGAGCCACGTGGCGAGCCGAGCCACCTGATCGTTCACGAGGGCGTTCATCGGATAGAGCAGCAGCGCGCGCATTCCGCTACCGCTGCGTTTGCGCCGAGCGAGCCGATCGAGCATCGGAAGCAGGAAGCTCTCCGTCTTCCCGGCGCCCGTCGGCGCCGTCACCAAGATCGCCGGCCAGCCCTCGTTCGACGCCTCGCCTGCAGCCAAGATGGCATCGCGCTGATGCGTGTAGAGCGGGCGATCACGTGGAACGGCGCCGACTCGGTCAAGGTGATCGACGAGCCACCGGTCGAAGAGGGACCTTTCGGCGAGCGACGCGAGCGAGTCACCACTCGATTGCGCGCCGAACATCCCTTCGACCCAGAGATCGCCGACGAGGCCACCGTGCTCCGCCGGACCGGTCCAGACGTTGCGCAGAGCACGAGCGAGTGTCGGATCGCGCAAGCCACAGTCGGACACCGCGAGATCGGCCAAGCGGCGACGGAGGGTCTCGGAGAGCTCGAGGGCGTCGAGTTGGGGCATGGCAGTCGGTTCTCTCGTCAGGGAAAGGCGATCTCGTCGATCAGCGTGAGCTGAATGACCCGCAGGAAGGCTTCGTCGAGCAGCGCCGCGAGCAGGTGCCCGTCCTCGATGTCTCGGTCGGGGACGGCCGCCGCCTGGCGGGCAAATGCGATGATTTCGTTGCGTCGGGAGGATGTCGTCGCGCCGAGGCAGCGCAAGAGTCGCGTGGTGGCTTCGTTGCGGAGGCGCGTTGCGACGCGTCGTTGCGCGAGCACGTCCTCGTCGAGGTCGCGGAACTCGTACGCCATGCGCTTGGCGACCGCCGCCGGGCGTTCCACGAGTGACATGGAACGAAGCGCGTCGCGCGGGTGGAGCGCGCCCGCCTCGCGCAAGACGGAAAAATAGTGGGCTCTTGCCAGTGCGACGCTCGCGCGATCATCCTCCGTCGCGGGACGCCCGTGCGTCGACGCCGGCGGTCCGTATAGCCGCCGCCCGTAGTCTGCGAGCGCCTCACGATCGGACTTCGACAGGATTCGCATCTTCAGCAGCAGAGCCCGCGCCACCGACGGCCAGTGCCCGCGATCGGAACCTGCCGCGGGGGCCACGAGGCGCCGTCCCGTCGCACCCGTGCCGATGGCGATCTCTCGCGTGTGGACGGCCGCGCTCAGGCTCGCGCCGAAGTCGAGGGTTCGCAGTGCGCGCGCGACGCGTGACACGTGCGGCTCGGCGAGCACCGGCAGGACGAGGATGCGGATCAGGGCAACGATCGTCTCTGCCGGCAGGTCGCTCGACTCGAGCCCCTCGGACCAGTCTCCGGCCCAGCTGGTACCGAGGCATGCGTCGCCATGACACCAGGCGACGGCGCGAGGAGCCGAGCCCTCATACGCCGTGCGCAGCGTTTCGGTCTCGACGTGGGGATCGGCGAGGGGCAACGCCTGCGGCGCGCCGTGGCGAGGCCAGACCAGGAGCCAGCCATTGTCGCCGGGGGACGTGGCGCTCCGCAGTGCGACGAACAACGTGCCGTCGCGAACCTCGTGGCCACGGACCTCTCCATGGTCGACGACGGACCGCGCGATCTCTTGGCTCGGTCCTTCCTCCCACGGCAACTGGCCGTGCAAGATGAGCGGCTCGCCGTAGCCTGCGACGTCGACGCGGCCGGGGAAGTCTCCCGCCAAGAGCGTCGTCGTCCCGAGCGAGCGGAGCCGCGCGTCTCGGCCCGCGAGCTCGGGGCCGAGCGTCAGGCGTAGCGCTCCGCCGCGAAGCAGTGATGCTTCGAGCGTGCTACGAGGTGACAGCCACTCTCCGTCGAGGCTCGCGGCGGTGAACGCGCGCATGCGAAGGGTCCGATGCACGACGCGCGCGCCGTGGGCGATCGCGAGCTTGAGCCGGAGCTGTGCTCGAGCCGCCGCGCCCGGTACGACGCCCCTCAGCGTGACGACGCCGTCGGACGACCGCTGCGAGACGGTGAACGCCGCGCCGCCGACGCGCGCCGCTCGGAGTGCGAGGGAGGGCGGGACCTCGAGCTTCACCGTGATCTCTCCCGCGTGCTCTCCCGGCACGACCTCGCGGAGCCGTAGGTGCGCCAACACCTCGGCGTCGACGAACGGCTCCTTGCCGGGAGGCGGCCAGAGCTGCACGCCGTCGGCGCTCACGACGCGGGACGTGGCGTCGACCTCGGCGAGCGTCGCTCCCACGGAGTCGAGCCAGAACGAACGCATCACGCGCTCGCTCTGGATGGGAGCGCGCGACAGGACGTAGCGCACGGAGGCGGCCGTAGCGGTGCAGCGTGCTCCGGATGCCTCGAAGCAAACGATCGCGTCCGCGTCGTCCTCGAAGAGGTTCACGGTCGCCGTGAGCCGTCGATCGTCCATGCCTTCGGCTTCGAGCGACCAACGATCGACGATCGCGCACTCGATCGTCTCCCCGTTCGGTCGGATGTACACGCCGTCGGCCGTCTTGCGGTACGTCCCTCGGAGCTCGCCGTTGATCCAGAGTCGGACGCGTCGCCCGAGCGACGGAGCGTCTCGCAGGCTCGGCGTGAGGAGCATGCGGGGCTCGCCGCGATCGGGCCACGCGAGTCGCGCAGCGACCGCGAGCGTCTCGCCATCGACGTCGCGAGGCTCTGGAGGCGGAGCAGCCGCGATGGCGGCGTCGAGGACGGCGTCGATCGACGCGTGCCGGAAGAACGGGCACGCGGACAGATCGCGGCGCGCAGCGTCCCGCGTCACGCTGCGACGGCGATAGCGTCCGAGCGTCGTCCACGCCTTGGCGAAACCGGGGTTCTCTCGCCGAAGCACGTCCGTGAGGAATGTCGTGCTCGGGAAGTCGAGCCACCGGGGCAGGCGCGCGATTTCCTGGTCGGGGACGCCTCCTTGGAGCAAGAGCAGGCGGTACCACCGATTCGTTCGCTGATCGGTGAAATCTCCTCCCAGCATCCCGAAGCGCTGCGCGGCGGCTTGAAGCGCGCTCTTCAATGCGGCACTCGCGTTGCCGTCCGGCGTGATGAGCGCCGCCGCGTTGCGCATGACGGCCAGTCGTTCACCGATGGCCGGCCACGCGGCGTCCGTCGAGCCGTATCGACGGACGATCTCGCTGCACAACGCCAACAAGAGCAGCCCGATGCCCGCGTCGTACGAGGGACGCAGGTGTGCAGCGGGCGGGGGCAGGCCCATGCGATCCGTTCGGGCGATGAGAGCCGCCAGGTTCGCGGCGTCCGCCTGACGCGCCCACGCGAGCAGCTTTTCGAAGTCGTCGTCCGTCAGCCACAGCTCGGCGATCGTCCAAGGGTCGCGCAGGCCGAGCTGCTCGCGCTCGTGAAGGAGAAGCGCTACCGCGTGAGCGAAAGACCTCCCGTCCCAGGCCTCGAGCACGCTAACCCCCAATCATGCCGAAGGTAGCTTCACCGAGTCGCGGTCGGCGAGAGGAATTTCTCGGCGCCCGGCCCGTGCTCGCTCCACGCTTCCGCCCGGCCCGAGGTCGATGCTAAGGACGGGCGCCATGCGCGCCCGTATCTCGATCTCCTCGCTCTCGGCCTTGCCGATCCTCGGTGTCCTCTCGTGCGGGGGCGAGCCGCCGCCCCCGGCGCAGTCGCCCGCCACGCCGGCCGCGGCGACGGCGCCTGCCCCGGCGCCCGAGCCGGCGAAGGCNGCGTACGTGCCGCTCGAGCCGCGGTTCGAGAACCCGGGCGGCATGTGGATGCCGCACCAGATCAAGGATCACGCGGCGAAGCTCAAGGAGCTCGGCCTCGCGATCGATCCCGCGGCGCTGTCCGATCCGACGTCGGGCGTGCTCAGCGCGATCGTCAGCCTGGGCGGCTGCTCGGCGTCGTTCGTGTCGCCCGACGGGCTCATCGTCACGAACCACCACTGCGCGACGGGTGCTCTCCAGCACAACTCGACGCCGCAGCAGAACCTGCTCAAGGACGGGTTCCTCGCGAAGACGCGTGCCGAGGAGAAGAACAACGGGCCGACCGCTCGCGTGTACGTCACGCGCGCCGTGACGGACATCACGTCGAAGATGCGCGACGGCCTCGAGAAGATCGCGGACGACAAGGCGCGCTTCAAGGAGATCGAGAAGCGCCAGAAGGCCGTCGTCGCCGAGTGCGAGAAGGGGCGGCCGGAGATGCGTTGCTCGGCGGTCTCGTTCTACGAGCAGGCGCAGTGGTTCCTCGTCGAGCAGCTCGAGATCCGNGACGTGCGCCTCGTCTGGGCGCCGCCCGCGGGCGTCGGCAACTACGGCGGCGAGATCGACAACTGGCGCTGGCCTCGCCACACGGGNGACGTGNNCTTCTTCCGCGCGTACGTCGGCAAGGACGGCAAGCCGGCCGACTACTCGACGGACAACGTGCCGTACAAGCCGTCGTCGTGGCTCAAGGTCGCGACCGATCCGCTGCGCGAGGGTGACCTCGTCTTCGTCGCCGGCTACCCGGGGCGCACGTACTCGCTGAAGACGAAGGCCGAGGTCGACGAGGCCGTGAAGTGGTCCTACCCGCGCCGNCAGCAGATGTTCGAGGAGTACCTGGCGCGGATGGANNAGGTCACGAAGGACGACAAGGAGGCGCAGATCCGCGCGACCTCGTACGTCCGNCGCTGGGCCAACGCGCTCACGAACACGAAGGGGCAGCTCGAGGGNCTCGTGAAGGGCGGGCTCGCCGAGGAGCGCGAGAAGTCCGAGAAGGCGCTCCGCGAGTTCGTCGCCGCCGACCCGACGCGGCAGAAGGAGTGGGGCAAGGCGCTCGACGACATCGCCGCCGAGATGAGCAAGCGCGCGGCGGATCGCGAGAAGGACGCGCAGTTCGGCGAGATCGAGATGCCGCGCCTCGTCGGCGCCGCGATGACGATCGTGCGCATGGCCGAGGAGCGCGCGAAGCCGGACGCGCAGCGCGATCCGGCCTACCAGGAGCGCAACTGGCCGCGCATCGAGCAGAGCCTCAAGGCCCTGTCGACCAGCTACCACCCGAAGGTCGATCAGGCCGTGCTCACGCTGGCGCTCGAGCGGATCGCCCGGTCGCCGGAGAAGGAGCGCACGCCGGCGTTCGCCATCGTGATGGGCAAGACGAAGGACACGTCGGCGGCTTCGATCGAGAAGGTCGTCGCCGACCTGTACGCGTCGACGAAGCTCGGTGACGAAAATACGCGGCTCGAGCTCCTGAAGAAGGGCACGCCGGCGTCGCTCGCGGCGAGCAAGGATCCGCTCATCCAGCTCGCGGTGAAGCTCCGTCCGCTCCAGAAGCAGATGGAGGACCGCAACGAGCGGTTCGCCGGCAAGATGGCGCTCCTCAAGCCGAAGTACATCGAGGCGCTCAAGGCCTTCAAGAAGGAGCCCTTCGCGCCCGACGCCAACAGCACCCTCCGCATCACGTACGGCACCGTGCGCGGCTACAAGCCGACGCCCGAGGCGCCTCCGTACCGGCCGTTCACCGTGCTCTCCGAGATGGTCGCGAAGAACAA
>JGI25327J35509_1001572_pt1 | contig 17614 bp, 11 predicted proteins | sample HigsolmetaAR202D_FD_35509 | JGI IMG/M metagenome (IMG submission 35509)
GCCGGCAACGGATCTGATCTCTCCAACCGCTCGAACGCGCTGGTGCTCTACAAGAACGGCAACCTGCAGATCGCCGGCACGCTCTCCCAGAGCTCCGATGCGCGGCTCAAGGAGGAGATCGAGCCGCTTGAGGGTGTGCTCGACCGCGCGCTCCAGCTCCAGCCGGTGACGTATCGGTTCAGGGAGGGCGTGAACCGGAGCCGGGACAAGCAGATCGGGCTCCTCGCCCAGGAGGTGGCCGAGCTCTTCCCGGAGCTGGTGAAGACCGAGGCGGACGGCTACCTCACGCTCTCCTACACCCAGCTCACGGCCGTGCTGATCCAGGCGCTCCGGGAGCAGCAGGAGCGTTACGAAGCCGAGTTGGCGGCCCGGGATCAGGCCCACGAGGCGCGCGTGAGCGCACTCGAAAGTCGCCTCGCGGAACTGGAACGCCGACTCGCGGAGCCATCGGCGGTTGCCGCCGAAGCGACGACATCTGCACACCAGGCTGCCGGAACGGGCGCGCGTCGAAACGGAGAGACGGTCATGCGCTGATGGCCGCCTTTCCGTTGTCCATCACGATCTGATTCTCTCGCGGTGTGGTCGTCGCCGTTGTGGCGGCCACACCGCGTCGTTATGTGATTGGCGAGTCGGCCGTCATAAGGCGTGATTTCCATGGATGTCGCTACGTAATGTATCCTGTTCTCGTCATTAATAGCAACTATTGCCTCAGGATCCATTGTACTATTTGTCATGTTCCCACCCGGTTGCCATCATTCGAACGACGACCCGGGGCGTAGATCGGCGCGTCCCCTCCCCCTCGACTTCCGACGCGGCGGCGGCAAATACCGGGGCGTTCACGCCCCCTCTGGTTCAGGAGCGAGCGGCGGGTTCTCGTCCTTTGAGGAGGTCGAAGCGATGAGGCAGTGGAGCCCCCGGCCATGCGGCCGCGGAGCTCCTCACGACGCGCCTGGTGTTGGATGGGAAGGTTCGTCGAGCGCGGATCCGGGGGGAGTCCGCGCGTGAGCCCGCCGCGCGTCACGCGGCGCTCGAGGCCGAGCTGATCCGGCGGTTGGAGGCGGAGCCCGCGGGCTCCGCGCGTCGAGGAAGGTGTCGACACGCGTGGCCGCCGCCTCGTCTCGCTGCTCTCCAGAGCCGCCGAACCCGCCCCGCACCCGTGCGGTCGTTGCCCGTCGGGGCCTCCGACAACGCCGCGAGCTGGCTCCGACGANGCACAAGGGCACGACTCGGGGCCCTGGCCCGGCCCACGCGGGGTCCGGCCGGGGCCCCGGCTCCGAGCACGGCGCTCCGTCAGATACGCCCTCTCCCCTGGAACGGCACCGCCTCGAAGCTCCCGGACACCTCGATCACCGGCGGGTCGTCCTCCTGCGTCCCCTCGCAGGACCGCGCGTTCGGCCCCACGTTCCTGCATACGGTCCGGCGCTCCGCGCTGAACCTGAACGTCCCCGCGACGCGCTCGGGCGAGGACTCGGTGATCTCGACCACGCCGGATACGGCCATGTACCGGTCCTCCTGGCCCCCCTCCAGGCGGCTGTAACTGGCCAGGAACGGGGGCGGGTCGTCGATGTCGACCGGCGCGCGCAGCTCGTACACGCCGACCTCCGGGAGCCCGCCGCTGCGGCGGAGCAGTTCGAACCGCTCGTTCCCGCTCGTGGAGATGAGCAGCCACGGCATCGGCCACGGCGCCAGCGACCGCGTGAACTGGTAGAAGTGCCCGGCGCCCGAGTACTCGGACACCACCGCGCCCTCGATGCTCGCGTTGAACCACGAGTCATCGGCCGGCGCGGTCACGGGCTCCGCGCAGCCGGCCGCCGCGACCAGCGCGAAGACGACTCCTCCAAGGGTTTTCGCTCTCATCGTCTGTCCTCCGTGATGGTGTTCCCGGCCGCTCACCGTGCGGCCTTCGAAAACCGGAATCGTCCGAAAACGGTCAGGGGCTCGGCGGGCCGACGTATGGGACCAGCTCCAGCAGCTCCGGGAGCGGGACCGGCGCGGCGAGGCGCAGGCGGGCGCCGCTTTGGCGGATCTCCCCGATCACGACCGCGATCCCGTCTTCGCCCGTGGCGGCTCCCAGGACCCGCACCGGGCCGGTTCCGTCGGTCGCCGTGTCCGCACGGGTCGGAGGCGCGCTCCTATTGGTTCGGGGGGCGCCGATCCCGAGCGGGTTCGGCCATCCCCGGGAGCGCACGACCGGGCCGAGGGCTCGACCGTGCGGCATTGCGGGCTCCCCGGCCCGCCACTGGATGAGCTCGAGCGCGGCGCCGCCGGGGAGGCGCTGGACGGAGCGGACCGGCCCGCCCGGGACCGCCGACACGGCGAATTCCTCCGGCGCGGGCAGGGTCGTGACCCGGAGCGGCGGCTCGCCCAGCCAGGCTTCCGCCTCGGCCGCCGTGATCCGGAGCCAGGCGACGACGGGCCCTGCCAGCTCCTCGCGCCCCTGCACGCGGTCCAGGGTGGAGCGTCGGTCGCCGGTCGCGCCGCCCGGGGCGGCGCCGGTCACCCTTCCGGGCGACGGCGCGATGGCCACGCCCCCGGCCGGCCTGCCCATCACGCGGGCACCGCCGACCACCCGCGTACCCGGATCGACGCGCGGGGTCCCGGCGCCCCGGCCGGTGGCGGGGACCGGGAAGAGTCCCCGGCCGGTAGCCACGCCCGGCTCGGTCCCACCGGCCTGCGCCGCGAGCGCCGGGTCGCCAGCCGCATCGCCCGCCGGCGTGCCGACCAGCGCCCGGGCCCGGCCCAGATCCGGATCGTCTGCCAGCACCAGCCGGCCGGCCGGCGGCGGCCCGGCCGCGGGGAACTCGACCGATGGCTCCGGCTCGAGCGCCGGCCGGCCGGCGTGGTGTGGGGCGGGGGCGGGGGGCGCCAGGCGCGTCGGCGAGATGTCGACGGCGACCGCAGTCGGCTTCCGATCGTCCGCACCGAGATCCAACGGTGTCCCGCCTCGCGCCGCGAGGTCGCCGGCGGCATCCGCGCCCCGGCCGTCCTCCGGCGCCGCCGCGAGGCGCTCTGCCCCGGCCCCGGAGGTTGGATCCCCGCCGGCGGGTGGCCGCGCGACGTCGCCTTCGGCAAAGCGGGCATCAGACGCTGGACCGAGGGACGCTCCGCGCTCGGCAGACCCGAGCCCACCCTCCCCTCCCAACCACCCGTGCGCCGCCCACCCCGCCGCCACCGCCAGCGCCACGCTCGCCGCCCAGGCCGCATGGACGAACCGCACCCGCCGCGCGCGAACCGGCAGCCGTCCCACGACCACGCCGCGCCTGGCAGCCCCGCCCCGGCTCCGCTCCACGATCGCGTCGAACGGCGGTACCGGGATCTCATCCAGACTCACCGCGAGGAGCGCCTCCGCCGCCCGGTCCCGCAGCACGCGCGCCTCTTCGAGCCGGACCCGGCAGTCCGCGCACCGCGCCAGGTGCTCCCGGATCGCGGCGTACGCCTCGTCACCCGGAACCAGCGCGCCGTCCAGGTACGCGTGCAGCAGTCCTTCATCCACGTGCGACATTTCGCTCCTCCACAGACTCGTATGCCGCCGCCAGCTTGCGCCGCGCCCGGGCCAGGGTCGTGCCGATCGCGCCGACGGCGAGTCCGGTCCTGGCCGCGATCTCCGCGTAGCTCAGCCCCGCGCTCCAGAGCAGCAGGATCTCCCGGTCCCGGTCGCCCAGCTGTTCCAGCGCCCGCCGCACCGCCTCCCGACGCGCCTGCCGCTCCACCGCCGCCGCCCCGTCCTCCACCACCGACATCGCCTCCAGCTCGCCCTTGAGCAGCGTCAGGTGCCGCCGCCGGCGCATCGTGTCCCGCGCCTCGACCCGCGCCAGGTTCCCCGCCACCGTGAACAGCCACGCCCGCGGGTTCTCCGGATCGTGCTCCAGCGCCCGCGCGAACGCCTCCTGAGCCAGCTCCTGCGCCCGCTCCCGGTCGCCGAGCTTCCGGTAGAGGTATTGCACCACGTCCCGGTACGTGGCCCGATAGACCTCCGCCCACTTCGCCCGCTTCCTGTGCGACGTCATCTCCCGCAGTCGATGGCCCGGCCGGCGCGGCGCCCCGCCCCGACCCGTTCCCCGGATCATCGCCTTCCGATGACTATGATTCCCGAGACGGATTTTCTTGCACAGCTCGGTGGGGACGGCGTTGGAGAGGGCGTGGAGTGGGGATCCGGGCGGGGGAACGGGAGAGGGTATACGTCGGCTCGCCGGGTCCGTAGCAAAAGGGAACAGCCCGGACGAACGGGACAGGCCGTGCGGCCTGCGGCGCCTGGCCCGGTCCGCGCGCAAGCGATCGCAAGCGATGCCGTGCGGCCGACCGCCCGGGGCAGAGCCTTGCCCCCTGGGCGGCAGGGATGATCCGTCATACCGAATGCGATTGAACGGTTTTTGCGTCTGGGCGGCGCCCCCTGAGGTTGAGCCACTTCTCTCCTGGAGGCGCATATGCCTGCGCGAATCCAGCTGGCCGACCATCTGACGACGGAAGAGTTGGAGCAGCGCTACCGGGCGGCAAAGCGCCCGACTGAGTCAAGACGTTTTCAAGTGCTTTGGCTACTATCCAAGGGCTGGCACTCCGAAGACATCGCCGAGGCCGTGGGCTATACGGTGATCTGGGTGCGAAAGCTCGCCGGGTTCTATAACGAGGGCGGGCCAGAGGCCATGCTGGATGGTAGGAGGAACAACCCCGGTCAGGACCGCCTGTTGGACGAGGACGGGGTTGCCGCTTTACGCCAAGCGATCGAGAACGAAGAGCCGCCCGGTGGCGGCCAGTGGAATGGGCCGAAGGTGGCAGTGTGGATGAGTGAGCGCCTTGGTCGCAAGCTGGATCCGGCTCGCGGCTGGGATTACATGCGCTACCTTGATTACACGCCACAGCGCCCGAGGCCGCGCCACGAGAAGGCAGCGGACATGGAGGCGCAGCGGAGGTATCAAAGTAGACCTCAAGCGGCGCGTACGTAGAGAGGAGCGCAGGCACCCCGGAGCCAGGATAGAGCTCTGGGCCATGGATGAGCACCGAGTTGGGCTCAAGCCGATCCTTCGCACCGTCTGGGCTCCGAGGGGTGAGAGACCACGCGCTCTCGTCCACCCCAGATACGAGTGGACCTATCTCTCGGCGTTTGTCTGCCCGGAGAAGGGCGCCACCTCGTTTTGGCTCACCCCTACGGTGAGCAAAGAGGTCTTCCTCCTCCTGCTCGAGGCTTTTGCCGAGGAGCAGGGCGTGGGAAGAGATAAGCGGATCATCTTGGTCTTGGACAACGCCGGCTGGCATGTGGACGAGAGCGAAGTACCCGAGGGAATCGTGCTCGATTTCCTCCCGCCCTACTCGCCCGAGCTGCAACCGGTCGAGCGAATCTGGACGCTGTGCGACGAGCCCCTCGTAAACCGCAGCTTCGAGACAATCGAAGAACTCGAGGCCGTGCTCGGAGAGCGGTGCGTTGAGCTCAGCAGTATGCCAGAGGTGATCAGGGCGCATACGCTATTTCACTGGTGGCCTCGGGGCCGGACACATGTGTATCACTGATCAGTCGCATTTGGTATCAGGACCGATGACCCGGAGCGAGTCCAGGCTGCGTTTGACGAGTTAGCGCTGTACGAGTCGTTCGATCGTCGGGAGGTCGATCGAGGCGTGGGACCGTGTTGCTCGGTTCCGGTGGGGTGTGGCACGGCACCGAGAGCGCTCTGGCCAGGCGCTGCGGCGCGCCCGCAGGCGAATCTCCAGCGGCTGATCGGGCGCCGGGATCTCAGCGGATTGCCGTGCGGGGGCGAATGGGTCCGTGCGCTGGGGCTTGACCGCCCCTCGGCGTACCCGGCACGTCCCGCAACTCGCCGAGGGCCTGTCAGACACACGCCGGCGCCTGGCCGCCTGCGCGTACCGGATGGCCGCTCGGCGAGGATGTCGGGCTCGTCGGGCGAGGTCTTCGAACGCGCTCATCGGGAAGCCGTCACACGACGCGTCGGCGCCCACGACACGGGGGGAGGTAACGATCACGTGCGGATATTGGCCCCAGCCTGGTGCAACTCCCGAGGCGCCGCACGCCGTCCCCCGCCCCGACGTGCGACGACCGACCACGCCCCGTGCCCGCGCTCGACACCCCGCAGTTGCATGTCCGCCGGACGCCCGGGCCGACCACGCCACGCTCCGACTCACACCGGACACAGCATCGGAACGCGACGGAACAACCCGTAGACCCATGTGCCCCGCGAACCCGTAGACCCCAGCCCGCTCGAGAAGCCCGGCCAGCTCCTCCGCGCGCGGGCGGAGCCCGCCGCGCCGGACCCGCGCCNACAGGGGCCAATCCCCCGATTCAGCCCAGCGAGACGAACCAGGCGCCGCAGGGGAGCCAGCCCTCGAGATGCGCGATCCCCCTATCCGGCACGCCCCTCAGTTCGCCACCCGCTCCCGCTCGCCGATCCGGAACTCCGCCGGCGGCTCCACGCCGAGCAGGTGCCGCACGAAGAAGTCCCAGCGCTTCTTGATGAAGTACGGATGGCCGCCCAGCCCGTGGTACTGGTTCGGCATGATCAGCATCTCGAAGTCCTTGTTCGCCCTGATCAGCGCGTCCACGAGCCGGAGCGTGGCCGAGACCGGCACGTTCTCATCCACGTCCCCGTGCACCAGGAGCAGCTTCCCCTTCAGCCGGTGCGCCTGCGTCACGTTCGACTGCTCCTCGTAGTGCTCCCCCACCGGCCAGCCCATCCACTGGGTGTTCCACACCGCCTTGTCCAGCCGGTGGTCGTGGTTCCCCGCGGACGAAACGCCGACCTTGTAGAAGTCCGGGTACATGAGCATGGAGCGCACGGCGTCGTACCCGCCCGCGGAATGGCCGTACACCCCGACCCGCGTCGTATCCATCCACGGCCGCTCCGCCGCGAGCTGCCGGATCGCGCCGACCCGGTCCGGGAGGCCGTCATCGCCCAGGTTCTTCCACGACACCTCGTGGAACGCCCGCGACCGCTTCGCCGTGCCCATCCCGTCGATCTGCACCACGATGAAGCCCAGCTCCGCGATCGCCTGGGCGTGGTTCGACCAGGCGTCGAAGCTCTTCGGCACGAAGAAGTTGTGCGGACCCGTGTAGACCTGCTCGATGACCGGGTACCGCTTCCCGGGATCGAACGTGCTCGGCCGCCACAGGATCCCGTAGATGTCCGTCTTCCCGTCCCGGGCCACCGCGCGGAACGGCTCCGGCGGCTTCCACCCCGTGGCCAGCAGCCGGTCGATATTCGCCCGCTCCAGCTCCCGGATGACCGCGCCGTCCGACGCCCGGCGCAGCACCGTGATCGGCGGCGTGTCCGGCAGCGAGTACCGGTCCACGAAGTACTCGCCGGTCGGCGAGAACCACACCGCGTGCTCCCCGTGCTCCGGCGTGAGTAGCCGCAGCCCGGACCCGTCCAGCCCGATCCGGTAGAGGTGCTGGAGGTACGGGTCCCGGCCCGGCTCCCGCCCGCTCGCCAGGAAGTAGACCACGCGGCGCCGCGCGTCCACGTGCACCACGCCCCGCACGACCCACTCGCCCTGCGTGACCCGGTTCTTCAGCCGCCCGGTCCGGGTGTCGTACAGGTAGAGGTGCATCCACCCGTCCCGCTCGGACGGCCAGAGCACCTCGTCGCTCCCGTCCAGGTAGTACGGCGCCGGCCGGGAGTACATGTCGAAGTACGGCTCGCCCTTCTCGTCGACCACGGCGGTTACGTCGCCGGTCCGGCCGTCGATGGCCACGATCCCGCCCCGGGTGTAGCCCCGGTCCACCACCTGCACGAACGCGCGGCTCCCGTCCTCCGACCAGCGGAAGCCCATCCCGCCGTAGTACTGCCGGACGATCGGCTCCATCTTCGCCGGGATCCGCCGCCAGGTCCCGACCTCGAAGATCACCGGCTCCACCGTCGGGAGCACCGTGTCCTCCGGCAGCGGGTAGGCGTACGTGTAGAAGTAGGGCCGGATCCGGTCCGGCGGCGCGTGCTGCACCATGCTCAGCCGCCCCACGCCCCGGGCGTCCAGCCGGTACGTGATCAGCCGCTTCGAGTCCGGCGCCCAGAACACCGCCGGCGGCTGGTCCGGCTGCTCCGTGCGCTCCCGGATCATCGCCATGGGCGAGGGGAGCGGCGTGGCGTACGCCCGGTCCGGAGCGCCATCCTCCGTGAGCCGGACCTCCCACCCCGATTCCGTGTTCCGCAGGTACAGGTCGTGGTCCCGGACCACCGCCTGCCACCGGCCGTCCGGGGAGACCGCCCGCGGCCGCTCCGGGCGCGGCGGCTGTTTCTCGCACGCGTAAGTGGACAGGTCGCAGCGCCAGCGGGAGCCCTCGAAGGTGGCCTCGATGGCGTCGCCCGACCCAGAGAATTCGAAGCGGTCGAACGGAAGCGCCTCGGGCCGGATCTCCCGGCCCACCGCCCGGCTCAGCGACTCCGCGAGCCGCCCGTGGTCGAACGCCGGCCGCGCCACGTTCGCCGCCGGGTCCACCAGCACGAATTCCTTCCCGCCCGGGAGCTCCCTGCGGTACCAGAACCGGTCCGTCCCGCGGATCCACTCCGGCGTCACGTTCCCGTTCAGCACGAGCCCCTGGCGGTTCGGCATCAGGAACCGCTCCGCCCGCCGGTAGTCCTCGATCGTGCCCTGCGCCGCCACCGCGCCAGGCAACGCCCAGGCGACGACGCAAAGCAGCCAGACGCAACGCAGCCCGGCCCGCCCCCGGGCCCGATCATTCCAGCTCATGCCCCAGATCTCCTCTGGCCCACCATACGTTCGTGCTCGTGCACGTACTCGTGCTCGTACTCGACCCGGCTAGGCTGCCTTGCCACGAAGGTTGCCCCGTGCTCGACCCGGTAACGCAGCCCTACCGCGAAGGTTGCCCCTTGCTCGTGCTCGACCCGGTAACGCAGCCCCGCCGCGAAGGCCGCCCCGTACTAGCGCTCGACCCGGGAAGGTAGCATCGCCACGAAGGCCGCCCCGTGCTCGTGCACGTGCTCGTGCTCGTGCTCGACCCGGTAACGTAGCCCCGCCGCGAAGGTTGCCCCCGTACTCGACCCAGCAAGGCAGCCCCGCCGCGAAGGCCGCCCCCGTACTCGTGCTCGACCCGGTAACGTGGCCCTACCGCGAAGGCTGCCGCCCGAGCGGATCGCCCGCGAAGCGCCAGCTCGGCCGATGGTCCCGGCTCAGCTCGATCCCGAGCAGCCGCGCCCGCACCATCTCGATCGGCATCCGGCCGCCCTGCAGGATCGCATCGTGGAACTCCCGGTTCGTCATCCGCCCCGACCCCACCAGCTCCTGGTGCAGCGCCCGGATCTGCAGCCCGCCCAGCATGTACGCGGCCTGGTACAGCGGCGAGTAGTTGCCCTCGAACGACCGGCGCACCTCGCCCTCCGCCGTGAACCGCTCGTGGCCGACCCGATCCACCAGGAAGTCCACCGCCTCCTCCGGCGTCATCGTGCCGAGGTGGAAGGAGAGCGAGAAGATGATCCGCGCCGCCCGGTGCATCCGCCAGAAGAGCATGCCGATCCGGTCCTCCGGCGTGCTCGGGAAGCCCTCGTTCCACAGCAGCATCTCCCAGTACAGCGCCCAGCCCTCGCCCCAGAACGGCGTCGAGAACGCCTGCCGGTGCGCGTTGTAGCGCTGCGTCATGAAGCCCTGGAGATGGTGGCCCGGGATGAGCTCGTGGTGCACCACCGCCCGGGAGAAGTGGACGTTGTTGCCCCGCATGCTCATGAGCTTCTCGTCGTGCGTCATGCCGTCCGTCGGGTAGGACACGCGCACGATCTCGCCGCCGAGGAAGAACGGCGCGAACCTCTGCCGCTCCGGCGGCATCATCTCCAGCCGCCAGACCTCGTCCGCGAGCGGCGGGACCGTCACCAGCCCGCGCTGCCGCAGGAAGTCGACGGCCTCCGCCGCCAGCTCCCGGACCAGCACCGGCTGGTCGCCCGGCGCCACGTGCAGCGTCTTCACGTGCTCCAGCGCGGCCTTCCAGTCATCGCCGAAGCCGAGCTCCCGGGCCGCCTTCTTCATCTCGTCCTCGCACCAGGCGAACTCCCGCTCCGCGATGGCGATCAGCTCCTGGGGCGTGTACGGGATCATCTCCACGAGCAGGTCCGCCCGCATCCCGTCGGCGCCGATCGGGTCGCCGATGATCGGGTCCTGCTGCCCCTCGCGGATCCCGAGCACCCGCTCCCGCAGGAACTTCTGGTAGCCGTCCAGCGCCGCGTCCGCCTTCCGGTACGGGTCCGACGCCCACCAGGTGAAGATCGGGTCGTAGCCGGCGTAGTGCCTGTACCAGTTGCCCAGGGACTGGCGGAGGCTCGCCACCGCCTCGGCCGCCCGTTGCACCACGTGCCGGGACGGGAGGGCCATCGACCCGCCGTCGTCCCCGTTGCTCGAAGCCGCGCGCGCGGTCCTTCCGGACGACGTCGTCCGGGCCGCCACCGGCGCCCGGCCGCCCTCCGCGTTGAGCGCCGCCTCCAGCGCGCGCCGCGCCTCCCGGACTTCGGCCTCCAGCGCCACGAGCGACGCCGCGGCCGCCGGCGCGTCCATGTCCTCGANCCGGCGCCGCCCCTCCTCGAACTCCGCGATCCGGTGCGCGAACGGGAGCATGGCCGCCATCTCGGCGAAGAGCCGCTCCTCCCGGTCCAGCAGCTCCAGCTCGTAGCGGATCCGGGAGTCCAGCAGCACGTAGTCGATCCGGCCCTCCACGCCGAGCCGGTCGAAGTCGATCTCGCGCAGCCGCTGCTGCCAGGCCCTGTAGAACTCGCGCAGCCGCTCGCGCCGGATCGGCGAGTACGCCACGTCGTAACGACGCAGCATGGCGCCCCGGTCCGCGGTGTACAGCGCCACCACGTCCCGCAGCTCGCTCGTCGGGAAGTCGATCAGCGACTCGAGCGGGGGCACGAGCTCGGTCGCGCCGGTCCGCGGACCGTACTTCGGCTCGGAGGCCCGGACCTCCTGCGCATCGACGGGCGCCGGGGAAACCACGGACAACCCCGCGGACGCGAGCACCAGGGTGAGCATCGGGACCGATGCCGGAGAGCGTCGCAGCATCGCACACCTCGTTGGACAGGGGATGACGGCCGCCCAGCGGGCGGGAGATTGCCGCGGCACAATATACGGCGTGGAGCCGCAACGCGCGCGGGGTACATGGCCCGGGAGGGGGTACCGACGCCCATGGCCCCGGAATCCGGCGGGCGCCGCGCCGGCGGAGGTCACCCGGTTGCGTCCGGGGCGACGTCGCCTCGGACCCTCCCCGGCGTTCGCCGAATCCCCGCGCCGGGCCACGCCAGCCGCCGGCCGACGGCCCGCCCCGCGCCGTTGCGGGCCCGGCCTTGACACGAGGCCGCCGTTCCGTCATATCTCAGCCACAACCGCGCGGCGTCTGCGCCCGCGCCATCGAGGGCTTCCGATCCGGATCGGAAGCCCTTTTTGTCTTCCAACCCACCCAAGGAGGTGTCGAATGGCTGCCCGCGCCCAGGTTCAGTCCAAGGCCGTGGAGAATCTGCCCACCGCCGTGGACATAGGCGAGATCGCGCGGCGGCGGCGGCTCCAGCGCGCGCTGGCCGAGCCGAATACGTTCGAGGAGTTCCTGGACGATCCCCAGGCGTTCGCGCGCCGCTTCGATGTCACGCTCACGCCCCACGAGGCCGCCGCCGCGGAGCGGGCCCGCCGGCTCGCCTTCGAGTGGGACCGCACCCTCGGCTCCGGCCGCTGGCTCGAGGCCATTGCCAACCCGGACCGGCGCGCGCGCCGGATCGCGGCCTCCGAGTCCCTGGACGAGACCATCGCCCGCGCGCTCCGGGACCGGATCGGCGCGGAGATCATCGAGGACATCCCGGAGGCCTTCCGGCGTGCGGCGGACACCTTCGGCGCCGAGCCCCTGGTCCGGTCCGACGATCCGGCCGCCGACCTTCCGCCACGCGCCCGTCCGCTCCGCCGCGTGGCCCGCGAGATCGCCCGCCGCGTCACCCGCGAGCTGGAGCGGGAACTCGATTCCCTTGCCTTCCGGGACATGCTGACGCCACGGCGCCGCCCTGCCCAGGAACCGCTGGACGCCGAGCCCGCGGCCGCCATGGACCACGCCGGCGCCGACATACGGATCCAGGCGCTGCGTCGCCACATCGCCGACGCGACCACCCGGGCCATCGAGGAGGCCATCGAGCGCATCGGCCCGGCGATGCCGGCCCACGAGCCGCGCCACGAAGCCCGGCCGATCATCGAGGCCGTCGAGGCCTGAAGCCCTCCCCACCCGCTCCGGCGACCGGAGCACCTCCGCCCCGACGGCGGGGCTCCACCGGCCGATGAGCGGGAGGTCGATGCGGGCCTCCCGTCCATGGCTCCCGCCGGTAGCATTATCCTTGCCTATCTCATTAACGGAGCATCGCTTACGCCGCCCGGCCCGCCGCTCGCGACAAGGGCCCCGCGGGCCATGGGGCTGGGAAAGGAGTCGCGGCCATGCGGCCATGGACCTGGATCCCGATCTGCGCAGCACTGGCGCTGCCGCTCCGGACGACCGACGCCCACCCGCCGGTGCGCGCCCTCGCGGGGCCGTCGGCCGAAGCGGAGCTCGCCCGGCTGGCGGCCGGGCCCGAGCTCGCCGTGGCGCCGGTGGCCGCGGATCTCGTCCGGGTGCAGGCCCGCGCGCAGCAGCCGGACCGGGCCCGGGCACAGCCCCCCGCCCGGGCCCGGCACCGCCAGGGCGAAGACGTGCTGGTCCGCGTCAACGGCCCGGTCTACCTCGCGGCCGGGGACACGGTCTCCACCCTCGTCGTGGTGAACAACGACGCCCGGATCGACGGCGTGGTCCGAAATCAGCTCGTGGTCGTGAACGGCACCGCGACCGTGGAGGGCGCGCTGCTCGGCGGCGTGGTGGCGGTCAACAGCCGTATGACGCTGGGGGCCGGATCCCGGGTCGAAGGGGACATCACCCTGGTCCGCAGCACCCTCGACCGGGACCCGGGCGCCACCGTGGCGGGCACGATCCAGGAACGGCAGGACTTCGCCATCCCGTGGGCGTTCCTCTGGGCGCTCTGGTTCGGGATGGCCGTGGCCATCCTCGTCGCGGGGCTCCTCTTCGCCTGGCTCGGCGGCCGTCAGCTCACCGAGGCCGGGCGCCTCATGACCGGGGAGGTCGGCCCCACCCTCCTCGCCTCCCTGGTCCTGTGGGTCGTCCTCCCGGCCATCGCGTTCCTGCTCTTCTTCACCGTGGTCGGGATCCCGCTCGGGCTCGCCGTGCTCCTGATCCTGCTGCCGGCGGTGTGGTTCGTGGGCTACCTGGTGGCGGGCGCGGCGGTCGGACTCCCCATCACCCGCCGCTTCGGATGGGATGAGCGCCCGGACCGGCCCTACAGGTCCGTGCTGGTCGGGCTCGTCATCCTCCTGCTCGTCGCGCTGATCCCGGTGGTCGGCGGGCTGATCGCGATGGTGGCCGGGCTCTGGGGCGCGGGCGCGCTCCTCTACCGGTCCTGGCGGGAACGGCGGCGGGGACGCCCGACCGGCGGAGAGACCGAGGAACGGGCCGCGGCCTAGCCGCGAACGTTCACGGGGCGACGTCGTGAAACGCCACGTCCGTCGCCTTCTCCAGCGTCACCCGCAGCGACCAGTCGCTGTCGAAGAGGAGGAGCGGCCGGCCCTTCGTGTCGTAGACCAGCGCCCGCTCGTACGACGCGAGCTCTTCGATCCGCGCGGCCGGCCCCTCGACCCACCGGGCGTGCCGGTACGGCATCGGATCGAGCTTCGCCTTCACCCCGTACTCGTGCTCGAGCCGGTGCAGCAGCACGTCGAACTGGAGCAGCCCGACGGCGCCCACGATCGGCGCGGGCCCGACCGCCGAGTCCGCGTAGAAGACCTGGACCGTGCCCTCCTCCGAGAGCTGCCGGAGCCCCGTGTCGAGCTGCTTGCGCCGCAGCGGGTCCGCCACCGCGATCCGGGCGAAGTGCTCCGGCGAGAAGCGCGGGATCCCGCCGAATTCGAGCTGGCCGTTCGCCGAGAGCGTGTCCCCGACCCGGAGGTTCCCCCGGTCGTGCACGCCGATCACGTCCCCCGCCCACGCCTCCTCCACCGCCTGCCGCTCCTGCGCCAGGAACTGCTGCGGCGCGGCGAGCCGGATCTCCCGGCCCGTCCGGACGTTCACCGCCGAGAGACCGGGCTCGAACCGGCCCGAACAGACCCGGATGAACGCGATCCGGTCCCGGTGCCGCGGATCCATGTTCGCCTGGATCTTGAACACGAACCCCGTGAACGCCGGATCCAGCGGGTCGACCGGACCCGCGCTCGACTCCCGCGGCCGCGGCGCCGGCGCCGCCTCCAGGAACGACCGGAAGAACGGCTCCACCCCGAAGTTCGTCAGCGCGCTGCCGAAGAACGTCGGCGAAACCGTCCCCGCCTCCACCTCCGCCGGGTCGTACTCCGCGCCGGCCAGCGAGAGCAGCTCGATCTCCTCCAGCAGCCGGTCGTGCGCCTCGGCGCCCAGCAGATCCCGGACGTGCCCATCGTCCAGCGACGCGATCCGCTCCGGCGGACGCGTCTGCCCATGGTCCCCCGTCCGGTCGAAGAGATGGATCTCGCGACGGACCCGGTCGTACACCCCCACGAAATGGCCGTCCCGAAGGATCGGCCACGTCACCGCACAGCACCGGATCCCCAGCTCCGCCTCCACGTCGTCCAGCAGCTTCAACGGATGCTCGCCCGGCCGGTCGCACTTGTTCACGAACGTGAAGATCGGCGTCCGATGCCGCTTGCAGACGTTGAACAGCTTCCGCGTCTGCTCCTCGACCCCCTTCCGGTTGTCCAGCAGCATCACCGCGCTGTCCGCCGCGACCAGCGTCCGGTACGTGTCCTCCGAGAAGTCCTGGTGACCCGGCGTGTCCAGCAGGTTGATCCTGTACCCCGCGTACTCGAACTGCAGCACGCTCGACGTGACCGAGATCCCGCGCTCCTGCTCCAGCTTCATCCAGTCCGACGTCGCGTGCCTCGCCGCCCGGCGCGCCTTCACGCTCCCCGCCAGATGCACCGCGCCGCCGTACAGCAGCAGCTTCTCGGTCAGCGTGGTCTTGCCCGCGTCCGGATGGCTGATGATCGCGAACGTCCGCCGCCGCCGGACCTCTTCGACCGACTTCGTCATCGACCCCGTCCGATGCTCTCCCCCAGCTCCGTCCGGCCCTTCCCGGCCCCCTCCAACGGGGCCGCACGACCGGACCATAGCCCTGAAATCTAGCGGGGCGCTCGCGCCGATTGTACCCGCGCCACCGCTTTGGCCGTCAAGCCCGGGTACATCCTGACCCACCCTGGAGAGGCGTTGGTACTCGGCCTCGTGGAGGACCGGGGGCAAGGCGAGCACCTCGGGCGGGATGCCGATGCGGCCGATCGACGCCTCTGCCACGCCACGCGGCACGCCGGGCCGGATCATCGCATTCACCACGCCCGCGGCTCGACGTGCGTTCGCCACCGGCGCAGACCGGGAATCCCGCCTCGCGACCTTGCCGCGCACCCGTCACGCTCAAAATCGTTGCACCGGCCCCGGCTCTACTCCCGCCCCCCTGGGGCCGCCCACCCGCTCCGCGCGCCGTTCCCCCGAGCTCCACTCCGCGGACCGACCGCACGTCGCCCTCCCGCCCCGCCGCCACCAGCCCGCGGCCAACGTCGTTCTTTACTTTCCNGCCGGGAACGCCCTACCTTTTCGACCGTCTTTCCACCGAACGAGCGCCCGGCGTGGAACACGCCGCCACGCGCGCAAGCGTACGACAACGCGCACGCACCGCCCTGGAATGCCGGGGAACGGCCGCTCCCCCGAACCCGGGNGCGGGCTCGGGTGTACGGCCATAACTCATTCCAACGACGGAAGATACGATGGCAACAGTACAGACCGAGAAGAGGGGGTTCCTCACCCGGATCACCGCCGCCNGCCTGGACTTCGTCGAGCGCGTCGGCAACAAACTCCCGGACCCCGTCACGCTCTTCGTGATCCTCATGGCCCTCGTGGTCGTGATCTCCTGGATCATGGCGAAGCTCGGCGTCTCCGTCATTCACCCGGATCCGAACCGGGCCGAGGAGATCCGCGCCGTGAGCCTCCTGACCAAGGAGAACATCCAGCGGTTCCTCCGAGAGATGCCGACCACGTTCACGAACTTCCCCCCGCTCGGGCTCGTGCTCGTGGTCATGCTCGGGATCGGCGTGGCGGAAAGGACCGGGCTGATCGCCATCGGCCTCAAGGCGTTCGTCGGGAGCGTGCCGCGCAGCCTGGTGACGGCGGCCGTGGTGTTCGCCGGGCTCATGTCCAGCCTGGCGGTGGACGCGGGTTATGTCGTCCTGGTCCCGCTCGGCGCGGTCATCTTCCACGGTATGGGCCGGCACCCGCTGGCCGGCCTCGCCGCCGCGTTCGCGGGCGTGTCCGGCGGGTTCAGCTCGAACCTGCTCCTGACCTCCCTCGACCCGCTGCTCGGAGGCTTCAGCACCTCGGCCGCCAACATCATCGATCCGAACTACGTGGTGGAGCCGACCGCGAACTGGTACCTCATGGCCACCCTCGTGCCCGCCTTCACCATTGCGGGCACGGTGATCACGAATCGGGTGATCGAACCGCGCCTCGGACCGTATCGGGGCGAGGTGGACGGGGCCGAGGAGAACCGGCCGCTCACCCCGACCGAGCGGAGGGGCCTCATCTTCGCGGCCATCGGCATGTTNGCCGCCCTCGGCGTGATCGCCCTCATGGCGATCCCCGAGAACGGCCTGCTCCGCGGCGAGAACGGCGAGATCACGCCGTTCCTGAGCAGCATCGTCGCCCTGATGTTCTTCCTGTTCCTGATCCCGGGCCTGATCTACGGGATCGTGACCGGCTCCATCAAGAGCGACAAGGACGCGGCCACCATGACCGCCGAGACCATGGCGAGCATGGGCGCGTACATCGTGCTGGCTTTCGTCGCCGCCCACTTCATTGCGTTCTTCAACTGGTCGAACCTCGGGATCATCCTGGCGGTCACGGGCGCGAACGCGCTCAAGGCCATCGAGTTCGAAGGGCTCCCGTTGATCGTGTCCTTCGTGGTGCTCTCGTCCTTCATCAACCTGTTCATCGGGAGCGCGTCCGCGAAGTGGGCGATCATGGCGCCGGTCTTCGTGCCCATGCTCATGCTCATGGGCTACTCGCCGGAAATGACCCAGGCGGCATACCGGATCGGCGATTCCTTCACGAACATCATCACGCCGCTCCTCCCCTACTTCCCGCTGGTCATCATCTTCGCCCAGAAGTACCAGAAGGACGTGGGGATCGGCACGCTGATCTCGGTCATGCTCCCGTATTCCATCGCATTCGGGATCGTCGGCATCCTGCTGCTCGTCGCGTGGATCGTGTTCGGGATCCCGCTCGGGCCGGGTGCCCCGATGTACTACACGCCGTGATGGGCCGGGTCGGGGAGGAGCCGGGGGTGGAGCGGTGCGTGTGGGTCGCGGCGGGCGCTCCGGCTGGCGGGCGTAGCGGTTCCCGGCGAACTCCGGTCCACGGGTTCGTAGGCGACGTCGCGTCCGCCGCCCTCGTCGCCCGTGGACCGTTCCGGGCGGCCGCCGCCCTCGCCCTCGCGCTGGCCCTGGCCGCAGGCGGTTGCCGGGACGCGGACCGCGCGCCGCGCCCGGCCGACCACGAGCACCCGGCCGCCGGGACGGATACGGCGGG
>JGI25327J35509_1001574_pt1 | contig 17580 bp, 23 predicted proteins | sample HigsolmetaAR202D_FD_35509 | JGI IMG/M metagenome (IMG submission 35509)
CGCCCGGTGTCGTCGGCGAAATCTATTTCCGCAACAACCCGCAATCGCCGTTCGAGTATTTCAATGCACCGGAGCACGAGCGCGGCCGTTGGCGCGGCGAACATTTCTCGGTCGGCGATCTCGGATACGTGGATGAGGATGGCTATCTGTTCCTCGTCGGCCGCACGGCCGACCGCATCATCGTCGGCGGAGTCAACATCCATCCTCAAGAGATCGACGAGGTTCTGCTCAAACATCCAGCCGTCAGCGAGTCATGCACCGTTGGCGTACCGAACGACGAGTGGGGAGAGGAAGTGCGCGGCGTTGTCGTCTTGAACGAGGGATATAGCCCATCCCCGGAGCTGGCCGCCGAGCTGATCGCATTCGTGCGCTCGAACATTGCCAGCTATAAAGCACCTCGCCGGATCGATTTCGTCGCAGAGCTGCCGCGGTCCGAAACAGGCAAGCTACAGCGACGCGTCGTACGACAAAGATATTGGGCGAGTCGGACCCGGGAGATCTAGGCTGAAGGCTGAGGGCTGTGGGCTGCAGCTCGCCCCGAGCGCCAAGTCCCAAGTCCCCAAGCGACCTTCGCACTTTCCTTGACGTTCATCCGGCCATACCGTATTTGGGAGGCTGATGAAAACACCAGCCACTTCCCGGTCCTCTCGCGCGAAGAAGGCGTCGGCGCAAACACGAAGCCGGCCTAGCCGTCGACGCGTTCAGCTCACGCGCCGCGAGCTGCACCGTGCCGTGTGGTCCAGGCCGCTCAGCACGTTTGCCCGGGAACTCGGCATCAGCCCGAATGCGCTCGCCAAGATCTGCGATCGACTGCTCGTGCCCTATCCCACTCGCGGTTACTGGGCACGACGCAAAGCCGGCAAGAAGGAGCCTCCGCCGCCATTGCCGCCGGCGCCCGAAGGGAACAATGAAATTTGCTTGATTGCCGGTTCGAGATCCGCTTCGCGCCGACCCCGGACGCGCTTGTCTCCGGAAGCCCGTCGCGAGCAACTCATCGACGTAGCCGGTCGCATCGTCGCGAAACAAGGCCTGCACGCATTGAGCATGCGTTCAATCGCTCGAGAATGCGGCATCAGCGAGGCGCAGCTCTACAACTATTTCCCTCGCTGCCAGGACTTGTTGGTCGCGTTGGCACGTCGCGAGTTGGAAGCAATGAATGCGACGCGGCAAGCCGAAGCGAATCGCGGCACCGATCACCTGACGCGAATCACGCTCTCTACGATCAGCTATCTGCGCCAAGTCGAGGAGCGCGGCGCACTGATCCAAATCTTATTGGGCAGCCCTGAGGTACGCAGCGCGCTGCGAACGGAAAACAAGGCCCGGCGCCGTTCGGGCGCACTGGCGACGGCTACGCGTTTCCGGCAGCAATATGGAGTCCCAGAGGATCTCGCGCTGGCGACGACGGTGATTCTGACGAATCTGTGCTTGCGTGCGGGCCGTCTCTTGGCGAGGCGCCGTTTACCGCTGGCGACTGCTCAACACTTGACGCTGGCCATGGTCACTCAAGGCAATCTGCGCATTGCCTCGCTATCGAAGCGCGAACGACCCGCCGCCTGAACCTTCACTACGTGACCGTTGCGGAGCGAGCGCCGCGATGCTGGCCGATATCAGCTCCTCGCACACGAGCCACGCTCGTTCCGGCGCCAAATCGCCTTGAAATGCCAATCGGCCGGCTTCCTCGGGAATGGTGATCGCCAGATTGATCGCTGCGATGTTCTCGCGGGCAGGCAGGTTCAGTTTCCGTCTCACCAGCCGCGCAAGCCTGCGTACGACCGTGTCGCGAAACTTGGCGACTTGCGGATCGATGTGCCCGACCATGTACAGATCGCGCAGGATCAGATGCAGTACCGTGCCGCGCTTGGCGATGTGCTCGAAATAAATTCTTGCGCACGCCAGAGCAGCATCTTGCAGGTTCTTCTTCATGGAGGCCGCCTGCATTCCTGCGGTTTCGAGATCTGCGACCTCTGCCCGCATGATCGCGTTGTAGAGCTCATAGTGAGAAGGGAAGTACACGTAGATGAGCGCCTTGCTCGTGCCTGCCCTTTCCGCAAGCTGCTCGAGCGACAGCGGAAGCGATCCCTGCTGCAAGATCAACTCTCGAGCTGCGCTCAGGATTTGCTCCCGGCGCGCTGCAGACGTCAGATGACGGCGCGGCGATGCCAGCTTCCCCGCCTTTTTGTTTTTCGTTTTGGACTTTGCGCTCATGTCGGTGGCGATCGCCGGAAGAACACCGCTGGCGCAGGCATTCTAGCAATGGGGAATGGAGGATTGAGAATCCAGTTGATAGTTGACAGCGGACAGTTGACAGCGAATGCAAGTCTCGGTTTCCCGTCCATGCGCGGTGCGCTCGTCCGGCGCTTGTAGTTTGTCTCCAGCGTCGAGCTCACCAGCACCGGAACCCAAGACCCGGTGGGCCGCTATAGACGCCAGGCGACATATCGCTCAAAGACGATCTCGCACGTTGTCTCGAAGTGCGGCTCCAAGGCTATCGATTAGTCCTTTCCCACGAGAGCGGTATATTAGGAAGTACAGTATCGTGACCGCCACCGACGTCAGCAGAGCCGTCTGCATCGTTTCGTCCTCGAAGCCCGCAGCAAATGTCCTCGAGCGCTTCGAGCCAAATGCCCACTCGGCTCGCCGACGCTGCCGTTACGTAAGATCGACAGATCGATCTCACCGAGGAGCATGATCATGAAACCGACACGCGCCATGACCTTGTGGTTGGGTGTCCTCTTGGCAACGTTCTCGACCTGCGCGTTGGCGTTCAACATCGTGGATCTGTCCTACGATTCCGATGCGGACGAAATCGTTTTCAAGGTCGCCTACCGTGGCACCCATGAGAATCATGTGTTTACCGTGCGATGGGAGCAATGTCGTCGCCGTGGCGACGGACAGCTCGAGGTCTTCGGGCTCGTGGAGGACAGCGAGCCGAACGATCCGGCCCGCGCGGATTTTCAGAAAATTCTGAACATCGGCATGAGTCAATTGCCGTGCCGACCGGCGTATGTAACGATCGGCGGCGCAAACCCGCGGCATAGAAAAACCATTACGATTCCGCCGCAGAAATCGAGATGAGATGAGGAAGCCATGTACTCAGGAAGCTGCCATTGCGGACGGATCGCTTTCGACGTCGAGGGCGAGTTCAGCGAAGTCAACGAGTGCAACTGCTCCCATTGCAGCAGGAAAGGCTACTTGCTGTGGTTCGTTCCTCGATCGAGCTTGCGACTGAAATCCGGCGAGGGCGAGACGTCCATCTATCAATTCCACAAGCACGTTGTCGATCATCATTTTTGCCCAACCTGCGGCTGCGCCCCTTTCGCGACGGGAAAGGCGCCGAACGGGACCGAGACCGCGGCAATCAACGTGCGCTGTCTGGAGGGCGTCGACCTCTCGACGATCAAGCGGATTCCGGTCGACGGGAGGAGCAGGTAGCGGCGTGATCCGTGATTCGTAACGGAGGGCAGCCACTGCCCTCCTTTTCCCTTTTCCCCTTTCCCTTTTCCCCTTTCCCTTTTCCCCTTTCCCTTTTCCCTTTTATCCTTCCCTTCTTCCCTTAACATACTCACTCGAGCGAACCACATCGGGGCGATTATGAGCTTGTCCTTGAGAGAACAGCTTCTAGCCGCAGGTCTCGGTACGAAAAAGCAGGCGAAAGAGGCGGAGCGGCAGGAGCGCCAACGGCACCAAAAGGACAAAGCGGCGCAAGCTGCCGAACGCGAGCGCGCCGCACAACAAGCGCGCGCTGCAAAAATCGCGCGCGATCAGGAGCTCAACCGCCAGAGGCAGCTTGCTGCCGAAGCCAAAGCTCGCGCGGAGCAAGTCAAGCAGCTCATCATGGCGCACCGGCTGCCCAAGCTCGAGACGGATGAGTACTTCAATTTCATCCACCGCCAGAAAGTGCGGCGGATTTGCGTCGACGACACCTTGCGGACACGCATCATCAATGGCGAGATCGTGCTCGTCCGCTGCGAGGGTAAGTACGAGATGCTCCCCGCTGAAATCGCAGAGAAGATTCGCGCGCTCAATCCGAACGCAGTCGTCGAGCTTCCGAAGGAAGATCCGAAACCGGCCGAGGACGACCCGTACAAGGATTTCGTGGTGCCGGACGATCTCAAATGGTAAAAGCGCTGCGGCAAAGCCGCGGCAGTCAGTTGATAGTTGATAGTTGCGAAGAAGAGTTGATAGCGAAGAACGCGGCGATCTTCGCCTATGCAAGTTGTTGCGCATCGCTGCCGCAACGCTATCAACTGTCAACTACGAACCGCGTTCTCCCGCGCCCACTCCAGCTTCCTCGCGCGCTTCAGCTTTTTGAGCGCGCACTCCGCCTTCTGCGCGAGAGACCGTGTAGGAAACGGTCGAGCGGCTAGGATTCGTTCGGGCGGATTCGCGCGAGTGAAGCGCGCGCCTTTGCCGGTTGCATGCAAGACAAAACGCGCTTCGACGTCGAGCGCAACGCCTGCGTACAGTCGCCCATTCTTGCAAGCCAACAAATAGACCCACCAGACGCGTTCGTTGTTGTTCTCGTGCATGCGGCAATCCTGCCGCATCGCACGATAAAGCGCGAGAGCACTCCTGCTCTCGCGCTTTCGGATGGCAAACTCGAGCGACCGCGCCGCTCGTCATTCCCTTACTGATTGGGTGGCGGCGTTTCGCTCGGCGGCGGCATTGTCTCGTCCGGCGGAACGTCGCTCGGTGGCGGCATCGTAGTCGTGTCCTCCGGTGGCGGAGTCGGCATCGGCTGATTCGTCGTATCGGGTGTCGTCGTTGGCGGAACCGCGTCGGAATCCTGCTGGCCCGCTTGCCTCGAGCAGCCGGCGATCAGGAATGCGGCGGCAAACAATGCAATCAAGGCTCGCATGGAAGATCTCCTCNGAAAAATGAAGGCGAAATACTTTCGCAATCGATCGGTTCGGTCCGACAGGCGCCGTTCAATCGCCCGCATCGGTCGAACGAACGACCCACATTGATTGAATCCGTCAGAGTCGGGTCCGTTCCTCGAAAACCGGACGTTCGTATGCCGATGTGCTCCGACAGCTAACGGCAAAGGCGGGAGAAGGTTCCGGGCGGTCAACCTTCGCAGTTGCGCTCGCTGATGAGAGACGCAAGACGATCCAATAAGTCGAGATCCGTGTAGGGCTTACGAAGCTGCGTTGCAGATTGGAGCGCGTACGGCAGCTCTCGAGCCTCGTAGGCAGAGGTCAGCACGAAAGGCACACCGCGCTCCCGCAACCGATCGGCAAGCGGGGATACCAGCTCGCCACGGACGTTGATGTCCAAGAGCGCAAGGTCGATGCGCGAAGCTTCGGCGGCGTCCATCGCTTCACTCAATCGCGCATAAGGCCCCACGACCTCGCAACCTGCTTCGCGCAGCGTCTCTTCGAGCACGCAACACAACAGGCCGTTGTCTTCGACGACCAGTACGCTCAGCCCGCGCAACCGGTCGCCCGAGCTCGGTAGATCGTTCACCGCCCGCCTCTCTGTCCTGCAACGGTCTCCACCGCTTCCTCTGCAGGCACAGCCAATGTCACGGTAAGACCGTCCTCGTTGAAAGCCATCTCTGCCGTCCCGTTGAGCTCGTACTTGAGTTGCCGCTGTACGAGCTCCGAACCGAATCCTTGTCGCGTCGGAGGTTTTACGACAGGACCGCCGATCTCCTTCCATCGCAGGATGAACTCTCGTCGAGCGTCTTCGGCTCCGACGAGCTGCCATTCGATTTCGACCCGACCGGCAGGCACCGACAAGGCACCGTACTTCGTGGCGTTCGTGGCCAGCTCGTACAGCACCAGACCCAAGGACAACGCAGCATTAGCGGTCAGCACGCAAGGTTCGCCGCGGCTCTCGTAACGATTGCCTTCGGATGCGAACGGCGCGAGTTGCGTGCGAACGAGCTCGCCGATGGGCACCTTCTGCCAACCGTCACGCGATAGGAGCTCGTAGGCGCGGCCGAGCGCCTGCATGCGTCCAAAAAATGCCTTGGAAAATTGCTGCAAATCCTCCGATCGATGCACCGTTTGATTGGCCAGTCCGATGACGACCTGCAGCATGTTGCGCACGCGATGATTGAGCTCGGCCACGAGGATCCGTTGCTGCTCTTCTACGGCAACGACAGAAGAGACGTTTACGAACGCAATCGAGACCCCCTCCTCGGCGTCAGCGATCCGACACGGCGCGATGCGCATCAGATAAACGATCTTGCCGTCTTGCATTCGCACGGGGCGTTCGAACGCCTTTCGTTCTTCCAAGACTCGACGAACGTCCGCGGGCAAGTCGATATCCGACAGCCGGTATGCGATCTCCCTGAGCGGGCGACCGCGATCGCCGGGCGTCAGATGGAAGATCGTGGTCGCCGCAGGCGTGTACGCACGGATGCGCATTGAGCCATCGAGAAGCACTGCAGCGATCTGCGTACTTTCGTACAGGCTACGCAGCTCGGAGCTCGCGAGAGATTGCTCGGGAACCAGCGATGCCGACTCTTGGGGCACGACGAATCGACTTGCGCTTTCCGGCGACACCTCGCGTATGTCCGACGCCTGCTGCGGCGCGAATGCATCCATGACCCAAGCTCCTACTCGCTGTGAATCGCGCACCTGAACTCGATCGCCTGCTCCCGGTCGATCGAATCGCCTGACCCGATTCGCCTATTGGGTGCCCGACTAGGATGCGCATCGAGTCGTCGACCGTGACGCTGAGGTCCTCGGCACTTCTTCGAACCGCTGTAACGATCGCGTGACGCGAAACGTCCGCCGATGGAAGGGCATCGCGAAGTGCCTCGCACGCACTGTCCTACAGTTTGCAGTCGAAATAAATAAGCAAATTGCGACGGCGATCGGCTAAACACACTTCACGAGTGTCGCGCAACGCCGACGTCATGTCGTGCAACGCATCTTCTGTATGCATCAAAGAGGGATGCTGCGCGACTTTGGTGCACTGTGCCGCCGGTTCGCGAGGAACCCCACACCTACGCCGGCGTTGCGAGTGCATGTAGTCGAGAGCCGCACCATGTCGCGCAGAGACAAACTGTTCGTGACGATCGGCATCATCGCCGTCTCGCTTCTCGCGATCCGTGCAGCGCTTCCCTACGCTATCGAGAAATACGTCAACCGTACGTTGCAGAACCTCGAGGCTTACGACGGCAGCATCGACGATGTCGATTTGTCGCTACTGCGGGGCGCCTACCGAGTCAAGAACATCCGAATCGTCAAGAGCGATGTCGAGCGCGAGACGCCATTCTTCGATTGCGAGCAGGTCGACTTCGCCGTCGAATGGCGCAACTTGCTGAAAGGTTCACTGGTCTCGGAAGTCGTCTTCACGCGCCCGGTCTTGAACCTCGTTCAGGATGAGTCGAAATCCAAATCTCAGTTCGGACAAGAAGAAGATTGGCAAGCGACGATCGAAGAGCTCGCCCCGTTTCGTTTCAACACGATCCAGGTTCGCGACGGCACGGTGACATTCCGTGCGCCAGGTATCCGGAGTCAAGAGGCCCTTACCGCGGAACATGTGGATGGGATCGTCACGAACTTGACGAACGTCGAGGACGCCAATCGACAAACGTTCGCGCAGTTCGAGTTTCGAGGCAGCGTACTGGGCAACTCGCCCGCTCGTGTGGACGGAAGCCTCGACCCATGGGCAAAGGATCCCACGTTCGACGTCAATGTCGAGGTGCAACACGTGTCGCTGCCGCAAGTAAATCCTTGGCTGCGAAAATTCATCAAAGCCGATGCCGAGAGCGGCGACTTCGAGCTGTATCTCGAGATCGCGGCAGCCGAGGGGAAATTCAAAGGTTACGCAAAGCCGATCTTGCGCAACGTGGAGATCACGAGCGCGGCCGAAGAGGAAGGCAATCCATTACGGAAGCTCTGGGAGGGGATCGTCGAGTTCGCGGCCAACGTCTTCGAGAACAAGACCGAGGGACAAGTGGCCGCACGCGCTCCGATCTCCGGGACGATCGACGATCCCGACGCGAATATCTGGATCACCATCGTCAGCGTCGTGCGCAATGCCTTCGTAAGTGCCTTTGCTCGATCGCTGGAAGGCAGCATCTCGCTGCGAGACGTCAAACACAATCTATCCGAGATCGGCGAAACCGACGAACGGTCGAGTTCCGCCAGAACGAATGAAAGCAAGAACGCCGACGACGGCGCGAAGGACCGACGGAAGCGCATCCGATCCGGGCGCGGATAGCCGAACGCGCGATCGATAGCACACCCGGCCCGCTCGCCATCTCTAGTAGAGCGGAACTTGTCCGAAGCGAGCGCATTCCCCCTTCGAAATCCCTGCCCCAATCCCGAGGAGAACGCCATGAAAGTCAGCGATTGCATGACTCGCGACGTACGTCTGACCGCGCCTACGCAGACACTGCGTGAAGCCGCAAAACTGATGGCCGAAATGGACATCGGCGCCTTGCCCGTGGGAGACAACGATCGGCTCATCGGCATGGTGACCGATCGAGATATCGCAATTCGCGGAATTGCTAGAGGCCTGGGACCGGATACGCCGGTGCGCGAAGTCATGACGGAGGACGTGAAGTACTGCTTCGCCGATCAAACCATCGAAGAGGTCTCTCGCAACATGGGCGACATCCGGGTCCGGAGACTGCCTGTTGTCGATCGCCAGAAGCGGCTCGTGGGCATCATTTCATTGTGCGACATCGCCAACGGCGACGGCGCCATCGAAGAAGCCGGCGAAGCATTGCGCGATATCTCGCAACCGGGCGGCGAGCACTCGCAGAGTCTGACACACTGACTTATAGGCGACAGGCTACAGGCAACAGTTGAGCGCGCGACAGCAGTCGCGCGCAGGCCGGGACAGGACTGAAGGCCAAGACTGAAGGCTAACGGCGCGCTGGGATTCCTCCCCTGCGATAGCGGGGGAGGGTGAGTCGCACAGCCGAGTCACGAATCACGAGTCACGATTCAGCGCCCATGCTGAACAGAAGCAGGGATCGCGCGGTCACGCCGTAGACATCGCCCGGCTGGAATTCAGTTCTGCCGAGCCCCTCATCTGGCAGGTTCGTGTCGATCAGGAGCTGCCAGTACGCGCTGTCGACAGTGGCGGGTAGCGTGAAATTGACGAGATCGTGGTGCGCATTGAACACGACCAAGATCGTCGCATCGTGACCTCGCTGTCGAATTCCTGATTCTTGAGCCCGGCCATCGAGCAGCATGCCGAAACAATGCATCATAGGGTCGGTCCACTGCTCTGCCTGCATCTCCTCGCCCGTCGCGTTGATCCAAGTCACTTCCTTGATACCGAGATCTTCGTTCACCTCACCCGAAAGAAACCGGCTGCGGCGCAGAATCGGATACCTACGACGTAATAGCGTGAGCTTGCGGACGAAGCGCACCAGATGCTCGTTCTCGTCGGCAAGGCTCCAATCGACCCAACTGATCTCGTTGTCCTGGCAGTACGCGTTGTTGTTGCCCTGCTGAGTGCGCCCGAACTCGTCGCCGGCTAGCAGCATCGGCGTACCCTGCGAGACGAACAAGGTTGCGAGCAAATTGCGCATCTGCCGAGTGCGCAGCGCATTGATTTCGGGATCGTCCGTCGGTCCCTCCACGCCGCAGTTCCACGAGCGATTGTGCTCGTGCCCGTCGCGGTTGTCCTCGCCGTTCGCTTCGTTGTGGCGTTCGTTATACGTTACGAGATCGTGCAACGTGAAGCCGTCGTGCGCGGTGATGAAATTGACGCTCGCGTATGGCTTGCGTCCGGACTTGTTGAATCGGTCGGGCGAGCCCAACAGGCGAGGCGCAAGGGAGGCTGCCGAGGCTTCGCTTCGCCAGAAGTCTCGCACGGTATCGCGAAACGTATCGTTCCACTCGGCCCACCCCGGCGGAAACTCGCCGACCTGATAGCCGCCCGGCCCGCAATCCCACGGTTCGGCAATCAACTTCACGCCGCCTAGCACGGGGTCCTGCGAGCACGCTTTCAGAAAACCGCTTTGCGTGTCGAAACCGTCAGGCTCGCGCGCAAGGATGGTGCCGAGATCGAATCGAAACCCGTCGACGCGCATCTCCTGCACCCAGTATCGCAGGCTGTCCGTCACGAGCTGAATGACGCGCGGATGACTCAAATTCAGCGTATTACCCGTGCCTGTGTCATTGATGTAATAGCGCTTTTGATCCGGCAATAGCCGATAGTAGGAAACGTTGTCGATACCCTTGAACGATAACGTTGGCCCGCGCTCGTTGCCTTCGGCCGTATGGTTGTAGACGACGTCGAGGATCACCTCGAGCCCGGCGTCGTGTAGACGCGCGACCATCTCCTTGAATTCCTGCACGCCTCGCATCGGGTCGGCGAAATAACGCGGATCGGCGGCAAAGAACCCGATCGAGTTGTAACCCCAGTAATTCGTCAGCCCCCGTTCGAGCAGTTGGGCATCGTTGATGAACATGTGAATCGGGAGCAGCTCGATCGATGTGATACCGAGCGACTTCAGGTACTCGATCACCTGGGGCACGGACAACCCCGTGAACGTCCCACGCAGTTGCTCCGGGACTTTCGGATGCAGCTTCGTATATCCGCGAACGTGGGTCTCGTAGAGGATCGTACGGTCCCACGGCACGAGCGGATTCAGACTCTGGTTCCAGTCGAAAGAAGGATCGACGACGACACACTTCGGGACGAACGGTGCGCTGTCTCGCTCATCGAACGTGAGATCGTCGCCCTCTGCCCCAATCGTGTATCCGAAGCACGCGTGATCCCATTTCAACTCGCCCATCAGCTCGCGCGCGTATGGATCGAGCAGCAGCTTGTTGGGATTGAAGCGATGTCCCTGCTCCGGCTCATACGGACCGTACACGCGATATCCGTACACGGTACCGGGTCCGAGTCCTTCGACATAACCGTGCCAGATTTCGTCGGTGAATTCCGGCAGCTCGATGCGTTGCAGCTCTTTCTTGCCGCGAGAATCGAACAGGCACAGCTCCACTTTCGTGGCATGCGCCGAGAACAGCGAGAAATTTACGCCCTTCCCATCCCACGTCGCACCGCGCGGGTGCGGTACACCCTCTTTCAATCGCAGCGACTTGTCCATCTCGCCGCTCAGCGCGCCAGCAACACACCGTAGGCAGGCGTCGTCGAACACATGCCGGGCGGCGGTCCATATCGGTGTTCGCGCCGCGACACATTGAGAACCCGAGCCCCAGCCATGGCGGGCATCGAGATTCGCGTACGACGACGCACCCGGCAAGGAAACGTCGCCAGCACCTGCTTCTGCACCATTGGGAGCCTCCGTGTGTGGATCGAGACTCCCAACGCATTGGGACGAGGGTTTGTGCCGTGCTTTGTCGTGACCGTGTTTCGTGAATTCGTGGCTAGTGGGTCATGGCGCATCCGCGCCAGCCAATCGCCGCCGCTGTCCGTCGTTCGCACGGGCGTCAGTTGGCCCCTTAGGAATTCTTCCGACGGGCGAGCTGCACGAAAGCTCCGCACGGCCATCTTAGTCACGCTCGACCGCACGGATCACGAATCACGAGTTCAAATGTCTCTTATTCTCTTCCAGCGCATCGAGATACAGATCGTGCAATTCGGCGCCTAACTCCTCGATCGTGTTCATGCCGGAGCCGAGCCGTGCCGTCCATTCCTCCAATCCGAACTCCTCTTCGATCTGTCGCAACGAGTTCAGCAGCAGCAGCGCGTCGAGCATCGGCATCGACAAGCGCAACGGCTCGCCGCCGTCGAGGCAGTGCAACATCACCGTACCGCAAATGGGAGGCTTGTCGCTGGGCACCTCGGCCGTCGCCGCGGCTGTAATGACTTCACGAGTCTCGGTTAAATCGGCAAGACACATGATGATTTCCTCGCCTAGCAGCACCTGTCCGGTGTATTGGTGCAACGTGCGAAGCGGGGAGAAGATCCTCGCGACTCGCGCGGATTTCCGCGCGGGCAGCTACAGGCGAGCAAGTCGCGATCCGTGATACGTGAGGGTCGCTGCACTATCTCTGCCAAGGCCTGGTACGCAGACTGCTGTCACTCCAGCCCGTCGCCTGTAGCCTTTTCGCGCAGCGAATAAAGGGGATAGCAGAGAAGCAAAAGTTTGCCCCATGCTCTCGCGCACCTACCCGCGTCCAGCGGCGCAGTCTGCTATCCCGGACGGCACCCTCAGTAGAACAAGTTGTGAACGACCGCTGCAATCACGCCAGTGGCGATGGCGGTCAGCACGACGTCGTTGTCGACTCTCCCCCAGTGATAGCCGTGCGGCGGATGGTGCAGGTGATAGACGTGATAGTCGTGCACAATGTAGCGGGGAGCGTAGTACGCCGCCGGCAAGCGCGCGCCGACGTGCCAAACCTGATGCCGGTGACCCGCTGGCGGATGATAGTGACCGGCATGATACCGTACGGGATGGTGCACATGCCGCACCACATGGACCTTGTGATGCTGATCCGCGTGCTTCGGCTTTGCATGATGATGACCGTGCGAGCTGCGCACTTCGTGGCGTGCATGGCTCCGATCTCCCGCTTCGGCCAACGCAGGTCCGGCGAGCAACGTGGCGGCCAGGGCTGCGGCAAGGATGCGTTTCATTGTCTTCTCCTTCCACCCAAGTCGATCTGCTTCGACTGCGGCTTCACTATCGCTCCGCAGAGCTGATCCGTGCCTGAATGCGCAGAGTCAGGTAACGTTCAGCTTTCAGCCAGGCACGCGATGCCGTCCTGAGGCGTGCGGCCGCCGGGCTCGAACCGTTGACCTTGAGCATGGGGATCGATCTATGAGTCGTCTGCGAGCGTTGTCCTTGGCTTTCGTACTGACGTTTGCGTGTTTACCGCATGCGGTTCAGGCAAGCGATTCGGCATCGGATCCGGCGTTGGAGCGTGCGCGTAAGTTGCTGAAGAAGACGATCCTGATCGACGGACACAATGACTTGCCATGGCAAGTGCGGATCAATCGAGAGTTTCCTCAAGACGTCGAACGCTACGACTTGCGCGGTGAGGTTTCGGGCCAGACCGATCTGGCACGTCTGAAGGCCGGCGGCGTCGGTGCACAGTTCTGGTCCGTGTTCGTTCCGGGCAATCCGCCCGGCAATTGGGCGCGCACGCAACTCGAGCAATTCGACATCGCCAAGCGCATCGTTGCGCGCTACCCCGAAGCGCTGCAGTACGCGGATTCGGCTGCAGGAATCCGCCAGGCCAAGCGCGCCGGAAAGATCGGCTCGCTGTTCGGCATGGAAGGCGGCCATGTGATCGAGANCTCGCTCGCCTTGCTGCGCATGTACTACGAGCTCGGCGCGCGCTACATGACATTGACGCACAACATTCATACGGACTGGGCGGACTCGGCGGCATTGCCTCCGGTGCATGGCGGCTTGACCGAGTTCGGCGAACAGGTCGTGCTGGAAATGAATCGTTTGGGAATGCTCGTCGATCTGTCTCACACCGCCGTCGAGACGATGGACGATGTGCTTCGGGTCTCGAAAGCGCCCGTGATTTTTTCGCACTCTTCCGCGCGCGCAGTCTGCGACGTGCCGCGGAACGTTCCCGATGAAATCTTACGACGCCTGCCGGCGAACGGCGGCGTCGTGATGGTGACGTTCGTCGCGGAGTTCATCGATCCCGAGATCGCGCGCGTCGAGCGCGCAAGGCGCGAGGAGCTGCGCATCCGGACGGAAGGCATCGTCGATCCTGCCGAACGCGAGCGGATTGCCGAAGAGCTGCGACGCAAATACGTCCTGCCCAAGACCACAATTGCAAAAGTGGCCGATCACATCGACCACATCCGGAACGTTGCGGGCATCGAGCACGTCGGCATCGGCGGCGACTTCGACGGCAACGACATTTGGCCAGAGGGCCTGAACGACGTTTCGACCTATCCTGCGCTGTTCGCCGAGCTCATTCGCCGCGGCTGGACCGATCGAGAACTGAAAATGCTGGCCGGGGAGAATGTGCTCCGAGTCTTGGAGCAAGCCGAGAAGGTTGCTCGGCAGATGCAGAAAGGATCGTGAATCGTGATTCGGCTGTGCCCAGCCCGGGCAGGGCACAGTCGCTTTGCTGGCTCCCTCTCTCACGTCCCTCGCTTCGCGTTGCTCGCAAGAGAGGGAATCGAGGCGCGCAGCGCGCTCTACCTTCAGTCTTTACGCGCTTCGCGCGCGTCAGAACGCCACAGTGATCCCAATCGTCACCAGATCGAGATCGGCTTCACCGAATACATCCTTGCCGGCCGAGAAGATGCGTTGATACTCGGCGCGAATGGAATACACCTCGGCGAGCGACATCGAGATGCCGACGCCCGCAAGCCAATCGCTGCTCGATTCGTTGAACTCCTCCCGAAACCCGATTTGGCCGTTGCTCGCAAAAACGCTGAACGTGTTCGAGGCGATGAGCACGCCTGCGCGCGCATACGCTTCCCACGAATAGCTGATCGGCAGTATGCCTAGCGCCGACAGCATGAATCCTGAAGTCCTGCTCGCGAAGCTCAGGTCCCACGTCTCATTGATCGGTTCTTGTTCAGGGTCCGGAATGAACACTCCGGTCGAGTTCTCCCGGTATCCCTGTTTTCCCAAGCGTATGTAGCCGCCCTCGATCGCAAGATGCTGCGTCAACCGATAACCGGCCAGAAAGCCGTAGGACTCGCCGTCCGTTTCCTTGGTGAATGCGCGCTGCGCCGGCTGATATTCGAGAAAGGTGTACAGAGAGCGAGCAAAGCCGTCGAATTGCGGAAACGCATAGTCCTTGCTCGATTCGCCGTACATAAATCCGACATAAAAACCCTGTTCGGCGGCCGAGACCGGAGTCGAAACAAAGGCTGCGGCCGCAAGTGCCGCCAACACGCAGGATCGGGTTGGACGCATGGACGCTCCTTATGAGGCCTACGGCGATCTTAGCACTGCTCCGGCCGGATCCGATCGCGTGCGCTACGAATGCTGTCCGGCAGTACGCATCGTCAGGGGTAACAAGACCGCAACAACACCCGCGAGCATCAGTGCACTCAGCGCGAGCGAGTAATGAATGCCGATGAGACCGCCGATGACCCCGACGGTCACGCCGCTGAACGTTCGCATACCCAAAGCTGCCATCGAGTACATACCGATGACCCGACCGCGAATGTCCGCCGGCGCATTCAACTGTACGAGCGTTTGCGCCATCGAGTTGAAAGAGAGTTCGACGAATCCGGCGACGAACAACAAAGCCAAGGACAATGGATATATCGTCGAAGCGGCGAATCCGACCAACGCTGCACACCAAAGCAACGCCAAGATACAAGCCGTACGCGGATTAGGCGGCAGCAACCCGCGGCTTTCGAGTACGAATCCCGCGATCAAAGCACCTGCGGCATCCGCCGCGAGCAAGACACTGTACGAGAGGTCGGCGTCGGTGTGGCCGAGATCGTGCGCAAATCCCGGCATTTGCGCTTGGTAAGCGGTCCCGATGAACAGCGACGCGCCGCCCGCGAGCAGAGTCATCGGCATGATCGTGCGATGCGTGGCGATCTCGCGCATGGTCGTCACGATGTCGCGAAACCCGCGGATCGCGCGCACCGGGCGCGGCGTGGTGCGAAAGCGCGGCCCGTACGGCGCCCGCCAGAGCCACAGGATCGTCGGCAGGTACAAGAGCGCATTGAAGAGAATCCCGTAGGTCGGCCCCATCACGAGCAGGATGACGCCGCCGACCGCCGGACCCAGCAACAGTCCGAGGTAGCGCGCCGTCGCATTCAATCGCACTGCGCTTTGCAGCAGGTCCGCACCGACGATGTCGTGGAGCAACACTTGCGACGGCGGGTTCCACAGCACGCCAGCGAAACCGTGGAGCACGAGCAGCACCATCGCGTGCCACATCTGCAACGTATCGGTGAGGAACAGCACGCCCCACACGATCGAGACGAACATGAACAGCGCCATGCCGAGCTGAATCAGACGTCGCGGATCGAACCGATCGGCGAGCGCTCCGGCATACACGGAGAACAGCAGGAATGGCAGCCAGTGCGAGACGATGGCAAAGCCGCCGAGCGCGGGCGAATTGAACTTTTCGAAAATGACCCAGTAGCTGATGACGTGCTCGATGCTGTCGGCCATCATCGCGCCGGCCGAAGAGAAGAAGAAACCGCGATAGCCGCGGTGTCTCAATGCCGCGAACGAACGACCTCCGGGCGCTGCCGAGCGGGCCTCGGTCGACACGCTAGATGAGCTCAAGGCTGCCCCGTCGAACTCAACCGAAATAGCCGATACCGCGGGCCATCAGCACTGCGCACAGGATTACGATCAGGAGCAGTCCCAGCTCCGCGTGTACGAACTTACGGATTCGGGCGAGCATCTCAGGGCTCGGCTCAACCGGACGACCCGCTTGCAACTCGCGCCGCCAAGCCATGAAGCGCAGCGTCGGCTGGATCGACAACAGTCCGACGACGACGAACAGCACGATCTTCGCGATGAACGTCGCGCTATGCAGGTAGTACGCTGCGCCCTTCTCCGTGAAATGAACGCGCACGAGCCCGACGACGATCAAGACCATCGCCGCAATGCCGTACATGGCATCGATCCTCGGCAGCAATCGAATTTGGGCTTGGGTCGGTTCAGGCTTGAGCAGCATCAGCTCGGCGAACAGTGCGCCGAAAATGACGAACGCTGCGATGTGGTGCAGGAATGCAAACAGCGCGGGTGTCATGGCCTTCGCTCCGCAAGTGCAATGCTGGAATCTGCGAGATCCGGCCCGCAGCACCCCGATCGGCTATTTGCCGGGCACTTCGCGATCGTTGTCGTTGGCGGCGTCGTGCTGCTTCCTTTCCTCTTCAGCTCGACGCTCGCGCCGGATGGTCAAAATGATGGAGCCCATCGCGGCGGCGATCACGCAAACCATCGCCGCCATGAGAAACACCAACCCGCCGGCCAGTCGGTAGCCCTCGTACAAACCGACAGCCATGCCGATCGGCGTCAGCGTCAACAACAGGGGTTTTGCAATTTTCACGCGTTCACCTTGGGTGCTGATTCAAGCACGCCGGGACTGGCCGCGTCACGAGCCCGCGGGCGGCGCCTTGCCGTGACCGATGTCTGGCTCTTTCGCAGAGGGTGCAGTGTAAGGAATCGATCCGCAACTTGCTCGACGTGTCGCACGAGGGCCCTGGAAGACATCGTCGAACGACCCGCGCACGCGGCGCGAAAGACGATCTGCCCGTGAATCAGGCTCAAGAACTCCTCGGCGAGCTCGATACTGTCTTTGGGGGATGCAATGTTGAGGTCGACGAGCGCATCGCCGAGGCTGCGAATGAACACGGGATAGCTCTGCTCCAACACGGCTTTGCGCAACTCCGGGCAGCGCGGCGCCTCGCTGATGACGATGCGATACCAAGCCAGTCCATCCTTATCGAGGATTCGCTCTAGCAGGTGCCTCCCGAGCGCGATCAGCGCTTCGCGTGCCGACCGCTGTTTGAAACAGCCTGCTTCGTGCCACTTGTAGAGCACGTCGGCGCGACGTCGCATGATTTCCGCGAACAGCGCTTCCTTGCTGCCGAACTCGCTGTACAGCGTCGCCAACGAGCCGCCTGCACGCCGCACGATCTCGTTGACGCTGGCGCCGGCGTAGCCTTTGCTCAAGAAAAGGCGCCTGCCCTCTTCGAGAATTCGCTCGCGGCGGGCCGCGAGCCGGTCCGGTGCTC
>JGI25327J35509_1001585_pt1 | contig 17502 bp, 10 predicted proteins | sample HigsolmetaAR202D_FD_35509 | JGI IMG/M metagenome (IMG submission 35509)
CCGGCAGCGCGATCTCCTCCGGCAGATCGGCCAGCGTCTCCTTCCAGAACGCGATCTGCCGGCTGATCAGCGAGTCGGGGTCGTCCTCNGAGCCGAGCAGTTTCTGCTGCCAGAGGGTGTAGTCGGCGTACTGCACCGGCAGCGGGTCCCAGCCGGGGGCGCGGCCCTCGGCGCGCGCGGCGTACGCGGTGATCAGGTCGCGGGCCAGCGGCGCCATCGACCACCCGTCGGCGGCGATGTGGTGCATCAGCAGCAGCACCACGTGCCGGTCGGGGGCCAGGGTGAACAGGTGGGCGCGCAGCGGCGGCTCGGCGGAGATGTCGAAGGGGTGACCGGCCGCCGAGGCCAGGTGCATCGGCAGTTCTTCCTCGGTGGTCTGCACGACCTGCAGCTCGGGGCGGGCCGCCGCCGGGTCCAGCACCAGCTGGCGGGGGGTGCCGCCGCTGTCGGGCAGCACGGTGCGCAGCGACTCGTGGCGTTCCACCACGTCACCGAGGGCGGCCTGCAACGCGGCCGGGTCGAGCCGGCCGGTGATCCGCAGCGCCACCGGCACGTTGTAGGTGGCCGACGGACCTTCGAACCGGTTGAGGAACCACAGCCGCTGCTGGGCGTAGGAGGGCGGGATGATCTCCGGGCGTTCGGCGGCCACCAGCGGCGGCCGGGCGGCGCCGGAGCCCTCCTCCCCCAGCAGGGCGGCCAGCTCGGCGACGGTCGGGGCGGTGAACAGCGCGCGGATCGGCAGTTCGGCGCCGAGCGTGGCGCGCACCCGGCTGACCACCCGCATGGCCAGCAGCGAGTCGCCGCCCAGGGCGAAGAAGTTCTCGTCGATGCCGACCTGCGGCAGTCCCAGCAGGTCGGCGAAGATCCCGCAGAGGATCTCCTCGCGGGGGGTGCGCGGGGCGCGGTGCTCTTCGGCGGTGACCGTCAGGTCCGGCTTGGGCAGCGCCTTGGTGTCGACCTTGCCGTTGGGGGTCAGCGGCAGGTCGTCCATCATCACCACCGCGGCCGGGACCATGGTCTCCGGCAGGTGCTCGCGGACGAAGGCGCGCAGCTCCTCGGGGTCGATCTGGGCGCCGGGGGCGGGCACCACGTAGGCGACCAGCTTCTTGACCGGGGCGGGGGCGGCNCGTCCGGTGTCGGCCGGGCTCTGCTGGGCGGCCAGCTTCTGGAACGCCGCCCGCAGCGCCGCGGCGTGCTCGCCGTCCGGCAGGTCGAGGTCGGCGATCTTGCGGGTCGCATCGTCGATCACCGTCTCGATCAGCGCCGGCAGCAGCGCGGCCAGGTGGCCGGCGCTTTCGCGGTCCAGCACGTCGGGGCGGTGGCCCAGCCGCAGGTGCATCCGCTCGCCGGGCACCACGTCCAAGGTGAGCGGGTAGTGGGTGGCGTCCAGCAGGTCCGCCCCGCTCAGTTGCAGGTCGCCGATGCGGGCGCCGAGCAGGGAGGAGTCCAGCGGGTAGTTCTCGAACACCGTCATGGTGTCGAACAGGGCGCCGCCGCCGGCCAGGCGGTGGATCTCCCCCAGCCCCAGGTGGTGGTGGGGCAGCAGCTCGGCCTGCTCGCGCTGCAGCCGGGTCAGGAACGCCGCCACCGTCTCATCGGGGTTCAGCCGGACCCGCACCGGCAGGGTGTTGATGAACAGGCCCACCATCTGCTCCACGCCCGGCAGCTCGGGCGGGCGGCCGGAGACCGTGGCGCCGAAGATCACATCGTCGCGGCCGGTGAGGCGGGCCAGCAGCAGGCCCCACACGCCCTGCATGAGGGTGTTGGGGGTCAGGCCGTGCCGGCGGGCCCAGCCCTGCAGCCGCTCGCCCAGGCCGGCGGGCAGCTCGATGCGGGTCTTGTCCGGCGGGACGGGGGGCCGGTCGGCGGCGGCCGGGGCGATCAGGGTGCCGGTGGCGCCCTCCAGCGCGGTGCGCCAGGCGGCCCGGGCCTCGGCGGGGTCCCGGTCGGTCAGCCAGGCCAGGTAGTCCTTGTAGGCGGGGGCGCGCGGCGGCTCCTGCCCGGTGTAGCGGGCCAGCAGCTCGCCGGCCAGCACCGGCATCGACCAGCCGTCCAGCGCGATGTGGTGGAAGCTCAGCAGCAGCCGGTGCCGCCGCTCCCCCAGCGTCAGCAGCGCAAAGCGCAGGAACGGCGGGCGCGTCAGGTCGAAGGGCCGGTTGCGTTCCTCGGCCATGACCTGCCGGACGGTCTCCTCGTCGGCCCCGGACAGGTCCAGGTGCCGCCAGGCGGGTTCGGCCCGGTCGCCGCGCAGCACGACCTGCAGCGGGGTGCCGTCGGCGCCCTGGACGAACGCGGTGCGCAGCGCCGGGTGCCGCCCGGGCAGGGCGCGGGCGGCCTCGCGCAGCGCGGCCTCGTCCAGGTCGCCGTCCAGGTCGAGGATGAGCTGGCCGGTGTAGACGTCGGTGACGCCCTCGGCCTCGGCGGCCAGCAGCGCGTGGAAGTACAGGCCCTGCTGCAGCGGCGCCACCGGCCAGATGTCCTCCAGGTCCGGGTGGGCGCGCTCCAGCCGTTCGACCTCGGCCTGGTCGAGGGAGACCAGCGGGAAGTCCGAGGGGGTGTGGCCGCCGGCGCCGGGGGTGCGGGTGTGCGCGGCGATGCCGCGCAGGGCGTCCAGCCACGCCTGCGCCAGCTCCCGCACGTCGGCCTCGGTCAGCAGGCCGGCGGGCCAGGTCCAGGTGGCGCTCAGGGCGGGGCCGTCGCCGGTGTCGCGGACGAGGGCGTCCACGGCCAGGGCGTGCGGCAGCGGCATCTGCGGGTCGGCGCCGCCGCTCAGCGCGCCGGCCTCGGCGGCCACGCTCCAGTCCCCGGAGCCGGACTCCACCTGGCCCAGGTAGTTGAAGACGACCTGCGGGGCGGGCAGCGCGGCCAGTTCCGGGGCGGTCTGCTCGTTGAGGTGGCGCAGCAGCCCGAAGCCCAGCCCGTCGCCGGGTACGGCGCGCAGCTGCTCCTTGACGCGTTTGACGGCCCGGGCGGCGTCGGGGCCGCCGGAGCACAGCGACGCCCAGTCGACGGCGCCCACGTCCAGGCGCACCGGGTATTTGCTGGTGAACCAGCCGACGGTGCGGGTCAGGTCGATGCCGGGCCGCAGCTCGGCGCGGCCGTGCCCCTCCAGGTCGAGCAGCACCGGGCCGGCGCCGCGGCCGCGGCCGCGGTGCCAGTGGGCGAGCGCGGCGGCGAAGGCGGCCAGCAGCACGTCGTTCGCCCGGCCGTGGAAGGCGGCCGGCGCCTCGCCCAGCAGGCGGGCGGTGACGTCGGCGTCCAGTTCCACTTCCAGGCGGGCGGCCGTGGCGTGGGTGTCGACGGCCGGGTCCAGCGGGCGGTCGCCCAGCGGCGCGTCGCCGCCGGACAGCACGTCCTTCCAGTGGCTGAGTTCGGCGACGCGCTCGGGGGCGCGCGCCTCCTCGGTGAGCAGCTCGGCCCAGCGGCGGTAGGAGGTGCCGACCGGGTCCAGCTCGGCGGGGCGGCCGTCGGCGGCGGCCTGCAGGGCGGTGACCAGGTCGGGCAGCAGGATCCGCCAGGAGACCCCGTCCACCGCCAGGTGGTGCAGCACCAGCAGCAGCCGGCCCTGGGCGGCGGGGCCGGCGTCCAGCCACACCAGCTGCGCCATGATCCCGGCGGACGGGTCCAGCCGCCGCCGGGCCGCCTCCAGTTCGGCGGCGACGGCCTGCTGCAGGTCGCCGGGGTCGGGGACGGGGACGCGCCGCACGCAGCCGGCGGCGTCGAGCGAGCCGGGCGGGGGGATCTCCAGGCCGCCGTCGGGCAGTTCCCGGATCCGCAGCGCGTCGTGGTGGTCCAGCACCGCCTGCAGCGCGGCGGTCAGGTGGCCGGTGTCCAGCCCGGCGGGGACGCGCAGCACCACGTTCTGGCTGAAACCGGCGGTGGGGCCGCCCAGTTCGCGCAGCCAGCGCATGATCGGGGTGGCGGTGAGCGGGCCGACGCCCGAGTCGGGGGCCTGCTCGGCCGTCTCCTCCTCGTCCCGGGTGCGCACGACGGCGGCCAGTTCCTCCACGGTGGGGTACTGGAACACCTCGCGCGGGGAGATCACCAGCCCGGCCTTGCGGGCCCGCGACACCAGGCGCATCGCGACGATGGAGTCGCCGCCCAGGTCGAAGAACCCATCGTCCAGCCCGATCCGCTCCACGCCGAGGACCTCGGCGAACAGGGCGCACAAGGTCTCCTCCACGGGCGTGCGCGGCGCCCGGTGGGGGCGTTCCTCGGCGGCGGAGTAGTCGGGGGCGGGCAGGGCGCGGCGGTCGAGCTTGCCGTTGCCGGTCAGCGGCAGCGTGTCGAGCACCATCACCGCGGCGGGCACCATGTACTCCGGCAGCCGGCGGGCCAGGTGGGCGCGCAGCCCGGCCGGGTCGGGGGCGGCGCCGGCGGCGGGCACCACGTAGCCGACCAGGCGTTTGTCGCCGGGCCGGTCCTCGCGGGCGATCACGGCGGCGTGGGCCACGTCCGGGTGGGCGGCCAGCGCGGTCTCGATCTCGCCCAGCTCGATCCGGAAGCCGCGGATCTTGACCTGCTGGTCGGCCCGGTCCAGGTACTCCAGCGTCCCGTCGTCGTTCCAGCGGACCAGGTCGCCGGTGCGGTACATGCGCTCGCCGGGCGCGCCGAACGGGCAGGCCACGAACCGTTCGGCGGTCAGCGCCGGGCGGTTCAGGTAGCCGCGGGCCAGGCCGGTGCCGGCGATGTACAGCTCGCCGGGCACGCCGGGCGGCACCGGGCGCAGCGCCTCGTCCAGCACGTACAGGCGGGTGTCGGCCAGGGGACGGCCGATCGGCACCGAGGTGGCGTCCTCGGGCAGGTCGTCGACGTAGTGGATGCTGGAGTAGGTGGTGGTCTCGGTGGGGCCGTAGACGTTGGCGATCCGCAGCGCGGGGCAGGCCTCCTGGACCCGGCGCATCGCCGCGGCCGAGGCCGCCTCGCCGCCGGTGTGGACCTCCCGCAGCGACGCCAGCGCCTGCGGGCGCTCGGCGGCCACCAGGTTGAACAGCGAGGTGGTCAGGAACATCCGGGTCAGCCCGCCCCCGGCGACGGCGCGGGCGAGCGCGTCGGCGTCCACCAGGCCCGGCTCGGCGACCACGCAGGTGGCGCCGCCCAGCAGCGCCGCCCAGGTCTCCACGGTGGAGGCGTCGAAGGCGTGGGCGGTGTGCACCAGGACGCGCTCGCCGGGGTGCATCACCAGGGCCGGGTCGGTGACGAAGTCGACCACGTCGCGGTGGCGGATCGCCACGCCCTTGGGGTGCCCGGTGGAGCCGGAGGTGAAGATGCCGTAGGCGAGCTGCTCGGGGTGGACCGGTACGCCGGGGTCGGTGGCGGGCTGGGCGGCCAGCAGCGGGTCGGCGTCGACCACCAGCACGGTGGCGTCCAGCCCGGCGGCGCGGCCGGCCATGGCCCGGTCGCACACCAGCACCGGGGCGCCGGTGTCGGCCATCAGCCAGGCCACCCGCTCGGCCGGGTAGCCGTGGTGGACCGGCACGTAGTAGCCGCCGGTCTTGAGGATCGCCAGCGAGGCGACGATCAGTTCCGGTGAGCGGTCCACCAGGACGGCCACCGGGGTCTCCGGGCCGACGCCCAGGCCGATGAGGCGGTGCGCCAGGCGGTTGGCGCGCTCGTTCAGCTCCGCGTAGGTCAAGGTGGTCTCGCCGGCGCGGACGGCGATCGCGTCCGGGGCGGCGGCGACCTGCCGGGCGAAGCGGCCGACCACGGTGTCGGGGGTGCGGCCGGTGGCGGTGTCGTTCCAGCGGTGCAGCACCGTGTGGCGCTCTTGCGCGCCGAGCAGGTCCAGGGAGGCGAGGGTGGCGTCCGGGCCGGCCTCGGCCATGCGCTGCAGGAAGCGCACGTGGCGCTCGTGGTGGGCGGCGATCTCCTCGGCGGTGTACAGCTCGGGGTGGCCGTCGAGGTCGATGCGGGTGCCGCGGCCGTCCAGGCCGTCGTGGATGTTGAACGACAGGTCCTCGGTGAGTCCCAGCGCCAGGGCGTGGGCGCGGGCGCGGGCTTCGCCGAAGCGGGCGGTGTAGTCGAAGGGCATGATGTTGACGACCGCGCCGTACAGGCGGCGTTCCGCGCCGCCCAGCAGGCCCAGGTCGCGCATCAGGTCCTCGCGGCGGTAGCGCTGGTGGCGCAGCGCCCGCGCGGTGGCCCGGGAGACGGCGCGGGTCAGCTCCGCCACCGTCATGGACGGGCGCACGCTCACCCGCAGCGGCACGATGTTGGACATCATCGTGGGGGTCTGGCGGGCCAGCTCGGTGGTGCGCCCGGTCACCGCAAGGCCCAGCACGACGTCGTCGGTGCCGGTCATGGCGGCCATGTAGGCGGCGGTGGCGGCGATCGCCAGGGCGGGGGTGGCGCTGCGCAGCGCGCGGGCGGCCTCGGCCAGGCGGCGGCTGTCGTCGGGGCCGAGCGCGGTGGTGGCGCGGACGAAGTCCATGCTGGGGGCGACGACCTTGCCGACGTGGCGGGACAGGCCGCCGACCTCCGGCAGGTCGGCGAAGCGCTCGGTCCAGTAGGCGCGGTCCTGCTGGAAGCGCTCAGAGGAGCGGTAGGCCTCCTCTTCGGCCAGCAGCTCCCGGTAGGAGCCCAGGGAGCCGGGCCGGTAGCCGCGGCCCTCGGCCAGGTCGGTGTAGACCTCGGCGACGCGGGCGGCGATCAGGGCGCCGCCGAAGCCGTCCACGCAGATGTGGTGCGCCCGCAGGTACCACAGGTGCCGGTCGGGGGCCAGCCGCAGCACCGCCATCCGGTACAGCCGCTCACCGAACAGGTCCATGGGGGCGGCCATGTCGGCGCGCATCCACTCCTGCGCCGCCGCCATCGGATCGGCCTCGGCGGTGAAATCGACCGTGGGAATCGTGGCCTGAACACCCTCGGGAACGATCTGGTAGGGAATTCCGTCCCGTTCGACCAACCGGATGTGCAGCCCGGGGGTCTCGTCGGCCGCGAGGCGGGCCACCTCGTCCAGCAGCCCGGGTTCCAGCGCCCCCTCGATCTCGATGTACTGGGCGATGCAGATCGGCGTCTGCGGATTCAGTTGCTGCGCGTACCAGACACTGCGCTGCGCCGCCGAGAGAGGCAGAAGTTCCGGTGTCGACATCAAGCAAGCACTTTTCCGGTGAGAGGGGTTTCGGTCACACGAAGACAAAAACCGGGATGGGCTGGCCGGCCCCGTTTTCTTTTCGCTATGCCATACGGCATCACGGTCCCCACAAGCCGACCTTCCCGTCCCTTGTCCAGCCGGCTTCCCCCACCGCAGAGGCCCCCGTCTCTACTCAGGAGTAGCGGGGCCTTAGTCAACCAGTGTGTCACTAGCGTTGCAATCCCCTCACCATGCGAACCTGACCTCCCGAAACACTCACGCCCGTGACAAAAATCCGAGCCGCGGGAGGCTTGGCCCGCTTCCGTTCACCGAACATTCACCGGCGTGCGGGCCGACGGTCGGGGGCGGCCGCGAAGACGGCCGAGCCCGGCCCGATCGGCTACCGATGGTGATGGCCGGTCACCTGCTGGGGGTGAACTCGTGCACCACCACCGCGGCCGCGGCCACCGCCGGGTGGCGTTGCAGCACCGCCTCGATCTCGCCCAGCTCCATCCGCACNCCGGCGATCTTGACCTGGCGGTCCACCCGGCCCAGGTACTGCAGGGTGCCGGTGGGCAGCAGCCGGACCGCNTCCCCGGTCTTGTACAGCCGTCCGCTGGGGGTGTCGGCGATGGGGTCGCGGAAGAAGGCGGCGCGGGTGCGGTCGGGGTCGCCCAGGTAGCCGCGGCCCACGCACAGCCCGCCGACGAACAGCTCGCCGACCTCGCCCATCTCGCAGGCCGCCCAGGTGCCGTCGTCCTCTTGGCGCAGCACGTACAGGTCGGCGTTGACGATGGGGGTGCCGATCGGCAGGCGCCGCAGCTCCAGGTCGGCGTGGGTGACGGTGTGGTGGGTGACGTCGTCGGAGCACTCGGTGGGCCCGTAGGCGTTCAGCAGCCGGGCCTGCGGCATGGTCTCCAGCCAGCGGCGGGCCAGCTCGGTGGGCAGCTCCTCGCCGGTGGCGATCATCCAGCGCAGCCCGCCCAGGGTGCCGGCGGGGGCGCCGGCCAGGTCGTCCAGCAGGTGGCGGACCATGGTGGGCACCAGCTCGACGATGGTGATGCCGCGCTCGTCCACGGTGCGGGCCAGCGCCACCGGGTCGTGGCCGACCTCGTCGCCGATCACCTCGACCCGGCCGCCCAGCAGCAGCGGGCACAGCATCTGCCAGACCGAGATGTCAAAGCCCAGCGGGGCGGTCTGGGCGAGCACGTCGGCGTCGGTCATCTCCAGGTCGATGACCTTGGCCCACAGGTGGTTGAGCATGCCGCGGTGCTCGACCACCGCGCCCTTGGGGCGTCCGGTGGAGCCGGAGGTGAACAGCACGTAGCGGGGCTGGTCCANCGAGTGCAGCCGGGGCTTGCCGGNCCACGGCTCGAAGTCGGACGCCTCCAGCGCGCGCAGCACCGGGCAGCCGGCCTGCGCGGCGCCCTCCAGCAGGGCCGGGGAGCGCTCGCCCTCGTCGACGTCCAGCAGCGCCACCGCCCCGGCCTGGGAGAGCACGTCGCGGACGCGGGCGGCCGGCCAGGTGGCGTCGGCGGGCACGTACAGGGCCCCCAGCAGCTCGATCGCCAGGAACGCCGCCACCACGGTGGCCGAGCGCCGTCCGCCCACGCCGACCACCTCGCCGGGCCGCACACCGGCCTCTTCCAGCAGCGCGGCCAGCCGGCGGGCCTCCTCGGCCAGCTCCCCGTAGGTCAGACGGCGCCGTTCGTCGGCCACCGCCGGGCGGTCGCGCTCGGCGGCCCACCGCTCCACCCGGGTGATCACCGGGTCGGCGATGTCCAGCTCGCGCGTGCGTGTCATCGCGTGCCGCACCGCCAGCTCACGGGCGCGCTCGGGCTGGCCCGGGCGCATCGGCAGCTCCTCCAGCCCGCTGAGCGGCAGCAGCCGGTCGGCGGCCGGTCCAGGACGCTCCATGATCACTCTCCGTAAACACAAACTGCTGCACAGTCACCCCGGAACAGATCCGGCAGGCGGCACTCGTCGTAGCTTATGACCACCTGGCCGCCAAATCAGCATTGTTGACGCAATCGAGCCTGATCGGGGCTTGCAAGGGGACATGCCCACAGGTACGGTGAGGCTCCGCCGCGCTTGATCAGCAACACGGCGAGTTCGGGGACGAGGAAAGTCGGGGGCAGCGACCCAACTAAAAACAATACTCCTTGCAAACGTCTTTTGAAAGACGTCTTCGAAACCTCCGGACCCAACAATAGAATAACGTTGACAAATTTCCCGGATCCGGGTTTTGAATCTCGTACGAGGTGCCCAGCGTGCCCATCATCAACTCGCCTCAGGACTTCAATGTCGAGGACCTTTANGTCGATTTGCGACCGGTGCTCGGCTACCCACTGTTTCTGAAGTGCGAGGGCTTCAATTTCGCCGGCTCGGTGAAACTCAAGGCGGCCGGGGAGATGGTCGCGGCGGCCGAGCGCGACGGACTGCTGACCTCACGCTCGGTGATCGTGGAGTCATCCTCCGGCAACCTGGGCATCGCGCTGAGCGTCATCGCCGCCAGCAAGGGCTACCGGTTCCTGTGCGTCACCGACCCCCGCTGCAACCCCGCCTCGATCCAGGTGATGCGGGCCCTGGGCGCCGAGGTGCGGGTGATCTCCGAAAAGGACGCCAACGGCGGTTACCTGGCCAGCCGGATCCGCTATGTGCAACAGCTGTGCGCCTCCGACGACCGTTATGTGTGGCTGAACCAGTACGCCAACCACAACAACTGGATGGCGCACTACCGCGGCACCGCCCCCGCCATCGACCGGCAGTTCCCCAACCTGGAAGTGCTGTTCGTGGGGGCCGGCACCACCGGCACGCTGATGGGCTGCGCCCGCTACTTCCGGGAGCTGCGCCGCCCGGTCACCATCGTGGCGATCGACGCGGTCGGCTCGGTCACCTTCGGCGGCGCCCCCGCCCCCCGCCTGGTGCCGGGGCTGGGCACGTCCACCCGCCCGGAGCTGGTGGACGAGTCCTACATCGACGACGTGGTGCACGTGCCCGAGGCCGACACCATCCGCACCGTGCACCGCCTGGCCGCCAAGGGGTTCCTGTTCGGCGGCTCCACCGGCACCGTGGTCAGCGGGGCCGCCCGGTGGCTGGCCGAAAAGTACCCCGGTGAGGACCCCGTCGCCGTGGCCATAGCCCCCGACCTGGGGGAACGCTACCTGGACTCGATCTATGCGGAAAGCTGGCTGCGCGAGCACTTCGGCGAGATCGCCGATGAGCTCCCCGGCCGATCCGCCGCACGCGGCGCCGATATCCTCGGCGACTGATTCGTCATCCCCGTCCTTCGACCGGTCTACGGAGCCGTCCCAGATGAGCCAAGTCCCCAGCTTCGCCGTGATCTCCGGTGCCCAGGTGCACCAGGCCGTCAGCGGCCGCGAAGAGCAGATCATCCGCATCGTCGAGGCCGCCTACCGGCTGCACGGCCAGGGACGCACCGTCAACCCCGACTCCTACTTCCTGCGCTTCCCGGACCGCCCCTCCTCGCGGATCATCGCGCTGCCGGCCTCGGTGGGCGGCGAGGTGGACGTGCACGGCATCAAGTGGATCGCCAGCTTCCCCGAGAACGTCGCCGCCGGCATCCCGCGCGCCTCGGCGGTGCTGATCCTCAACGACACCCAGACCGGCTACCCGTTCGCCTGCCTGGAAAGCTCCATCATCAGCGCCGCCCGCACCGCCGCCTCGGCCGCGCTGGCCGCGGTGGAGCTGAGCAGGCGGCGCGGGGTGCGCCCCCGCCGGGCCGGGTTCTTCGGCGTCGGGCTCATCGCCCGCTACCTGCACACCTATCTGGTGGCCGGCGGCCTGGAGTTCGAGGCGATCGGGGTGCACGACCTGGTCGCCGAGCACGCCGAGGGCTTCAAGGGCTACCTGGAGCGCACCGAGCGCGGCCCGATCACCATCTACGACAAGCCCGAGGACCTGATCCGCTCCTGCGACCTGGTCGTCTTCGCCACCGTGGCCGGCGAGCCGCACGTGCTGGACCCGTCCTGGTTCGAGCACAACCCGCTGGTGCTGCACATTTCGCTGCGGGACCTGTCGCCGGAGATCATCCTGTCGTCCTACAACGTGGTCGACGACGTCGAGCACTGCATGAAGGCCAACACCTCCCCGCACCTGGCCGAGCAGCGGGTCGGCAACCGCGACTTCGTGGCCGGGACGCTGTATGACGTGCTGACCGACCGGATCACCCCGCCGGCCGACAAGCCGGTGATCTTCTCGCCGTTCGGGCTGGGGGTGCTGGACCTGGCCGTGGCGCGGTACGTCTACGACCAGGTCCAGGCCGCCGGGCAGCTGCAGACCGTCCCGGGCTTCTTCCACGAGATGAAGCGCTACGGCTGAGCCGCCCGGCGCCGTCAGGGGGTGGTGAGGGCCTCGGTCGGGGACAGGCGGGCGGCGCGGATGGCCGGGTACAGGCCCGCGATACCGCCGATCACCAGGGTGGCGATCACCCCGCCGGCCATCGCCCACACCGGCACCACCGTGGGCCAGCCCTGGGTGAGGGAGTAGACCGCGGTGACCACGATGCCCAGCACCACCCCGCCGACCCCGCCGAGCGCGGCCAGCAGCTGCGACTCGGTGAGGAACTGCAGGCGGATCTGGCCGCGGGTGGCGCCCAGCGAGCGGCGCAGCCCGATCTCGGCCCGCCGTTCCAGCACCGAGATGACCATGGTGTTGGCCACCCCGACCCCGCCGACCAGCAGCGCCACCCCGCCCAGCCCGAGCAGCAGGCCGGTGAACGCCTCATCGGCGGCGTTCTGGGCCGCCAGCGCGTCCGAGGGGCGGCTCACCTGGACCTCGTTGGGCGCCTCGGGGTTGGCGGTGGCAGCCAGCAGCTCGCGCACCTGCTCCACCCGGTCCTTGGCCGTCCGGGTGTAGACCGTGGTGGGATGGCCGTCAAAGCCCAGCTTCGACTCGGCGACCGGCCAGCCGATCAGCGCCGACGTATCCAGCTCGGGGGCCAGCTCCACCGGGTTGAGGATGCCGACCACGGTGAACCACCGGCCGCCCAGGTACACCTGGACGTCGGGCCCGGCGGCGCCGATGCCGAGCCGGTCGGCGGCGGCCGACCCCAGCACCACCGCCGGATGCCGGGCGGTGCCGGAGTTCAGCCAGGTGCCGTCGGCCACCGTGGCGCCGACGGTGCCGAGCAGGTCGAGCCGGGCCGTCCGGACGCTGATGCCGCCGGTCTCCGCCGTGGGGATGTGGTCGTTGCGGTAGACCTTGGCGTCCTCGATGAGGCCGGTGCCCGACACCGACTCCACGCCGGGCAGCCTGCCGATCATCCCGATGGACTCGCCGGGCAGCGTGGCCGTCTCCCCGAACAGATCGTTGCCGGGGGCGACGGTCAGCAGATTGGTGCCCAGCCGCTCCAGCCGGGCGGCCAGGTCGGCGCGGCTGGAGGTGGAGATGCCGACCACGGCGACCATGGCGGCGATGCCGATCGCGATGCCCAGGGCCGACAGGCACACCCGCAGCGGCCTGGCCCGCAGCCCGGCGGCGCCGACCCGCAGCACGTCCCGCGGCGCCAGCCGGTTCGATCGCCGCTCCCCGCCCGGGTCCGCCCGTCCCGCCCGCTCCCGTTTCCGCACGGCCTGCGGCCGGGGTGAGGCGCGCCCGCTCACGAGAGCACCGCCGATGCGGGCTCCTCGGCCGAGTCGCGGACGATCCGGCCGTCGCGCAACTCGATCCGCCGGGGCAGGGACGCCGCGATGTCCCGGTCATGGGTGATGATCACCACTGTGGTGCCGGCCTCGGTCAGCTCCCGCAGCAGTTCCAGCACCCCGGCCCCGGAGACCGAGTCCAGCGCCCCGGTCGGCTCGTCGGCCAGCAGCAGCGACGGCTCGCCGACCACCGCACGGGCGATCGCGGTGCGCTGGCGTTCCCCGCCGGACAGCTGGTGCGGGCGGTGGTCCAGCCGGTGGCCGAGCCCGACCCGTTCCAGCGCCGCCTTGGCCCGGCGCCGCCGTTCCCGCAGGGGCACGCCCGCATACAGCAGGCCATCGGCCACGTTGTCCAGCGCCGGCACCCCGGCCGCCAGGTGGAACTGCTGGAACACGAAGCCGATCCGGCGGCCCCGCAGCATCGACAGCCTGCGGTCGCTCAGCTTCGACACCTCCTGTCCCTCGAACAGCACGGTGCCGGAGCTGGGCCGGTCGAGGGTGCCCAGCAGGTGCAGCATGGTGGACTTGCCCGAGCCGGACGGGCCGACGATGGCCACCAGCTCGCCCGGCTGGATCGCCAGCGACACCCGGTCCAGCGCGGTCACCCCGCCCGGGTAGGTACGGGTCACCTCCCGGAGCTCCACCACCGGGGTCACTTGGGGATCCCCACCTTCATGCCCTCGGCCAGCCCGGTGCCGGTGACCTCCACCTTCCCGTCGGCGAACATGCCGACGTCCACCGCGATGGTGCGGGTGGTACCGCCCTGGACCACCTGCACGCCGTAGCCGCCGTCCGGCAGCGCCAGCAGCGCCGAGATCGGCACGGCCAGCACGTCACGGCGCCGGTTGGAGGTCAGCCGGACCTCGACGGGGGCCTGGTCCAGGCCGCCGAGTTCCTCCTCTCCGGAGAGGGAGATGGTCACCTCGATGGTGGCCTCCTCCTGGTCCTCCTTGTCCCCGCCGGCCGCCACGGTGCCGACCTTGATGATCTTCCCTTCGACCGTGTCGCCGCCGGGGACCTCCACGGTGACCTTGTCGCCCTTTTTGACCAGGTGCTGCAGGTCCACATCCAGGTCGACGGTGACGACGCGGGTGGTGCCGGTGTAGGTGAGCACCACGCCGGAGGCGGGGTCGCCCACCGCCTTCTTGTGCTCGGCGATCCTGATCGGGCCGGAGGCGATCACCACCGAGCCGGGCTTGATCTGGCCGGTCTCCTCGACGCCGAGGTCCTCCTGCCACTGCTGGACGGCCTGGGCGGTGGCGTAGCTGAAGGTCTTGTCGACGGTGAAGCCGGTGTAGCCCAGCGCCTGCAGGTTCTTCTCCAGCTGCTTGACATCGGAGCCCTCGACGCCGCTGCGCAGCGTGCGGTAGACCGGCAGGCCGCCGTACAGCAGCGGCACCGGTTCGTTGTCGACGCGGTAGACGGTCTCGCCGCGGGAGACGGTGCGGCCTTCTGCGGCCAGCCCGGTCAGCGTGCCCCGGCCGCCGGAGGCGGTCAGCGTGCGGGGGTCGCCATAGCCGAGCGTCCCGTCGACCTCTTCGGTCTCGACCAGCGTGGTCCGCTCGACGGTCGCGGTGGCCGGCGGCAGGGTGCTGCGCTGTGGGGCGGCGTCCTCGCCGCCGCCGATGCCGGCGGCCGCCAGGCCTGCCCCGCCGAGCACCACCACCCCGCCGGCGATCATGGCCACTGTCCGGGGAAACGTGCCGCTCAATTGGGGGCCCTCTCCTGGAGCCGGGCGGGCATGTGGTTGCGGCACGCCTCCTCGGCCTTCTTGAGGTCGTCCTCCTTGCCGCCCTTCTTCATGCGGATATTGATCTTGCCGTCGGGACCAGGGTCCTCCATATCGATCCCGTGCTCGCGCATGCACTCGGCGTAGTTGCGCATCTTCTCCTGGTCCTCGGGCGAGAGCTTGGGCGGCTTCCCCCCGTTGGGCATGTACTGGCGGCACTTCTTCATCGCCGCGTCGACCTCTTCTTTGCCGTTGGTCTCGCTTCCGTCCTTCGACTTGCGGTTCGTGATCCTCACCTTGCCGTCCTCCGGGTCGGGCATGTCGACGCCGTTCTCCCGCATGCACTGGGCGAACTTGAGCATCCGCTCCTCGTCGTCCGCCGCGGGGCGCCCCGTGCCGCTCGCGCCGGCGCCGCCGGAGCCGCATCCGGCGAGCCCGAGGATCAGCAGCGGAATGATCGCCAGGGCGGCGCCCCGGCGATGTGGTCGCGTTCTTGTCATGGGTGTCCTCCTTGACCGCGCCGGGACGGTCCCGGCGGCTGGTCCGGGATTCCACCCGGCGGCGGATAACCCCCGCGTAACCGATCCGGGTTATGCCGGCGTTATGCGCGTCGCGCCAGGCTGTTCCGGAAAGGGGTGACAAGGTGCGCGTGCTGATCGCCGAGGACGAGCGGATGCTCGCCGACTCCATCGCCGAAGGGCTGCGGGCCGAGGCGCTCGCGGTGGATGTGGTCTACGACGGTGACGCGGCGCTGGAGCGGCTGGGCGTCAACGACTACGACGTGCTGGTGCTGGACCGCGACCTGCCGGTGGTGCACGGGGACGATGTGTGCCGGGCGGTGGTGGAGGCGGGGGCGTTCGTGCGGGTGCTGATGCTCACCGCGGCGGCCGACGTGCCCGCCCGGGTGCAGGGCCTGTCGCTGGGCGCCGACGACTACCTGGTCAAGCCGTTCGCGTTCGAGGAGCTGGTGGCGCGGGTGCACGCACTGGGGAGGCGGTCCCGCCCGGCCGACCCGCCGCTGCTGGAACGGGCGGGCATCCGGCTGGACCCGGCCCGCCGCGAGGTCTACCGGGACGGCCGGTACGTACCGCTGGCCCGCAAGGAGTTCGGGGTGCTGGCCGAGCTGCTGCGCGCGGACGGGGCCGTGGTGTCGGCGGAGGAGCTGCTGGAGAAGGTGTGGGACGAGCACATCGACCCGTTCACCAACACGGTGCGGGTGACGATGATGAAGCTGCGCCGCAAGCTGGGCGATCCCCCCGTCATCGAGACCGTGCCGGGCGCGGGCTACCGCATCCGCTGAAGGAGGGTGCGATGAGACGCTGGTGGCGGCCCACCATCCGGGTCCGGCTGACCCTGCTGTACGGCGGTCTGTTCCTGGCCGCCGGGGCGGTGCTGCTGGGCGTCACCTATGCGCTGGTCGCCCAGAACCTGCACAACAGGCCGTCCATCATGGCCAAGGTCACCACCAGGGGCCTGCAGGTGGTGGAGCAGGAAACGTCCCGGCCCGACGCCGTGCTCCCGCAGCCCGCTCCCACGGGGAGCGCCCCGCCGGTGAACACCGTCTTCATGGACCGGCTGAACCAGGCCGAGCAGGACTACCAGCAGGACACCTTGAACGCGCTGCTCACCCAGGGGGCGATCGGGCTGGCCCTGGTCTGCGGCGTGACGATCGGGCTGGGCTGGCTGATGGCCGACCGTGTGCTGCGGCCCGTCCACCAGGTCACCGAGACCGCCCGCCGGGTCGCGCACAGCCACAACCTGACCGAGCGGATCGCCTACCAGGGGCCGCGCGACGACATCAAGGAGCTGGCCGACACCTTCGACATGATGCTGGCCCGGCTGGCGCGGGCCTTCGACGCGCAGCGGCGGTTCGTGGCCAACGCCTCGCACGAGCTGCGCACCCCGTTGGCGATCAACCGCACGCTGGTGGACGTGGCGGTGCGGCGGCCGGACGCCACCGAGGACGTGCGTCGGCTGGGCGAGGCGCTGCTGGTGGTCAACGCCCGGCACGAACGGCTCATCGACGGCCTGCTCACCCTGGCCGGCAGCGAGAACGCCGTCACCGACCGCACCCCGGTGGACCTGTCCGACGTGGCCGGGCATGTGCTGGATCTGGCCGAGGCGGAGGCCAGGGAGCACCGGCCGACGGTGCACCGCGACCTGGGCCAGGCGCCCACCGAGGGCGATCCGGTGCTGCTGGAACGGCTGGTGCAGAACCTGGTGGAGAACGCCGTGCGGCACAATGTCGCCGAAGGCGGCGAAATCCGGCTGGCCACCCGCGGGGGGCCGGACTCGGTGGAACTGACGGTGTCCAACACCGGGCCGGTGGTGCCGCCGTATGAGATCGAGACCATCTTCGAGCCGTTCCGGCGGCTGCGCGGTGACCGGGTCGGCTCCGAACGGGGGGCGGGGCTGGGGCTGTCGATCGTCCGGGCGATCGCCACCGCGCACGGCGGCGAGGTGCTGGCGGAGCCCCGCGACGGCGGCGGCCTGACCGTGACGGTGCGCCTGCCCGGCCGGCAGCCCGTCCCGTCCGGCAGGGCACCGCGCACGCCGCTGCGGCAACCGGCCGTGCCGCACGCGAAGGTCTAGACGTGCCCGCAGCGGGCACGGCAGGGGCATGGATGAGGAACGAGCGGACGTGCAGATGCTCAACGACCTGGAACTGTACGTCTATGACGCGGTAGCCAGCGTCGACAAAAGCGGCGGGGCGGTGGGCGAGGCCGAGATCGTCGAGATCGCCGCCGACGCCGGATGCGGTGAGGAGGAGGTCTGGCGGGCGTTGTCCCACCTGACGGACCTCAACCATGTCCGAGCGAGTGAGACCGGATACGTCCTGGGACCGCACGATTGGGCACCCTGAGACGGTCCCGGTCAGACATTTTTAGGAAAGGCCCTGGGAGATGAAGCTGGCCATCACCGAGGAGCAGGTGGAGCTGGGCGCGACACTGCGCCGTTTCTTCGCCGACAAGTCCCCCAGCGAGCGGGTGCGCCATCTGATGGCCACCGCCGAGGGGTACGACCCGGCGGTGTGGCGG
>JGI25327J35509_1001607_pt1 | contig 17400 bp, 11 predicted proteins | sample HigsolmetaAR202D_FD_35509 | JGI IMG/M metagenome (IMG submission 35509)
GACCGCACGTTCTATCCGGTCGAAGGTAAAGTCGAAGGATTGCCGTATGCCGTGTTCGTCAGCGCGGGGAACGACGGCACCGGCGCCGTCACCTCGATCGAACGCATCGCGCTCGGCTACAAATGGAAGAAGGTGGCCGAGCCCCTGATCGTCAAAGGCGAGCCTACGGAAACGGATTTGCAGCGATGCGAGGAGCTCGGCCAAACCATGGCCGCCGGGTTAGCGTTGCGCATTTTCTGACCGCCCTGGCCTGACGCCCTGCGATCGGCACCGAACCCGCACCGATCATCAGCTCGCCGCGACTACGGAAACCCGCGAATGTGACGCAGTCCGAAGCGATGCCGGCCATCCGCGCGGAAACTCGCAACAACGCTGACGCGTGGATTTTCGTCGAAGCGTGCACTGCTCCACACATTCGCCGCTGCACGAACGCCGGACACTTGCCGATAGCGGAATGTGGAACGCTGCGCGTTGATGTTGATTTGCCATGGATTCGCTGCCCACCGATTTCACCGTCGAGCTGCCGAAGCTGCTGGGCCTCACGATTGCGTTCATCGGCGCCTTGCTGGCCGCGACGACCTGGTGGCGGCGGCATCGTTCGTCGGCCGCTTTCGGCATGGAGCGCAGCGCTCGCCCCGCCGTCCCGAGCGGGATCGTGTACCACGATGCCCCCACGGTCCGTGTCGTCGACCTGCCTCGCACGGATTCGCAGCGAGTCGACCGCGTGCGCAAGATCGTGCGCGTGAAGGTCGGCGAGTTCATCGACATCCTCCCTTACGAAGCCGGCCCTGTCGCGCGGTTTCGGATCACCTTGAAGAGCCTGCTCACGGACTGCGACGCGCCCGCCGCGCGCATCCTCGTGGAGTACGGCGGCACGACCTTGAGTTGCGGACCGCTCGTGCAAGAGCTTGGCCACAACGACTTCGTTCTCCCCCGCACCTCCCGCGACGATCCTCGTACGTCAGTCGTCTATTTCCACGAACGCGGCGACACCCTCGACTTCATGCGCATCAAGCTCCGTCACATCGATCCGGATTCGCAAATTGCGGAGATCGATGTGATGCAGGTGTGCGGCAATTGGCCGAATTAGTTGACAGTTGATAGTGGACATTTGGCGGCGGAGCCGAGACCGTCGCCGCCTAGTTGCTCCCAAATGAGTGGTTGACAGTGAATGATCGGCCGCTGGGAAAATCGAACGCCGTCGGTCGACGACTACGCTGTGGGTCGTTCACTGCGCGACCGGTAGTGCATTCGCGCCTCTTTCGCTATCCACTCTCAACTATCGACTACCAACTGTGAAACTGCAGCGCTCTTTCTACGCCCGTGAAACGCTCGTCGTTGCGCGCGAGTTGATCGGCATGCATTTGGTTCATCGCGGGCCCCGCGGTTTGCAAGTCGGGCGAATCGTCGAAACGGAGGCGTACAAGGGTCCGCAGGATTTGGCTGCGCACTCGGCGCGCGGACGAACGCCGCGGACAGAAGTGATGTTCGGGCCGCCCGGCCATGCGTACGTCTATTTCATCTACGGGTTCTGGCACTGCTTGAACGTGGTGACGGCCGACCACGGCGTGCCGCATGCGGTATTGCTGCGGGCAGTCGAGCCGATTGCGGGCATCGACGATTCGACGCACGGTCCCGGGCTGCTGTGCCGGGCCATGCATATAGATAAGAGTCTCAACGGCGTGGATCTGACGCGCTCGCAGCTTTGGATCGAGCGCCCGGACGAGTTCCGCAAGCCGAAGATCGCTCGCTCGGCGCGCATAGGGGTGGATTACGCCGGCGAGTGGGCCAAGAAGCCGTGGCGGTTTTTCGATAAGGAATCGCCTTACGTTTCGACGGTGTCGGCGGCAGCGCGCAAACGCGCGCTGGCCAATAGACTGGAGGCTGAAGGCTGAAGACTGAAGGCTGAAGGCTGAAGACCGTAGGCTGTAGGCTGGAGGAAATCAGCGTGCGTTGCGCGCATCGGTCTCCTCCTCCGCGCGGAGGAGGTTTGGCAGGGGCCAACTAAGCACAGCCGCGCGTTCGCGCGGCTCCAGCTACAGCCTGCAGCCCACAGCCTACAGCCTGCTATGATGCGCGCCCTCACTCCCCGGCCGGCAGCCATGCTTCCTCCCGCTCGCGATCTTTTCTCCTACCGCAAGTATTGGGCATCCCGTTTCGGGACGGCTCCGTTCTTGCCCATGTCGCGCGCGGAAATGGATCAGCTCGGTTGGGACAGTTGCGACATCATCGTCGTGACGGGCGATGCGTACGTCGACCATCCGAGCTTCGGCATGGCGATCATCGGCCGCGTGCTCGAGGCACAAGGCTTTCGCGTCGGCATCATTGCTCAACCCGATTGGCGTTCGACTGCGGACTTCGAGAAGCTCGGTCGCCCGAACCTGTTCTTCGGCATCACCGCCGGAAATATGGATTCGATGGTGAACCGCTACACGGCCGATCGCCGTATTCGTAGCGACGATGCGTACACGCCGAACGGCGAAGGCGGCAAGCGTCCGGATCGCTCGGTGATCGTGTACGCACAACGCGTGCGCGAAGCCTTCAAAGATGTGCCGGTCGTCATCGGCGGCATCGAAGCGAGTCTGCGCCGCATTGCGCACTTCGATTACTGGTCGGAGAAAGTTCGCCGCTCCATCCTGCTCGATGCGAAAGCCGATCTACTCGTCTACGGCAACGGCGAGCGCCAAATCGTCGAGATCGCGCATCGACTCGCAAAAGGCGAAAAGCTCTCCGAGCTTCGGGACATTCGCGGCACGGCGTTCGTGCGTCACGGCACACCGCCCGATTGGATCGAGATCGACTCGACGTCGATCGATACGCCGGGGAAGATCGAGCCTCACAAGGATCCGTATGCCGATGAGGGCTCCGGGCTCGGGACTCGGGGCGTGGGGCCGGCAGCTCGCGGCGCGATTACAAACGAAAATGCGACGCGCAAAGCGTGTGATCCTATTAGGAGTGACGAGGCTGCTGAGTCGAACGGGGAGTCTGTCTCTACCCCAAGCCCCGAGCCCCAAGCCCCGAGTCCTGCAAAAATCGTCCGCTTCTACCGCCACGTCCCGACTGCCGACCGTGCGCGGTCAGTGATTCGTCTGCCGTCGTTCGAGGCGGTGCGCGACGATCCGGTGTTGTATGCGCACGCTTCGCGCATCCTGCACATGGAATCGAATCCGGGAAATGCGCGCGCGCTCGTGCAGCGGCACGGCGATGTCGATGTGTGGCTCAATCCGCCGCCGATTCCGCTCACGACGAAAGAAATGGATGCGATCTACGAGCTGCCGTATCGGCGCGTGCCGCATCCGGCGTACGGCAACGCGAAGATTCCGGCCTACGAGATGATCCGTTTCTCGATCGCGATTCAGCGCGGCTGTTTCGGCGGCTGCACGTTCTGTTCGATCACCGAGCACGAGGGACGCATCATTCAGAATCGTTCCGAGGATTCGGTTATCAAAGAGATCGAGACGATTCGCGACACGGTGCCCGGCTTCACAGGTGTGATCTCGGATCTCGGCGGACCGACCGCGAACATGTATCGCCTCGCGTGCAAGTCGCGCGAGATCGAAGCGGCGTGCCGCAAGCCGTCGTGCGTGTATCCGAGCATCTGCCCGAACCTCAACACCGATCACTCGCCGCTCATCAAGCTGTATCGGCGCGCTCGTACGCTGCCGGGGATCAAAAAGGTGCTGATCGGCTCGGGCGTACGCTATGACCTGGCCGTCGAGTCGCCCGAGTACGTGAAGGAGCTCGTGCAACATCACGTCGGCGGTTATCTGAAGATCGCTCCGGAAGCGATTTCCGAAGGCCCGCTCTCGAAAATGATGAAGCCGGGCATCGGCACGTACTACAGGTTCAAGGAGCTGTTCGACAAGTACTCGAAGCAAGCCGGCAAGGAGCAGTACCTCATTCCTTATTTCATTGCCGCGCATCCGGGCACGACGGACGAGGACATGCTCGAGTTGGCGCTATGGCTGAAGCGCAACGGCTTCCGCGCGGATCAGGTGCAGGCCTTCCTGCCCTCGCCGATGGCGACGGCTACGGCGATGTGGCATTCGGGGAAGAATCCGCTCAAGAAAGTCACGCGCACCTCGGAAGAGGTGCACATTCCGAAAGGGCTCAAGGTACGTCGTCTACACAAGGCGTTCTTGCGCTACCACGATCCGAACAATTGGCCGATCTTGCGCGAAGCGCTGCGACGCATGGGCCGCGCAGATCTGATCGGCCCGGGCAAGCATCAACTGGTGCCGGCGTGGCAGCCTGAGGGAACGGGCGATGCTCCGGAAGGCCGCCGCCTCCCGACGCACCGCTTCCGGACTCAGCACACCGGCCTCAAAGGAACCGCGCTGCCTCAACGAACCAAAGGCTCGCCGAAGTCGGAGCACGAACGCCGCAAGCGGCGACACGGCCCGCAGCGTCCCGGCCGTAGCTCATAAAAAAGAGGCCCGCACAAGGCGGGCCAAGCGGGGGGGGTCTTCGACAGAGGAAAACCAGCGCGTAAAACGTTTCACCTTAGGCTGAAGACTGAAGGCTGAAGGCGGGCTTAACGCCTTGGGCAATCCGCGCGAGAGCGCGCTCATCCATCAAGTCTTCCGTCTTCAGCCTCAGAAGTTGTGGCTCAGCTGCACTGCTCCCCAGAAAGCGTCGCGGTTCGCCGGGCCGTGGCGTAGCTCCGCCGTCTGGTAATTGAGCGTGTAGCTCACCTGAGTGTTCTCCAAAACTTGCGTCACGAATCCGATCCACGCCTCGGCGACGATCGGCCTGATCTCGTCGAACGAGTACCGCACGTCGCTCTCGCGGAATTGGCCCTGCAGAAATGCGTTGTATGCGCGCGCTTTCAAGCGCACACCGGCAAACAAATACACTTCCGGTTGCGTACGACGCGCATCCACCGGCATCGGCGCCGCGATGTAGTCGGTCAACTCGGGCGCGTAACTCCACCACGGGGTCGTGAACTTTCCGTAACGCACGGTCAGCGCACCGCTCGCTTCGGTCAGGTACCCGACGCTGCCTTGCACGGTCGCCTTCACGTCGAGCTGCGCGCTCGGATGGGCCACGAGTAGGTGATGACGTGCGAGCGTGTAGCGTGCCGTCGGCTCGCCGCCGGCCGAGATCTGATGCGCGTAACCGCGCGGACGCTCCGACCCGACGACGTCATGCACTGCGCCATGCAGCCTCTCCGTGAGCGAGAGCCCCAGCACACCGACCGTGAGCGCGCTGGTCCACGCAGTGCGCGAGTCGGTGCCGACGCGTACCCGTTGATTCGTGGTGAACAGCAGGCTCGCGTAGGGTCGGTCATCGTATACAGGCGCGGCACTCAAGACATCGCGCGGCGTGAAAACCATCAAACCGATCTGCCTCGAGTGATATGTGTCCGCCACTTCGACCGGCGAGGTAACCCGATCGATCGCTGCGAGCGCAGGATCGAGGGACAAGTAACGGTCGCGCGCATCCGTTCCCGAGAAGGAGAACGCAAGGCCTCCCGTGTAGTCGCGATCGCGCTCGCCGCCCGCGAACAAGTCGTTGTCGATTTGCAGCCTAACGCCGCTCACTGCGGGCTCGGGTTCCGCACCCGTCGTAACAACGGGCGCGGCCATCGCGAGCGACGCTGCAAGCGCCAGCCATCGATGTCTCGTTGAACTGCCCATGTTCGTAACCCTTCAAGAGCGAAGACACGCGAGCCTTGCCCGGTTGTCTTCGTTTCATGCTCATGCCTCATGTTGGGCGTTACTTTCGCGGACTCGCGCGCTGGGATCAACGTGAGCGCAGGAATGAATCTCATGACGGGACCTCGCGAATCGCCGGGCTGAGCCATTCGGCCATGAGAATTCGATCTGCTGCCGGCAACGCTGCGAACGCAAAACCGGCTCACGTGACGGCCGAGTAGGACTATTCGCAGGTGAAATGCGCGCCCTGGGCATTCCAAGGACGCATGAGCTCATGCGCGGCCGACATCGAGGCAGCAGTCGACGCGCGAGAATGCGAAAAGGTTGCGCACGAGATGCGCGAAACGCAGCGCGGCAAGACGAACGAGCGTACGAATCAGCGAGTTCGAGCAGCAGAGAACGGCTTCTCGAGTTGCCATTGGACGAAAGGTATACCCCGCCGCACGTGCAGCCCGAAACCGACGTAATTGAAAAAACGCGCAAGCCGTTTGCGATACCACTCCGCTTCGCGGAGCCGAATCGCGTCGTCGCTGCACGAGCGATCCGCATTGCGCCGCCAATCCTCGACGGTCGGCGCGTGGAAATAGAACGCACCGCGCGATAGCCGTGCCAGGTTTTCGATGGCGCGCGCGGCCTCCCGGTCGCTCAGGTACTGCAGCACGTCATAACAAACGATGAGATCGAACTGACCCGGTGCAGTGAAATCGGCGACGGAGCCGTGCTTCCAGCCGTAGCGCTTACACAAGTATTCGCTCGCCTCGACCCCGAGGTAGTACGCCCCCGGGAACGCGCGGAGCAACGGACGGCGCAGTAATCCGAGGCCGCAGCCGGCATCGCAGATTCTTTTCACCGGAATGTCGAGGTAGCGCACGAGCGCCGCGATCATTTGCGCCCGTCGGGCCATTTCTTCCCGTGTCGTGACGCGAGTGCGGGGGTCCAAATAGAAGCGACGGTAAAAGGCGGCGTCGAATCGGGACATCGAATGACAGAAATCGACTTCGGGGTCGCGAATATTAGGGGATCGGTGCGGTCAGTCGCTTGCATTCCGTCGAGCGCCACGGCCGGCGCTTGATTAGCCCTTCACCGATCCCAACCTACCGCTCATGTCGGATACGAGCGCCTGCGCATGAGCACCCGAAACCCCCATTCCTGGATGTGGGCCGAAGCCTTCGAATTGCTGGAACGCGCTCAGCGTTTGCAGCGGCAGTTCTTTGCATTCGGGCATGCCGTGCAATCCCAGCCTCGGTGGGAGCCCCCTGTGGACATCGTGGCTTGCGACCCCGATGTGCAGGTGACCGTCGCGCTGCCGGGCGTTTCGCCCGACCGCGTGCAAGTCCATGTGAAACACGGCGCGCTGTTCGTCACTGCGCTGCGCGCGCCCCCATTGAATGCGCAGACCACGGCCGTACATCGCTTGGAAATCCCGTACGGACGTTTCGAGAGACAGATCGCGCTTCCGGCCGGTACCTACGAGCTGATGGAACAGTCGTTCGTCAATGGATGCCTCGTGTTGCGGCTGACCAAGCGATAGGAGTCCCGTCGACCGCGGGTGGAGAAGCAATGAGCGAAACCAATTTGAACGAGAACGAGACGGCTGCTGCAGAAGAGCAGACGAAGCGCATCTCGGATGACATGCTGATCATCCTGCCGGTGCGCAACCTCGTGCTGTTTCCGGGCACCGTGCTGCCGGTCGCCATCAGCCGCGAGCGTTCGTTGGCCGGCGCTCAGGAGGCCGTACGCACGGAAAGCAAGATCGGTTTTCTGTTGCAGCACGACCCGGAGACGCAAGTGCCGACGCCGGACGATCTTCACAAGATCGGTACGGTCGCGAACATCGTGCGCTATGTGACTGCGCCCGACGGCACGCACCACCTCGTCGTGCAAGGCGAGCGCCGCTTCCGCGTGCTCGATTTCCAGGAAGGCCTGCCTTTCATGCTCGCTCGCGTGGAATACGTGAGCGAGCCGCCTGCGACGACGCCCGAGATCGAAGCGCGCGCGCTGCATCTGAAGCGTTTGGCGGCCGAAGCCATTTCGCTGCTGCCGCAGGCGCCTGCGGAGCTTTCCAACGCGATTCAAGCCGTTGAGTCGCCTTCGACGCTCGTCGATCTCGTCGCGAGCTTCATGGACATCAAGGTGGCGGAGAAGCAGGAGCTGCTCGAGACCATCGAGCTCAAGGACCGGCTCGAGCGCGTCGCTTCGTTGCTATCGAAGCGCATCGAGGTCCTGCGGCTGCAGCGGCAGATCGAAGAACAGACCCGCGAGGCGATCGACGAGCGCCACAAGGAAGCGCTGCTGCGCGAGCAGCTTCGCCAGATCAAGAAGCAGCTCGGCGAAGACAACGACAGCAACGAGGAAATTGCAGAGCTTCGCGACGCGATCGAAAAGGCCGGCCTTCCCGAGGAGGCGAAGGAGCAAGCGCTCAAGGAGCTCAAGCGGCTCGAGCGCATGCCGGATGCGAGCGGCGAATATTCGATGCTGCGCACCTGGCTCGATTGGATGATCCAACTCCCGTGGACGAAGCTCGACGAGGAGACGATCGACATCGCCAATGCGCGCCGCGTGCTCGACGAGGACCACTACGGCCTGGAGAAGATCAAACGCCGCATCATCGAGTACCTGGCCGTCCGCAAGCTGAACCCGCAAGGCCGCAGCCCGATTCTGTGCTTCGTCGGCCCACCCGGCGTCGGCAAGACCTCGCTCGGCCAGAGCATCGCCCGCGCGCTCGGCATCAAGTTCGCACGCGTGAGCTTGGGCGGCGTGCACGATGAGGCAGAAATTCGCGGCCACCGGCGCACCTATATCGGCGCATTGCCCGGCAACATCATTCAGGCGATTCGCAAAGCCGGTACGCGCAATCCGGTGCTGATGCTCGACGAAATCGACAAGCTGGGCGCCGGCATCCACGGCGATCCGTCGTCGGCCCTGCTCGAGGTGCTCGATCCCGAGCAGAACAATACGTTCCGGGACAATTACCTGGGGCTGCCGTTCGATCTGTCGAAGGTCATGTTCATCGCCACGGCGAACGTGCTCGACACGATCCCGGGTCCGCTGCGCGACCGCATGGAGATCATTGAGCTCACCGGCTACACCGAGGACGAAAAGGTCGAGATCGCCAAGCGCTATCTGGTCCGCCGTCAGCTCGAAGCGAACGGGCTCACGGCCGAACAGGCATCGATCAGCGACGATGCGCTCCGGAAGATCGTGCGCGACTACACACGCGAGGCCGGCGTGCGCAATCTCGAACGGGCAATCGGCTCCGTGCTGCGACATGTCGCCGTGCGCATCGCCGAGGGTGCGATCACGCAACAGTCGATCGATGTCGACGACATCCAGCCGATTCTCGGCCCGCCGCGCTTCGAAAACGAAGTTGCGATGCGGACGAGCGTGCCCGGTGTGGCGACCGGTCTTGCCTGGACGCCGGTCGGCGGCGACATCCTGTTCATCGAGGCGACGCGCGTGCCAGGCAGCGGCAAGCTGATCCTGACCGGTCAGTTGGGCGATGTGATGAAAGAGAGCGCCCAAGCTGCTTTGTCGCTCGTGAAGTCGCAGGCTGGAAAGCTCGGTATCGATGCTTCGCTGTTCGAAAAGAGCGACGTGCACATTCACGTGCCGGCCGGCGCCATCCCGAAAGACGGCCCGAGCGCAGGCGTTGCAATGTTCACGGCCCTCGTCTCGCTGATGTCGGGCAAGACGGTCGGCAGCGACTTGGCAATGACAGGCGAAATCAGCCTGCGCGGCCTGGTGCTGCCAGTCGGCGGCATCAAGGAGAAGGTCGTCGCTGCGCACCGCGCGGGCATCCGCAAGGTGTTGTTGCCGGCCCGTAACCAGAAGGATCTCGAGGAAGTGCCGCAAATCGTCCGCGAAGAAATCAAGTTCGTGTTCTGCGAACGCGTGGACGATGTCGCGCGCGAAGCGCTCGGTCTCGAGCTCAACTCCGCCGTCACTGCGGCCGCCTAGCTCGCAAGGGCTGGTCGGCCGCGGGCGGCCGCTCAACGCCCGCGAAAACGGCTAGAGCGCCGCCTGTTTCGAAAAAATCGACAGCGCATCCCCGTTCCCGCACTCTTATCGCTCGACGTCCTCGCTCCCGTCGACATTCAGCATCGATTCAGCGGCCTGCGCGTCGAACGGCCGCTCGATATGCCCTCCGACTAGACGCGCATCACACTTGATGTTGCTGGCATGCCGCGTGCAACACGCTCAGCAATGAATCGCATTGCAAGATCGGCGCGAAGGGAGTAATCAGGGAGTTATGTTCCGCACGCTCCTCGTAGGCATGCGCGACGTTGCGTGGTCAGACTCCATTCCAGCGAGTCGCAGTGGGTTTCACACATCTTTTTCCACCCCGACCGCTCTTGGGCACTGCTCATGTGCACCTGTGTGGCGCAACGATCGATGGAACATGTTCCCCAATGGATCAGTCTTTGTCTTACGTCCGTTTGGGCGTCGGAGGCATGGTGCGTCGAGCTATGACGGCGTACTTCAATCGACACATCCCGATGCGATTCGCCATTGATATCGCATCAAGGATTCGTGAACGCGTGCTCACACACGCGGTCACAAAAGTCGTCACACTGGAATCGTAATTGGAGGGCGGTTCGATGCATTCAGACAGCCCCAGCTCGAGCTCGCAACGCAACGGCAATAACGGCCAGCGCGGCGAGAGCTTCGTTGAGGCCTTGAGCGCCTACAGCCGACATCACCGCGCCCAACATTGGTCGGGCACGTTCGGCGAGTTCCTGCGCACGATCGTTCCCGGCAATGCCCGCCAACTGGCGCGCACGAGCCACGAGTACTTGTGGGACATGCTCTGTTGGTTCGGGCGCAACGCCACGAACGGCGAAAGCGCCGGGCCCAAGGAGTTGTTCAAACGCGAGCTCTTCGGCATCGACGACGCACTCGGCCGAGTCGTGGACTATTTCAAGGCCGCAGCCGCAGGCTCCGATGTTGGCCGCCGACTCCTTCTGCTGCTAGGCCCGCCGTCCGGCGGTAAATCGACGATGGCGATCCTCATCAAGCGCGGCTTGGAGGAGTACAGCCATACGGACGAGGGCGCGATTTACGCGCTGCAAGGCTCGCCGATGCACGAGTCGCCGCTCAATTTGATTCCGGCCAGCCTGCGCGGAGAGTTTCGCGACACCTACGGCGTCGAAATCCGCGGCGAGCTGAGCCCATGGGCGCGCGATCGCCTCGAACGCGAGTTCGAAGGCGACTTCCTGCGCATGCCCGTCGAACGCATCTTCCTGTCGGAAGCGGCGCGTGTCGGTGTCGGCACTTATGCACCGCACGATCCGACGACCGCGGATCTGGCGGACCTCGTCGGTTCGGTGGACCTGTCCAAGGTCGCGCAATACGGCGACGAGGGCGATCCGCGCGCATGGTCTTGGTCGGGCGCCGTGTACGCCGCAAGCCGCGGCGTGCTCGAGATGATCGAGATCCTGAAGGTCAAGCGTGAATTTCTGTACCTATTGTTGACGCTGACTCAGGAAAAGAACGTCAAGGTCGCGCGCTTCCCGCTGATTTATCTCGACGAAACGATTTTGGCGCACACCAACCTCGCGGAATTCCAGAAGTTCTTGCAGGAAAAAGAGAACGAGGCCCTGCTCGACCGCATGGTCATCGTGAAGGTCCCGTACACGCTTTCTTATATGGAAGAGGCGCGGATCTACACGAAGCTCGTATCGGCGGCGCCGGCTTTCCGCGACGTGCACCTCGATCCGCATGCGCTGCGCGTGGCCGCTGTATTTGCCGTCCTGACGCGGTTGGTCAAGCCGGAGCGCGAAGGGCTCGATCTGTCCAAGAAAGTACGGCTTTATGCGGGCGAGAGCGTCGAAGGGTTTCCCGAGACGGAAGTGCAACGATTGCGTGCAGAAGCGCCCGACGAGGGGCTCACGGGCGTCAGCCCGCGTTTCATCGTCAATGCGATCTCGAACGCGATCACGCGCAACGACAAGAAGAGCCTGACGAGCATGGAAGTGCTGCTCGCGCTCAAGGATGCGATCGAAACCGATGCGCGGATGGATGCAAAGGCAAAGAAGCTGTGGATCGATTACCTCGTGATCGCCCGCAAGGACTTCTACAACCGCTGGGTCAAGGAAGACGTGCATCGCGCGCTGTTCGCATCGTTCGAGGACGAAGCTCAGCAACTGCTCGACAAGTATCTCGATGAGGTCGAGGCCTCCCTCGATCATCGCGAGGTCACCGATCCGATCACGGGCGAATCGCGTCCGGCGGACGAACGTTTCCTACGCTCGGTCGAGGAAAAGATCAAAGTATCGGAATCGGGCAAGCTCACCTTCCGGCAGGAAGTGGTGCGCAAGGCGATGGTTGCGTACAAGCAGGGCGAGAAATTCACGCTCAACAGCCACTCGCGAATGCGCGAAGCGATCGAACAGTATTTGTTCGAAGAGCGTCGCGACGTGTTGCGGCTGGTGACTTCTGCGGCGCGTCCCGATGAGGAAGCGCGTAAGAAGATTTCTGCAGTACAAGACCGTCTTACTACGGAGTATGGTTACGACGAGCATAGCGCCAAGGAAGCTTTGAGCTACGTGACGACGTTGCTGGCTCAAGAGTAAGCCTCGGTGCGGCTCGGCGAGCCGGGTATGAGTTGACGACGGAGGTTGTGATAGAGCCATGAGCGACACTCCGGAGGTTGCACCAGGCGATGCCGGCTGGTACGACCTCTTCTCGCGAGGCGCAAGGGACTGGCTTCGACACAACGACAAAGTTCGCGATGCCGTCAAACAGCACTTGCCGCAGATCGTAGCCGGCGCTGATGTGCTCACGGGCGGTGCGACCACTGTGCGCGTGCCCGTGCGCATGCTGGAGCATTATCGATTCCGGTTGCGCCCGCCGAACGAACAGCAAGGCGTCGGTCAAGGACAAGCGAAACCCGGCGATCGCATCGGTCGTCCGCAACAGGAAGCGGACAATCAGCGCGGCCAAGGCGGCAACGAAGAAGGCGGCATTCAATACACGCTCGAATTTCGGATCGACGACATCGTCGATTGGCTGTGGGAGGAGATGCAGCTTCCGAACCTCGAGGCGAAATCCGGCAAGACACGCGAAGACGATTGGACGCGCGAAGGCTGGGATCGGCGCGGCGCACGGTCGCGGCTCGATCGGCGCCGATCGTTGAAGGAATCGATCAAACGGCGCGGCGTGCAGAGCACCGCCGGCATGGACAGCCCTCCGTTCACCGATGACGATTTGCGCTATCGCCAGCTCGCCAAGCGCGAGCAACCTGCGACGCAAGCCGTGGTGATGTTGCTGCTCGATGTGTCGGGCAGCATGGGCGAGCGGGAACGGCAGATTTCGAAGACATTTTTCTTCTGGGCGATTCAGGGCCTGCGTCGCCAGTACCGGCATCTCGATCTGGTTTTCGTCGCGCATACCTCCGATGCCTGGGAATTCCAGGAAGAGGAATTCTTCCGCGTCAGCGGCACGGGCGGCACCGTCGCCTCGGCGGGACTCAAGAAGGTTCGCGAGATCATCGAAGAGCGCTTCAGCCCGAGTCAGTACAACGTTTATCTGTTCTACGCCTCGGACGGCGAGAACTTTCCTTCGGATCAACCCGCGGCGTATGCCGAGCTCGAGGAGCTTTCGAAGGTGTGCAACTACTCCGGCTTCCTCGAAGTTGCGCCGCTCGCCGGCACGATGCCCGATAGCGAGATCGGCAAACTGTTCCTCGATCTGGCGCGTCGCGACCGGAAAGTCGGTGCGTATCGCGTCAACGGCACCGAGGACATTTGGGGCGCCGTCCGGCATTTCTTCAGCAGCGATGCCGCAGGAGGTAGCAGCTAGTTCCGACACTAGCGACTAACCGCAATGGCTGCGCTTCGCTCCACATTCGCGATCGATTGCCGACCTTCGACCGTCGGCGGCTAGAGGCAGCAATGGAAGACTGGCGCGTACACATCTCCCGTATCGAGCAGCTCGCACGCAGCCAGGGACTGAAATATCACCCGGTGGAGTTCGAGGTCGTTCCCGAGAGCTTCATGACGGAAATAGCGATCTACGGATTGCCGGTGCGCATGCCGCATTGGTCGTTCGGCGTTCGCTACATCTACCAGCTCATTCAACATCGCATGGGCTTGTCGCGACTGTTCGAGGTCGTCTTTCCCGGCAACCCTGGCCGCGCTTACTTGGCGAAATCGAACAGCGCGGCGGAAAACGTCCTGGTGACTGCGCATGTGCTCGGCCACGCCGACTTCTCGACGAACAACATCTTGTTCCGCCGCAGCCAAGAGCAGGTCGGCGAACACATCGTCGAACAGGCTGCGGCACATGCGCGCCAGATCGGCATGGCCATCGAGGAGCACGGCATCGAGCGCGTCGAGCAAGTGCTCGATGCGGCGTTGGCGCTCGAGCAGCACATCGACGTCGATCAACCGCTGCGCCGGCCGCGCTATCCGGACTATTTGCCCGAGCGCACGCTGCCCGTGGACGATGAGTTCGCCAAGCGATACGCAGCGCTCGGACCCGACACGGCTCGCCCGATCTGGGGCGGTCCGCCGAAACGCGCTCCGATTCCGCCGCATCCGGAAAAGGACTTGCTCTGGTTCATCGCGCAATACGCGCCCGAGCTCGAGCCTTGGGAGCGCGACATCTTCCTCGCGGTGCGCGAGGAGTCGTTCTATTTCTATCCGGTATTTGCCTGCCAGATCATGAACGAGGGCTGGGCGTCGTACTGGCACGCACGCTTGCTCCGCGAAGCCGATTTCCTGCCTCAGGACGCGTATGTCGATGCGATCAAGTGCCACTCGGACGTCGTGCGGCCCACAGCGAGCGGCGACAACGTCGCGCTCGCGACGAATCCCTATCACCTGGGCTTCACGATCTGGGAAGACATCGTCGAGAACCACGGCATCGACTATGCGCGACGCGTCATGGCACAGGACGATGACTTCGCCTTCGTGCGAAATCACCTGACGCTGGACCTTGCGACGAAATTGAAGCTGTTCCGTTACAAAGGGCCGCCGAACGGCATGCTCACGGTCCAAGAGATGGATCTGCCCGCTCTGCACGATGCGCTGCTTGCACCGAAATATGGTTTTGGCGCACCGACCGTCACCGCCGCTCATGTGCGCGTCGACGGCAAGCTCGAGCTCGTTCACGATCACGTCACCGACGGCCGCGGCCTCGACCCTGACAAAGGACGCAAAGTGCTCGAATACATCGTGCGCGTGTGGCGACGTCCCGTGTCCGTAACAACCGTCGACAACGAGGGGCGGACGATCGAGTTGTCCGTGGCGCCTAACGCGTTGAGCTAGGGAAAAAGGGAAAGGGGAAAAGGGAAACGGACGCTGCACGCCAGCTCCAAGGAACGCCCAGCACGGTAACTGACGAATCAAGTTCAGTACTTCACTCAGAATCTCTCCGTACAACGCACCATCGCTGTCTCTTCTTAAGGGACGCTGAGCGCGAACACTCTGTCCCTTTCCCTTTTCCCTTTTCCCTTTTCCCCTTTCCCCACCAATCCCTTTTCCCTTCGCACCTTCCAGATGCGAAGATGCGCGAAAGCGCTCTGCCTTCAGCCTGGAGGAAACGGATGCCCAAAGACATCCCTCAAGCCGTTCGCGAGATTTGTCTGTGGTTTCCTGGCACAGAGGAAGTCATCTCGCACGGTCAACCCGACTTTCGCGTCAAGGGCAAGACGTTCGCCAGCTTCGTCGTCAATCATCACGGCGATGGACGTATTGCACTGTGGCTCAATTCGCCGCAAGGCGCACAGCAGCACTACGTAAGCACGGAACCGAAACACTTCTTCGTGCCCCCATACGTCGGACCACGCGGATGGCTGGGCGTCCACCTGGACAAGGGCATTTCCTGGAAAGTTGTTGCCGAACTCGTGCGCGAGGCTTACGAGAAAGTTGCGCCACCCGCGCTCGCCAAATCTCTCGGCAAGACGATCGAGATCGATCCGCCAACGGAGAAGATGAAGCTCGAAGACATCGACCCGATGCAGTCGACGCGCGCGCGGGAAGTTGTCGAGAATCTCCGCGAGATTTGTTTGTCGTTCCCGGAAACGAGCGAGGGGACACAATTCGGCTTTCCGGTGTGGCGTGCAGGCAAGAAAGTGTTCGCGCAAGCGTACTGCTATCGCTACGACCGGAAGCTGCAGCTCGCCTTCTGGGTCGGCGTCGATCAACAGGCGCTTTTGATTCGCGACACGCAGTTCTCGATCCCGCCCTATATCGGACACAACGGCTGGATCGCCGTCGATGTCACGAAGACCGCCAACTGGCGCGAGATTCGTTCGCTTGCGCTGTTCAGCTACAGGCATTTTGCGCTGCGCAGCATGTTGAAGGCGCTCGATGCCCGCGAGACCGACACCGCCGAGGTTGGTAGCCGCATATCCAAGGCTCGAGCAACTCGGGCCAAGAGGTGATCCCATGCAGCATCGACGGCAGCGAATCGAATCGGGATCGAGCTCTCGTTTACACACCAGGCTTGCCGCGGTGCCGTGCACGGCGTTGCAGCGAGCTCAAGCGTGCATTCTTGCGTGTGTCGTCGGCGTGGGCATCGCGTCCGCCGACGTGCTGATCGAGAACGTCGCGATCATCTCGCCCGAAGTTTCGCGTGCGAGCGGACCGCGCAACGTCTTGATTCGCGGCGAGCGCATCGTGTCGATCAGCGACAAGCCGATCGAAGCCGCCAATGCGCAACGCGTGAACGGCCGCGGCAAGTTCTTGTCGCCCGGCATCATGGATTCGCACGTTCACACCTCCGATGCCGTGGGACTGCCGTTCGTCAGCGACGATCCGGAGATTCGAGCTCTGCACAGCGAGTACTTTCGACAGCAGCCGCGCAGCTACTTGTATTTCGGCGTCACGCAGGTGCTCGATACGAACAGCAGTCCCGAGCTCAATCGATCCTTTCTCGATCAGCCTCAGCATCCCGACTTGTTCTGGTGCGGCGGTGCGCCGGTACTGGACGGTTATCCCACGGCGTTCATTCCGCCGAGCGTGCGTTACACGATCATGCCGAATTGGATCTACGAACCGGCCAACGCCAAAGAACATCCGCTACCCGCTGGAGCCAAAGCGGAGGATCACACGCCGGAAGCCGTGGTCGAGCGTATCGCTGCAAGCGGCGCGAATTGCATCAAGGTCTTCATCGAAGACGGTTTCGGCGAGAGCAGCATGTGGCCGGTCCCCAGCGAGGAGACGTTACGCCGCTTGCATGCCGCGGCGCGTGCCAAGGGACGGCTCGTACTCGCGCATGCGAATGCGCTTACGTGGCAACGGCGAGCGCTGGCAGGCGACGTGGACGTGCTTGCCCATGGACTGTGGCATTGGGAGCAATCGAATTCGACGGATGGCATTCCGGAGCCCATCGCCGCGCATCTGCGCAGCATAAGCGAACGCAAGATCGGCTATCAGCCGACGCTACGCGTGATCTACGGCGAGGCCGACCTGTTCCGGTCGGATACGCTGAAAGATCCAACCTATGCGAAGGTGGTTCCGAGCAAGTTGCTTGCTTGGTACGCGAGCGACGCCGGCCAATGGTACAAGCACGAGCTCAAGTCGCAGATGGGCGATATGCCGGACGCCAAGATCATGCAGATGGAGCTGCAAGTTGCGAATCGCAATCTGCGCGCCGCGAAGTACTTGCACGATCTCGGCCATCCACTGTTACTCGGCAGCGATACGCCCTCCGGTCCCATTTACGGCAATCAGCCGGGCTACGACACATACCGCGAGATGCGCGCGATGGCTCAGGCAGGCGTTCCGCTCGACGCAAT
>JGI25327J35509_1001611_pt1 | contig 17390 bp, 14 predicted proteins | sample HigsolmetaAR202D_FD_35509 | JGI IMG/M metagenome (IMG submission 35509)
CGCATCGGCTCGGGGCTCGGCAGAGGTGAGCCATTGAGCAGTGCGAGCGAATATCGATCGCCCAGGCCGCGCACGTAAACGAAACCATTGCCCACCACGCTCAGGCCGGTGACGCGGCCGAGCGCACCAGCGATGTCGCCCTCGCCCGTTCGCGCGATGTCTTCGTTGGACAGGACGGTGATGACCTGAGTCGTCTCCCGCTGCACGTCGCGCTCGCGGCGGCCCGTAACTGTCACCGTGGGGATGCCGCCAGGCATGGCGACATCGACTGCTTCGTTGCCGCGTGCTTCTTCGTCAGCAGCATCGGTCGCTTGTGCGGTCTCGGTCGCCTGGGCGAGTCGAGTACCCTCGACCTCGATCGGCGCCTGAGCAAAGGCCTGTGTGGAAAACGCGGTTGCGGCGAGCAACATGCCCCACGAGCGCGATTTGGCCATATGTGTTCCTACTGTTTCCGAAAGGTATGCAAGCTGCAGGAATCCGCATGCGGCGGGTCGCGACTCGTCATCGCCACCCGCCGCAGGAATGGCACCCGTTTACTCGGCGAGCGGCGGCAGGGACGTGCAAGCCGTGCTGCTGTCACCGAAGTTCGCGGTGGCAGAGTTGCAGGTCCAGCCCGCGTACCACGTATCGTCGGCATCGCGAACGGCACCGACGTAATCGGTCGTGTCGAATGCGGCGTCGATGGTCTTCGGATCCGTCGCCACCACGGCCGCCTCGCTCGCACCGTTGACGAACGTGTCGACGAGCGTCGCCGTGAACGCGGCGTCATTGTTGCTGCCGGCGTTGAAGGCATCGGCGACCTGCTCCGGCGTCACGCCGCTGGAACCGACGAACGGGGTTGGGCCGCATTGCATGACCACGGACTGGAACACCGGCGGGCCGATCTTGTCGGTGGCCGGATCCGCGGTCAGGATGTTGGCGCCGTTCAAGCGCAGGCAGGCGATGGGGCTCGTGATGACGCCGTTCACCAGCGAGGCATCGGCCTTGCCACGGAACAGCATGGCGGCGTTGTTGCCGGTGCCGGGATTGCGATGCACGAACGTGAAGTTCGCGATCTTCATGTGAGTGCGCGGCGCCTGGTCCTCGAGCGCGTTGGCAGAATCGAGCTCGACGATGGAATCGGCGTTGCCCGAGGTCTTCTGGATCGCGAGCAGGTACTGGATCGTGCCCTTGTAGCCCACGTCCAGGTCGATGCTGTCATCGTCCGCACCAGTCACGATGATGTGACGCATGTGGGCGCGGCCGCCGAAGATCTCGAAGCCGTCGTCCGAGCTGTTGTGCAGCTGGATGTGATCGATGGTCGTGCCGCTGCCGACGCCTTCGAGCGTCAGCGCCTGCAGCTCGTTGTTCGAAGAGAGCACATAGCCCGAGTAGCGGATCTGCACGTAGCTCAGCCGGCCGCTGTTGTCGTCCGGCGTGGCGCCGCCGTAGTACGCCTGGTCGACCGAGCCTTCGGTCTGGCGCTCGCATTCATCGGTGCCCGGAGGTGCCGACGGAGAAACCGTGCAATCGGTGACCGGCGCGCGGCCCATCAACACGACGCCGCCCCACTGCCCTTGCGAATCGTCCGTCGAGAGGCCGAGAACATTATCGCGACTCGTGAACACGATGGGTCGCTCGGGCGTGCCGACCGCCTGGATCTGGTTGCCGCGGTTAACCGCGAGCCACGAAGTACCGGTCTTCGCGAACAGCACCACACCCGGCTCGATCGTCAGCACCACGGGCGCGCTGTCGTCGGGAACGGCGCCACGATCTTCGCCGACATTGACGCGACCGTTGAGCGCGTACAGCAGACCGGGAACACGCGCCAGGGTCGTGTTCGTATCGAACAGCGCCGGCAACTCGCACACCCGGTAGGTGCCGGTCGGGCCGGTAATCGTGCCGTCATCGAGCAGCGGCGTGCTGTTGGCGATGGTGGGACAGCCGGCCGCGGGCTCGACCAGGTTCTCGCCCGGATCGGGATCCGGATCCGGGTTCGGATTCGGATTGCTCGGCGGCGGATTGATGATGATGTCGCCGTCGCTGCCGGCCGAGGAGATCTCGTCGGCGCCGCACCCCGCGAGCGCCAGCGCCACTGCGCTCGCGATGAGCCACTGATACTTTTTCATTTGCCGCTCCCAGAAACGACACACCAGAGGAAATTTGTGCGCAGTCTGGGCGGCGAATGTTTCAGTCGTGCTACGAGCGTATTGCGGTTTTGTTCCTTTACATGGTTGTTACAGCTGCGCGAGGCGCAGACGGCCGCGGCCCGCCAAGACCGGGCGGCTGGTGCGACTGTAGTGGTCAAGTCCCAACTGGACACTCGGTTGCAGTCATTCACATTTCTTAGTCTTAGGCAGCCTGTTTCTCGGTGGCCGCGTAGTACTCACGCCGCCGTTGAGCGGGCGAGAGGTAACCGTGGCGTTGGATCATCCATCGCTCGTTGTACAGCTCTGCCCACTCCAGCAATGCACGTCGCAGTTGCTCGACGGTGTCGAACGTCTTCACCCACAACAACTGCTCCTTGAGCGTTCGGATCGCACGCTCGACACAGCCATTGCCTTCGGGCGCACGCACGAAGGCTGGGCTGGATTGGATGCCGAGGAACTCGATCTCCTGCTGGAAGTGCAAGCTCATGTACTGCGAGCCGTGGTCGTGGCGCAGCTCCAGACCGTTCGCGGCGTTCTTGCGGATCGCGCCGAAGCAGCGGCGCACGGCCTGGCGTACCGGCTCGAGCGCCTCCCAGCGGGAAGCGCGCTTGGCGGCATGGATGCCAAGGATCTCCGCCGTGTGGTGGTCCACCGTGAGCATCACACCGACGTTGCCCTCCTGGGTCGTCCATGTGCCGGTGATATCCGTTCCCCAGCGCATGTCCGGGGCCGGCGGAACGATCGTACCGTCGTGAGCACGCGGTCCTCTCGGCGCACCGACGTTCATCGGTGCTCGCAGATGGTGCTCGCGCATCAGCCGCATCACGCGGGTCCGGCTGGTGCGAATGCCGCCAAAGCGCAGCTTCGCCCAGACCTTGCGATAGCCTTCGCCAAGGAATGGCGTCGCCGCCAGCATCTGCCGGATGTGGACGATCAGTTCGTCATCGCTGAGCCAGCGCGTTCCACCTCGGCCTGCACGCGTTGAAGTTGGGGCTCTGCAAACATCCGCACGACGCGCAAAGTACACACTGGATCGCGCCACGCCGACCATGGCACACACTCGACTCAGCGGCACCAGACGATTGAGGGAAGCCGACACGCCGCGCCTCACTTCATCGACTTCCCGGGGGCCAAAGGGCCGTGCTTCCTCTCGTAGACCCGGTTGATCTCCTTTGAGATCTCCAGGTTCAACGCCATCTCGGCCAGGGCCTTCTGCAACTGGCTGATCTTCTCCTCCCGTGCATCCGCCTCCCGGCTCTTCAGGCCTGCTAGGCCATTTGCTAGGAACACCTCGCGCCAGGAGGACAGCGTCGCTGCGTTCACCCTCAACTCGCGCGACAGCGTATCCAGATCTTCACCCTTCAGCAGACGCAGCACCGCGTCCATCTTCTTCTTCGAGGACCAACGGCCTCGTTCGTTAGCGCTCGTCTCGTTCTTCCGTCGCATAAGACACCCTCACGCCATCAATTTGGCTCAATTGAGTGTCCAGTGGAAGCCTATACCGGGGGACGTGTCACTACATGCCGACCGGCATTTGTTTTTCTAAGCTGCCTACGCGGCAGTGAACGTATGCAAATAAACCATTCGACGGCTGGGCGTTTTCTAAGCTGCCTACGCGGCAGTGAACCAATGTATGGGGCCTGTGGACGTAATGGGCATTTTCTAAGCTGCCTACGCGGCAGTGAACCAAGAGCGTGAGAGACGGCCGCCGCAATTGCATTTCTAAGCTGCCTACGCGGCAGTGAACCGCCTCGGATTTGGCGGATCAACGCAACTGCCTTTCTAAGCTGCCTACGCGGCAGTGAACAAGTTTCCGAGCAAGCAATGGATCTCGATACATTTCTAAGCTGCCTACGCGGCAGTGAACGGGCAGAGCTTTTGCGCTTGCTCTGGATTGACTTTCTAAGCTGCCTACGCGGCAGTGAACGCGAACACCCCGAATTTCTTGCGATACCTGAATTTCTAAGCTGCCTACGCGGCAGTGAACGCTTCCTCTTCGGCTGTATCGCTTTCGGTTCATTTCTAAGCTGCCTACGCGGCAGTGAACGCGGAACTCCGTGCCAATCGTTCAGCGTCGCATTTCTAAGCTGCCTACGCGGCAGTGAACTGTTAGCGGGGTGTGCGGGTGGGCTTCGTCATTTTCTAAGCTGCCTACGCGGCAGTGAACCAGTACCTCCACGGAAGCGTCCAGCCCTTTTTTTTCTAAGCTGCCTACGCGGCAGTGAACCGTGACACCTGTCGACTCGTCGCTTAGCGCGATTTCTAAGCTGCCTACGCGGCAGTGAACATCAACTCGGCGCACGGATTCACGTCGGTGTCTTTCTAAGCTGCCTACGCGGCAGTGAACTGCTCCGAGACAAGCACACGTGTGCTGTTGAATTTCTAAGCTGCCTACGCGGCAGTGAACGGCAATCCAAGTCACAGTGCGCCATCGAACGATTTCTAAGCTGCCTACGCGGCAGTGAACTCAACTGCGAACGTCGCGCCCAATTCAGCGCCGGTTTCTAAGCTGCCTACGCGGCAGTGAACACGATCACGTTCACGGCGCCGACTCAGCGCACTTTCTAAGCTGCCTACGCGGCAGTGAACCCACCGGCCGGTGATTGGAAGACAGAGACGTGTTTCTAAGCTGCCTACGCGGCAGTGAACACCACCCGCCCCGGGCACAAGGGGAACCATAATTTCTAAGCTGCCTACGCGGCAGTGAACGGCCCGCGCAACATCGCCAAGCGCATGAGCCATTTCTAAGCTGCCTACGCGGCAGTGAACGCGTTCACTCATGGGCGCGGCGGCGGTATCGCTTTCTAAGCTGCCTACGCGGCAGTGAACTGTCGAAACCGCGAATCAACGCAGGGTGAGCGTTTCTAAGCTGCCTACGCGGCAGTGAACTGAAGAACTTTCGGTGATGCTTCAGATTGCGATTTCTAAGCTGCCTACGCGGCAGTGAACTTACGACATCATCGAATGGTTGCAACCGGATTTTTCTAAGCTGCCTACGCGGCAGTGAACGATCTGACCCGAGCGTTGCATTCCTGGGGGCATTTCTAAGCTGCCTACGCGGCAGTGAACGAATCACGCCGGCATCATCGATGTGCAGTACATTTCTAAGCTGCCTACGCGGCAGTGAACGTAGACGATTTCGCCGAATCTCTGTCGATGGATTTCTAAGCTGCCTACGCGGCAGTGAACCTGATCGGTGCGTGTCGTGTCGTGCAGGCGCATTTCTAAGCTGCCTACGCGGCAGTGAACTGAGCGCTCAACGCGGGCGTCCTCACGAACGAATTTCTAAGCTGCCTACGCGGCAGTGAACTGGGATGCGAGCGACTCGACGTGGGGCGATTGTTTCTAAGCTGCCTACGCGGCAGTGAACATCACGCTGTTCGCGATCTGCGCGGCCGTGCATTTCTAAGCTGCCTACGCGGCAGTGAACCGGCACGGCGTCCAGCGGTTTCGATTCCTCACTTTCTAAGCTGCCTACGCGGCAGTGAACTGACACGAACTGCGCGAGGCACATATGGAGAATTTCTAAGCTGCCTACGCGGCAGTGAACTCGCAGCGGATGCCCGCGATCGTGCCGTCACCTTTCTAAGCTGCCTACGCGGCAGTGAACGTACGCGGTCGTGATCGAGAATCCTTCCTTCATTTCTAAGCTGCCTACGCGGCAGTGAACCTGACCAAATGTCTATCCACATCTTCCACTCCTTTCTAAGCTGCCTACGCGGCAGTGAACTGAAGTGAAACGGAACGGGAGCCGGCTGATCAGTTTCTAAGCTGCCTACGCGGCAGTGAACGCTCACGCGCGCCATCCACGGCCTCGCCTACGTTTCTAAGCTGCCTACGCGGCAGTGAACGCCGAAGCGCTGTCGCGTGCACCGGGCCCGCTCGTTTCTAAGCTGCCTACGCGGCAGTGAACGGAATGCTGCGCGTGTACGCGAGCGGCTCGATTTTCTAAGCTGCCTACGCGGCAGTGAACAGCAGGGGTAGGGGTTCTTTGAGCGTCTTCCTTTTCTAAGCTGCCTACGCGGCAGTGAACCAGAAATTGCGTCGGCACGAGTTCGCGCGGCATTTCTAAGCTGCCTACGCGGCAGTGAACATAAGCCGCCATAGCCCGCGGCAAACGCGCCGTTTCTAAGCTGCCTACGCGGCAGTGAACGACGCCGAGCGCGAGAACGAGAAACTGCGCCAGTTTCTAAGCTGCCTACGCGGCAGTGAACTTGAGGCGCATGGTTAGAACGCCGGGAATATTTTTCTAAGCTGCCTACGCGGCAGTGAACATGGAGATGACCGAGCAAGTCGAATCCCTATTTTTCTAAGCTGCCTACGCGGCAGTGAACTCATGACGGATCTCCTCTGTGTGATTTCTTTCTTTCTAAGCTGCCTACGCGGCAGTGAACAGCTTCGGAACGGCGTCGCCAGGTCGATTTCTTTTCTAAGCTGCCTACGCGGCAGTGAACAGGAAGGGATCACCAACGTCGAGTACCAATGCTTTCTAAGCTGCCTACGCGGCAGTGAACTTCGGCTGGATTCCGACCTTCACGAAGCATCATTTCTAAGCTGCCTACGCGGCAGTGAACAACGAGCAAGGCGCCCGCACGTCCCTTCATGCTTTCTAAGCTGCCTACGCGGCAGTGAACCTTTTCACCGCGCGGCGGCGGATTCGCCTTCATTTCTAAGCTGCCTACGCGGCAGTGAACGTTTGGCCCCCAATGCCACGTCGGGTTCCTCAGTTTCTAAGCTGCCTACGCGGCAGTGAACAAACTTGTCGCCGGGATTCTCCAGCGATTCGATTTCTAAGCTGCCTACGCGGCAGTGAACATGACGATCGAGAGCGAATCCGGGGCGTTGCTTTTCTAAGCTGCCTACGCGGCAGTGAACGTGCAATAGCTGCGACCTGGGCAGGCGCTTCATTTCTAAGCTGCCTACGCGGCAGTGAACAGGGACTCCATGCGCTCGCCCTCACCCTCCCGTTTCTAAGCTGCCTACGCGGCAGTGAACCTCCTTCTTCATCGGCGGGCAGTCGGGATGCATTTCTAAGCTGCCTACGCGGCAGTGAACGGAATCGTCATTGGGTACGTACGCAAGGACGGTTTCTAAGCTGCCTACGCGGCAGTGAACGGCATCCGCTGCGACATCGCGACGTTCCTGAATTTCTAAGCTGCCTACGCGGCAGTGAACAGGCTCCAAAGTCTCGGCCTCCGTTGGTAGACATTTCTAAGCTGCCTACGCGGCAGTGAACAGACCGGCAGACCCGCAAGCGTGCCGCCCGTCTTTCTAAGCTGCCTACGCGGCAGTGAACAACATCTCCCGCGCAATTTCGTTACCCCAGCATTTCTAAGCTGCCTACGCGGCAGTGAACAGGGGCCGAAGCGCAGCGAGGCGCCGATCCCATATTTCTAAGCTGCCTACGCGGCAGTGAACCATCGACGCGCTGCGCTGAGATGCATGCGTGTTTTCTAAGCTGCCTACGCGGCAGTGAACGAGGCGCAGGCGATCGTTCTGGATGTGCTTGCTTTCTAAGCTGCCTACGCGGCAGTGAACTTTTGGCGAGTGGTTAGCGCGTGTTACGACTGTTTCTAAGCTGCCTACGCGGCAGTGAACGGAGGAGATGCCCTCTCCACCGCCTTCAATGATTTCTAAGCTGCCTACGCGGCAGTGAACCAGTCGTTGCTCTTCAGAGCTTCGATCATTATTTTCTAAGCTGCCTACGCGGCAGTGAACTTCACGCGGCCAAATTGTTAGCGCCGTGTCGCTTTCTAAGCTGCCTACGCGGCAGTGAACATGCGATCGTCACGGTCGATGCGAGCGGCACGATTTTCTAAGCTGCCTACGCGGCAGTGAACGTATCCGCACCCGTTCCGGTTCATCTGCATTATTTCTAAGCTGCCTACGCGGCAGTGAACTCTTGGTTGGCGCGTTCGCGATGGGCGCTCAATTTCTAAGCTGCCTACGCGGCAGTGAACAGATACTTATCTCTGCGCAACACATGCAGCCTTTTCTAAGCTGCCTACGCGGCAGTGAACGAATGTGCTGCCGCAGACTGCGGTGAGCGATATTTCTAAGCTGCCTACGCGGCAGTGAACCTGATCCGGCGGCGCACCGGCGAGCTTCTCGATTTCTAAGCTGCCTACGCGGCAGTGAACGCGGGCTGTCGTCGTCATCGTCGTCTCCTCCCTTTCTAAGCTGCCTACGCGGCAGTGAACCGCAGCAGACGCCTGCTCCGCGCTCGTGCCCATTTCTAAGCTGCCTACGCGGCAGTGAACACGACGTTTCCGAGCTTTACGAGCTAATCAATTTTCTAAGCTGCCTACGCGGCAGTGAACGTTGGCGTGATCTCTGAGCCAACGTCTTCCCATTTCTAAGCTGCCTACGCGGCAGTGAACCAGCAGTACGCCACTTCATCCGGGTACTGAGCTTTCTAAGCTGCCTACGCGGCAGTGAACTAGCGCTTCCGGCAAAAGTTTCTCGACGGAACAGTGACTTCTGTGTCGAGGTGGAGAACTAACCCTTTACGGAGGGGCTGCCGCAAGTCCTTGTTTCACAAGGCAGCGGCAGCACACAGAGAGAAAAGGGTCAGAACCACGGGATGGTTGCCGTGGTGCTCAGTCCGTAGGTGTTGAATTCGCCACTGGCGGGAGCCGGGCGACATTCCTGATGCTCGATAAACAACCGAAATGGTTGGCCTGTGCTACTGCTTCTCATTCGAAGATATGGGAGTAGCAAGCGGCGCTCGACAGAATCTGGGATTCGTTCGCGAGCTTCTTCCTCGGTCCATCCGTGGCGCCGCATCTGTCGCCTGCGAATCTTCTCGACATTGCTGTCGACCTGAACTCTGCGCACCACCCGATAGACCGCCCCGGTAGGCACAGGGTCTATATCGCTCACTCGGACATAGTCCTTAACCGAATGTAAGAACCCTGTGGCAACCAGTTCGGCTAAGCGTTCCTTACGTCCATGAAGACGCAATGTATTTCCGAGACCGACAGGGTTTAGTCGAAATCCAGGAAAGCTGACACCGATATCGTTCGCACGCAGGGCCACGAGTGCCGCATGCAGCTTGTTTGCGGTGACATTCAGGACTTGTGAAGCGCCGATCTCCGGATCAGCGAGCGCCCGAACGTCTATGAAGTGGTCCATAGATCATTTCTCCTCTGCCTCGCCGAACACGCCGCCACGAATCAAAGTTGCCATCACATAATGCTGTTGTTCGACAGGAAGAGCAGCATCCTTCAATACCCATGCATCAAGCAGGCTATAGAAATCCGTTTTCTGCTTCGGTTGGCGATATGCTTTTCCTTGGGACGTCACCGAGCCGTACGGTTCAACAGCAATCGGACCAAGGTCCTCCTGCCCCTCATACCATGTATCGATTGTGCGCAGTGCGTTGCCCAGCTTCTGTGAGTGCATACCGGCAATTCCATTGACGCTATACAGCGTCTTGCTTTTTTGTCCCTTCTTTTCGCCACGATCAAGAATCAGCTCCTGAGACGGAAAGACCTCCTGGCCATCTCCAATACGCGCAAACGCAACGATCTCGAGAAGAGCGTGGGCTTCGGCAGACAGCCCAGAAGCAATGACCGACGCAAGTTCAGAGATCGCTGGATCTTCGGGAAAGTCCTTCAGGCCGTACTTGAGCGCGTCAAACGTCCAGTTCGCAATGGGCGCTCCTCTTTGGAGCTGATTCACACGCACTTCGATTGCTTCCACCCCGACACGGTTACGCCATAAGAATCTCGCATTCGCAATATTCGTCGCGTACCTCCTTGCCAGCTCGTTGAAACCGTACTCGGAAATGTATTGACTGACCTTCTCGGATAGCTTCGCTTGATAGTCTGCGTTGTTACAGGCAGAGGGAACTCCAGCACCACCGAGAATACGAAGTGTGAACCATACCTTGAGCGTATCGGCGTTAGGGGGAAGGTTCGCAACATCGACAGTCTGGAGATTCGGGGATTGAATAGATGCGTCCAACTTTGCGGGATCTTGGTCCTTGGTCTTGAGGCGATTAGAAATCGTCCCTCGCACCGACTTTTCGTTGACGCGCACCGGATCCCAATTCGCCGAATCGTCACGATTCTCCCACCGTCCTGCAAAGAACAGACCATCGGACGGATCGAGCTTGCGTTCGAATGCGAGAACCGATGCAGTTGCCAGTGTGACCTTCTCAGCCGTGTTCTTCTGTGCCATTGCTTGCATCCTCTTCAAGAAAGTTGATTGGAGTAGGCTGGAGTCGTGCAGCGATAGATTCCGCGCTCCGGATCCGCTCGGTGATACCAAAACAAGTCGCAGATGTTTTCGACTCGGTGTGGGCTTACCCACTCACCCAAGCTGAGCACACTCTCGACGAAACGAAAGGGTACCGTTCGATCGCGAACGTTCTTCACTTCTCCGGGGCCGTAAAGCCGCGAGATCGCGGCGTAACCTACGGGTATGGGAACCAGCCACCCGCTTTTCGGGCGAATCGTCCACTCCAGTTCGCCGTCCGCTGGAGGTTCGAAGTTCAATCGAGACAAATCCAACAATGCATCGATCGCCGTCGCGTCCGGATTGGATTGCCTTAGCCATTCCAGGTGTTGTTGCAATCGCGCTTCGCGACTAACGAGAGCGAATCCGGGAATTAAGACTCGCGATATTTTCCGGGTGATTGCACGCTGCTGTTCCGGCGTGTTTAGCCATTCGATCAACTCCGGACCCCGAGAACGGCCATTTCTTGAAATAGGCGGCAAGACGCTTCCACCAGCAATCCTCATGGTCAAGACTTCAGCCCAAACGTCTTGGGCCATGCCTTGCCGTTCCATTCCGCTATAGAGTCCGGCGCCACGAACGCCGACAACGAGCGTGACATCGAGATGCGCGCGCCCTTCTTCCACGATTGCGGCCGTGCTTCCATCTTTATCGACGGGATTTCGCGTGAGACTGAACGTGTAAGTACGTCGTCCTGCCGGCTGCGACACTTGTGGCTCGAAGTGATGGCACACGATCGCCACACCTTCGCACTCCAAGTCCAATCGAGCTGCGATGCGTCGTGAAAGTGCGTGCACGAATCCCGTGAATGCCGTTGGCGCTGGGAATCCCCACGTTAGAGGACTCGAAATGGCATTCGCATTTTGAATGCGTAGCCGAGGGAGAATGAGCAGGGCAGCAGGTTCAGACAAGGTCATTGTCTAGCTCCTCCCGGAAAAGTCGCAGCTCAGAGTAGAGATCAGCCGTCCACTGCGCTGCTTCGTCTTCCCCCAAGCGGACATGATCGCTCGATATCGTCGAGTTCAACCAGTTCGCAAAACGCTGGCTGACTTCCAACCGCCAATCACCGAGCGCTCGGCGAGACCTGAATGCCTCGTCCGTGAGTGCGCGCCCTGGGTCGAGCCATAGTCGCTCGGATTCGTGCAAGCGACAGTGCTCGTCAGCAGACCAACCCGGCTCCAACTCACGCAGCCTCGCAGCATACTGATGCACCTCGTCGCAGATCTCCCCGACCATGCGCGCTCGAGCAGTGCGAATGGAAACATTGTTGCGGGCTGTTCTCGCGAGAAAGCCCCGAAGCTGCCTGACGGCTTCCCGCATCCTTCGCGTCGCCGTTAGCGGCCCGCCGAAAACAGATCTCGCATTGAGCGGCGGCCGAACGGCGGCACTCCGCCAAATCGGCGGCCTTGAGGCAAGCAGCCAGTTCTCCCCTCGACGTTCGTTGTTCAGCTGGCTGATGTTTTGGGGTTTTGTACCGCCGAACTTCTGAATCGCAAGCTCGGGGTATTCCCTAAACCCCTCATCGTGCGGTTGGCCTTCCCGCAATGCTGCTCGTGCTGCTTTAGCTTTCTCACCAAAACGATCCTCGCGGATTTGCTGTTGAATTGCGTGGACAAGCGAGGTTGGAAACAACGGCGCCAGCAGGTGATACCCGCCATCGGACAGTGGGAAGTAAAGCTGCTTCGCGAGCGTGTGCGATGCAGGTTGGCCTTTGACCTCCTTGATCGATGCGAATGCTTCTGCCCAGGTATTTGCCTGCTCTGCGTCGTCTGACAATGCAGCAACCGCTTCAGGATCATTGGCCATTAGCTTGTCCAGAAGCAATTCTCCCTGCAGCTCGATCGACAGAAACGCGAGCACATCCAGGTCCGCGGCATTACATACGCCGTCACTGATGAGCTCACCTTTCAGGCTATGCGTTCCAACGAGATCCGGTACATCCTCAATGAATTCGGACACATGGAGATTCGTGCCGCGAGCATCAGGATGCAGCGGTTTAAGCGTGTGCGTCGCCAGTTGGATTTTGGCCGATCGCTGAGCCGCATCGGCTATCCATGCGGACGGCTCATGCGCGGCGATGAGTTTGGCTCGTTTATCCGTTTCATCTGGCTTGAGGCCATTCAATTTTCTTTGAAGGCGGTCGGCTATAAATTCCTGAATCTTCGCCTTCCATCCGGCAGCTTCCGCAACGGTCGTCACTTTTTCCTCCCGTCGGTATCTTCTAGTTTCCGCAACCCTCGTTAGTCACGCTTCGCAAACCCAAGATAAGGGTGATATTTCCACCCTTGTTGGCTAGCGATGAGCTCGGTCACACCAAACTTCTTGGCACAATCGATGAGATCGAGATCAAGTCGCTCGCTGATTTCGTGGAGCGCCGACAGATAATCCGTAGCGCCCCAGAACGAGATTCGCGAACCCAGCTCGAGCTGAACGTGCTCGAGCAGATTTCCAAGCGGCGGTCCCCACACGCCATCCTGAAACTTGTGTAGCGTGAAGCCTTCGGCGGAATCTTCGTCCGGCAAGAGCGCGACAGTTTCTGTCGGAGGGCCCTTCCTGAATTGCTGCTCGATCTGCAAGACGCCGGACAAATGAGCTGCCGTCTTCCACCAGAGATCGATTGAAAGACGCTCCCCTTCTGCAAGCATCAAAGCTCTAAGTCGGCGATGTTCCAAATCCGCAAGATTCTTTTGCGGCTGGAGTGGAATCCGCTCTGCAATGCGCGGCACTGAATCGAGAGGTTCAAGCTGACTAGCTTCCAGAAGTTCGCCCAATGAATGCGAATCGAGTCGATAGATCTTGTTCTCGAATCCTGGTTTCTCGAACGCGATCTCGCGGCCCGCAAGACCTCTGATGTTTCTCTCCATCAAGTAAATGTTCGACTCAATGACCTTGCCGGGGCGATGGCGGCGCACTCGTCCAGCAAGCTGAATGATCGAGCGCATCGAGGATGGCTCTACGATCGCCCAATCGTAGTCATGATCTCGCCCTACTTCGGCGACAGGCGACGCCAGCACCACGAAAATCTGGTCGCTTTCCTCCTCCCCCTCCAGGGCGAGCCGTACTTCCCACTGGTCTAGAAACGGGTCGCGCATGGAGCCCGAATGCGAATGCCGTTTAAGAAGACGATCAAGCCGCCGTTCGATGCGAGAGCGCATCAAGAGAGGATGACGCGCGTGATAGATACACAAGTGGAGGCGTGTAGACGCAGGTGCACCATGGAACGCAATTTCGCGTGCGACTTCGATTAGCGGATCGATATTCGCAAATCGAATGAGGCCGATACTCGTGCGCTTTTTGGTAGTTTCGTCGACGACATGATTTCTATCGTGAAGCTCGACGATCTGGTGGGACAGCAATCTTGCCAGAGGCGCGTAGAGATCTTCGCGCGTCTTAACCGGGATCTGTGCAGGGACGATTTTCGCGCGCCGCCGCGGCGTAGCGCGCCGAAGGCAATCGATTCGTTTTTCTACGAATGACTTATGTTGATTGACAAAGCTCTCTGCATTTTCGTGGCATGACGTTTCGCAGGAGAACTCGTCAAACCATGCGCAACAGATTGACAACGCACGGCTGTCACCCCGGTGCCGTTGAAAGATTTCGCGTCCCGCTCGATAAGCATCGAACAGGCCCTGCACCAACGACGGTGGCAGGGTTGCCGACGAAAGCAAAACCCTGCTTCCGAATACTCCAGCCCAATGGACGAGTCGAGAAAGCGCTGGCAAGTCGTTCAAATCGAAATCGTCGACCTCATCGAGCACGAGATCGGATGTCAGCAAACGCAGCAGTGGCGCGATTTGATGGCCTCCACGCGTACTGTCCGTCGCTGGAACGAGGTGGTCGACGGTGCATACTAGAACAGGTGCATTGACGAGTTTATTTGCACCCGGATTCGTCGACAGCCAACGCTGCAGCGGTCCAGCTCCGAGCGAGGATTCGAAGTGCACAAAGGTATTATCGAGCAGCAAATCTTGAGCCGATTCGCTACCGGATGCATCAAGCGACTCGACACATCGATCGCTCTCGAAGAGAGCGCGGATCGCACCACCGCCGACAAGAACCGCCAAGTCGTCTTCGCCAAGACCCAAGCGCTCGCGATAAGCGTCACCGGTCTGCAGAGTGAGGGTTCGCAAACCCAGCGCAATCGAGAATCTGGCACCACGCACAGGCTCTGAGAGCCCATACATGATTCGACCATTAGCAAGGGTTTTTCCGCATCCAGTCGAAGCCATGTTGACGCCAAAGAATCCTTGCTCTGCGGAGCGTCGCTGCAAGCTCGCAGCGAGATCGAAAGCTCTGTCCTGCCACCGAAATGCGTCCTGTGTTGCACGACGCTTGAATCCCTGGTGGCGCGCGATTCTTGGCAGTTCACGATCCAACCTTGGAAGCGTTCGAGTCAACCGTCTTGCGCTTGATGCCACCCCGATTAAGTGTTCATCCAACCGCTGCTTGCATCGGCCTGTCTTCCGATCGGTATTCGCGTACAGAGGAAACCCAGGATCGCCGTATCGGTTGCTACTTCCTTGGCTGGAGTAGTAGTGATCTGCGAGCATGAGCACCATGCGCGACAGGTGCATCACGTAGGGGTCTTTTAAGAATTCCGCTGCCCGTCCGATGAGTTCTGGGCGAGCCAAAATCTCTTTCGCGCATGCGCTCGCACGTCGCCGCCAGTCTGCGCTTGCGAAGGGCAAACCGCTTTCGAAGGACCAACAGGCAGCTTTTTCGTCTGTCGTAGCTCCTTCGCGAGGGGCGTTCCACTCGGCGACGATGCAGGCTGGAAGATAATCAAATGCGGCTCGATTGGCGCCTCCTCTTGGATACGGCAAGCGGTGATGACTCACGATCAGCCAACCGACGGCTTGCGCCAATGGCGGGAGCCGCCCCTTCGAGAACGGACTCATCGCACTCGTCGCTATTCCGTCGCACACAATGCGTCCAAGCCAGCTCTCGTCTTTAAGCTGCTCCGGATCACTTAACCGTTGCAACCATTCCGGATCAGAACCTCCACCGACAAACGCTTCGAAGATTCGCAACGATACCCACTCATGTCGATATGCGTCCGCCGATGGAGTCTGCGATCGGAGCTTCTCCTGAAAGGCGCGGTTGGCCTTACCGATGTCGTGGAACAACGAGGCCATCGTTGCTAGCAGCCGGATATCCTCGACGCGATGCCAGTCGTTTTCATCGGTCCGCCGCAGAACATCGCGGACGGTTGTATTCGTAGGCACCGCGCCATGCGCGTTGAATCGACGTGCGTCACCGACAATCCAGATGAGTTCGCTGTGATCTCGTCCGCGAATCCAGTGACAAGCAACTGCCGTATTCTTCCTGGCTGTTTTCTTGAGCAAACGCCTTAGCGTATTCAGGCCTTGTTCGGTGATAGCGGTTTGCCATGTTCTTTCACCGCGACGCTCGGCGAATTGATCAAGAATCCGCCTTGTCTCGCCGAGAGCGCGCTTGCTGCACTGAGAAACCAGCAGCACGTTCACGGCGTGGCTCTCCCTAGTTTCCCCGCGATCTCCTTGAGCGTATCGATGATGAAGTCGAGCGCTTCGGAGCGGGTGAAGTGTTCAATACAGGCCTGGCGAAATTGCTGGTCGTCGTCACCTTTGGTTGCAGAGACGAAAGCGTGAGGCAATACGAGCGCGTCCTTAATCAAATCCGCCGCGTCGAATACGAGACCACCACGCCGAGTCTTCCCGTGGAGCACTGCCAGTCCGTGCGGCAACCCTAGCACCCACGTTGCTGTCGCACCGAGACCGTATGCGAGGTAATTTCCGTGATCTAAGAAGCGATTCGCGGGGTCCGCGCCGGTACCGCGCAGACTTCTTGTGAACTCGCCGTAGTTTGTGGCTTCCGCCGCAAGTCTGAAAAGTTTCTTAGTGAGCCTCGCTTCTTCTGTTAGCAGATAAACCACATCCGGCGCAGTAGCGATCTCGTTCAGACTCTGTTCGATCGCTGCCTCAAGAACGCGTTGATCAACACGAAACCCAAGTTCTTTCAGGGTGCGGTTTTCAATCCAATGCTCTCTGATCTGGCTCAATCTCGCACGTTGAAGCATTCGGCCAGCTTCGAGTCGCAGCGATTCGTCAAACCAGAACCGAACCCAATGCTGGAGGTACTCCGTGGGACGGTACTCGCTTTGCGGTGAAAACCATGCGACTTCTACGTCGACTTCGTTCGCGCTGAAAAGTGGCGTACCGCCGCCCCCGCAGAAACCCACCAAGACACCCGCCTTTGCCAGCTCGCGCATTGCCGCTTGAGTGATCGAGGTTCCTGTACCGAGCAAGATAGAAGTGGTGTTGGCAATCGGAATGTTCCAATACAGAGAACGCTTGCCTTCTTCGGTAACGAACTCGACTCGCCCTCCATTGACCAAGACTCGACAATGCTCGAGATAGTAGATGTTGGCTCTCTTGGAATGCAGGATCGATTTCAGATCCGAAGGAGCGATGTCATCCATGCAGCGTCACCCGAAATGATCGCAAACGCTTATGCCTCTCAAATATGCCGATGCCTTCCGATGAAACCAAACTACAGTCGCAAAACGTGCGACTTAACTAGGGTGCTTGGGCAATTTGCATTGCGCTCCGTAATCGCTTTCGTATCGGTACCGCGCCGCGAGAGGGGCTTATGTTGCATCGTTGCTCTCCGAGGGCTTTTCAGCCAAACCTGCGCACGTGTACAGCTCCACCATCCCCCTCGCCTCCGCGATCACTTGCTCTCGCAGCGACTCTGGTTCGACGACCTCGACTTCCTTGCCGTGGCGCATGATGTCCATCACGAGTTCACGGGGATCGCGATACGGAATTCGGAGCTCGTAGCGTCCATCCGGTAGGTACGTGCCTTCTTGTTGCGGATGCCAGGTCTCGTCGGCGACCCATCGGGCGCGTTCTCGCGAGAAGCGCAGGACGGCCGTCTTGTCGGCCGGGCCGCCGAAGATTCCGTAAGCGCTCGCATAATGCGCATCGAGCTCCTCGTCCGGGATGTCGAGCGCGCGCTCTTCGAGAATCGTGGGGCGGG
>JGI25327J35509_1001634_pt1 | contig 17229 bp, 13 predicted proteins | sample HigsolmetaAR202D_FD_35509 | JGI IMG/M metagenome (IMG submission 35509)
GCGTGCAGGTTCGTCGGATCGGAGACGCCGACGAACAGGCGCTTGCCGCGCTTGACCAGCGGCAACACGCGATGTTTCTGCAGCAGCTTGTCCGAGACGAGCTTGACGACNTCCAAATCGATCTGGACCGCATCGAGGTCCAGGAGCGGCACGCCGAATTCCTGCGATGCCGCAATCGCAATGTCGCGCGGGTCCGCGAGGCCCGCCTGGACGAGATGCGAGACGAGATTGGTTTGCGATTCCTTCGCGTCTGCAATGGCTTGCAGCATGGCTGTCTCGTCCAGGAGCCCGTCCTGGATCAAGCGCAGGGGCAGGCCTTGGAGGGCAAGCCGCTGTTGAGCGAGAGGAATTGGATCAGCCATGGATCGACGGAAATTCGAGGAAAAAGCCGTAGTTAGCCAAGTAGCTCGCCACCACGCAAACTGTCAAATCGCCGCCAATTCTGCGGGTTTACGGGTTCGCCGAACGCGATTAGCGTCACACAAACCGCGCTGGATTGTACCCATGCAGTCTCTAACGTCGCAGTCGAAACCACGTCGACGCGCCGAGGGCGCCGCGGGCGACGACTCCCATTAGCTGGCGCAGGGATAATGTTGGTATGTGAGCCGGTGTGTGATTGCATGGTTCAAGCTTCGAGGGAGGCGGTTCGCAGTGCCTGGACCATGAAAAGAAGAGGGCGCCCAATGGGCGCCCCCTCTGGATGGCTGTGCTAGCGAACTAGTGCCATTAGTTATTGCCGGCGCCACGGCAAGTTGCCGGCAGGTACTTCGGAAGGATCGTGGTGGCATTTGCCGAGTCGCCGGAATCCGTGCCAGCCTGGTCGGCTGCGGAGGTGCCTTCGAGCGCAGGCTCCGGAGCATAGCCGCAGCGCCAGACGATGTCCTGATTGCCGCTCACGTACGGCTGCAGAGCGAGCGTCTCGCCGTCGATCGCCGCGTTGGCTTGGCCGTTGTTGGCCGAACCAGCGTAGGTAATCACCAGCGTACCGGCTTCGCCCTCTGCGAAATCCACCGAGCTCACATACTTGCCGCTCGGCGGCGTCTCAGTGCCGTTCTCGTCGACGATGCCGACTTCCGTCAGCGACGTCGGCCACTCACCCGTCTGCGCATACGTCTCAGCAACCGCCGCCTTGACAGCGCCGGCCAGGTTCAGGCCTTCCGTCACTTGCGAACGGATCGTGTAGTCCTGGTACGCAGGAATCGCGATCGCCGCAAGGATGCCGATGATCGCGACCACGATCATCAACTCGATCAGGGTNAAACCCTTTTGTACTTGCTTCAGCATTTGATGCTCCTAACTGTGTGAACTCGAGATCAGCGGCCCAGGGCCGGCACGAAGCCTTGAGCAATTGGTGTGCCAGACGCCTCGTCAGGAGCGCAAGTTACTGAGCGGCCGCCAGGTTTACTGAGATGCAGTGCACATTGTTAAATGACTGTGCCGCGGCATTTTGTGCGCTCTCTGTCACTCACTGACAAACTTCGTCAGTTGGTGACGCCGCAATCCGACACAGCTCACTCGATTCCGAGTTTCTTGATGCGGTAGCGAAGCGAGCGGAAGGTCATGCCGAGCAGTTGTGCGGCTTTCGTCTTGTTGTAGCGCGTCTGCTCGAGGGCTCGCAGGATGGCATCGCGTTCGATGTCTTCGAGCGCATCGCCGAGCTTTTCTCCCGGCGGCACCACGCCCTGAATCGGCAGCTCAGGCGTCACAACCTTCGGTCGAAGCTGAAGATCGGCTACGTCGATGACTCCATTCGAACAAAGTGTGGCCGCGCGTTCGAGCACGTTTTCCAGCTCGCGGACATTGCCCGGGAACGAATAACTCGACAGCGCCGCTATGGCCTGGTCAGTCATGTGCAGCTCGGGCACGCCAGTCTGTTTGGCCAGCTTGGTCAGCATTGCATCGACCAGCTCGGGAATATCTTCGAGACGCTCGCGCAATGCGGGCACGCGGATCTCGATCACGTTGATGCGATAGAACAAGTCTTCGCGAAACTTGCCTTCGGCAACGAGCGCGGCAAGGTTCTTGTGCGTGGCCGAGAGAATGCGCACATCGACTGCTTGTTCGCGCGACTCGCCGACCGGTCGAACCGCTTTCTCTTGAATCACACGCAATAACTTCACTTGCATGTGGAGCGGCAGATCGGCGATTTCATCGAGGAACAGCGTTCCGCCTTCGGCCGATTGAATGAGGCCTTGCTTGTCGGACACCGCGCCCGTGAAGCTGCCTTTGCGGTGCCCGAAGAATTCGCTTTCCATGAGCTCCGAAGGGATGGCGCCGCAATTGACGGGGACGAACGGGCCGTCGCGCCGGGCGCCGGCATTGTGAATGAGCTGTGCGACGAGCTCTTTGCCTGTACCGGATTCTCCGCAGATGTGCACAGGTGCTTGGCTGCGCGCGACTCTCTGGATCATCTCGCGCAACTGCTCCATCGCGCGCGACTTGCCGAGCAGCTTGATCTCAGGCGGTTCGCTTGCGCGCTTGGTGCCTTCACCGAGCTTGAGCGTTGCAGCAATCAGCTTGCGCAATGCGACAAGATCGAGGGGCTTCGAGATGAAATCGAATGCGCCGAGCTTCAGCGCGCGCACCGCGCTTTCGACGTTGCCGTGCGCGGTGATCACCGCAACGGGTGTCTGCGGTTTGTTCTTTTGAATCCATTCGACGAGCGCCAGCCCATCGCCGTCCGGCAAGCGCATGTCCGTCAAGCACAAGTCGAACACGCCGTTGCGCAACTCGCGAGTCGCGGAAGTCAGGTCGCCGCACGTGACGACATCGATCTGCATCCGCTCCAGCGTGATCTGCAGCAGTTCGCGAATGTCCGGCTCGTCATCGACGACGAGAGCTTTATGGCTAGTCATAGGCTGTAGGCTGTAGGCTGTAGGCTGTAGCCAGAGCGAGCAAGGCTGCAGGCCTGCGGCAATGTAGCTCAACGCTGTCGCTCACAAGGTGAGCGTTACGAACCGGTCGCAGCGGAAGTGCGCGCGCCACGCAATGTGCGTAGGAGCGCGTTGAGACACTTCGCGGTTTGAATGCATGTATCTTGCAGCCCAGCGACTGCTGATTCAGAGAGGAACCCCAGCCGTTCGCAAAGTCCGATCTGATACTCGAGTTCGCGAGCCGATCCATAGGCAACTTCGAGAAATCGCGCATATTCGTCTTGGCTTGTGCGGGCACAACCTTCGACGATGTTGGTTGCCACCGAAACCGCGGCCCGCCGCATTTGCGATTGCAGACCGAAACGCTCGGCAGATGGGAAATCTTTCGTCTCACGATAAACCGCCAATGCCAGCTGATCCGCAAGAGAAAACGCTCTGAGCTTCGTGTGATCGCGCATAGCACCCTCCATGTGCTTTCCTACAGCCTACAGTCTACAGCCTATAGCCTGCACAATGAGCTTTGCTCATTGCGCGGTCATTGCGCCTCCCACCTCTGCGGATCTGCGAAAACGACTCGAAAGATACTACCACCGCCCTCCCGGGGCTCGTAGACGAGCACTGCACGATTCGTTTGTGCGAGCTCGCGTGCAATGAACAGTCCGAGGCCGGTGCCGCCTTGGCTTTTTCCAGAGGTGAAGAACGGCTCGAAGATGCGGTCCGTGTCCGCTTCGCGAATGCCGGGTCCGCGGTCGAGCACTTCGAGGAAGGGGCGGTTCGTGCCGCTCATGCGACCGGTGCGGATCTCGATTGGGCCGGAATGTTCCGCCGTACGCCCGTAGCGCAGCGCGTTTTCGCACAAATTCCAAAGCAGTTGATGCAGGTGCGTCGCATCGAAGCGNACCTCGACCTCGCTCATGCCCGGATCGAATCGAAGGANCTCCTCGTCGACTTGCGNGGTTTGCCGGAATTCGCCGAGGAATTCGCGGAGCCAAGCGTTGATCTCGATGCGCTCGGGCCGGCTCGAATCGCGCCGCGACAATTGCAGGACGCTGTCGATGATGCTGCTCACGCGTTCGCCGTTGCTCGTGATGATGGACGTCAAGCGCCGTTCTTGAGGAGTCAGCGACGGCGATTCGGCAAGAAGTTGCGCCGCGTGGCTCATGGCGCCGACCGGGTTGCGGATTTCGTGCGCGATGCTCGCGCTCAAGCGGCCGAGCGCGGCGAGCTTCGATTGTTGGACGCGTTCGGCAATCAGCGTCGTGTCCTCGAGAAAGATCAATGTCGGACGCCCGCGTCGCTCGTGTTCGAGCGAAACGAAATGAGGCTGAACGAACGAGCCGCCGTCGGAGGACAACACTGTCAACGAGCTCAATTGCCAATCGTAGGCGTTCAGNCGCCAGGTCTCGAGCAGGTAGAGAAGNCGCGGAGACACTTCGCCCAACGGCGTGCCAGGCTCGACGGGGCCTCCCTTGAGCAACTTCGCTGCGGACTCGTTGATGAGTCGAATCGTGTCGTTCTCGTCGACCACCAGAATGCTTTCGCGCAGGTGCTGCACGATGAATTGATTGAGCTCGGCGAGATTGGCGATGTCGACTTCTTTCTGCCGCACCCGCTCTTCGCTTTCGCGAAGGCTCCGTGCCAGCGGCCCCATGCCGAGCGTCACGATGAAAATCAACGCGCCGACGATGCCGGCAGCAGTGAAATCGGCCGGTTCGCCCCTGCCTTCGAGCGACGTCATCACCTGCTGGAGCAGGAGCGCAAGCGTCGCGACGGAAGCAAACGAGAGGGCAAGACGCTGTCGAACGACGAAACTGGCGGCGCCGACCGGCAGCACCATCAGCGCTGCGAGGCCGCCACTCGTGCCCCCGCTGGCATACGTGAGCAGCGTGATGACCAGAATGTCCAAGCTCACGCTGATTGACGTCTGCAAGATCAGCTCGGGCCAACGTTTCTTGATGCTCGGGATCATTCCCAACCCGAACAGCAGATACGCGATCAATGCCCCGTTGAATATGGCCGGCTCGACGTGGCCGACCGGGCTCGGGGACATCGTGGCTTGCAGCACGAATAGGGCCGCCGGNACGAGCANGCGGAACAAGTTGACGAGCGCAAGGACGCGCCAGGCGAGATTGGCTGTGGTCGTCGGAACGGCCGCTTCTTCTAAGAATGACGCCATCGTCCGCTCAAGTTATCACGGCCGCAGGCGGCGGCCGTATGGCGTTGCGCCTCGGTGCCGACTGAACAGCTCCCCATGACACTTCGGTGCCCATTTCGTGCCGTTCGCAGCGAAATTTCCTCGGTTGGACTCGCTATGCGGTTTGCATCGCCACCGAATTCCTCCAGAATACGCGGCTTTCGAATCGACCGCGGATGAGCCACAACCGATGAATCTGCACGAATATCAATCCAAGCAATTGTTCGCCCGCTACGGAATTCCGGTGCCNGTCGGCCACGTGGCCTCGAGTCCTGCCGAGGCNGCGGATGCAGCAAGGCGGATCGGCGGTTCGAAATGGGTCGTCAAGGCGCAGGTGCATGCGGGCGGACGCGGCAAGGCCGGTGGCGTCAAGCTGGTCGATTCGCCGGAAGCTGCGGCGCAAGCAGCCGAAGCCATGATCGGAACGCGCCTGGTCACGCACCAGACGGGTGCGGCAGGTCTGCCGATCAACCAAGTGTTCGTCGAGGAAGGCTCGAAGATCGTCCGTGAGCTCTACGTGAGCTTGGTGTTGAACCGCGACAAAGGCCACATTGCTTTCATTGCCTCGGCCGCGGGCGGCATGGACATCGAAGAAGTCGCCGCACACACGCCCGAAAAAATCATTCGCGTGAATGTGCATCCGGCTGCTGGTTTGCAGCCTTCTCACTGCCGCGTCCTCGCCTANGGTTTGGGTCTCGAGGGCAATCAGATCGAGCAATTCGCCTCGATCGCTCAGGCGCTGTATCGGTTGTATCTCGAGAAGGACGCCAGCCTCGTCGAGATCAACCCGTTGATCGTGACGGCCGAAGGCAAGCTGGTCGCTCTCGACGCGAAGATCAACATCGAAGACAACGCGCTGTTTCGTCAAAAAGAGCTCGCTTCTTGGCGCGATGAAAGCCAGGAAGACGAGATGGAGCGGGAAGCCGCCAAGCACGAGCTCAATTACGTCTCGCTCGACGGCGACATCGCCTGCATGGTCAACGGCGCCGGTCTCGCGATGGCCACGATGGACATCATCAAGCTGCACGGGGGCAATCCGGCGAACTTCCTGGATGTCGGCGGCGGTGCAACGCGCGAGCGCGTCACCGAAGCGTTCAAGCTCATTCTGTCGAACAAGAAGGTCAAGGCGATTCTGGTCAACATTTTCGGCGGCATCGTTCGCTGCGACATGATCGCCGAGGGCATCATCCACGCGGTGAAAGACGTCGGCGTGCAGGTGCCTGTCGTGGTGCGTATCGAAGGCACGAATGCCGCGCAGGGGCGCAAGCTCCTCGCCGACAGCGGATTGGCGATTACGCCTGCCACCGATCTGACGGACGCCGCGAAGAAAGTCGTCGCGGCGGCGAAAAACTAGGCTGTCGAAGCCGAAACCTGCAGTCGCAGCAAGAACCGACAGTAAAGCGATCTTTCTACAGCCTAGAGCCTAAAGCCTACAGCCTCGAGAACATCCCATGTCCATCCTCGTCGACAAGAACACGCGCGTCATTTGCCAAGGGTTCACCGGTAAACAAGGCACGTTCCATTCCGAGCAATGTCTCGCGTATGGCACGAAGCTCGTCGGCGGCGTGACGCCGGGACGCGGCGGCACGACCCATTTGGGCTTGCCGGTGTTCAATACGGCGCGCGAAGCCGTGCGGGAGACGGGTGCGACGGTCAGCATGATCTACGTGCCGGCGCCTTATGCGGCCGATGCAATTCTCGAAGCGGCGGATGCCGGCATCGAGTTGATCGTGTGCATCACCGAAGGCATTCCGGTCAACGACATGGTGCGTGTGAAAGCGGCGCTCGCGAGCTATGGCAGCTTGCTGATCGGCCCGAACTGTCCGGGCATCATCACGCCGGGCGAATGCAAGATCGGCATCATGCCGGGCTTCATCCACAAGCCGGGCAAGATCGGCATCGTTTCGCGCTCCGGCACGTTGACGTACGAAGCTGTGTTTCAGACCACGAATGCCGGGCTCGGCCAGAGCACGTGCGTGGGCATCGGCGGCGATCCGGTGCGCGGCATGAACTTCATCGATGTGTTGGCTCGCTTCGAAGAAGATCCGCAGACCGAAGGCATCATCATGGTCGGCGAGATCGGCGGCAGCGATGAGGAAGCCGCGGCCGAATTCATCCGCGAGAACGTCACGAAGCCCGTCGTTGCTTACATCGCTGGTGTCACCGCGCCGCCGGGCAAGCGCATGGGCCATGCGGGTGCGGTGATCTCGGGCGGCAAGGGCACGGCGGCCGACAAGTACGCTGCGCTGGAGCGGGCGGGCGTGCGCACCGTGAAGAGCCCGGCAGATCTCGGCAAAGCGATCGCCGAGGAATTGGCGAAGCGGTCCAAGCGGGCGAAAAAGACGAGCGCGAAGGCTGCAGCCAAAAAGGCTCCGGTGAAGAAGACCGCACAGAAGGCTGCACCGAAAAAAGCCGTTTCGAAAAAGTCTTCGAGTAAGGCTGCCAAGAAGGCTGCGAAGAAGCCTGCGAAGAGAGCCAAGGCGAAGGCTGCAAAGAAGCCCGCGCGCAAGAAGTAGCGGGCGAACCTACGACTTAGGCCCGATGAGGCTCGCCATGTCGTAGGGATCGAGCGGAAGGTAATCGACCGGCTCTCCTGTGGCTGGATCCAGGAGAGCCGTCCAAAAGCCTTTCTTGTGTTTCACCGGAAGCCACGTCAGCGATGCATCGGTTTCCATGAGCTTCTTTCCGACCTCCGAGTCTGCTCCGGCTGCGTTTTCGATCCTCTGCACGGCCCGCTGAAGCTCGGCCAGCGGCCGCATTCTCGCCTTGATGTTCGCCAGCTCGTCCGCGTAGGGCACGAAGAACTTGGGCCGCAGGGTTACATCTTTCCCGGCCAGCGCCCAGTCGAGCGCGTCTGCTTGATCCTGTTTTTCAACTCGAGTCGCGGCGAAAACCGGCCCCCACAACGGCAGGGTCCGGAACTGATCGAGCCTTGCTTCTTTGAGGTCCTCTGGAGCGATCTCGGCAGCCGTCACGACTTCGAGGCGATCCGTCGCGAACACGACGTACACGGGCCGGGAGTTGAACGAGACGGTCAAGCCGTAGACCAGCGCCGCAAGCTGGACGAGGCCGACGAGCGAATAGTCAAAGATCAGCTCGCGACGTGGTTTGCGGCTGTTGTAGATGACGAGCGAGATGAGCGGTCCGAGGGCAACGTCGCAGCCGATCAAGAGCATCAACAGCTTCGAGCCTCCCAGCATCTCGTTGTAAGGCTCACGGAACCACACGCCGAAGAAAAGCGCCGCGGCGGCCGCCGCGACGAGCAGCGTGACCCCAAGATGGATGCCGAAGGCGCGAAACTTCTCTTGCCAGAGTGTCATAGCCGATCGCTTTGACTGGATTGGTTTAGATTACGGGCCGGTCGGGCCGGCGGTGCGAGTATCGTCACAGTTCTGCAAGGCTTTCGCTGCGGGCCGACGGGCGCAATAATGCGCTGCCCAAGCCCGCGCGATCGTTTCATGTCCACTCTCCGTATCGCTCTCGCCCAGCTCAACTTGTTCGTCGGGGACGTCGCGGGCAACACGCAGCGCGTGATTGCCGCTGCGGCCGAAGCCCGCGATCGGTTGCAGGCCGATTTCGTTCTGTTTCCGGAGCTCACGCTGTGCGGCTACCCTCCGGAGGACCTGCTTTTCCACAAAGGTTTGCGGCGCCAGGTAATCGCGGCGCTCGAGCGCGTTCGCGCCGAGACGTCCGGCATCGCGCTCATGGTCGGCTATCCGGAGTACGCCGAAGGCGCGATCTTCAATGCCGCTGCCGTCGTCCGCGACGGCGAAGTCCTGGCGAACTACCGCAAACAAGAGCTGCCGAATTACGCGGTCTTCGACGAGAAGCGCTACTTCAAGCCGGGCCGCGGGACGTGCATCGTCGAGATCAAAGGCATTCGCATCGCAACGCTCATTTGCGAAGACATCTGGGAGCCGGGCCCGGCACGTGCAGCGAAAGAAGCGGGCGCACAATTGCTCGTCGTCATCAACGGTTCGCCGTACTCGCTGCGATACCAAGATCGGCGCGAGAAGGTCGTTCGCGAACGCGCGCTCGAGTGCGGACTGCCGGTCGTTTACGTGAACATGTTGGGCGGTCAGGACGAGCTCGTCTTCGACGGCGGATCGTTCGTCATGAATGCGTCGGGCGAAGTTGTGCAGCGCCTGGCGCCCTTCAAAGAAGCGCTCGAGATCGCCGAGATCGAGCTGGTCGACGGCAAGGCTCGTCCGAAACACGGACACGTCGAGCCGGAGTTGTCGGAAGAGGCGAGCGTTTACAACGCCTTGGTTCTCGGCGTGCGCGACTACGTCGGCAAGCACGGGTTTCCTGGCGTCGTGTTGGGATTGTCGGGCGGCATCGACTCGGCACTCACGCTCACGATTGCCGTCGATGCGCTCGGCGCGGATCGCGTTCACGCGGTCATGATGCCGTCGCGTTACACGTCGCAAATGAGTCTCGAGGATGCCGCGGCGCAAGCACGCTTACTCAACGTGCGCTACGACGTGATTTCGATCGAAGGGATGTTCGCGGCCGCGCTCGAAGCACTCGAGGATGTGTTCAAGGGCCGCGAGCCAGATACGACCGAAGAGAACATTCAATCGCGATGCCGCGGCTTGTTGCTCATGGCGATCTCGAACAAGACCGGACGCATGGTGCTCACGACCGGCAACAAGAGCGAAATGGCCGTGGGTTACGCCACGCTCTACGGCGACATGGCGGGCGGCTTCGCGCCGATCAAGGATTGCAGCAAGCTGCTCGTGTATCGGCTGGCCCGCTATCGCAACTCGATTTCGCCCGCGATTCCCGAGCGTGTGATCGAGCGTCCTCCGTCGGCCGAGCTGCGTCCGGATCAAAAGGACACCGATTCGCTCCCGCCGTACGAAATCCTCGATCCGATTCTCGAGCTCTTCATCGAGGACGACCTATCGGTCGACGAAATCACCGCCCGCGGCTTCGAACGCGCCACCGTCGGTCGCGTGCTCGAAATGGTGAAACGCAACGAATACAAACGCCGCCAAGCCCCGCCGGGTGTGCGCATCAGTCATCGTGCCTTCGGAAGGGATTGGAGATATCCGATTACGTCCGGATATAGAGCCCGCTGAGCAGGCTGGCGAGACGCCGCCAGGGCTCTGGGCGCTGGGCACTGGGCTCTGGACTTTTCTCGAGTCTCAGGACAGTGCTTGAATCAATCCTCGTAGCGCACGGCACGTACGTGATGCAAGAAGCATCAGGTCCGTTTCAGTCGATTGTTTCAGGTACCCGAGTCGACTGGCGACCGAGAGCTCGTATTCCAACTCGCATGCGGAGCTGTATGCGATCGTGAGGAGTCGAACGTAATCGCCTTGGGATGGGCGGGCAGAGCCTTCCACAATGTTGGCGCCAATCGAAATGGCTGCACGCCTCAGTTGGCTGGTCAAGCCAAATCGCTCTTCGGACGGAAATCTTTGCGTGGCCTTATAGACGGCTAGGACTAGAGAGTCCGCCAGCGCAAAAGCTTCGAGCCTGCGATGGTCGCGCACTGCACACCTCCTTGTGTTTGTACATTCTGTCCGGCGCTTTTGTTCTAACCAGAGCCCAGCGCCCAGAGCCCAGCGCCCTTTAACCGGGCTACCAAAACTTCCACCATGGCTTCCGCTCCGTCTGCTGCTCGGCAACTTGATCGGCGTCGCCGTAGTTCGCGCGGAGCACACGTTCGGCGTCGGCGGCGAGGTCTTCGAGGCCGAGGCGGCGATAGGCTTCTGCCATGATTTCGATGGCGCGCTTGATCTGCGGGGCGCCGTCGTAGTTCTCGATGGCGTATTTCGCGCGATTGATTGCGCCGACGTACGCGCCGCGTTCCAAGTAAAAGTCGGCGACATAAACCTCGTAGGCGGCGAGGCGGTTGCGCAGGAAGATCATGCGCTGGCGCGCATCCGCTGCGTATTCGCTGTTGGGGAATCGCTCGACCAGCGTTTGGAAGGCTTGGAACGACTTGAGCGCATCGATCGGCGGGCGTTGCGAAAGGTCGGCTTTGAACCAGCGTTCCAGGAAGTTCGGGTTGCGCTCGAACTGCACGAGACCCTTGATGTAGTAGGCGTAATCGACGCGCGGATGCGCGGGATTCTCGCGAATGAACTGATCCGCCTGGTCGATTGCAGCCTCGGTCTCGCGATTCATGTAGTACGCGTACATGAGATCGAGCTGGGCCTGACGCGCGGGATTGCTGAACGGAAAGCGCGCCTCGAGCTGCTCGTAGTAATAGATGGCATCGCGGAAGTTGCCGTTGTCCGCGGCGCGTTTGGCGAGCTCATAGAGCCGGTCGGCGTTGCCGAGCGCTTGGCGCGGATCGTTCGACGAGCACCCCGCGAGGGCCAGGAACGTCGTGGCCATGGCCATGACGAGGAGGCGCGTGAGAGAATTCTTCGACATTGAATTCTTTAGGATTTTGGCTGAGCAGGACGAAAGTCTCGGCAGTATAGCCTGCCGCAGCGACGACGCGACCTTTTGCGCGTGCTCGACGATGCTTTCGTGCCTGGCGCCGCCGTTAAGTTCCCTATGCCCGAGCCCATCCGACTTTCGCTCACGATCCCCTTCGAGAACGCCGGGCAGCGCTTGGACCATGTGCTCGCGGAACTGCTGACGGAGTATTCCCGCACGCGCATCAAGAGCTGGATCGAGGCGGGCCAGATCCTGGTCAACGGCCAGGAGCGGCGGCCGAAGGACAAGGTCCTGGGCGGCGAGCGGGTCGAAATCGATGCCACGCTGCCCGAGGCAGTTCCGGTCGAGCCGGAAAGTATCGGGCTCCAAATCGCCTACGAAGATCGTCACGTGCTGGTCATCGACAAACCGGCCGGTCTGGTCGTCCATCCCGGCGCCGGAAACGAAGCGGGCACGTTGCAGAATGCGTTGCTGCATTTCGATCCCACGCTCGCGCAGCTACCCCGCGGCGGCATCGTTCACCGTCTCGACAAGGACACGACCGGCTTGCTCGTCGTGGCGCGAACGCTCGAAGCACACACCGCGCTCGTACGTGCGCTCGAAGCCCGCGAGATCGAACGCGAATACGAAGCGATCTGCCAAGGCGTCATGACCGCCGGCGGAACCGTCGATGCGCCCATCGGCCGTCACCCCGTCGATCGCGTTCGGCAAGCCGTTCGCGCGGATGGTCGAGAGGCGATCACGCACTATCGTGTCCTGCAACGATTTCGCGGGCACACGCACATCCGCTTGCAGCTCGAGACCGGGCGCACGCATCAGATCCGCGTCCACATGGCGCACATCCACTATCCGCTCGTCGGCGATCGTGTGTATGGCGGCCGACTACTGCTCCCCAAAGGCGCAAGCCAGGAACTGATCGAGGCGTTGCGCGCGTTCAAGCGCCAAGCGCTGCACGCAGCGCGATTGGCGTTCGAGCATCCGATCACGGGTAAGCCGGTCGATGTGACGTCGCCGCTTCCGGAAGACATGCAATCGCTTCTTGCGGTACTCGCCGCCGACGCGAAGCTCGTGGCTGCAAAGCGATGAACGATTCTTTGGAATGGATCGTGCCCGACTGGCCCGCACCGCCACGCGTGCGAGCGCTTGCCACGACGCGCATCGGAGGGTTCAGCACCGGCGCATATGCGAGCCTGAACTTGGCCATGCATGTCGGCGACGACCCGGATGTCGTAAGTCGCAACCGCGCATTGCTTCGCGAAGCTGCACGGCTACCTGCCGAGCCGATGTGGCTACAGCAAGTCCATGGTACGCAGGTGTGGACGGGCGGATCGGTCGATGTGCCGCCGGTGGCGGATGCGGCAGTGACGATGAAGCAGGGAGAGGTCTGCGCCATCCTGACCGCCGATTGTCTTCCCGTGCTGTTCTGTGCGGACGATGGCAGCGCGGTCGGCGCGGCGCATGCCGGTTGGCGCGGACTTGCGGGCGGCGTGTTGGAGGCGACGATCGCCGCGATGCGAGTTGTACCCAATCGTTTGCTGGCCTGGTTGGGCCCGGCGATCGAGCCCGAAGCGTTCGAAGTCGGTGGCGAGGTCTTCGATCAGTTCGTCGCTCGCAATCCTCGGCATGAGCGTGCCTTCGTGCGCAATGCCCGCGGACGTTGGCAAGCCGATCTCTATGCGCTCGCCAGAATCGAGCTCCAGTCGCTCGGCGTGGAACGGATTTACGGCGGCGGTTTCGCGACCTTCGCCGACGCCAAGCGGTTCTACTCCTATCGCCGCGACAAGCAGACGGGAAGGATGGCGACGGTGGTGTGGATGGAGTGAGGGCGCGGGGTATGGGGCTTGGGGCCACACACTGCACGCCAAGCTCGAGGTTGCGTCCGTCGAGAGGTGTGAGTCGCTGCGAAACATGAATCGGCGTCATTCGTACGCCCTGATGTCCCGCGTCCAAATGTGTGAACCGTAAAGCCCCACGTTCCAAGCCCCGAGCCCCACGCCCTTCACTCTGCTACTCTGCTCCTACAAAAACTTTCCCAAACCTTTCCCTGAACCTGTTCCAGACCCATGCCGTTGCTTGCCTGGATCGTTTTGTTCACCGCGGCTGGCGGCGTTCTGAGTGCATTGGCGGCGTCGCTGTTCCTTGCAGCGCCCGAACGGACGCGCACTCGAGCGTTGCCGCATCTGGTCAGCTTCGCGACCGGTGCCTTGTTGGGTGCGGCCTTGTTGGGCTTGTTGCCGCATGCGATCGAAGGCGCGGATACGGCGGACGCGCATGGCATCGGGCTGGCGCTGCTCGGCGGCCTGCTCGTGTTCTTCGTGCTCGAGAAGGCGGTGCTATGGCGCCACTGCCATCAGGATCTTTGCGAGGGGCACGTTCCGCACGATCACCATCGCGACGCAGCTTCGGCTTCGCTGATCCTGATCGGCGACGGCTTTCACAACGTGCTTGACGGTGTGCTGATCGCCGCAGCGTTCATGACCGATGTGCACTTGGGCATCGTCACGGCGGTCGCAGTGACCGCGCATGAAATCCCGCAGGAGGTGGGGGATCTCGCCATTTTGCTGAACGCAGGCATGTCGCGGGCGCGGGCGCTCAGCTTGAATTTGCTGACCAGCGTGACCTCGGTCTTGGGCGGTCTCGTCGCTTATTTTCTCTTGGCGGAGGTCACCCATTGGCTGCCTTACGCGTTGGCGATCGCCGCATCGAGCTTCCTTTACATCGCCGTGGCCGATCTCATTCCGGGGCTGCATCGCCGCGTAGATCCGGGTTCGGGCGTGCGACAACTGGTCGTCATCCTGATGGGCGTCATCGTGATCTACGTCACCCATCGCATCGCGCATTGAGACCCCATGGCGACGCCCGCTACCTAAACGGTTAGGGCGAGGTACGGATGGGCTCCGCTCGGCCGAGTCCTTACCGTTGAACTGAGGTAGGTCAGCCCCACAAAGCCTGCAAGCAATCACGGGCCAGGGCCGCTCGCGAGGTGGACCGCAAGCCCCAACCATAGCCGAGATTTCACGCATGCGAATGGACAAACTGACAAGCAAATTCCAACTGGCCCTGGCGGACGCCCAGTCGCTGGCCATCGGCCGCGACCATCAATTCATCGAGCCTCTGCACGTCATGATGGCGCTGCTCGATCAGCAGGGCGGGACAGTGCGGCCCTTGCTCGACAAGGCCGGCGTCAATATCAACGTACTGCGCACGCAGCTGCAGGAAGGGCTCGACCGTTTGCCTCGCGTGGAAGGCGCGGGCGGCGACGTTCACATCTCCAACGAGCTGAATCGCGTTCTGAACCTCACTGACAAGATCGCGCAAAAGCGCGGCGATCAGTACATCTCGAGCGAGCTGTTCGTGCTCGCTGCCCTGGAAGAGCGCGGCTCGCTCGCCACGATTTTGCGCAATGCCGGCGCTGTCAAAGGCTCGATCGAAAAGGCGATCGACGAAGTGCGCGGCGGCGAGAAGGTCACCGATCCGAATGCGGAGGAGAGCCGCCAAGCGCTCGAGAAGTACACGATCGATCTCACTGCGCGCGCCGAGCAAGGCAAGTTGGATCCGGTGATCGGCCGCGACGACGAAATTCGGCGCACTGTGCAAGTGCTGCAGCGGCGTACGAAGAACAATCCCGTGCTCATCGGCGAGCCCGGCGTCGGTAAGACCGCCATCGTCGAAGGACTGGCGCAACGCATCGTCAACGGCGAAGTGCCGGAGGGTCTGCGCAACAAGCGCATTCTCGCGCTCGACATGGGCGCTTTGATCGCGGGTGCGAAGTATCGCGGCGAATTCGAGGAGCGCCTGAAGGCCGTGCTCAACGAGCTCGCGAAACAGGAAGGTCAGATCATTCTGTTCATCGACGAGCTGCACACGATGGTCGGCGCCGGCAAGGCCGAAGGTGCGATGGACGCCGGCAACATGCTGAAGCCCGCGCTCGCGCGCGGCGAGCTGCATTGCGTCGGCGCGACGACACTGGACGAATATCGCAAGTACATCGAGAAGGACGCGGCGCTCGAACGCCGTTTCCAGAAAGTGCTCGTCGACGAGCCGTCGGTGGAAGACACGATCGCCATCCTACGNGGCCTCAAAGAGCGGTACGAAGTTCACCACGGCGTCGAGATCACCGACCCCGCAATCGTTGCCGCCGCGACGCTCTCGCATCGCTACATCTCCGATCGGCAGCTGCCGGACAAGGCCATCGACCTGATCGACGAAGCCGCTTCGCGCATCCGTATGGAAATCGATTCGAAGCCCGAGGCGCTCGATCGTCTCGAGCGGCGCATCATTCAATTGAAGATCGAGCGCGAGGCGTTGAAGAAGGAGTCCGACGAAGCGTCGAAGAAGCGACTTGCTGCCCTCGAGGAGCAACTGAGCGCGCTCGAGAAGGAATACGCGGATCTCGAAGAAGTCTGGAAGGCCGAGAAGGCCTCGTTGCAGAGCGAGGCGCACATCAAGGAAGAGCTCGAACGTGCGAGGATCGAGCTCGAAGCGGCACGTCGTGCGCAGGACTTGGCCCGCATGTCCGAGCTGCAATACGGCCGGATTCCGGAGCTCGAACGCCGTCTCGAGCAGGCCGCATCTGCCAAGCAGCAGGAGAAGAAGCTGCTTCGCAACAAAGTGACCGACGAAGAGGTTGCGGAAGTCGTCTCGAAATGGACCGGCATTCCGATCTCGAAAATGCTCGAGAGCGAGAAAGAAAAGCTCTTGCACATGGAGGAAGCGATCGGCAAGCGCGTCGTCGGTCAGGGCGAAGCCGTGCGTGCAGTTGCGGATGCGATCCGCCGGTCGCGCGCAGGTTTGTCCGATCCGAATCGGCCCAACGGTTCGTTCCTGTTCCTCGGCCCGACGGGTGTCGGCAAGACCGAGCTGTGCAAAGCACTTGCGGAGTTCTTGTTCGACACCGAAGAAGCGATGGTTCGCATCGACATGTCGGAGTTCATGGAGAAGCACTCCGTCGCGCGCCTCATCGGTGCGCCTCCGGGCTATGTGGGTTACGAGGAGGGTGGCTATCTGACCGAAGCCGTGCGGCGTCGCCCGTACTCGGTGCTGCTGCTCGATGAGGTCGAAAAAGCGCACCCCGACGTGTTCAACGTGCTCTTGCAGGTGCTGGACGACGGTCGCCTGACGGACGGTCAGGGCCGCACGGTCGACTTCCGTAACACGGTCATCATCATGACCTCGAACCTCGGCTCGCACGTAATCCAGGAGCTCGCAGGCGAGGCGAACTACCCGAAGATGAAGTCTGCGGTCATGGAGATCGTGCAGCAGCACTTCCGGCCGGAGTTCATCAACCGCGTCGACGACATCGTCGTGTTCCATCCGCTCGGCAAGGATCAGCTCCGCGCGATCGTGGACATCCAGCTTGGGTANNTGCGCAAGCGTCTGGCCGACCGCGACATGGAGCTCATCGTCGAGGACGATGCGAAGGACCTTCTGGGCGAGGTCGGTTTCGATCCGGTGTACGGCGCCCGCCCGCTCAAGCGTGCGATTCAGCAGCAGGTCGAAAACCCGCTCGCGCAGCGCATCCTAAAGGGCGAATTCGGCCCCGGCTCGAAGGTGCGGATCGTGGCGAGGGATGGCCAGCTCGATTTCCTCAGAGGTTGACGGCTGAAGGCTGAAGACTGAAGGTAGAAGCGCGCGATGCGCACCTCGCTCCGCGTTCTCCGTTGAGATAGCGCACAGGCATTGGCCTCAAAGGCAAGCCCGCCCCGCGAGCTTCCCCTCACCGGCACGCTCCGCTCTGCCTGCCTCTCCCCAAGGAGAGGCAGG
>JGI25327J35509_1001678_pt1 | contig 16855 bp, 19 predicted proteins | sample HigsolmetaAR202D_FD_35509 | JGI IMG/M metagenome (IMG submission 35509)
GCCCGTGATGCCTGCCGGAGGCTCGCGCCCCGCAGCGATCGCCCCCGCGCCGTCAAGCCCGAGCGCGCGCATGTGCTGCAGCTTGAGCGGACCATGCCTCAACCCCGCGCGGTCGGCTTTTCCCTCAGCGCAGCCGCCTCGATGTGGCCGTAGGTATCCGCGCCCTCATCGCCAAAACGCGCGGCATCCGGTGCATGGCCGATGCCGAAGGAATCGAGAACGAAAAGGAAGGCGCGTGCCATTGAACGTCTCCGGAAGCCTCAGAGACATAGAGGCGTGGGCAAGGCTTGGCAACGCCGCTCCTAGCACGAACTGCAGGGGATCGCGGGCACATGCCGCGGCCGCAGGAAATAGCGCTCGCCCATGTCGATGGGAAACAGCGTGCCGGCAATGCCCATGGCGCCCAATCCCTGCGCCGACCAGGCGATCACCGGCCAGTATTCGAGCTCGGTTTCGGCCCGCACGAAAAAGGCGCCGGGTGTCATGAGGCTTTCAGGAACCGTGACCTTCGTTCCGGCCGGCAGGCCGCGCGACCCGCTGCCGCCGGAATAGCGGCGCGACCATACAACCTCCGCCTCGGGGTTCTTGTCGTTGCTGACCATGATGGCCGTCACGGTGATGACCGGCGCGCTGCGCCCATAGGGCGCAAGGATCGGCACGCTGATCTTCATGATCGAATCCAAGACGGCAGGAGTCACCGTTTTCTGCTGCGTCACCAGATCGGCCACCTGGCTTGCGATCCGGCTCACCTTCTTGTTGGTGTCGATGGCCTGCGCGATCTCCATGGTCATGAAGTAGAGCACCAGGAGAACCGGCACGATGAGCGCAAACTCGACCGCCGCCACGCCGCGTCTGTCGCGCAGGAACCGGCGCGGCGCGTTTTCCCTGTTTTGCAAAGTCTCGTCAGTCATCGAACGGCTCGTTCTGCCAGGTAGCGGTGGCAAACAGAAGCCACTTGCCGTCAGGAGAGGAGATGCGCTCGCGCAGGATGTCAGTGATCACCGGCCAGGGATAGAACACGCGCAGCACGTTCGCTGACGAGGCCGGGCCGGGATCGAATCTGTATTCGGCCGGAACCACCCCGCTGTCAAACACGCGGCTCGCCGAATCGATGGTCGTGAAGCTGCGCAGATCGATCTGCATCTCCGGGCAGCCTCCAGGAAAAAGGACGCCCATGCGGTCACAGAGCGCGTCGCGCATCTCTTCGCGGTCGATATCATCAGGCTTCAACTGCCCGGTGCGCAGCAGCCGCGCGACGTCATCGACGGCATTGGACATCAGCTCCTGCGCGACGAAAGCGATGCAGCATTCGAGAATGGCGAAGATGAGCAGGAAGAAGGGAAAGGCGAGGATGGCGAACTCGATGGCGGCCACGCCCCGGCGTTCCCTGGCAAAGCGGCCGGCGAGGCGGCCAAGGGCCGATACAGCCCTCACCCCGGCCTTGCACTCAGGTCGATCCATGCCCCCAACCCCATTTGCCTCACGCCGCCGCGAGCATAGCCCGGCCCGGTTTTCTTCCCGTTTTCAGGGCCGGTAAAATGCCCCCGTCCGGTTCAATTGATCGTCAACCATCGGGCGGCTCGGCTATTCCGTCGTGGCGGGCGTGAAATATCCCCTCTTCGGCAGGCCCCCGGTACCTGCTTACTGCCGGCTCATCTCCATTTCCGAAGTCCGCTCGGCCTCACTCTTATAGGAGCTTTCGCAGAAGGGAGTGCAGGAAAGCGTCTGCACGTCCGCGCGGCGATAGACGCGCACGGAGTTGACCGTCTGTCGCGAGACCACGATCTGCTCATCGACGATCGGCAGCCCCTCCGCATCGAGAACCACGATGTTTGTGACGCCGAAGCCCCGGCCCGTCAGCACGATGGTTGTGGAATCCTGCACCACGGCATCCGCAATTTCCGGATTGCCGATCACCACCGTATTGGCGGGTCGCGCGATCTTGATGATCTTGGCCTGATTCATGGTGAGCGCGATGCCTTCGGCTCCGGCGGCCGCAGGCAGGCCAAGCGCCCCGGCCAGAAGGATCGCGCCGAAGACGGCACTGACGCCAGGAATTCTCATGCGTGTAGCCCCCGATGAAATGCTCAACGGAATATGAACGCAACTGGTGAAGCATTGGTAAACGGAAACAGCCTGCGGTTGCGGGCTTGAGGCAGATGGAAGTGAGTCAAAATTTTATGCTTCGCGTTACCAATACATTTACCGAAGCAAAGCAATCGCGCCGGAAAGATTTCAGTAATATTGTTTATTAATACGGCCGAAAGCGGCGCCGCGTAAGGTCACGGCAACCGATCGGCGGGGAAGACGGCCGACGGTGCTGTCAAACGGGGCATAAGGAGTGATTCAATGTCCAATCTTTTCGCTCGTTTCCTGAAGGACGAATCGGGTGCAACGGCTATCGAGTATGGGCTTATTGCTGGGCTAATTGCAGTTGGAATTATCATGGCGGCGACCTCACTAGGTGAGAGTTTGACCGGTCTATTCAATCATATTTCCGGCAAGCTCGACGGTGCTCGCGCGGGCTAAGAAGTATACATGGCCGCCTACTTAGTTGGCGGCCACTCTTTTTTACTGCAAATGATGGAATTGTTGCCGCCTCCAATTCATATCTCTTGGGAACGTATCTCATCCAATGATTGAAGCCGCCATCTTTGTGATCTTCCCCTTCTGCATGGTCTATGCGGCCGTCTCTGACGCGCTGTCGATGACGATTGCCAATCGAGTTTCCATCCTTCTCGTCGCTTCCTTCCTGATTCTGGCGCCGCTCACCGGCATGGCCCTGCCGGATGTCGGCCTGCATCTGCTTGCCGGGGCCGCCGTGCTTGCGATCACTTTCGTTCTGTTCGCCATCGGGGGCATGGGCGGAGGCGACGCCAAGCTGATGGCGGCAACTGCAGTCTGGTTCGGCTTCGACACCGGACTGATGAGCTATCTTCTCATCTCTGCTATTGCGGGTGGGTTCCTCACGCTGGCGCTGCTGATGTTCCGCAATTCCAATATCGGCCTGCTCGCCGGTACCTTCGCGCCTCTGCGCTATATCGCCGACAGCAAGGCCGGCATTCCCTATGGGATCGCGCTTGGGTTCGGCGGGCTTGCCGCCTATGGCGACACGCCGCTAATGCAGTGGGCGCTGACAAAACTCGCAGCCGGATGAGGACGCGGAGACACCGCGCCTTTGAGGCCTCTCTGATTCACCGAAGATAGAAGCAGTCGTCTGCTGCGTCCGACAGCCCGCCCTCTTACGGGGGGAATACGGCTCCCGTTATGCAAGAAATGAGCTGGTTGCCCGCCCTCCCCTTCTCAATTTTCAGGAAGGGCGGGTGCCTTAGCACTGGCCCGGCCGCACGATGCGCCAGCCTTCCGCATTTGCCTGGCAGGCGTTGCCGAAGGTGCGCAGGCGCCCGGAGCGGGTCGCACAGACGGGCCGGTACTCCATCGTGCATGCCTGCGGCCGGTCCGGCGCGCTTGGGCGGCACTCGCCCGGATGGAGAATGCGGAACCCTTGTGAATCCGCCTCACACGCATTGGGGAAGGTGCGGCGGGTGCTGCCGCGCACCGCGCAAACCGGGCGATATTCCCGCGTACAGGCCTGCGGGCCTCTGTCCGGCGGACGGCCCGCCTGGCATTCGCCGCGGTGAAGGATGCGGTAGCCTGCCCTGTCGGCCATGCAGGCGTTGGGGAAGGTGCTGCGGCGGTCGCCGCGCACGCCGCAGACCGGCGCATGTTCCTGCGTGCAGAACTGCGGGCGGCCGGGAGGCGGGCCAGGGGGCGGGCCATCCACAACTTCCACGGTGCAACTGCCAAGCAGCGTGGCAGCAACGGCAAGTATGACCATCGATACGGGTCTCATGCAAAGCCCTCCTGTCGCGTCTCCCGCTTCCCCCCGGCAAAGCCGTCCCGTTCCGTACCAGAGGAGGGCCTATCTGATCCGCGCCGTCAAGTCCCGATCCGGAAAGCAGGTGGGTTTCATGCCGGCCTGCTGCTGCCACTGCCCGATGGAACGGCGGGTCTTGAAGCCGACCAAGCCATCGGCTCCGCCCACATCGAAGCCCTGGCGTTCCAGCGCCCGCTGCATGGCCGCGACATCCGCGCGGCTCAGCCCGCCCACATTCTTCCAGCCTTCGGCAAAATGCATATCGCCATACATGATGCGGTCGCCCCCATGGCCCACGAACAGCGCGTANAGATCGCTCTCATTGTAGTCCTTGAGCCGGTAAAAGTTCGGCGTGACGATAAAGGCCGGGCCGTAGCGCCCGGCGGGCATCATCAGATAACCCTCTCCGCGCAATTCATGTTCGGGGAAAGACTTGCCGCTCACGCGCCTGATCCCCATCGCCACCCATTCCGCAATGGGACGGCCGCGGTCGGGCCCTTCGAGTGCGCAGGANACGCCTTGCGGCACCGCGACCTCGAAACCCCAGTCGCGCCCCTGTATCCAGCCGTGGCTNGCGAGATAGTTGGCGATGGAAGCGAGCGTGTCGGGCACCGAGTTCCAGATATCGGCGCGCCCGTCGCCATCGAAATCGACAGCATATTTCAGATAGGAGGTGGGCATGAATTGCGGTTGGCCCATCGCGCCCGCCCAGGAGGAGCGCATCGCCTCCGGCCGTATGCCGCGCTTTTCCACCATCTCCAGCGCCGCGAGCACTTCGCCGCGGAACATCTCCTTGCGGGTGGCGAGAAACGCCTTCGTNCCCAGCACCTCGAAGGCGCTGTATGGAATCTCGGCACGCCCGAAGCCCGACTCGCGTCCCCATATGGCAAGCACGATNCCGCGCGGCACCCCGAAGCTGTGCTCGATCGCGGCAAGGGTCGAGGCATNCGCCCTGGCTCGGGCGCGCCCACCGGAAACCACGCCGTCAATATGGGCGAAGTAGGCGGAAGGCTGCCGGAATTCCGCCTGATGCTGCTTATCCGAGCGCGGCGCGCTCTCGCCGGGCAGCACGAGGTCCGGCAGCTTTAGATTGGGCTTCACGCCCGCGAAGGCAGCGTTGAAGGTGGCTTCGGAAATCCCGCGCGCGCGGGCCTCGGGCCAGAGGTCGCTCCGCAGCCACTGCTGGAAAAGGGTAGTGACATTCTGCGCCGCGGCGGGTAGCGGCGCAAGAAGCGAGAGGGCGAGGGGAAGCGCGGTGAGAAAGGCTGCTGCGCTAAGACCCCTCACGAAACCCATCGGTCACCACCCTCAAAACGCCGTGCGCGATTTGAGTGCCGCCGCCAGCGTGCCCTCGTCCAGATAGTCGAGTTCGCCTCCGACCGGNACGCCATGGGCAAGTCGCGTCACCTTCACGTTGAGNCCGGTGAGCTGGTCGGTGATGTAATGGGCCGTCGCCTGACCCTCCACGGTGGCGTTGACCGCCAGAATGACCTCGNAAATGCCGCCTTCGGCGACGCGACTGATAAGGCCTTTGATGTTGAGATCGTCCGGACCGACGCCGTCCAAAGGCGACAGCGTTCCGCCCAGCACGTGGTAGCGCGCACTCATCGCCGCCGCGCGTTCCAGCGCCCAGAGATCGGACACATCCTCCACCACGATCAGCGTCGCCCCGTCGCGGCGCGGGTCAGTGCAGACGGTGCAAGGATCGCTCGTGTCCACATTTCCGCAGACGGAGCACAGGCGCACCTTCTCCAAAGCCTCGCTCATCGCCGCCGACAAAGGCGCAAAGAGCTGCTCCTTCTTCTTGATGAGGTGAAGAGCGGCGCGCCGAGCCGAGCGCGGGCCGAGGCCCGGCACCTTGGCCAGGAGCTGAATGAGGCGCTCGATCTCTGGGCCGGCGATTCGTTTGGACATGGAATCGTTTAATAGAGCGAATAGGGAGTAGGGGAAATGATAGTGAATGGTGAATGGTAAAGACGGGTGGATGACGTGGGAGAAAGGCATGCCAAGCGGTTAACCGCCCCTTATTCCCTACTCGCTACTCCCTTTTTCACCATTCACCTCCATCAGAACGGCAGCTTAAACCCCGGCGGCAGGGGCAGGCCGGCGGTCATTTCCTGCGTCTTCTTCTGCATGGCTGTTTCGACCTTCGCCTTGGCATCGTTGTGCGCGGCGAGTATGAGGTCTTCCAGGATCTCCACCTCCTCTTCCTTGAAGAGCGAGGGGTCGATCTGCAGCTTCTTCATCTCGAATTTGCCGGAAAGCGTGACCTTGACGGCGCCGCCTCCAGACTGGCCTTCCGCCTCCATCGCCGCGATTTCTTCCTGCATGGCCTGAAATTTGGCCTGCATTTCCTTGGCCTTGCCCATAAGGCTCATCAGGTCGCGCATCTTCGTCTCCAATTCGCGCTAAAGTTCGTCTTCGTCGTCGTCCGCGTCGGGATCAGCCGGAACGGCGTCCTCGCCCGTCTCTTCGGCCACGGCATCCGGTATACGCACATCCAGAATGCGCGCGCCGGGGAAACGCTCCAAAATGGCAGCCACCGTGGGATCGGCCCGCGCATCGGCGAGCGCGGTCTCGCGGCGGCCGCTCTCCTCCTCTGCGAGCGTGGGCCCGCCCGGCTCCTTGGACAGCGAGACGACCCAGCGCCGCCCGGTCCACTTCTGCAAGCGGTTTGACAGATCGTTCAGAAGGCCCTTGGGAGCGTCGTCCGTGAGATTCACCGACAGACGGCCGGGTTCGATCTGCACGAGCCGCACACAGCGCTTGAACTGGACTTTGAAGGCCAGGTCGCGGTTGCGTTCGGCAAGCGCGGCAATGTCGGCAAGGGAAGCAACCGGAACGGTTGGAGGCTTCTCCGGGGAAGGTGCAGCGGCGGCAGGCGCCGGCGCGGGCTCCTGCTCCGCCGCCGGCTGGACGAGACGCATGGTCCGGCCGTGTGCAGAGGGAATGGGCCGGGCAGGAAGCGCCGGTGTGCTCACAGGACTGGCCGGCGCCGAAGCGAAAGCCGGCCCTGGCGCAGACGAAACCGGGGCGGAACCAACTGCAACGCTTCCACCGCCATTCCCGCCAGCCCCCTCCAGCGCCTTCAGCGCCTGATCGAGTGTGGGCAGATCGGCCGCATGCGCGATGCGAATCAGCACCATTTCGGCCGCGGCGACCGGTCGGGCGGAGCCCTGCACCTCCTGAATGCCCTTCAGAAGCATCTGCCATGTGCGCGAGAGCACGCGCACGGAGAGTTTTCCGGAGAGTTCGAGACCGCGGCTGCGTTCCTCCTGGGAGAGGGCGGCATCCTCCGCCGCCTCCGGCACGAAGCGCAGACGGGTGACAAGGTGGTTGAATTCGGCAAGGTCGGTGAGCACGGCCGCCGGGTCCGCGCCCACATCGTATTGCGCGCGAAATTCGGCGAGGGCGGCGGCGACATCGCCCTTCATCAGATACTCGAACAGATCAATGATGCGGGCGCGGTCGGCGAGCCCCAGCATGTCGCGCACGGTCTCTGCCGTCACCCTGCCGGAGGAATGCGCGATCGCCTGATCGAAGATGGACTGCGCGTCACGCATGGAGCCCTCGGCCGCCCGCGCGATCATGGCGAGCGCCTCGTCGTCGGCCTCCACACCCTCAAGCTGCCCGATATGGGCGAGGTGGTTCTTTATGAGGGCAGCGTCGATCCTTCTCAAATCGAAGCGCTGGCAGCGCGACAAGATCGTGATCGGAACCTTGCGGATTTCCGTGGTGGCGAAGATGAACTTCACATGAGGTGGCGGCTCTTCCAGCGTCTTCAACAGGCCGTTGAAGGCCTGGTTGGAGAGCATATGCACCTCGTCGATGATATAGACCTTGTAGCGCGCAGAGACCGGCGCGTAGCGCACCTGGTCGATGATCTCGCGGATATCATCGATGCCCGTATGCGAGGCGGCATCCATCTCTATCACGTCGACATGCCGGCCTTCGAGAATGGCTTCGCAATGCTCGCCAAGCTCCGTCAGGTTGATGGAAGGCTGGTCGACGGTCTTGGTCTTGTAGTTGAGCGCGCGGGCCAGAATGCGGGCGGTCGTGGTCTTTCCGACGCCGCGCACGCCGGTCAGCATCCAGGCCTGGGCGATTCTCCCGGTGGAGAAGGCGTTGGTAAGGGTGCGCACCATCGGCTCCTGGCCGATGAGGCCCGAGAAGTCGCGTGGTCGGTATTTCCTGGCCAGAACGCGATAGACGCCCGCCTTGCCCTGTGCCATCTGCACCGCGTCGTTCATAGGATCGTGCGCGCTCCCTGGTCGATGATCTGCAAAGGCGTCGCGCGCCCCACGCGGGACTTTCCCTTGCATGGCCGGCCACGTCAATGGGGACGGAGGGGAAAAGGGCGGGAGGCTGGCACGGTGACCCGTGCCGTTGCTCGTTAGGGCTGCTTCCTTCCGGACCTGACCCGGTTGGCGAGTGGCGCGTCCACCACCAACCTCCCGCCCCCATATCGTCAATTGCCGGCACAAATGCAAGCCCNGCACCACGGAAAGGCTTGCAGCGGCTTCTGGCTCAATTTAGCCTCGCGACACGAGGATGAGGAGATGCGGATGCTGCCGGGCAGCAGGAAAGGATTCGTGCTCGATCCGCGGCTGGAGGGGGAAAGTCTTCCGGTCGTGTGGCTTGGGCTGTGCGAACTGCGCATCAGGGACGAACGGCGCTGGCCATGGCTTCTGCTTATCCCGCAGCGGCCCGNCGTGGAGGAAGTCCACGATCTTACGCCGCTTGACCAGGCAATGCTNTCCTTCGAGACGAATCTCGTCTCCAAGACACTCAAGGAGCTGACGGGCTGCACCAAGATAAATTGTGCTGCCCTCGGCAACATCGTGCGCCAGCTTCACGTCCACGTTGTCGCGCGCAACGAGAACGATCCCGGCTGGCCGGGTCCCGTCTGGGGCCACGGCGTGCGTGAGCCCTACCGCCGCGAGGATCTGCATCAGTTCGCGGAGAAGATTCGCGCGCGGCTTTGAGGGTTNGGCGCAAGCGTCTTTAATAAGCTACGCGGCTTCGGCCCTTTCGCGCACCTGATAGTCCTTCACGGCCGTGAAGGTGATCGCCTTCCAGCGCTCAGCCTCGTAATTGAGGCCGAATTCATGCGGCGCGAGGAAGACCGGATCGTCGTCGAGATCGCGCGCGATGTCTCCGCGATGGGCGGCGATGAAGCGCTCTAGCTCCGCCCTATCCTCGGCCGAAATCCAGCGGCATACGGAGAAGCGGGAAGCCTCGAAATCGACGGGAAGAGCGTATTCGCTTTTTAAGCGCTCCTTCAGGACATCGAGCTGCAGTGCGCCGACGACGCCGACTATTGCGGGCGAGCCGTCCTCCGGCGAGAAGAGCTGCACAACGCCCTCCTCCGCCATCTGCTGCAGCGCCTCCTTCAGCTTCTTCGCCTTCATCGCATCGGTAAGGCGCACGCGGCGGAGAATTTCAGGCGCGAAATTCGGCACGCCGCGGAAGAGGATGTCCTCACCTTCCGTCAGCGTGTCGCCGATCCTGAGCGTACCGTGATTGGGTATGCCCACCACGTCGCCGGCGAATGCCTCGTCGGCGGTGATGCGGTTCTTGGCGAAGAAGAATTGCGGCGCGGTGAGGCTGATGGATTTGCCGGTGCGCACCAGCTTTGCCTTCATGCCGCGCTCTAGCTTTCCGGAACAGACGCGCACGAAGGCGATGCGGTCGCGGTGGTTGGGGTCCATATTGGCCTGGATCTTGAAGACGAAGGAGGTCATCTTTTCCTCCGTCGCCTCGACCTTGCGTGTGTCGGCCTCCTGGGCGCGCGGTGCAGGGCCGTACTTTCCAAGTGCCTCAATCAGATCGCGCACGCCGTAATTGCGGAGTGCGGAACCGAAATAGACGGGCGTAAGATGCCCCTCGCGGAAGGCCTGCAGGTCGAACGGTTTGCAGGCTTCCTTTGCCAGCAGCATCTCTTCGACCAGCGCGTCGCGCTCGTGTTCGGGTAGCAGGCCGGAGATGGCGTCCGCCTCCGGTCCGTTGACGGGAATCGGCTTCACATCCTCGTCCGAATGGCGGAACGTGTTGTCCGCCAGGTGGTAGGTGCCGGCAAAGGACTTGCCGCGCCCGATCGGCCAGGTGACCGGTGCGGTGTCGAGCGCNAGCTTTTCCTCGATCTCGTCCAGTATTTCAAAGGGATCACGGCTTTCCCGGTCGAGCTTGTTGACGAAGGTGATGATAGGGATGTCGCGCAGCCGGCAGACCTCGAACAACTTAAGCGTGCGCGGCTCGATGCCCTTGGCCGCGTCGATCACCATCACGGCGGAATCGACGGCNGTCAGCGTCCGGTAGGTATCGTCGGCGAAATCCTCGTGGCCCGGCGTATCGAGCAGGTTGAAGACATGGCCGCCATATTCGAACGTCATCACCGAGGTGACCACGGAAATCCCGCGCTCGCGCTCGATCTTCATCCAGTCCGAGCGCGTCTGGATGCGGTTCTTTTTCGCCTTCACCTCGCCGGCAAGCTGAATNGCGCCGCCGAAAAGCAGGAGCTTTTCGGTGAGCGTGGTCTTGCCCGCGTCCGGGTGCGAAATGATCGCGAAGGTGCGGCGGCGCGCCACCGCGTCGGCCAAACTCTCTGGCATATCCGGAATTCCCTTTGATGGCGGGCTCTTACCAGCCGCGACCGCCGCTGTCGAATGGAAATCACCCCCGCATATAGAAAGCCCGTGCGGCGATTTCATGCCTACCGTTCAAGGGAAAGGAGGCCAGGAATCCGCATTTTCGGAATGCTTGACAAGTTAATTAGCTGAAACTAATGATTAGCTATGGCTAATGATATGAGGCAAGTGGCCGCTCTCGCGGACCCGACGCGGCGGGCCGTATTTGAGCTGATCGCGGAGCGCCCACGCTCGGTGGCGGAGATCACGCGCGCCCTTCCCGTCACACAATCGGCCGTTTCGCAGCATCTGAAAGTGTTGAGGGAGGCGCAGCTCGTCCGGGCCCAGCCGAAAGGCGCCAGCAACATCTACCACATCGATCCGGCGGGACTCGGGCAGATGCGCGCATGGCTCGACCGGCTCTGGGGCGCTGCCCTGGACGAGTTCAAGAGAGAAATCGAGACGGAAGGGAAGGAAGATAATGGATAGGACGATCTCGCCGGCGCCGGTCCGTCGTTCGGTTACCGTGAAGGCATCACAGCAGAAGGCATTCGAGGTCTTCACATCCGGCTTCGGCCGCTGGTGGCCCGCCTCCCACAGCATCGGTTCTTCGCCGCTGAAGACGGCGGTTATTGAGCCGCGCGTCGGCGGACGCTGGTACGAGACGGGAGAAAACGGCCGGGAATGCCAATGGGGCGAGGTGCTTGCCTGGGAGCCGCCGTCGCGCGTGCTTCTTGCCTGGCGGATCGGCGCGGACTGGAAATACGATCCCCAACTTCTGACCGAAGTGGAAGTGCGGTTCGTTCCGCTGGGCGAAGCCGGCACGCGCGTCGAACTGGAGCACAGGCTGCTTGAGAACTATGGCGAGCGCGCAGCGGCAACCAGCGAAAGGCTGGATTCGGAAGGCGGTTGGCAGTCTCTTCTCGCCATTTATGCAAAAGAGGCCGCCGCGGCCGCCTGAAAAGCGTTTGAAAATTCCGGCCGTTGGGCGAGGTTGAATTGACGCCGGAACCTCCCGGCGTCAGATAGGGCGTATGGATACATCACCTGCTTCAATCTCTGTCATCGGTCCTACTGTCGGCGTCGTGCGTCTGCCGCATGGCGAGGGCTTGCCGCTGCCCGCATACGAATCGGCCGGTGCCGCCGGCATGGATTTGCGCGCCGCCGTGCCTGAGGACCGGCAGATCATCCTTCTGCCGGGCCGGCGCGTCCTGGTGCCGACCGGATTTATCTTAGAGATTCCGGAAGGCTTCGAGGGTCAGGTACGGCCGCGTTCCGGCCTTGCGCTGCGTCACGGGATCACCTGCCTGAACTCACCCGGAACGATCGACAGCGACTATCGCGGCGAGGTGCAGATTCTGCTGGTCAATCTGGGCGAGGACGATTTTGCCGTCACGCGCGGCATGCGCATCGCCCAGCTTGTCATCGCCCCTGTGCTTCAGGCCCGGATCGAAGAGCGCGACGGACCCGGCGCGACGGCTCGCGGAGCTGACGGCTTCGGCTCCACCGGAACGGCCTGAGGCCCTCTCCCGCCCATCGCCTGACCAGAGCCTCCCCTTGACAGCGCCACGCCGCAGGCGCCTCATCGTGGGTAAAGAGGAAATCTGGGGATGGCACATGGCTGACATCGGTTCCATCTTTCGCGCACTTCACGAGGCTGAAGGCGCCTTCATCATTCCCAACCCCTGGGATATCGGCACGGCGAAGCTGCTTGCCGCGCTCGGTTTCAAGGCATTGGCAACGACCAGCGCCGGCTACGCCTTCTCCCGCGGCCTGCCCGATGGCGGGGTTCCGTTCGAGGAGAGGATAAACCATTGCCGCGAGATCGTTGCCGCCACACCGCTGCCAGTCTCGGCCGATCTGGAGCATGGCAAGGGCGACAGTCCCGACAGCGCGGCCGAGACAATATTCGCGGCGGAGGCGGCCGGCCTTGCCGGCTGCTCGATCGAGGATTCGACCGGCGATCCGGCCAATCCGATTTACGAGTTCTCGCTGGCCGTCGAGCGGGTTGCCGCTGCGGCGGAAGCCGCGCGTGCCCTGAAGCGGGATTTCGTCTTCACCGCGCGGGCGGAGAATTTCTTATGGGGCCGGCCCGATCTGGACGATACGATCCGCCGGCTGCAGGCCTTCGAGAAGGCCGGAGCCGATGTGCTCTACGCGCCAAGGCTTACCAGCATAGAGCAGGTACGCGCCGTTTGCCAGTCCGTCAGCCGGCCCGTGAACGTGCTTGCCACGGCGGACTTCACCGTTGCCGAATTGGCCGAGGCCGGCGTGAAGCGCATCTCGGTCGGCTCCAAACTCACCTGTCTGGCCTTCGCTGCGATCGAGCGCGCGGCCAAGGAGATGCTGGACGAGGGCGCCTTCACCTATGACCGGGACAGCATGCCTTTCGCCCGCCTTCAGGAGACGTTTTCAGAAGCCGGATAGCGGCAGCCGTCGGGGATTCTGCGTCCAAGGTCGAAAGCCGGCCGGTTCCGCTGGCCGGCGCTTGCCGCTATGCTGGACCTACAGGCTCGGCGTAGCGCGATTTTTTGGTGTTGGCATCGCGCCATGATGAGCTACATTCCGCCCTCACCGGGGAGGGGAGCATCGATAACAAAACCGAACGCGGAGGAGCACATGTTCAGAAAAAAAGGAAAACTGCTGGCTGCCGGAGCCATGGCGCTCGGTCTGAGCTTCAGCGCGGCGGCCGGCGCGCAGGAATTCATCAACGTGCTGACCGGCGGCACGTCGGGCGTGTACTATCCGCTGGGCGTGGCTCTTTCCGAAATCTATGGCGACACGATCGAGGGTGCGCGCACGCAGGTTCAGGCGACCAAGGCATCCGTGGAGAATTTGAACCTCCTGCAGCAGGGGCGCGGAGAGATCGCGTTTGCGCTCGGCGATTCGGTCAAACTCGCCTGGGAGGGCGAAACCGAGGCCGGCTTCCCCGGCAAGCTCGACAAGCTGCGCGGCATCGCCGCTATCTATCCGAACTACATCCAGATCGTGGCCAGTGAGGAATCGGGCATCAAGACGCTCGAGGATCTGAAAGGCAAGAGCCTGTCGGTCGGCGCACCGGCTTCAGGCACCGAGCTCAATACCCGCGCCATCTTCGAGGCTGCGGGCATGAGCTATGACGACCTCGGCAAGATCGAATATCTGCCCTTTGCCGAGTCCGTGGAGCTTATCAAGAACCGCCAGCTCGATGCGACGCTTCAGTCGGCGGGCCTCGGCGTGGCCTCGATCCGTGACCTGGCAAGCTCGGTGGCCATCACCGTTGTCGCGGTGCCGCCGGAGGTCGTGGAGAAGATCGGTGCCCCCTACATTTCCGCCACCATTCCCGCAGGCACCTATGAAGGCCAGGACGAAGACGTGCAGACGGCTGCCGTCGGCAACATGCTGGTTACCCATGCCGACGTTTCGGAAGAAACGGCCTACCAGATGACCAAGCAGCTTTTCGAGAATCTCGACCGGCTGACGGCCGCTCATGCGGCGGCGAAGGCCATCAAGCTCGAAACCGCGCTCGATGGCATGCCGGTCCCGCTGCATCCGGGCGCCGAGCGCTACTATAAGGAACAGGGCCTCTTGTAGCGCGATCTGCCCCGGCGGCAGAGCGATTGCATATGGCGATTCCCTCTCACCGTCTCGGGCTTTGCCCGAGCCACTTCTCCTCCGCCAGGCGGGGGAGAGGAATCGCCGGCATCAACCTCGCTGCCAGTCGCCAGCGTCTGCGATTTGCAAGGCCAACGGCCGCCGATGCCTGCTACCCTTTCTCTCCTCCGCGTGGAGGAGAGGAGGTGAGGCGAAGCCGGGACAGTGAAAGGGTAAAAGGGCGTACCATATGCGATTGCCCTGTCTTCGGATGGGAAGGGTGCTGGCGCGGCTATCGGATGGGGCAGGCTTGTCTCAGACATCGCGGCGACGCCTTACCTGCGTCGCTGCGCGATCGATCCCCGCAAGATAAGGGAAGCCTGCGCTCCGGGACATGCACATGACCGCTGAAAAAACTTCCACCATTCTCACGCCTACGGAAGAGGTTCCGACCGAGGGTCTTCCGGCGGGATGGGGCACCGGCCTCTGGGGCACAGCTGCGTTCTCCATTGCCATTGCCTTCTCGCTGTTCCAGCTCTGGACGGCCGCCTACGGCACGCTGCCGAGCCAGGTCGTCCGTGCGATGCATGTGGGCTTTCTGCTGCTGCTAGGATTTGCTCTCCTCGGCAATCTCAAATCCCACTCCACCCTCATGCGCTCCATCCTGTGGGCGCTCGGCNTTCTCGGCTTCCTGACCGGCGTCTACAACTGGATCTTCTACAAGGAACTTCTGCTGCGTGCGGGCGGCTTTCACACGGTTCCCGACCTTATCGTCGGCACCGTGATGATCGCTTTGGTGTTCGAGGGCGCGCGCAGGCTGATGGGCCTGCCGCTCACCATCATAGCCGGCGTCTTTCTCGCTTACTGCTTCTTCGGCCAGTACATGCCCGGGCCGTTCGTGCATCGCGGCTACGATTTNGAGCAGATCATCGAGCATATCGGCTTCGGAACCGAAGGCATTTACGGTACGCCGATCTATGTCTCAGCGGCCTACATCTTCATCTTCGTCGTCTTTGCAGCCTTCCTCGAGCGCGCCGGCATGATCGCGCTCTTCAACGATTTCGCCCTCGGTCTCGTTGGCGGTGCGCGCGGCGGGCCGGCGCAGGTCTGCGTGCTGTCGTCAGCGCTGATGGGCACCATTTCCGGCTCCGGCGTGGCAAACGTGGTCGCCAGCGGTCAATTCACCATCCCGCTGATGAAGCGCTTCGGCTTCCGCTCCGAATTCGCTGGCGGCGTCGAGGCGACCTCCTCNATGGGCGGNCAGATCATGCCGCCGGTGATGGGCGCGGTCGCCTTCATCATGGCCGAGACGCTGAACATCCCCTATGCCGAAGTCGTCAAGGCGGCGATCATCCCCGCCTTCCTCTATTTCGGCGTCTGCTTCTGGACCGTGTATCTGGAGGCCGGCAAGGCGGGCCTCAAGGGGATGAACAAGGCCGAACTGCCCGATCCGTGGGCCGCCGTGCGCCAGCACTGGCCGCTGGTGCTGCCGCTCGCCGTCCTTGTCTACCTTCTCTTTGCCGGCTACACGCCGATCTTCGCCGGCACGATGGGCCTGGCGCTCACGATCGTGCTCATCCTCGGTACGCCGCTTGCCGCGCTGATCGGCCCGTTTGCCTTCCGTGTGGTGTTCTGGATCGCGCTCGGCCTCGCGGCCGCCTCCTTCATCCGCTACGGCGTCGACCTGTTGGCGATCGTCCTGGTCGGGCTGATCGTTGCCTGTGCGACCTTCAAGGGCGGGCGCGAGACGCTGCTGATCTGTCGCGATTCTCTGGCTGAGGGGGCCAAGAACGCGCTGCCTGTCGGCATCGCCTGTGCCATTGTCGGCGTTGTCATTGGCACGCTGACCCTGACTGGCATTGCCTCCACCTTCATCGGCGCCATCATCGCCATCGGCAAGAACAACCTGTTCCTGTCGCTGGTCCTGACGATGATCACATGCCTGGTCCTCGGCATGGGNATCCCCACCATTCCGAACTACATCATCACCTCGTCTCTGGCGGGGCCCGCGCTTCTTCAGCTTGGAGTGCCGCTCGTTGTCAGCCACATGTTCGTGTTCTACTTCGGCATCATGGCTGACCTCACGCCGCCGGTGGCGCTCGCGGCCTTCGCGGCCGCTCCTATGGCCAAGACCTCCGGCCTCAAAATAGCGGTCCAGGCGACGAAGCTTGCNGTCGCCGGTTTCGTGGTACCATTCATGGCCGTCTATACGCCATCGCTGATGCTGCAGGAGGGTGGCGCGATCGCCGCAGCCTGGGGCTATCCGGTAGAGCTGGTCTACGTGGTCTTTAANGCCTGCCTAGGCGTGGGGCTGTGGGGCATGGCGTTCGTCGGCTTCTTCCTGCGCGGCATGGCGCCCTGGGAGAGAGCGGCCGCCTTCGTTGCGGGGTTGCTCCTCGTGCTGGCGCTGCCGTGGACGGACGAGTTCGGTTTCCTGCTTTCTGCACTTGTCATCGGTCAGCACTGGTATCGGGCGCGCGGCAGGAGTCCTGAGGCTCGCCAGAAGCTGGTCGAGGAGTAGCGGGTGCCCGCCTGCCTTCTGGTTGGCGGCAAGGCGCTGACGCTCGCCGCCGGCCTGTTCACGCTCTCCTGGACCCACTCCGTGGAAAAGATCGAATGGCAGGAGACGTGGCGGGTGCTGCCCGCCGGACTTGAGATCGTCGAGGCGCGTATTAAGGGGTCCGGCGCCGGCATGGATCCGCCGCCCGATGCGCGTCTCGAGAATGGCTGGTGGGTCTATACGCCGCAGCTCGGAATTGTGCCAGAGCTGCGGCTCGCC
>JGI25327J35509_1001690_pt1 | contig 16789 bp, 17 predicted proteins | sample HigsolmetaAR202D_FD_35509 | JGI IMG/M metagenome (IMG submission 35509)
CTCGGTCGGGCGGCCCGAAGAGGTCCGGTCCGGTCTCCTTCGTCTCGACGACCTTCACGGAGACGGGCCCGTCGACGTCGCCCAGCAAGTCGCGACGGGTCGAGGTGCGCTCGCAACCCGACAGGAGCAAGACCGCGAAAAGTACGCGCAGCCAAGTGCGTCTCATACGCGCCCCCAGACGGCGTGCGCGCAAAGGAGATGTTTGATCGCGCGGAGCTCGTCTCGCGGGCGATCGAGCTTGATTTCGCGGTAGCCGCCCCAACCGAAGGCCGTGAGGACGCCCCACGCTTCGAAGCCGAGGGCCGCGATCTCCCGAGTCGCCAAGACCTGTTCGTCGCGACTCACTTGGGCGTGCGCGGCGATGTCGTCCGAGACGGGACGCGACTCGGTCGACCAGCGAAGCTCGGCGGGATCGAGCGCGATCATGGTCGTGATGCGCTGGCCCTTCTTCGCCTCGGCATGTGCGCTCCGGACCTTCTCCTTCAGGGCGGAGAGCGAGAACCCGGCCTCCTTGATCCCCGCGATCGCGGCGCCTCGCGCGTTCAACGCGGCGCCGATGGCGCCCGCCGCGATCGTCTGCTCGTGAGCGATCGTGAGCCGCTCGCCCTCGGGCCTCACCGCCCACCCTGCGCGATGCAGCACGTCCCGCGCCCAAGGCACGTGGATGGTGCTCGGGTCCGTCCCGAACGGGTACCTCGGGTCCCACGACTCGGTCCGCTGTCGCTCGTCGTTCACGGCGAGCGGGAGCCGCCAGTGCCACGCCGCTCGGAGGCAGCGGTCGAACAGCACCATCATGACGTCGCTGGCGATCGGGCACACCTCGCATTGCTCGACCACCCGACCGTCGAAGGTCGTGAGCAGGATGCTCGCCGCGGGCACGCGGTGGTCGGGAGCGTCCGGCCCCTCGCCGTCCGCGAACATCTCGACGATGTTGTGCGCGACGGTACCGGCCGTCGTCTTCTTGAACCGCGTGATCTGGATCGACGCGACGTGGCGGCCGATCCGCGAGAGCAACGCATCCGTACGCGCGACGGGGCTCACGGTTCACCTCACGCGAGACGCTCCTCGAGCGCGCGGCGGACGCGTTCGTGGGACGCCGCCCACACCTCGTCCCCGACCCGCCCGTGCTTCGACAAATCACGCCCGACCCGCGGCGCGCGCGCTCGACCGAGCGCCTCCTTCACCGGCTCCAAGAGCGCAGGATTTTGCTCGAGGCACCACGCGAGGATGTCCCAAGCGAGATCCGCGTGCCGCTGCTCGTCCCGCGCGATCTTCCTCAGCACCTCCGCCACCGCGGGATCCTCTGCGCGCTCGCTCGCCACGCGCGCGGCGTCCGCCGCCGTCCCCTCCCCGAGGCATCCGTCGATCGCCGACTCGATCGCCACGCGCCGGAGCCGCGCCGATTTCGACTCGCGCATTCTCGGCGCCGCCACCTCCGGGAACGGCGCCGCCGTCACCGGCTCCCCTCCGTACGCGCTCGCCAGCGCGAAGCAGTCGCGCGCGTGCGCCACCTCGTCCAGCGCCGCCTCGTGCGTCCGCTCGAGCAGCGAAGGCGGCGCGCCGAGCGCGACGAGGTCCAGCGCCAGCGCTCCGAACGCCGCGATCGACGCGTGCTCGAGCGCTGCGTCGGTACGCCATGCCTCCGCGAGCTCTCGCCTGAGAGACCACGGGAGATCCTCCACCGCCGGTGCAGGGCCGTCCGCCGACCAGCCCCGTCCGCGCGCCGTCGGCGTCCGGCGCGGGACCTTGGCGACGCGTATCGGGCGCCCGTGAACGGGACCGCCGGACGTCAAGAGAGCAAGGGAGAGGATCGAAGCGATGCCCGAGAGAACGAGCGAGGTGATCGCGGCCCAGGCCCCACCGCGCTGCTGTACGAGGGAGACGATCGCGAGGATCGCCGAGCCGAGAATGCAGAGGCCCCCGACGCCGAGCGCGGCCACGAGGCCTACCAGCGCCGCGTCGGGCTGTCGCTTCGCGACGATCATGACCACGAGCGCGAGGAACGGACACGGGCCGATCCCGACGATCGCCAGGACGAGCGCGAGGATCGCGAGCGTCGACGACTTGCGGGGCGGAGGTTGCGGCGTGTACNGGAACGACGGCTGGAACGGCTGCATCGGCTGACGACTCCACGGTGTCGAGGCGCGCCTCGAGCGCGCGGCGGACGCGTTCGTGGGACGCCGCCCAAACGTCGCTGCCTACCCGTCCGTGCTTCGGGAGATCGCGCTCGACGCGGGGCGCGCGCGATCGAGCGACGGCCTCGCGCACCGGCTCCAAGAGCGCAGGGTCCTGCTCGAGGCACCACGCCAGGATGTCCCAAGCGAGATCCGCGTGCCGCTGCTCGTCACGCGCGATCCTCCCCAGCACCTCCGCGACCGCGGGATCCTCCGCGCACTGGCTCGCCACGCGCGCGGCGTCCGCCGCCGTCCCCTCTCCGAGGCATCCGTCGATCGCCGACTCGATCGCCACGCGCCGCAGCCGCGCCGACTTCGACTCGCGCATCCTCGGCATGGCCACCTCCGGGAACGGAGCCGCCGTCACCGGCTCGCCTCCGTACGCGCTCGCCAGCGCGAAGCAGTCGCGCGCATGCGCCACCTCGTCGAGCGCCGCCTCGTGCGTCCGCTGCAAGAGCGCCGGCGGCGCGCCGAGCGCGACGAGGTCCAGCGCCAGCGTTCCGAACGCCGCGATCGACGCGTGCTCGAGCGCTGCATCCGCACGCCATGCCTCCGCGAGCTCTCGCCTGAGAGGCCACGGGAGATCCTCCACCGCCGGTGAAGGGCCGTCCGCCGCCCACCCCCGTCCGCGCGCCGTCGGCGTCCGGCGCGTCACGTTACCCACGCGCACCGGACGCCCGTGGAGAGGCTCCGCCATGAAGAGGAACGAGAAGAAGCCGGAGACGAGGCCGATCGGAATGCTCAGGACTCCGAGGACGAGCGAGACGATCGCGGCCCAGGCTCCGTTTCGCTTCTGCACGAGGGAGACGATCGCCAAGACCGCCGACGCGATGATGCTGATCGCCCCGAGCGCGAGCGACCCCACGGCGCCCGTGAGCTCGATCCCGAAGGTGCGGTTGCCCTTCAAGCCGAGTGTGATGATCAGCGCGAGGAGCGGGAAGACCACGGTCCCCGCGATCGCCAGCGCGAGCGCGATCAACGCGAGCGTCGACGACTTGCGAGCCGGGGGTTGAGGCGGTGCTTGCGGCGGTACGTGGAACGGTTGCATGGACTTTGCGACTCTACTTGACGGGGCCGTCGCTCACTTGCGTGAACACGACTTGCGAGGAGGCGCTTGGACGACAAGTTGCATCATGGCTTCGTCGAGCCTCGTTTCGGCCTCGCGTGGCCCTCGAAGATGGATTCGAAGACCACCGCCCGAGCGGTGAGCGTCGTGACACGAGGCGCTTCATGCACGCACCCCCGCGGCATGCGCGCAGAGCAGGTGCTTGATGGCGCGTAGCTCCTCTTTCGGTCGCCAGAGCGTGACCTCGCGATAGTTGCCGCCCCAGCCGAAGGCGCGGAGGGAGTCCCAGCCTTCGAAGCCGAGCACGGCGATGTCCCGGGTCGCCACGGCGCCGCCCTCGCGATGCGCGGGCTCGCGCGACGCGATCGCTTCGGAGACGAAACGCGACTCCGACCACCAGCGCAGCTCCGTGCGATCGAACGTGATCCCGGCCGTGGTACGTACCCCCTTCTTCCCTTCGGCGTGGGCCTCACGGATCGCCTTCAGGGCGGAGAGCGAAAATCCGGCCTCCTTGATCCCCGCCATCATCACGCCACGAGCGTGGAACGCGGCATCGATCGAGTGCGGGGCGGTCGTCTTGTCCTGCGTGATCGTGAGCCGCTCGCCCTCGGTCTTCACCTCGTACCCCGCTTTGCCGAGCACGTCCCGGGCCCAAGGGACCTGGAGCGCGGTCGGGTCGACCGCCAGCGGATAGCGCGGATCCCACGACTNGAGACGCTGTCGCTCCTTGTTCAGAGCGAGCGGAAGCCGCCAGTGCCATGCGGCGCGGAGACAGCGGTCGAAGAGCACGAGCTCGACGTGGTCGGAGACCGGGGCGATCTCGCACTGGTCGACGATCTGGCCGTGATGGCTCGTGAGCATGATCTTCAGCGCGGGCACGGCCTCGTCGGTGGCTTCTGTGGACGGACTGGTGTCCACGAACAGCTCGGCGACGCTCAGGAGGACGCCACTGGCCGTCGTCTTCTGGAAGCGCGTGATCTGAATCGCGGCGACGTGCCGGCCGATCCGCGCGAGCAATGCATCGGTGATGGCTATCGGGTTCACGGCTCCGGCGACTGCTGGAATGGCGGCTCTCGGTACGCCTGCAAGCAGAGACCTCGTCGAAAGTATCGTCCCCCTCCCGCGGCGCTCGATGGTTGATTTGCAGACACACCAGCCGCCGGAGGTGCCGCTACTACGGTGGTCGGCCGAGACTCGGCTTCATGTCTCCCGGCCTCGCGACGTGCCGCTACGCGCCAAGAGCGCGGCCGCTTCTCCCCGTGTCGAGACGCCGAGCTTCCGGAACGCCGACGCCACCTGGTTCTGGATGGTGGACACCGAACGCCCTCGCTGCAGCGCGATCTCCGCGTTCGACAGGCCTCCCAGGACGGCGAGCAGCACCTCGCGCTCGGCCTTCGACAGCTTCGCCTTCGCCGGAATCCGGACGTTCGACGAGACGGGATAGCTCAAGACGAGGAGCTCGCCGTCGAGGTGAAACCGCGACGCGCGGAGACCTTGGGGTACGCCGGGTCGGCGGTCAGGCATCGGACGANGCCTCGCGCCGTCGCCACTCCGCGATCAACCCGGAGCGCGAGCGGACTCCGAGCTTGCGCGCGGCACGCGTGAGGAGGGTCCCCACCGTGCCGACCGACAGACCGAGCTCGGAGGCGATGAGCTTGTTCGTTCGACCCAGCGCAGCGAGCGCGACGACCTGCTCTTCGCGCTTCGACAGTCGCACCGCCCCGTGCGGTGCGAGATTGGGGCGCGCGATGAGGTAGCGGCGCCCGTCGGACTCGAACTGATCGACCAGCGTCCAGCGTCCTTCCGCGAGCGCGTGCCAGAGCTCGATGGCTTCGTCGGGGTCTTGGCGAATCGCGCGCGCGCAGTCGATCGCCCGCGCCGCATAGCGGAGCGCAGCGCGCGCCGCCTTGCCCCTCGCCGNACCGCTCGCCCGCCTCTCCGAGCCCTCGAGCACGGCCTCCCCCTCCCCGGCGGCGACGCGCGCGAGGCCACTGTCCATCAGCACGCCCGAGGAGTCGATCGTGTGCATCCCGATCCGTCCCGGCAGCAATGGGCATGCCGCACAGGACCGATCCGCTACCCCCACTGAACTCCACGTTTTTCTCGTAGGCGCAATCCTCCCCGGACGGCGTTGCCTAGTCGAATCGACTAGGCAACGTCGGGACCGCCTCGTCCATCGGCTGGACCGTCCGGAGGCCGCGGGGATGCCTCACGCGCACTCTCGCGGCGCTGCCACTCCGCGATCAACCCGGATCGCGAGCGAACTCCGAGCTTGCTCGCGGCGCGGGCGAGGAGGGTCGCCACCGTGCCGACGGAAAGACCGAGCTCGTAGGCGATGAGCTTGTTCGTTCTCCCGAGCGCGGCGAGCGCGACGACCTGCTCTTCGCGCTTCGACAAGCGCGCCGCTCCGTTCGTCGGCACGGGGTTCGGGCGAGCGAGGAGATAACGCCGGCCGTCGGACTCGAACTGATCGACCAGCGTCCAACGTCCCTCCACGAGCGCGCGCCACAGCCGCGTGGCTTCGTCGGGGTCGGCGCGCTTCGCCCGCGCACGGTCGATGGCTCGTGCCGCGAAGCGAAGGGCCGCGCGCGCCTCCTTACCCTTCGCGACGCCGGTCGCGTGATGGACCTTCCCCGCTGCGTCCAAAACGGCCTCCGGCTCCCCCGCGGCGAGACGCCGGAGCCGGAGTCCCGCGCCGACGTGCGCCATGACACGCGCCCAGCGCAGGCGGAACGCGGGCGTCGTCTCTTGCGCGCGCGCCAGCCCGACGTTGACCAGCACGCCGAGCCCCGAGGGGTCGATCGTGAGCATCCCGATGGAGTCGCGCAGCCCGAAGGGCGAATGGACGCGATCGAGGAACGGCACGCCCGAGACCGGTCCGCCCACGAACTCCGTGAGCGTCGAGACGCGATTGCGCGCGAACGCCTCGTGGATCATCGGAGGAGGCGCAGCCTGGACGAGCCAGTCGACCGCCTCTCGCTCGTCGTCACGCCCGACGAAGCTCAGAACGCGCGGCGCGGACGCCGGCTCGAGCCTGTAGGTGTACGCGAAGATGCTCTCGCCGCGGAGGAGCGGCCGCATCGTCTCGACGACGTTCGCGAGCCAAGCTTGGTCGCTGCTCGCATCGGAATACGTGGCTTCGACGACCTGAAGGAGGTTCACGGTAGGCTCGAGAGCCCCTCTTCAGAGCGAACCTATCATGAACCGCCCCCTGCCCGGCGCCCCGGCCGCGCAGGCTCGTCGCGCCGGACGAACGGGCCGAAGACACGCACGAGCTCGCGCCGGTTCTTCAGGCCCAGCCTTCGCACCACCTTGCTCACGCGACTCGCGACGGTGCTGCGCGGAATCCCGAGCTCGTAACCGATGAACTTGTCGGAGTGCCCGAGCGCGGCCAAGGTCATGATCTCACCGTCGAGACCACGCAGAGAGGCGGCGACGTTCGTGAAGGCGTTCCGGTGTACGAGAACGAGCCGCTTGCCGTCGCGCTCGACGTGATCGACCAGCGTCCACTCGCCTTCGACCATCGCGGTCCAGATCGCGATCGCGCGTTCGGGATCGAGGCGACGCAGCTTGCCTCTCGCGGTGTCGACGCGGCGCACGGCCTCGGCGATCGAGTGACGTGCCGCGACCGCACGGCGACGGCCGTCGAGCATCTTGCCGTCCGGCGTGCACACGGCGTCGGCGGGCCGTGCGCGAGCCGCGAGGAAGCGGCGTAGTCGATAGGCGCTGGCGACGTGGGCCGAGACGAGGCTCAGCGTGTGCTTCGTCCGCGGAGGCAAGGACACCTCAGCGGAGAGGGAGAAGAACGCTCCGGTCCCACTCGGGTCGCATGCGACCACGGCGGTGACCTCGGGGATTCGATAGCCGTGAAGCTCTTCGACCTCGGACAACGAGAGACCGAAGCGACGGGCCACGCGAGACCACCGCGAGCGTGCAGTGTCGACCGGCGGGCTCGGCACGTGGGCGGCCCTCAGCAAGAGCTCGGGCACGCGATCGCGGACGGCTTCGATTCGGGTCGTCGCCAACGGGAAGCGCCCGACGAAGTCGGAGATCTTCGCCCCTTCGATCGTGTAGCCGAACCATGGCCCGGGATGGATGGCTTCGAGCTCGGCGCAGATGCCGCGGAGCCACGTGCGCGACGATCCGAGTGGTGCGTACGCGGCCTCGATGGCGCGGATCGCACCGTCGCGAGCCCTCATCGACCGCCCCCGGGCGAAGAGCGCGGCCCGAACTTCTTCGTGTCACACTGCCTCCGCCGTCCCGTCGTGGACTTCCGGCGCGCTCGCCGTGCGTCGGCGTCCTCTCTTCGTTCGCCGCTCCCGTGTGCCTCCATGAGCGCAATGAGCTAGACGCGAGAATGGACGCCGACCTTCCGGAAAATGGACGCGACCTGGTTCGCGACCGTTCGGAGGCGCCGCTGGCGCCGCCGTGCGATGGCTTCGTTCGAGTCGCCGCGCACGATTCCCTCGAGCACCTCGCGTTCGGCGTCCGTCAGCCCATGCGCGGCCGCGAACGCCTCGATACAGGGACTGGTCGTTCCCCACTCGAGCAAGACGAAGGAGTCGCCCCCCAATTCGAGCTGGTATCCGACCAGATCGGCTGGCGGCCTCAGGCCCCACCCAGGCATGCCACCTTCAGAGGCTAACCGAGCCGCTGCTCCCCCCGCATAGTCATTTCGACGACGGGTTGCGGGCGCGTCCGAACGCGTCGACGCCAAGAAAAAGCAGAGGAAAGCGACCGCCCCGCTCGACCGCAAACGGCGAGAAAGACGACGAGAGCGGCCGGGAAGAGAAAGATTGAACGGTCCGCCCGCGAGCGGCGACACACGGCCGAAAACGCTCGCCGGGGAGGCCGGCGGTGAACGCCACGACCCGATCGTCGTGCGCGCGCGCCGTCCTGCACGGCGGAACCGAGGCCCGTCTTGAGACCGATCTCCATCGTCCGATTCGGACGAGCGGCGGCCGTGTGTGCGCTGCTCTCCGGACCCGCGATCGCGCATGCCGAGGATCCTCCCGCTCCCGACGGCGCCGCGCTGACGCCTCCGCGGCTCACCACCTTCGTCGAGGCCGAGGATCCACGGCCGGCCGGCGCCGCCGAGCGCGCGAGCGTCGAGCTCGAGCTCGACATCGACGTCACGGGCAAGGTCAGGGACGCACGCGTCGTTCGATCCGCCGGCACGGAGCTCGACGAAGCGGCGCTCGCGGCCGCGCGATCGTTCGTCTTCGAGCCCGCCCGACGCGGCGACGAGCCGGTGCGGGCGCGCATCCGCTACGAGTACGTGTTCGCCGCGCGCGCGCAGCCTCCATCCGCGCCGGCCGAAGCTCCGCCGGCGCCCGCGGCGATCGCAGGCACCGTCCTCGATCGCGAGACGGGCGAGCCGATCGCGGACGCCGACGTGCTCGTCACGACGGACGCCGGAGCGACGTACACGGCGAAGACCGACGCGCGCGGGGCGTTCCGCGTCGACGGCGTTGCGCCCGGGCCGGCGCACGTCGTGATCACGGCCGAAGACCACATGGTGTCCCGGCTCGACGAGACGCTCGAGCCCGGAACGCTCACCGAGGCGACGCTGCGCCTCGATCGGACGCCGGACCCCGATGCGTTCGTCGCCACGGCGAGGATCGAAGCGCCGCCACGCGAGGTGACGAAGCGATCGCTGGAGCGGACCGAGCTCGCGAAGATCGCCGGCACGCGCGGCGATCCGATCCGCGCGGTCGAGCTGTTGCCGGGCGTGGGGCGCCCGCCCGTGGGCGGAGGGCTCCCGGTCCTCCGCGGCGCGANCCCGTACGACACACAGGTCTCCCTCGAGGGGGCTCCGGTGCCCCTCCTCTTCCATCTCGGCGGTCTGACGAGCTTCGTCCACTCGCGCGTCGTCGACACGGTCGACCTCTACCCGTCGAACTTCTCGGTCCGCTACGGGCGCAAGGTCGGCGGCGTCATCGAGGTACGCCTCCGCGATCCGAAGACCGACGGGCTGCACGGCATCGCCGACGTCAGCATGCTCGACAGCTCGCTCCTCGTCGAGACGCCCGTCGGCGAGAANGTCTCGTTCTTGGCCGCGGTACGGCGCAGCAACATCGACGCCGTCCTCAACTCCGCGCAGAACACGGTCGACCTCGCGATCACGGCCGCGCCCGTCTACTGGGACTACCAGGCGATCGTGGCGTACCAGCCGACGGACGCCGATCGGCTGCGCCTCGTGTCGTACGGCTCGAGCGATCGCCTCGCCGTGGTCCTCGCCAACCCCGCGGACGCCGAGCCCGCGTTCCGCGGCGCGCTCGACACGAGCTCGGTCTTCCATCGCGTGCAGCTGGGGTACCGCCACCGCTTCGGCGGTGGCTCGGAGCAGAACACCGAGATCACGTACGGACGCACGTTCGATCGCGGGCGCTTCGGGCCGCTCGGCAGATACGACCTCACGCTCGACACGCTCCAGGGTCGGAGCGAATGGGTCGGCGTCGTTTCCCCCGCCGTCCGCATCGTCGGCGGCGTGGACCTCTTGGCGGATCACTACTCGGGCTCGTTCGCGGGCCTCTCGCCGAGACCGGACGAGGGCGAGGAGATCACCGCCCTCTCGGCCGAGAAACACGCGACGCTCGAGGCGTCCCAGTGGGTGAGCATGCCGGGGGCCTACCTCGAGGCGGGGCTCCGCCCCATGCCCTCGCTGCTCGTCTCGCCCGGTGTACGTGCAGACTACAACGATTTGCTCGAGGAGGCGGCGGTCGACCCCCGCCTCTCGATGCGCTTCGACGCGACCGAGAGGACCGCGGTGAAGGCAGGTATCGGCCGCTTCTCGCAGTCGCCCGACGTCCGCCACGTCGTCGAGCCCGTGGGCAACCCGAGCCTCGGGATGCCCCACGCGCTGCACGCGAGCGCCGGCGTCGAGCAGAAGGTCACGGACGCCCTCTCGATCTCGGCCGAGGCGTTCGCCAAGTGGATCGACGGCGTCGTCGCGCGTACGCCCGGGGGCCGTCCGCCGTTCTTCGAGAACTCGCAACAGGGTCGCGTCTTCGGCGGCGAGCTGCTCGTCCGCGTCCGGCCGCGGGGCCGCTTCTTCGGCTTCCTCTCCTACACGTTGATGCGGAGCGAGCGGCGCGATCCCGGGCAGGCGTGGCGTCTGTTCGAGCGCGACCAACCGCACATCGTGAACGCCGTCGCCGTCTACCGCCTCGGACGCGGCTGGGAGGCAGGCGCCTCCGTCCGCTACACGAGCGGCACGCCGTACACGCCCGTGATCGGCAGCACGTACGAGGCGACCTCGGACGTGTACTCGCCTCGCCTCGGGCGACCGATGAGCGCGCGCAACCCGGCGTTCTCGCGCATCGACCTCCGCTTGCAGAAGACCTGGACGTTCGGCCGCTGGTCGCTCGCCGCGTACCTCGACGTGCAGAACGTGCTCAACGCGAAGAACCACGAGGGCTTCGAGTACACGTACGACTACCGAGCGCGCCGCGGCGATCCCGGGCTCCCCATCCTCCCGATCATCGGGCTTCGAGGTGAGCTGTGATGCCGAGCCGTCATCTCTCGTGCTTCGTGCTGTCCGTCGCGCTCCCGCTGCTCACGTGGGCCTGCGACAACGAGTTCTCGAAAGGCTGGCTCGTCGATCGAACGCGGGTGCTCGCCGCCCGCGTCGAGGCGGCGGCGGAGCCCTCCCGCGCGTCGCTCATGCCCGGCGAGCATGCTCGCGTGACGTGGCTGGTCGGCGCGCCGAACGGGACGCCGAGCCTCGCATGGTCGTTCGCGACGTGCCCGGCGCCGGGCGGCTTCCTGCCCGAGCTCCGCTGCCCGAACGGCGCGCACAAGGTCGGCCGCGGCCGCGCCGACACCGAGGTCGTGGTGATGGAGCTCGACGTGCCGCCGGCGGAGATCGTCGCCGACGCGCAGGAGCTCCTCGTGCTCGCCGCGTTCTGCGAGACCGGCGAGCCCGAGCTCGATCCCGTCCGGTTCGAGGGGACGTGCAGCGGCGGAGGCGCGGCGCTGCTCGCCTCCGTGAACGTGCGCCTCGCCGCCGCCGGACCGAACGCGAACCCCCGGATCGCGGACGACGACGTGTCGCTCGACGGTGTGCCGACGGCACCGGCGACCGCGCGGCCCTCCGGCCCGCCGTGCGCCACGAACCATGAATCGCCGATCGTCGTCGCGGGGACGGAGCACACGTTCGGCTTCACGTTCCGCGATGACGAACGCGAGGCCGTGCCCGACTCGCCCGACGGCGTCGAGACCCTGCTCCTCTCGCACACGGTGACGGCCGGCAAGCTCGCTCGCCAGTACTCGTCGCTCGAGCCCGGCGAGACGGCGCCGAAGCACGTCACGGTCTCGTGGACGGCGCCATCGCGCGACGAGGTCGGCGAAAGCGGAAGGCTGGTCGAGCTGTTCTTCGTCCTCCGCGACGGCCGCGGAGGGACGGCATTCACCCGCCGCACGGTCTGCGTGCGGCGCGATCCATGAGCTCTTCGAAGGGAGACACGTGATGTCGATCGAGACGAAGCTGCGTGCGCTGGCGAACCTCGGCGCGGGATGGGTCATGTGGATCTTGCTCGCGCTCAGCGTGCTCGTCGTCGCCATCGCGATCGAGCGCGCGATCGTGTTGTTCCTCGGTCAAGACGACGTCGCCGAGCTACGGCGCAATCTGGCGAGCGCGCTCGGCCGCGGCGATCTCGTCGCGGCGCGCGGGCACGTCGTCACCTCCCGCACGTTCGAGGCGCGCGTCCTCGAGGCGGGGCTGGGCGCGCTGCCGCGAGGTCCTTCCGCCGTCGAGGAGCGGCTCGCGAGCGAGGCGCAGCTCACGCGGCTCGCGCTGGAGCGGCGCCTCGCGATCCTCGGCACCGTGGGCTCGAACGCGCCCTTCATCGGGCTGCTCGGGACCGTCATCGGGATCATCCGCGCCTTCCACGCGCTCGACGCGAGCGGCGGGCAAGTGTCCACGGCGCTCATGGCGGAGATCGGCGAGGCGCTCACGGCGACGGCGGTCGGTCTGTTCGTCGCGCTGCCCGCCGTCGGTCTCTTCAACTTCTTCCAACGGCAGATCGCGACGCGCATCGCGCGGGCCGAAGCGCTCGGCCGCGAGATGATGTCCTTCGTCAAGGACGAGCGGCGCTCGCTCGCCGAAGCGGAGTCGGTCTGATGGGCACCTCTTCTCGGAGCGACGGCGCGCTCCTCACCGAGATCAACGTCACGCCGCTCGTCGACGTCGTGCTCGTCCTCCTCGTCCTGATGATGGTCACGGCGACGTCGCTCGCGAGCAGGACGATCCCGGTCGAGCTCCCGAAGGCGAAGACCGGAAGCCCCGAGCCCAGCGATCGCCCGCTCGTGGTCGCGGTCGACGAGAGCGGCGCCATGTTCCTCGACGACCAGCGCGCCGACGAGGCGGCCGTCCGCGCCCGCGCGCGTGCCGCGAGCGAGGCCTCCGGCGAGGCGAACGCCGTCCTCGCCGCCGACGGTCGCGCGCGACACGAGGCGGTCGTCCGTGTGCTCGAGATCTTGCGGAGCGAGCGCGTCGCGAAGATCGCGATCGTCGTCCGCGCGAGCGGTGAGTGAGATGCTGCTCGCGATCCGCACGAGCGACGATCCCGCCTCGAGCGCACCGAAGGGGCTCCTCGCGTGGCTCGTCCCCGTGAGCCTCGCGCTCCACGCGGGCGCGATCGCGCTGATGCCGAGCACGGCNGCCCTGCCGCCGCCTTCGCGGCCGCCCGTCGTGGTGGAGCTGAGCGCGCCTCCGCCTCCTCCTCCACCGCCGCCGCCACCTCCGCCGCCCGCGGAGACCGCGCCTCCTCCCGAGCCACCGGCGCCACGCATGCCCGCAGCGATCCGAGCGACGCCGTCGCCGTCGCCGGCTCGTGCGGCGACCGACGCTCCGTCCGAGCCCTCGGCCGACGACGCCCCCGTCGACTTCACCGGGACGACGCTCTCCAGCGAAGGGTCCGGCGTGGCCGTCGCCTCTGCGGGCGTACCGATCGCGACCAAGGCCCCTGCCGCCGCGAGGTCGACGCGCGTCGTGGCGAGCGTGCCCGTCGTGCCGGCGTCGGCGCTCGCGCGACCGCCTCGGGCGCCGAGCCTCGACGCGGAGCTCGAGCGCAACTATCCGCCCGACGCGAGGCGCTCGGGCATCTCGGGCACGGCCACGCTGAAGGTCGAGCTCCTCCACGACGGACGCGTCGGGAAGGTCGTGATCGTGTCCGAGTCCCATCCAGGCTTCGGCACGGCGTGCGAGCGAACCGTCCGCTCCGGCCGATGGGAGCCGCCGATCGATCGCGAGGGTCGACCGGTGCGAACCGAGATCAAGTATGTGTGCAGGTTCGAGGTGCGGAGCTAGACATGAGGCTCGGTCGCTTCTTCGTGTGCCTTCCATTGGTGTTCGCCCTCGTGACCTTCGCCGCCGGCGCGGCCGAAGCGGACGAAACGCAGGCGCAAGAGACGACGCCTGCGTTCACGCTGGTCGTCGACTCCGACGACGATCGCGTCTCGTTCGATGCGATCGCGCCTCGACTCGCCGCCGAGCTCGGCGCTTCGGTCGGACCGGCGGGGCAGGCTCCGTCGAACGCGGCGATCACGGTCGTGCATCGCGAAGGCCGGCTCACCGTGCGCGCCGTCCACGGCGGCGGCCGCGTTCTCGAGCGCGAGATCCGCGCCGCGGGAGACGCGGAGGCCGTCGTGCGCGAGGCGGTGCTCCTCGCCTCGAACCTCGCCCGCGACGAGGCGCGCGAGCTGATCGACGAGCTCGCACGACGCGCCCCCGAGGCGCCGGAGCCGAAGCCGTCCGAGGAAGCGCCGAGCGCGCCGCCGCCCGCACCGGAGGTAGAAGAGGAGGAGCAACGCGCCGCCACGTTCGCCGTCGCCTATCCCGTCGCGACGAACGCCGGTAGCCCGAACGTCCGCTCCGGGTTCAACGTCGATCTCTTCTACGGCCGCGTCGGCCGCAGCACGGGGCTGCAGCTCTCGCTCGGCGGCGCCGCGTACGCTTCACGCGGGGTGTCCGGCGCGCAGATCGGAACGCTCGCGGCGGTGTCCGGCGGCGAGGTCCACGGCGCGCAGGTCGCCGGGCTCGCGAACGTGGCGGGCGGGGAGGTCCGCGGCGCGCAGATCGCGGGGCTCTTCGCATGGGGCGGGCCCGCCGATGGGCTCCAGATGGCGGGCGCGTTCGACCGCGCCACGTCGCTCGTGGGGGCGCAGGTCTCCGGCGTCTTCAACGCGTCCGGCCCCGTCGACGGTCTCCAGATCACCGGCGCCGTCAACGTCGGCGCCAGGGTCGACGGTGCCCAGATCGCCGGCGGGCTCAACCTCGCTCGAGGGAGCGCGAAGGGCCTGCAGATGGGCGCGGTCGACATCACGAGCGGTGACGTCGTCGGCGCCCAGGTGTCCGGAGCGCTCAGCCTGGCGACGGAGAGGATCGACGGCGTGCAGATCGCCCTGGTCAACGTCGCCAAGGAGGTGCACGGAGTCCAGATCGGCGGCGTCAACGTCGCGAAGCGACCGCGCGGGCTCCAGGTCGGCGTCGTGAACGTCGCCGAGGAGGCCGACGAGGCGATCGGCCTCGTCACGATCGCACGCAACTCGGTGCACCCGATCGCATGGGCGAGCAACCTCGCGTACACGAACGCGGGCATCAAGTTCACGTCGCGGCACCTCTANACCCTCGCCGCGATCGGCTTCGGTACGAACGAGATCGCCCTCGGCGACGACGGCTTCGTGATCACCTCCGGGCTCGGTGGGCACTTCGGCATCGGCGCCTTCGACGTCGAGACCGAGCTCGCCTACTCGCACGTCGAGGGCCGGCCGGAACGGAACCATGCGCTCCACCCGCGCGTCCTCGGCGGCTACAGCTTCTTCGATCACCTCCGAGTGTTCGCCGGAGGGGGCGTGCGCGTCCCGATCCAGTCCGAGCTCGGCCGCAACGTCGTTCGCCCCGAGGTCGTGGCAGGCGTTCAGTTCTGAACGCCTCGTTGCTTCGCGTACGCGCCTCGATTTTGGCTACGCTGGACGCGCTCTGCGGGTGCCCGAAGAAAAAGAGCCGGCGCAGTGAACGAATCGGCGGGCTCCGGGTACCAACGGCGCAGAGCGCATGGGATTCGCTCCGATGGCCCGCGGGGTCTCCGACGAGATGGTCCTCGCTGACGACGCCGACGACACGTCGTATGCGCTCGTCGTTCGCCTCCAGGAGCGGGATCCTGCCGCGATCACGCAGGTCTATCGGGAGCATCACGTCGCCGTTCGGCGCTTCGCACAGCGGCTCGTCGGTGACATCGAGGCGGCGGAGGATCTCGTCCAGGACGTCTTCGTCGCGTTGCCGGGCGCGATCGCCCGCTTCCGCGGCGATTGCTCGCTCCGGACGTTCCTCGTGTCGATCGCCGTCAACCACGCGAAGAACCACGTCCGCGCGGCTGCGAGACGACGCGCGGCGCTCGCACGGCTCGCGCGCGAGCCCGAGCCGTCCTCGCCCGATCTGCAGCGAGAGGTCGAGCGTCGCGACCTCGGAGACCGGCTCATGCACGCGCTCGATGCGCTGCCGCTCGATCAGCGCGTGGCGATCGTGCTGAGCGAGATCGAGGAGCGAACGAGCGCCGAGATCGCCACGATCGTCGGCGCGCCCGAAGGCACCGTGCGCACGCGGATCTTCCACGCCAAACGGAAGCTCCGCGAGCTGTTGACGAAGGGAGGGATGGCGAGATGAGCGGGCATCAGGACGACTCTCGCCTCACCGACTCGACGGAGTCGCCGCACGAGGACCGCGAGCTCGCCGACGCGTTCCGCGCGATTCGCGACAAGTACGACGGCGAGCACGACGCGGCCGATCTCACGCTCCAGCGCGCGCTCTTCCAGGCGCGCGTGCACCGGCGGCGGCAGCGCTTCACGCGCTGGGTCTTGCTCCCCGCCGCGGCCGTCCTCGTCGCTTCGACGGCGTGGGCGGGCGTGACGGGACGCCTCGCCCCGACGGTGAGGATGATGCTCGACGCGATCTACGAAGGGCCTTCGCGCGATCGATCGCACGGCGCCTCCGGGACGCCCGCGGCGCACACGAGACCGGCGGAGTCGTCTTCCGAGAGATCGTCCTCGCCCGCGGGGACGGCGCCTCTCCCCGACGAGTCGGCCGCCGTCGCCGCGAACGATCCTCCGCCGAGCGCGACCGAGGCGATCGCGCCCGCGACGCCGTCGGAGGGCTCCACGCCGCCGAGCACGCGCGCGCCGTCCGCGACGGCGTCCGTGGTCGGTGCGGTATCGGCGCGACGTCCCGACGTCGTCGCGCCCGCACCCAGCGCACTGGAGGCCTCCGCGCCGACGCCGGCAGCGACCACGTCCGCCCCCGACCCGCACGCTGCGCTCTTCGCCGAAGCGCATCGCATCCACTTCGGCGAGCGCGATCCCGCACGCGCGCTCGCCGCATGGGATCGCTACCTCAGCGCCGCGCCGAACGGCCGCTTCGCGCCGGAGGCCCGCTACAACCGCGCCCTCGCGCTCGTTCGCCTCGGCCGGACGGCCGAGGCACGACAGGAGCTCACCGCCTTCGCCGACGGCCTCTACGGCGAGTACCGGCGCGCGGATGCGCAGGCTCTGC
>JGI25327J35509_1001731_pt1 | contig 16445 bp, 17 predicted proteins | sample HigsolmetaAR202D_FD_35509 | JGI IMG/M metagenome (IMG submission 35509)
TAGACTTCTCGCTCGCAATGCGAGCGTTAACAGGCAAACAACGTTGAAGTTTAACCGATTCGTGTCTACTCTTGAAGCGCGTGTATCCGCCCCGCCGGTGATAGGAATGATATGACCGATCTGACCTCGATGCTTCAGGCCGTGCGACAGGCCGCCGATCTCTGCCGGCGTATCCAGCAGCGGCATTTTGTCCACAGCGAAAAAGGCGCTAACGACCCAGTGACCATCGCCGACTANGGCGTGCAGGTTATTCTACACCGCGCCTTGAGCCGGGCTTATCCTGACGATGGCATTCTGTCCGAAGAACAGGCCAACCAGTTCATGACCGTGCTCGACGACGCCCAGCGGGCGGAAATCACCGCCCTGTTGCGGGAAGTGCTGGACGAACCGGTAACGCCAGACGATATCGCCCGCTGGCTTGACCACGGCAGTGGCCGGCAAACCGAGCGCATGTGGGTGGTCGATCCCATCGACGGTACGAAGGGCTTTATCAACATGCGGCACTACACCATTGCCGTCGGCGTGCTGCGCGACAATGAACCCGTCGAGGCAATCCTCGGCTGCCCCGGCTACGACTCGCCGGACGGTCAGGGCATGCTCTTCTACACGCAAGATGGCATACCTCTCGCAGAGCCGATGAGCGGCGGCGCGGCGCACCGGATTACGGTATCGAACCGGGTGGACACGGCATCCAGCCTCGTGGTCGAAAGCGTGGTCCGCGAACACTCCGATTTTGAGCAGATGCGGCGCATTCACGCCCTGCTCGGCATTCCCGACGCCAACGTGCGCCAGATCGACAGTCAGGAGAAATACGCCCGCGTCGCCGCCGGAGACGCCGACCTGTACATGCGCCTGCCCCGCGCCACAGGCGACAACCGCATTTCGATTTGGGACCATGCGCCGGGAACCGCCCTGCTACGCGCTGCCGGCGGCATCGTCACCGATCTGGACGGCTCGAAACTCGACTTTTCACGCGGTCGTGAGCTTTCCGCCAATTCCGGGATCGTCGTAACCAATGGCCACATTCACGAAGCTGTGATCCGCGCCATCCAGACCGTGCGCGGAGAGGCCTGAGCGCGCACAGGCCGTAACGCGGGCCGCCGCCGGCTGATCGCCGGGCGAAGCGGTGGCTCGAATGCGCGGAAATGTCGCCCGGTCCTGCCAATTCGAGCACGAGCGCCGCGTTGTCCAGCCGTTGGGGGAGCGTTGCTACCAAAACCTTCGGTTTAACCGTATAATAAAATTACTTTCGGGATAACACAGAGGGCAGCGTAATGAACGATCTCCATCTGCGTCGCATTGTTGCCGTTCTCCTCGCCCTGATAGTCGGCCTGTCTGGCATACCGGGCGTGCTTGCCAATCCGGCTACGCAGGAAGAAACGCCCCCGGTCGTGCTCAGCCCGTGCGAGCCGCCGCGTCCCGATAACGATGGAATTTTTATTACCTACAACACCAACATTGAACTTGACTCGGAATTGCTGCAAGGGCTGTTCCGGCAGGCGACCAATTATGTGCGCCGCGGCACGGTCATGCAGGCGCAGCGCGAGTACACGCAGGCACGGCGTCTTTACAACTACGCAATCGACTATCTGAATTACCTGTATGATCTCTACAACGGGCGCGGATTTGCCCACGCGCGCGAGGGCAATCCTCAGGAAGCCATCGCCGACTACCTGCGCGCGTTCTCGCTGTCGGTCAATCTGGCCGACGTGTACGACCGGCGCGGCCTGACGAATGTTTCGCTCGGCAATTACGAGGCGGCGGTGCGCGACATCGAAAACGCGCTGAAATTCGTACCCCAATTGCGCGTCAGCCCTGCCTATGCTCCCGCCTACTACCATGTGGGCAACATGCAGCTCGAAGCCCACGATTACGACGCCGCGCTGGCCTCATACAGCCGTGCCATCGAACTCGACCCCGCTTACTTCGAGGCCTATCACAAACGCGGCGGCGTTTACCTGCTACTGGCCGATTATGACGAAGCGGTGCAGGACTTTAGCTGCGGCATCGTGCTCGATCCGGATTACACCGCCAACTACCATCTGCGCGGGCGCGCGCTGGCGAAGGCAGGCCAATACGACGCCGCGATTGAGGATTTTTCGCGGGCGCTGGAAGCCAATCCGCGGCTGGCGCTGGCTCGTATCGACCGCGGGCTGGCGTATCAGGCAATGGGCGACCTCGTTCAGGCGATTACCGACTTCACATGGGCCATTCTCATCAACCCAAGCCAGCCGGAAGCGTACAACCTGCGCGGTATCGCCTATACCGAGGCCGGGCTGTGGAGCGAAGCGATTGCCGACTACAACCGGGCCATCAGCCTCGATCCAACCAATGCCGCCTACTGGAACAACCGCGCCTGGGCGCAGCTTCAACTGAACAATCACGCCGGCGCACAGCTCGACTTCCTGCAATTCCTGTTGCGCCTGAACCTGACGCTGCCGCGCGCGCTGCTGGAGGCGTATGACTACTGGTTTGTGCCAGACCTGTTGGATACCGGCGAGGCGCGGGGATAGCCACAAGCTGGCGTATGGTGGCGGTTAGCCTACGCGCTTCGCCATCAGGATATCGGGTTTGCCGGGACCATTAGCGTCGGGGATAACGCCGACGATGGTGAAGCCCACTTTCTGGTAAAACTCGTAGGGATGCCCGCGCAGGTTGCGAATCGTGGTGATATGACGGCACGGATCGTCGTATAGATCGACGCCCGCCAGCGTCGTCATGCCGTCCTCGTCGTCAGTACCCAGCATCAGCGTCAGGCCGCCGCGCTGGCGCACCTGCGCTTCCAGATCGGCCACCAGCGCGCGCCCGATGCCTTGCCGCTGCCGGTCGCGACGCACAATCAGCGGGTGCAGCTCCCAGACTTTCCCGTAGGTATACTGGCCGCCGATCCAGCCGAGCGCCTCGCCGCCGGCATCGACCGCCACGCGGCTGATCCGGTCGCCACCAAACGACTGGTCGATTTCCTCCAGCGCCGCTTCCAGCGTGGGCCAGGCATCGGGCCAGTGATCGGCAAACCCCTCGACCAGCAGCCGCGCAAGCTGGTGAATCACGTCGGTGTCGTCGCGTGTTAGATCGCGGATATACAACAGTTCTCACTCCCGATTAGCGCCAGAATTGGCATGAATTATGCTGCCCGCCGCCGCGCAGCACAATGCGGACAACCGCGCCGAAACCGTTTCTGGCGCTCGCTCATTTGTGCTACAATGAGCCGCATGTCAGCCCCAGCAGGAGTTGTTGTCCATGTCCGAACCGATTCGCATTCTGCACTTCGCCGACACGCACATCGGCATGGAAAATTACGGTCGCATCAGCCCGCAATCCGGCCTAAGCACCCGCGTCGAGGACTTCCTGCGCCGGATGGACGAGATGATCGACTACGCGCGCGAAAACGACGTCGACCTGACGATTTTCGCCGGAGATGCTTTCAAAACCCGCACCCCCAACCCGACGTTTCAACGCGAGTTCGCGTGGCGCGTGCGCGACCTGATCGAGCTGGCTCCGCTGGTGCTGCTGGTCGGCAATCATGACCTGCCACCGATGGCGCTGAAGGCTTCCAGCATCGAGATTTACGATACGCTGGCCGTGCCAAACGTATGGGTGGCCGACGAATACGAACTGAAAGTGATCGACACCAAACGCGGCCCGGTGGCAGTGGGCGCTGCACCCTATCCCGTGCGGTCGCGCCTGCTGGAAGATGAAAAAACCGCCAGCATGACTATCGCCGAGATCGACGCTCTGCTGCAAGAGGTACTCGCTAATCTGCTCGAAGACTTGGCGACCGAAGCAGACAAGCTCGACATGCCGCGCCTGCTGACCGGCCATTTCACCGTCGATGGCGCGGTCTGGGGCAGCGAACGCCAGATCATGCTGGGGCGAGACATCGCCGTCGCCCGCGCGTCGCTGGCAGACCCACGCTGGGATTACGTCGCGCTGGGGCACGTCCACAAACACCAGAACCTGACCGCCAATCAGACCGGTGTGCCGCCTGTGGTTTACAGCGGCAGCATCGAACGCATCGACTTCGGCGAAGAGCACGATGCCAAAGGCTTCTGCTGGGTGGAACTTCAGCGCGGCAGGGCAGACTGGCAGTTTGTGACCGTCAACGCCCGGCCCTTCGTGACGTTGAGAGCCGACCTCAAGGAAAGTGAAAACCCAACTCAGGAAGTGGTTGACCTGATCGAGGAGCATCACCTGCAGGGCGCGGTCGTGCGCCTGATCCTCCAGTTCACGCCAGAAACGGAAGCCAGCTTCAACGAGGGCGTGGTACGCGACGTCTTGCGTCAGGCGGGCGTCAGCTCGATCGCCGTCATTCGCAAGGAGATCCAGCAATATGCGCGCGCGCGGCTTGGTGGCAGCCCCGAAGAACTGGACGACCTTGAACTGCTCGACCGTTATCTCATCAGCCGTCAGGTCGATGAAGCACGCCGCCGCGAACTGGCCGCCGCCGCCAAAGAAATCTTCGAGTCGACGCTGGTACACCGCGAATAGCCGGATACAGGACGTCGTTCCAGACGAAGCGCGCTTAATTTTCTCGCCTGACGCCGCGCGAATGTCACCTTTTGCCCGCGAAATGGCTCTAGACTATAGCAGTTGAAGCCAGAACAGGAGCGCTTCCTGATGGAACGATACGAACGTCTCGTCCGCGAGCTTCAGGCGTCAGACCTGACGCCCGAACAGCAACAGGACGCCTTTTCCCGGTTGGTAGAACAGTTTCACGCGCCGGCCATGGCCTGGGCGTATGCGGCATTAGGAGATTCAGCGCTCGCTCAGGATGCGGTGCAGGAAGCCTTTGTCAGCGCCTATCGCAACCTCGACCAGCTTCGCGAGCCGCGCGCGTTTCCCGTCTGGTTCCGGCGCATCGTCCGAACCGAGTGCCACCGTCTGCTTCGCAGTCGTCGGGCGGGCGACTCGCTGGACGAAATCGAAGCGGCAACAGCGCAGGGCAATCCCGAGGAGACGGTCGAACAGCGCGAAACACGCGAACAGGTGCGCCACGCCCTGCGTACCCTGCCCGCCAGAGACCGCGAGGTCATCGAACTGTATTACATCACCGGCTACGCGCAGAATGAAATCGCCAGCATGCTCGATCTGCCGCTGACGACCGTAAAAAAGCGCCTGCAATACGCCCGGCGGCGGCTGAAAGATGCCCTGCCGCAAATGTATGGGCCGGTGTCCGTGGCTGGCAACGGTTTTGCCCTGCCCGCGTGGGCCGCGCTGATGGAAATCGACACGTTGTTGTATGGCTATGCGGAATCGTTTGCGGAAGCCCCAGCGGCAGAGGTGGAGGCGGAAGGGAGGCTGGCGCGATGACGATGCTGGTTCCCATGGTCGTCGAACGCAGTTCCACAGGCGAACGCGCCTTCGACATTTATTCGCTGCTGCTGAAGGAGCGCCTCATCATCCTCGGCAGCGAAGTGAACAGCGACAGCGCCAACCTGATCATCGCGCAGTTGCTATTTCTCGATCGCGAAGATCACGAACGCCCCATCCACATGTATATCCAGTCACCGGGCGGTGACGTCTACGCGGGCCTCGCTATCTACGATGCGATTCAGCAGGTCAGCGCGCCCGTGAGCACGACCGCCGTCGGGCTGACCGCCAGCTTTGGCACTGTTGTGCTGACGTCGGGAACACGCACGATGCGTTATGCCCTGCCAAACGCGACGATCCACATGCACCAGCCACACGGCGGCACGCAGGGGCAGGTGACCGACATCATGATCCGCAGCAACGAGTTCCAGCGGCTGAAAGACCGCCTGGTGCAGATTTTNGTCGATCATACCGGGCAGGAGCGCGACATCATCCTGCGCGATCTGGACCGCGACGTCTACTTCAGCGCGCAACAGGCGCAGGAATACGGGCTTATCGACGCCGTGCTGGACAACCGGGCCAGAAAGCCGGCGCTCAACGGCAATGGCCGCCAGCCCAACATCGCCTTTAGCGCCAGCGCGGCGGGCGGTTGCGCCAGCGCCACCAAAGCCCGACCGGATAGCCGAGCATTTTCGCCACATCGCCGACCACGCGGATGACCGGAACCAGCAGAACCGCTTGCGCGACATCGCCCGGCCGGGTGAACCCCGTCCGGCGCAGCACGAGCGGCAGGCGGCGGTAAGGCTGTTGCAGATAGACCGCCCCGCCGATCAGCAACAACAGCCAGAAAGCCCGGTGGACGCGCGCGCCTAGCAGGGTGAGCAGCGGCCCGGCAACCAGATACGTCGTATAGCGGATCAGGTGGCGCTTGCGCCACAGATCCGCTTTTCCATCGCCGCGGGCATAGAGGTAATACTGTTTGAAGAAGGCGCGCAGGCTGCCGCGCGGGCGAAAATACACCACTGCATCCCGGCGCAGCGCGAATCTGGCGATTGCCTTCAGGCGAAAATCGAAAATCAAATCTTCGCAGTAATCAAGCCATTCGGGATAGCCGCCGGCTTCTGCCCAGGCGGCCCGGCGCAGGGCGATGCTGCGGCTGCTCGGCAAAAAGGATTCCGGGTCGATTTCGCTGGCCAACGGCAACACGGTCGCGCCCATCGCCGCCTCAAAGAGCGTCGCGGCGTCGGCGACGAAAAAGCCACTGACGACATCGACCGCCGGATCTTCCAGCAGCGGCCGGGTGATGCGTTCCAGCCACTCCCGGTCAAGCGTGACGCCTGCGTCGGTAATCGCGATGATATCGCCCCGCGCCGCCGTGATGGCGACATTACGCCCCCGGCTGATGTTCGCGCCCGGTTCCACCAGCACGCGCAGCGGCAGCCGCGACGCATACTCGTTCAGGATTGCGACGGTCTGATCCCGGCTGCCGCCATCGACCACGACCACTTCATCCGGCTGGAGCGACTGTTCGACCAGCGAATCGAGCAGGCGGCGGATGCTTTCGCCCTCGTTGAGTACGGTGACGATGACGGAAATCACGCGGGCGTTTCCTCAAGGTAGATCGAGACTTTTTTCAGCAGCCGGTCGTAATCGGCGTGCGAACGATTGGTGAAAGCGATCACCGGCGTCAGCCCTTCGCCGCAGAAAAAACCATTAATCCGGTAGATGGCGGGCAGCGTGGGAATGACCAGCATTTTGCCGGCCGCCGCGCGATAGCTTTTGCGCCCGCCGACCAGTTTGCGCCCGATTTCCGAGTCGGGCTGCGGCAGCAGCGGAAAATCCTTGAAGGCGCTGACCTCGGACCACGCGACGCGCCGTTCCTTCCAGATCACCGGGCGAATCGTCAGCCCTTCGCTGTCGACCGTCAGCGGCGGGCTGATGGTGGTCAGCATCACTACCGGCGGCATCAGCGCCAGCAGCAGAACACTGCCAAAGGCCAGCATGATAAAGCGCTGATCGAACAGCNCGACAGCCAGCAGGCCAATAGCGCCAAGCGCCATCGCCACGAGCAGCGCCACCGCGCCATACTGGGTCACGCGATTGAGAAAAGGCCTGGGATGGTTGTGAACCGAGCGCAGATTCATGAATTGGGATCGCTAAGCTGTGCCGCGCGCCTTGCCCCGACCTGACCGCAAAGACAGAGGCGACCGGACTGGCTGGCCGCCCCTGATTCTCGCTGCTGGCAAGGCTACGCTCAGGCGATGGTCACCTGATCGTTGAGATAGACGTCCTGAATGGCATTCAGCAACTGAACGCCTTCGGCCATCGGGCGCTGGAACGCCTTGCGCCCGCTGATGAGGCCCATACCGCCCGCCCGCTTGTTGATGACGGCCGTGCGTACCGCTTCGGCAAGGTCGTTCTTGCCGCTTGCGCCGCCAGAGCTGATCAGCCCGGCGCGGCCCATGTAGCTGTTCACCACCTGATAGCGCGTCATGTCGATCTCGTTCTCGCTCGACAGTTCGGTGTAGATGCGCTCGTCCAGCTTGCCATAGGTCGAATCGCCGGTGTTGAGCGCCTTGTAACCGCCGTTGACCGTCGGCAGCTTCTGCTTGACGATGTCGGCCTGAATGGTCACGCCCAGATGATTGGCCTGCCCCGTCAGGTCCGCCGCCGTTTCGTAATTCACGCCGTTGACCTTGAAGCCCGGGTTGCGCGTGTAGCACCACAATACCGTCGCCATGCCAAGCTGGTGCGCGTGGTAGAACGCCTCGGCGACTTCGATCAGTTGGCGCGTGCTCTCTTCAGAGCCAAAGTAAACTGTCGCGCCAACGGCGACCGCGCCCATATCCCACGCCTGCTCGACCTGCCCGAACATCACCTGATCGTATTTGTTCGGGTACGTCAGCAACTCGTTATGGTTGAGTTTGACGAGAAACGGGATCTTGTGCGCGTACTTGCGCGCCACCGCGCCGAGCACGCCAAAGGTGGATGCCACGGCGTTACAACCGCCCTCAATGGCCAGTTTGACGATGTTTTCAGGGTCGAAATACTGCGGGTTTTTGGCGAACGACGCGCCCGCCGAGTGCTCGATACCCTGATCTACCGGCAAAATCGACAGATAGCCGGTGCCGCCCAGCCGCCCATGATCGAACATCTGCTGGAGGCTGCGAAGCACCTGCGGTGTACGGTCAGACGACGCCCACACGCGGTCAATGAAGTCCGGCCCCGGCAGATGAAGCTGATCTTTGGTAATGGTTGTTGACTTATGATTGAGAAGCGCGTCTGCCTCGTCGCCAAGCAACTCGACAATCCGGTCGATTGTCAGAGTGGTTTCCCGGCTCGCCGCGATCACCATCGTCGTGCCCTTTCATCCCGTATGTGAAGAAGCGCCCGTAGTATACCACACGGGCCGCGGCGAAGGCGGTTCGGCGACGCCGGTTATCAGGGCGCGAGGGCTGATATATTTCCCGAATAGGCGTTAGCCCATCACGCTCGATTTCGGGCGTGACGGGCATTGCGGGGGACAGATGGAGGAGAAGCGCGGCGCTTAGAGCAGCGCAATCGTCTCGATTTCGACCAGCGCGTCCAGCGGCAGCCGGGCAACCTGAACAGTGGAACGCGCGGGCGGCTGGTTCGTGAAGAATTGCGCGTATGTTTCGTTCATCGCCGCGAAGTCGTTCAGGTCTTTCAAAAAGACGGTGGTCTTGACGACTTTGTCGAGGCTGGAACCCGCCGCCTCAAGCACGGCCTGCACGTTCTTCAACACCTGNGTTGTCTGGGCGCGAATATCACCTTCAACCAGCTTGCCCGTGCTCGGATCGAGCGGCACTTGCCCGGCGGTGAAGACCATGCCGTTGGCGACAATGGCCTGCGAATATGGCCCAACTGCAGCCGGAGCTTTATCGGTCTGAATCGCATTCTTGCTCATGAGGTGCTCCCTGTTGGTGAAAATCGTCGCGCGACGATTGTAGCGCGANAGGGCCGGTTGATGCAGGCTGCCCGAATACGTCAAGGATGTCGAGTGCTGGCTCTAAGCTACAAGCAGATGCGCGTTCCCCTCATCCTCTTGGCACGCGGGTGAGGGCGTGGTATTGTTACCATACAACCTGTATTACGGAACTGGGGGCGTCCATGCGAAAACTACTCAGCCTGGCTGTGGGCCTTGCCATCGGCGCGGCGCTGGGCGCAACGCTGGCCGTGTTGTTCGCGCCTGTGTCGGGCGAGCGTCTTAAGCACAATCTGCGCCTCGGCTGGCAGGAGGCAAAGGAAGAAGCGCGCGTCGCGGCGGAAACACGCCGGGCGCAACTGGAAGCCGAACTGGAACGGCGGCGCGGTCGCGGCCCGCTGCCCCTGCCCTGAGCCACTGCTTTCGCCCCGAACAACGCCCCGTGTCGTCGAAAACCACGGGGCTTTTCTTTCCATTCCCCCCCTGTGTCACTTTTCTAACTATTCACAATAGCCTTTTTGCCCGAACGTTTGCTTTTTCATACGTATAATGCGTTCGAACTTCTCGCTTATCGCCGGAAAATGGCGTAGAATAAGAACATATGTTCTATCATGACATACGGTGAAGATGACAATTCGGTCGCGCGGTTTTACCGGCACATCTCCGTTCATCAGCATTGCCAGGAGCGTTTTTCATGGCTGCGTTTAATCCCCAAAAGCACCTGATCCAGCTTAAGGGCAAGTGGTATCTCGAAACCAAATATCGTATCCAGTGGTTCCGGGAAGACCATCCCCGCGGCTGCATCAGCACGGAAGTTATCAGCTTCGATCCGGTGATCGTCAAGGCTACGGTCTATGATGGCGAAGGCGCGGTGCTGGCCACGGCGCACGCGGGCGCGATCGACAAGGGCAACGCTGTCTGGAGCGGCCGCGGCGTGGAAAAGAGCGAGACGGCAGCGATAGGCCGCGCCCTCGCCCACGCCGGTTATGGCACGCAGTTCGCCGGCGTCAAAGACACGACTTCAACACCGGCAACATCCGAAAACCGGCTCGACCGCGCGCCAACGAGCGTCGCGCCTCGTCGCAATGGCAGCGCGAGCAGCGACGACCTGCGCGACAAGGACGTGGCATCGCGCTTCATCCAGCGTTGGCGCGCGCAGGCGCTATCCGACTCGGAAGTGCTGGCGGCGCTCGGCGTGACGAAACTGAGCGAGTGGACCAAAGGGCGTAAGGCAGCGGACGAAGCGGTCAATGCGTGGCTTGCCGGCAAAGTTTCGGAAGAAACGGCGTAGTTCCTGTCTGCCACAGAAAACAGGACGTGGCTTGGAGTGAAGCCACGTCCTGTTTGTTTGCAGGCTCATGCGGTCGTATCGTCTTCGCTCTTACGTTCGCGCCGCCGGTCGATTAGCTGGATCTCCTGATACGGGAATTTGCCGCGAATGTGGGTGTTGATGAAATAGCGCCCCTTGGATTCGGCGGCCAGCATACCGTCGAAAATCTCCTCCGGCACGTCGTAATACTGGTAGATGCGCCCGCTTTCAAAACGGATTTCGAGCACACGGGAATAGCCGACAGCGTCAATCACGGTCGAGGTTACGTCGTGCTTTTGCATAAGGCCTCCTGGCGCAGAACCGCGCGCTTTTCCCTTACAGCATAAGATTAAAAGCGCCATTACGCAATCCGCACGACGTCAGCGGGCCGCCACCTCCAGCGTGTACGGCATCGGCACGGTTGTGACCGGCGCAAACGGCGAAATCGCGACCATGACCTGATCGACACCTTCCTGAAGCGGCAGTTCCCACGCGCCAGCGCCGGAAGCCAGCCACCGGCTCATCGCTACCTCGTCGCCAATTTGCTGGACCGCCTGCACCCAGACCCGCTGCGGTAGAACATTGTCGATCCATAGCCAGCCTGCCGCCTCCCAGCCACCGCCGTCGTCCTCAAAATCGTCGCTATAGCCGATCTCAGGAATGGCAACGTCGTCAATGGCCATGCCCGTCTGCGTCACGGCATCATCCGTGATCATCTGGAAACGCACCAGCACTTCAGCGCCGGTATAGGCGTCGAGCGAAACGGTTTCGGCCAGCCAGCCGTCACTTGTTCCGGTATAACCGGGGCCATAGGCTGTGTTGTGAGGGTTGTCGGTGNTGGTATGCGCCGTTTCGAGAATGTCCCAGGTCGCGCCGCCGTCGCCGCTAACCTGTACGTAGCCGTAATCCCAGTACTGCTCGATATCATGCCAGACATTGAACGACAGCGTGGCCGAGTCGACGCCGGACAGATCGAAGGCGCGCGTCAGCGTCGTGTTGCTGACATCGGCCCGGTTGCTGTACCACATGCGCTGTCCGCTGGTCGCGGAAACCGGAACCAGCGACGTCGTGAATGGGGCGTCCAGCCGGATCGACAGGGCTTCCACGCCATCCAAGCCATTGAAGACGTAATAATCGGTTCCGTACTGGCTGGCTATGCCATCCACGCTGTATGGCAGTGTGTTCACCGTCGCTGTCGGAGCCGCCGAAATCATCAGGTTCGGAAACGAACGATAGCCGTAGCGCCCGTCGGCCAGTCGGCTATCGAAAAGGAAATTGGCCAACACCCAGTCGGCAAAAAATTCGTCCACGCCCGGTTCGCCCAGCTCGCGCAGCACGTTATCCACGCCTTCCAGCCCGCGCACCGACGAGTCGGCGCTTAACCGGCGCAGGGCCTCAAGGCCATAACGGTCGTGGAAATAGGTGAAAAACAGCAGCGAAGCGCCGTAATTCATCATACGCAGACCGGCCTCCTGCGCCCAGGCATTGAGCTGGGTATCGGGCCACGCGAGAAAGCTCAACGCCTGCCCCAGCGGCGGGTCGAACAGGTAAAGCTGGGTGAACATCGAAAAGCCTTCGTTAACCCAGTACTCTTCATTCACCTGAAGATTGCTGCGAATCATGTGCTGAAATTCATGGGCGACGATGCTCTCGATATAGGCCAGCGAGAAGTCGTAACCGAGCACGTCCAGATTGAAGAAGAACATTTCATGCTCGTTGCTGGTCGAAACCGCTGCGCGCGGGTAGGTATGATCGCTGATGAAATAGGCTGCCGTCCCGCTGCCCATGTTATGCGCGAACAGGCCATAAATACGCGGGTCGCCATCGATTCCCGGCGTCGCCTCGCTGCCCCACAACGCTCGTGTCTGCGGGTAGATGCGCGTATCGAATGAACGCGCCAGCGCGTCCAGCGTCTCTTGGTTGACCGGCACGCCCTGCTCTACCCACAGATAGATATGCTCGCCAATTGCCCGAAGCTCGGCGGTCACTTCAAAGACGCGGTCGTCCGACGAATTGGTGACGCGAAAAGAGCTGATATCGCCCAACTGGCGCTCCGGGGCGCTTGTCGGGGGCGGCGCAATCTCGTCAATGCCAAGCAACTCGCGCGCCAGCTCGATGCGGTCGCGCGGCGGAATTTCGGCGCTGAACAAGGCAATTTCGGTGGGAAATTCCAGCGGCAGCGTCGCGGCGTCCTGCGCGGCGACGGGCGCGACAAGCAGCGCAACGACAAGCGCAACCAGCGTCGCGCCAGAGGCAAAACCGGAAATGCGAAACATGCAGGAGGCCCTTAACTATCGAAACAGCGGACGAATCGCCGTACGGCGCTACTGGGAATGCACCACTTCAACCTGAATACCCTGCTCGCCCAGCGCGTCACGCAGCGCTTCCCACTGATCGGCGCGCACGATAACCGCCATCTCCCCCAGACGCGCGCCGAGATAACGTCTCAGGGCGGGCGTGTCCCAGATGCGATCCATGACCTCTGTCGACGTGGTACGCAGCACCAGCAGACGCTCCAGCGACACGGTGGTCGCCGGCCCTTCGCGCCAGTTGTCGAGCAGGCGGACAATCGCGGGCGGCACAGGCGCATCGCCCAGCATCTTGGAGATGAAGCCGCTGATGTGCGTTGTGGTGATGCCTTGGCTGGCGGCGCGTGCGATGCCGCGGGCATCAAGCCGGTAGGCATACGGATCGCCAGCCGATACCCATGAAGTGAACCGCGCCACCTGAAAGCGGTCGATACGGCTGACCCTGCGCGAGACCAGCAGAGTCCCATCTTCTTTCACGACGATCCGGTCAGCCGGCTCCGGCGGGACGGGCCACGGACTCAGACGGAGGGCGGCACGACCATAGGCCGTCAGGCGCGCGGCATCTTCGGCGATGTCGGTCAGTCCCAGCCAGTGCATCGGGCCGAGGATGATATGTTCCAGCAGCGCGCCCTCGACGGCATCCCAGCTTTCAAACCCTTCGAGATAGTCGCCGGCTTCGTTGCGAATATACCAGCTATCGTAATCGCCGCCCGGTCGCTGAAAATCGGGATCGGTTTCCTTGACAGCCTGTATCAGCGCTTCAATCGACCACCATGCCTGCCCCGGCACGAGATCGGTCAGGAAGTCCAGTACCGCATGGCGCACCACCGCCGGGTCATACTGGTCGAGCGTGCCGCCCGGCTCCGGGAACAGGCCGGGAACATGCCACAGATCGCGATAGATATGGCTTTCCTGCCAGGCTTCGACCAAACGGCGCACCTGATCCGCGCGCGGGCGTTCCAGCCAGCGACGCGCCTCGGCGCGGCGAGGAACGGCCCTTCCACTCTGAATCTCAACCAGATCGGCGCTGAGCGCCAGCCCAAGCAGAAAAGTCAGCCGCGATTCGCCTTTGGTGAGCAGGTGTGGCATCAGCGCGTCGCAGTCGGCCTGCGCCAGACGATAGTCGGACAGGTGGCGCATACGCTCGTCGATGTCCAGCATCGGCCCGTGAAGCTGAAGATAGGCCAGCAGCGTCGTCAGGTCATCGACCACCGACGTGTCGGCGTTGCGCGGATTGACGACATCCTCCAGCGGCTCGATGCCAACCGCCTCTTCCGGCGCTTCCAGCGGCTCGTCTTCCAGATTCTCGTAGGCGGTACGGTGGGTCGGCAAAACGCCAAGCAGATCATCGGGGATGTAGACGACCNCGCGCGGGCCGGCATCGGTGTTTTCATAGCCCTGCATGATAAGGCCCTTGTAGTAAAGCGCCTCGGCGATTGTCGCCGGGTTCTGGTCGGGCCGTTCGCGTTCGACCTGAGCCGCGCCCATANGGCGGATCTCGCCGAAAAGGCGCTCGAACCTGTGCGCCGGCATCTTGGCCGACGGGGACCCTATCAGCGTGAACAGCGCGCCGCGCCATTTGTCATCGAGCGTCGACCACACCTGCTCCGCGCGGTCGGGGTTGAGCATGGCCTTGGTCAGAGCGTCGATGATCTCGCCGCTGTCCATCAGCGTATCGAGATTGACCTGCCACACCCGGGCCAGGGCGGGCAAAAGCGCGGGATCACTTTCGCGTAAAGAGCGGTTTAACGTTCGCAAAGGGCAGCTCTCAGAAATTGTCAGGCGATCGATAACGCCGGCAGGAATGATATTTTAACGTCCATTTGACAATAGAATGAATGTTCGGTTACAATGCCATCAAGACCTCGTCTACGTATTTCAGGATATAAAGGCCAGCAATCATGCGTGATCGTAGCAAACTCTCCGAACGACAGCGCGGCATACTGCGCTTTATGGAGACGTATCTCGAAACCCAGGGCTTCCCGCCGACCATTCGGGAAATTGGTGAAGCGACCGGCATTAATTCTACATCAGTTGTCAATTATAACCTGAACAAGCTGGTAGACGCGGGCTTCCTCGAGCGCGCCTCGTCCAAGTCGCGCGGCATTCGTCTGGTAACGACGACGGGCAAATCGCTGCCCAAGCAGGTTGTCGCGTCGAACAACATCGTGCGCGTGCCGCTTGTCGGCCAGATCGTCGCCAGCGCGCCGGTCGCGGTTCCTGATGATGTCGGCTATTACTTCGACGAAGACGACCTGATCGACGTGTCGGTCTGGCTGCTCGGCGGCGCGGACCCGTCGGAGGTCTTCGCGCTGCGCGTGAAGGGCGACTCGATGATCGACGCCATGATCGGCGACGGCGACATTGTCATCTTCCGCAAGCAGAACTATGCCGAAAACGGCGACATGGTGGCGGTCTGGCTGGACGAGCGCGGCGAGACGACGCTCAAGCGCTTCTTCCATGAAAACGACCGCATTCGCCTGCAGCCCGAACACCCGACGATGAAGCCGATTTACGTCGATCCGGCGCACTGTCACGTTCAGGGGCGCGTCCTGTCGGTCATNAGGCACATCGGCTGATAGCAAATAGCCATCATACGCCTTGCAGCGGCTGGCCGAGCATCGGGTGGCCGCCTTTGCGTTGTGGAACGCGAAAGCGCCGCGTGTTATGCTCGGCATGATCGCTGCGCTTTCAGGATACGCCGTCCATGGTTCCCGAACAGACTATCCCCCGTTACGTCGCCATGCTGGCGATGTTTTCGAAGCATTACGCCGAACGCCTCTCCGGCAACGCCTACCCCACCCGGATCGACACCATTCCCGCGCTGCTCACCACGTATGAAAAGCAAACACTCTACCGCCTCGCACAGCGGGTTCCCGCGGGCGGCGTCATCGTCGAAATCGGTAGTTTCAAAGGCGGAAGCACGGCCTGCTTCGGCGCTGGCACGCAGGCCAGCCACGCGCAGATTCACTGCATCGACACCTTCAGGGCCGAAAACGTGCAGGGCAGCGAAGGCCAAGACACTCTCGCGGAATTTCAGAAAAACGTCGCTCCGTACATGAGCCGCATTACGATTCATCGTGGCTGGTCACATGAGGTCCACGAGAGCGTCCCCACACCCATCGACTGCCTGTTCGTCGACGGCGACCACAGCTACGAAGGNGTGAGCCGCGACCTGCGGNTATATCTGCCCAAGCTGCGCGATAACGCCATCCTGATCCTTCATGACTCGGCGTATCCGCCTGTACAGCGCGCCATCCGGGAGTTCGTGCTGCCGAGAGAGACGAAGCGACTGGCGCGCCTCCCGAACATGTATGCGGGGCAGGTCGCGGCCCGCTAGCCTCAAATCAAACAATTACCACAAAACACAGCGCGAAAGCCCTCAGCTTTAGCTGTGGGGATGAAGCGCTGCCCNCTCTGAAAACCGAACATTTGTTGCATTATACAGTCTCATACTGTATAATGTAGTTATGGCTAAGCAACGTGAATGCATACGAACCTACCGCTATCGGCTGTATCCATCGCGTTCGCAGGAACAAAACCTGTGGCGTGTGCTGGACGCCTGTCGTGG
>JGI25327J35509_1001746_pt1 | contig 16359 bp, 10 predicted proteins | sample HigsolmetaAR202D_FD_35509 | JGI IMG/M metagenome (IMG submission 35509)
CCCGCCGGTCCCCAGAACTTAAGGGCTACCGTATACGCCTCGCCCGTCGGCGCCCCCAGGTACAGCGCGCCGCTGGCGGCGAACTCGGCCTGCTCCAACGCCAGCACGGGAGCCGTGGTCACGCCCAGATCGATCACGCCGCAGCCGGCCCAGCGCAAGCCTTCGGCCGCTTGCGCCATGTACTCGGCCAAGAGCGGCCGACCATCGAACGCCATCACCACCTGGAGCGGTTGTGCTGCATCGGCTTGTTGCTCTCGCAACCACAGCGCGAAGGCGGCCGCCAGGCGACGAGCATCGCGGGGCGCAAAGTCGGCCCCATCGCGTCCGCCTAAAGTTTCCAGGCATCCGACGGTTTCTTCGCCCTGCGTTTGCTCCAGCGCCGCAAGCTGCCTGACGGCGCGCGGTGAGAGTGGCTCGCGATCGAAGCGGTGTGGGCAATGGCGGCAACCACGGTAAAACGCCGACAGCCGTGCCAGGTGCAGCGACCGGCTGATCGCGTACGGCTCGCCGGGACAGCGATACTGCCCTTCGGAGAACGCGGTGTCGGCACGGTCCATCATGCATCCACCAGGGAAAAGAGAGGCTGCCAGCGATATTTCCTGCGGCGATCGCTAGCGGCAACCTACGGCCGATGCCGCCACGGCGTCAATGCCAGAGGCTTTGCCTCCGGCTCCCGAACCATGCTTGCGGCTGCCTCTGCGTCCCCCCAGACTGGACGCCGGCTCCGGCAGCCCTCAGAATAGCGACCAGCCGGACGGCAGACCCGTTTTGCTCGCCGTCGTTCAACAACGCCGGCCCTTATTTCTTCAAATACCCGAGATGCAGGGAGCGCCCCATGGAAATTGGCATGATCGGTTTGGGACGGATGGGAGCCAACATGGTGCGGCGGCTGATGCGCGCCGGTCACCGCTGCGTGGTCTACGATGTCTCGCCCGACTCGGTCGATCAACTTGCCAAGGAAGGCGCCGTCGGCACCAAAACACTTGAAGAGTTTGTCGCCGCCATGTCGCCCACCCGGGCTGTATGGATGATGGTTCCGGCCGCCGTGGTCGACCCAACCATCGCCAGCGTGGCGCCGCTGCTGTCGCCGGGCGACATTCTCATCGACGGCGGCAACTCGTACTACCATGACGATATCCGCCGCAGCCAGCAGTTGGCCGCCAAGGGCATCCGCTATCTGGACGTAGGCACCAGCGGCGGCGTGTGGGGCCTGGAACGCGGGTACTGCCTGATGATCGGCGGCGATGCCGATGCCGTGAAGCATTGCGAGCCGGCGTTTGCCGCGCTTGCTCCCGGCGTGGAAGCCGCCGCCCGCACGCCCGGCAAGTCGGGGCCGCCCAGCCCGGCCGAACAGGGCTACCTGCACTGCGGCCCCTCCGGTGCCGGCCACTTTGTGAAGATGGTGCACAACGGCATCGAGTACGGCGTAATGGCCGCTTACGCCGAAGGCTTGAACATCCTCAAGCACGCCAACGTCGGCACCAAGAAAACCGAAATCGACGCCGAAACCACGCCGCTGCGCAACCCCGAGTACTACCAGTACGAGTTCCCGCTGCCTGAGGTCGCCGAGGTGTGGCGGCGGGGCAGCGTGATTGCCTCGTGGCTCTTNGATCTAACGGCCCAGGCCCTGGCCGAGGATCCGCAACTATCGAACTTTGCCGGTCGCGTGTCCGACTCGGGCGAGGGCCGCTGGACGCTGGCGGCCGCGATCGATGAAGCCGTGCCGGTTCCCGTGCTCAGCACGGCGTTGTTCGAACGCTTCTCATCCCGCGGCGAGGCCCAATTCGCCGATCGGCTGCTCTCGGCGATGCGGTTCCAATTCGGCGGCCACCACGAAAAGAAGGGCTAATACACCGTAGGTGCCGCTGCGCGGACCGCAACGTTCAATACAACTCACATCACGCCAACAAAACAGCCACCGGCGTGGCTTATCATGCCATGCCCGGTGGCTTTTGTGATGCGCTTTGAAATGGCGGCAACGCGGCCTGCGGCTACTCGTCGAAGAACCGCTTGGGCGGCCACCTGGCTTCCTTATGCGGCGTGAGGCTGTTGAGGAGACTGGTGGTGATCGCGTCGAAGACGTGCTTCACCTGGTCAAACTCGCGGTCGTCGGCCTGGTACATGATCAGGAAACTGGCTGTCGGCGTGCGGAAGCTTTGGAGCACCGCGGTGTTGGTCAGGTCCAGGCAGATGAAGTTCAGTTCATAGCCGCGCAGCCGGTGGCCGGCAATCTCTTCCTCGGTACGCTCCACGTCCAGGTCGGGATACACCTCGCGCATGGCCGATAGGCTCGTCTCGAGCGCCCGAGCCGGCTCCTGCGAAACATGGTGCTTGACCAGCGTCCAGAACGCTCCGCCGGGGCTGCTCACGGTGATGGAATGCGACTCGCCCAGACCGGTCGAATCGGCGTTGGCATCCGACTCGTCGAGCGTCCAGTTGTCGGGGTACTGAAACGTCAGGCCCAGGTTGTGATAGGTCCGCGGCATAGTGTGTATTGCCGATTGAGGATGGTCCAAAGCGTGAATCGCTGAAGCCGATAAGCTCCGGCCGATTCGTTATTCCTGTATTGTACCTGCCTGGCCGCTACTCGCCCGCACGATCGCATCGGCCAGACCTTGCATGGTGTAGACGGTTGCCTCGGCCGCCGGCTCCAGGCCCAATTCTCGGAGCGTGGCCGAAGTTACCGGGCTGATGCTGGCCAGCCGCGCACGCTTCAGGTCCTCGCCAAACAGGGCATGCAAATTGCGCGCAATGGCCGAACTGGTGACGGTGACCCAGTGGATGCGTCCTTCGGCCAGCGCGGCGGCAACCTCTGGCTGCGGCTCCGTTATGTCGCGGCTAAGGTAGCAGACCACCTGTTCTACTGAACCGCCGGCGGCTCGCAGCTCCTCGGCCAATACTTCGCGGCCTCGGCTGGCCCGGATCAGCAGGAACGACTTGCCCTGGCGTGCCGGCTCGGCCAGCGCCGCAGCCAAGGCTTCTGCCCGATACTCGCCAGGTACCACGTCCGATTTGAGATGGTACGCCGCCAAGGCTTCGGCCGTGCCGGGCCCCACGGCAGCGAACTTCGCATGGCCCAGCCGCCGCAAATCAGCCTGCTGGAGGAGCCGCTCCAGGAAGTAGTTCACCCCGTTGGCGCTGGAGAACACGATCCAGTCGTACTTCTCGAGTTGCTCGATTGCCTGATCGACCGGCTCCCACGACGGCGGCGGCTCAATCTCGATCGCCGGTTGCAGCACCACGTCCGCCCCCAGCTCGGTCAGCATCGCATCGAGCACGTGGGCCTGATGCCGCGGGCGGGTGACCATGATCCGCTGCCCAAACAGCGGCCGCTTCTCAAACCAGTTCAGCCGCGAGGCCAGGTTCACCACCTCGCCCACGATCGCCACGACGGGCGGGCGCAACCGCCGCTTTTCTACTTCGTCGGCCAGCGAGCCCAGCGTGGTGCGCAGCGTCATCTGGTCGGGCCAACTGCAACGGCGCACGACCGCGACCGGCGTATCGGCAGGTTTGCCGGCGGTCATAAGCGCCTCGGTCCACTCGCGCACGGTGGTCACGCCCATGTAGAACACGAGCGTGCCGGGGAACGTCGCCAGCGAGGCCCAATCGAGCTGCGAATCCTTGTGATCGCATTCGTGGCCGGTAACAAACGCGACGGCCGAAGCCATCTGGCGATGCGTCACGGGGATTCCGGCGTAGCTGCCGGCCGCCAGGGCTGCGGTCACCCCCGGCACGATCTCAAAGGGGATGCCCGCCTCGACCAAGGCCTCGGCTTCCTCGGCTCCGCGGCCAAAGACAGCCGGATCGCCGCCCTTGAGACGGACCACCATGTGGCCGGCCTTGGCCGCCTCGATCATCTCGCGGTTGACTTCTTCCTGGCTGAGCATCCGGCCGCTGCCGTGCTTGCCCAGGCAAATCTGTCGGGAGTCCGGCTTGGCATACCGCATCACCGCCGGATTCACCAGGTAGTCGAACAGCACCACGTCGGCCTGGGCCAGCAGCGCAGCTCCACGCAGCGTGACCAGATCGGGATCGCCGGGGCCGGCTCCAACCAGGTACACCCGGCCGGGCGAATGGAGTGCGTGGGGAGCGTGCGGGCTTGGCATGGGTCCGTGTGGCGACTTGGCGCCGTGGTGGTTGAGCGAACGAAGGACCGGCCAGCACGTAGGCTGCACCGGAGCGACAACACCAGGCAAATTGGGGGTGCGAGGGCAGGTAACCGCATCGCCTGTCAGGCCGCGCGCCGCCGGAAACGCTGCTGCGCGGTAAATTTGCGGCGACGGCGGCAGTGGAGGGCCGCCCATACCTCGCGTTGTTTCGCTGATACCAGCAAGCTACAATATGTTGCGTTGGTTGAGCAGGGGGGGGCGGTGCGACGATTGTTGCGGAACCCATTGTGCTGAACAGTCTTATCTGTTCGGCGGCCCGCCAGTTTGCCACTTCTTAGGGTGACGTGGCCTTGTAGCGCATTATTGGTTCCCTTCCCCCCGGTGTTGATGCTCCCACTCCCAATTGCACCCTGAGCATCGTTCGTTTCGGGGCCAAGCAAAGTTCGAGATACAACATGGTGGAAGAAACCCGTCAGCCCATTTCGCCCCAAGTTCGTAGCCGCTTGCAGCAGCTGTTCCAGCACGGCAGCAAGATGGCCGCGGCGGGCAACTTTGACTACGCCATCGAAATGTTTGTCCGATGCGTGCAAGGCGATCCGGGCAACGTGGTTTACGTGCAGAACCTGCTCAGCGCGCTGCAGCGTAAGTTCGCCAACTCCAAAAAGGGAGGCAAACTGTCGCTGCTTTCCGGCAAGACCTCGCTGCTGAACGCGGCCCGCAAGAAGGACTGGTCGGCCGCCTTCAATGCCGGGGTCGAGCTGCTGACCAAGAACCCGCACGACGTATCGACCCTTACCGCGCTGGCTGAAGCCTGCGAGAACATGCACTGCGAGGAATCGCAGATCGAGTTCCTCAAGGCGGCGGTGCAGGTCGATATCAAGAGCCCCGATACCAACCGCTTGTTGGCCCGGGCCCTGGAAAACCACGGCGACTTCGACGCGGCCATCATCTGCTGGCGGCGCGTGCTGGCCGCCGACAGCACCGACGACGAAGCCAAACGCGGCATCGGCAACTGCACCATCAAGAACACCATCAAGAAGTCGGGCCTCGAAGCGGCCGAATCGTCCACCGAAGTCCGGGCAGAAAAGTCGGAGGATGCGCCCGGCCTACAGCTCACGCCCGAGCAGCAGTTGCAAAAAGCCATCGCCAAGAACCCGGACAACGTTGAAAACTACGTCGACCTGGCCGACCTCTACACGCGCGAAGACCGTCACGATCAGGCGGTGGCCATGCTCGAAAAGGCCCTGCAGGTGGCCGGCGGCGGCGACGTGAACATTCGCGAGCGGCTCGAAGAAGCCCGGCTCCGCAGCCTGCGCGAGAAGGTCGCCATCGCCGAGCAACGCGCCCAGACCGAGCGCACCGAAGAGGCGATGAACTTGTACAAGCGGTACAAGGTCGAGCTCAACAACATGGAAATGGAGGTCTACCGCAACCGCTGCGAACGGTACCCCAACCACCTGGGCTACCGCTACGAGCTCGGTCTGCGGATGAAGAAGGCCAAGATGATCAACGAGGCGATCCGCGTGCTGCAAGAAGCCCGCGCCGATCCTCAGCGCCGCGGCGACGTGCTGCTGGCACTAGGCGAGTGCTTCCACCAGATCAAGCAGTACAAGCTCGCCATGGACAACTACGAGCAGGCGATCCGCGAAATCTCGGATCGCAACCAGGAAAGCAAGAAGCTGGCTCTCTATCGGGCTGGCAAGCTGGCCCTGGGGCTGCGCGATCTGGACCGTGCCGAAGGCCATCTCACCGCATTGGCTGGCCTGGACTACAACTACCAGGACGTGCCAGAGCTGCTGGATAAAGTGCGGCGGCTACGTGAAGGTGGCGACACCGGCTCGGGCACCAACCTGTAAGACACGTCCACAAGAACTTGGCACCGCCGCAGGTTGCTATCTCGACCCGCGGCGGTGTTTGCATTTGCGGCGGTTGATCGTGCCGGCATGCTGCTCCAATTTCTGCTGCGAACCGCACAAAATACCCCGTGCCGCCGGGGCCCCTTTGTCGTACAATTTGCGGCCTGGCAGCTTCAGAATTTTCCTCGATATTTCCCGCCTCCTCGTTCGATGCCTCCCCCCAGCGGCAGCTAGCGTGCAAAACGGTCTGATGCCGTGCCCGGCGCTCTGTTGAACAAGCGCGGGCCGTGGTAGGATGCTCCCCCCTGAAATCGGGAAGCTGTTGCCCCCCGCGAGTCACCCGCTCGGGCAATCGAACTTCTGGCGGTACCTTCCTCGCGTAGCACCCCGCCGCCGGGCGAGCCAGCAGCTAGCCAACCCGCTGCCGCCGGTGCCGTGTTGTTGAGCCGTGGCACCGCCCGCCTGACGTGTTGCCCCGTACTGGCCAGATGATGGCTGCCTGCGGCACCGTAGTGCGCGTCGGCCGGCCCGGATGTGGTCGCACGCCTCCGCCAACCGCCCGCAGCAATTGCCCCCTTACCGCCGAACGATCTACTTGGAACCCAGCATGCGACGCGACGATATTCGCAACGTAGCCATCATTGCCCACGTCGACCACGGCAAGACGACGCTGGTCGACTGCCTGTTGCGCCAAAGCGGCGAGTTCCGCGCCAGCCAGTTGCAGGGCGAACGGATCCTCGACTCGAACGACCTGGAGCGTGAGCGGGGGATCACCATTCTGGCCAAGAACATCGCGCTGCCGTACCGCGGCGTGAAGATCAACCTGATCGACACGCCCGGCCACGCCGACTTTGGCGGCGAGGTCGAACGCGTGCTGCGGATGGCCGACGGCGCCCTGGTGCTGGTCGATGCCCTGGAAGGCCCGATGCCGCAGACGCGGTTCGTGCTGACCAAGGCGCTGGAGGCCAAGCTCAAGCCGATCGTGGTGGTCAATAAGATCGACCGCCCCGACGCCCGGCCCCACGAAGTGCTCAACGAAACCTTTGAGCTGTTTCTCGACCTGGGCGCCGACGAGCACCTGGCCGACTTCCCGTACGTGTTCGCTACCGCCCGCGAAGGCTACGCGACGCACGATCCCAACGTGCCGGGCACGTCGATGCAGCCGCTGCTGGACCTGGTGCTGCAAGAGATTCCCGGCCCCGAGATCGATAGCTCGGCACCGCTGCAGATGCTGGTGACCACGCTTGACTGGTCGGAGTACGTGGGTCGTATCGCGATCGGCCGCATCTACTCAGGCACCGTGCGGAAGAACCAGACCGTATCGCTGATTCAGGCCGGCGACGCGGTGCGTACCTGCAAAGTGGCGGCGGTCAACGTGTTCGACAAACTGGGCCGGACCGAAGTGCCCGAGGCTACCGCCGGCGACGTGGTGGCCCTGGTCGGTTTGGAAGAGGTTGAGATCGGCGATACCGTGGCCGATCCGGCCCGGCCGGTGACCCTGCCGCGCGTGACGGTCGACGAACCGACCATGGAGATGGTGTTCACCATCAACAACTCGCCTCTGGCCGGCAAGGAAGGCAAGTACGTTACCTCGCGCAACCTGCGCGACCGGCTCTACAAGGAGCTGGAACGTAACGTGGCCCTGCGGGTGCGGCCGATCGAAGGGGCCGAAGCCTTCGCCGTTGCTGGCCGTGGCGTGCTGCACCTGGCCGTGCTGATCGAAACCATGCGGCGCGAAGGCTACGAGCTTTCGGTCGGCAAACCGCAGGTGATCACCCGCAAGCGGCCCGATGGCGTGGTGGAAGAACCGTTCGAACTGCTGGTGGTTGAGGTTCCGCCCGACAAGACCGGCCCGGTGATGGAGCTGGTAGGCAATCGCCGTGGTGGTAGGCAATCGCCGTGGCGTGATCGAGGAAATGAAAACCCGCGGCAGCTTCGCCCACCTGGAGTTCCTCATTCCGTCGCGCGGCCTGCTGGGGCTGCGGACGAAGTTGCTCAACGCCACCGCCGGCACGGCCATCATCCATCACCGCTTCCGCGAGTACCGGCCGATGGCCGGCGAACTGAACGAGCGGGCCAACGGCGTGCTGGTGTCGATGGTGTCGGGCAAAGCCGTCGCATACGCCCTGGATGGGCTGCAACAGCGGGCCGAGCTGTTCGTGTCGCCCGGCGATGTCGTCTACGAAGGCATGATCGTGGGCGAGAACAGCCGCGAGAACGACATGGAAGTGAACCCGACCAAGGAAAAGAAGCTCACCAACATCCGCGCGGCCGGTAGCGACGCCAACATCCTGCTCAAGCCGCCTCGCGAAATGAGCCTGGAAGCCGCCTTGGAGTACATCGCCGAAGACGAGTACGTGGAAGTCACGCCCAAGAGCATCCGGCTGCGGAAGATTCTGCTCTCGGCGCACGATCGTCGCCGGGCGTCCAAGCGGGGTGCGTAAGCCGGGCGGGAAGGGCGGTTAGTCGTCCAACCCCAACACCTGGCGGAAGCCGTAGAGCGGTTGCAAGTACGTCTCCAGCGGCAGGCCATCGACGGTGGCTTGCCGCTGGCGCGTGACGCCGTCCACGCCGCCGCCTTCTGCCACAATGGCCGCGACCAGCCGCCGCTGGTCTTCCAGATCCCAAGCTGCCGCCAGATCCAACCGGCCCAAGCGGTGGCACAGGGCCAGCGCTAGCGCGTAGCCACCCCAGTTGCTTACGCCGGCCAGCAGCCCAAAGTCGGTGGGAATCCGGCAGGCCACCCGCGCGGCCGGGCCAAAGGCAATCGCCTTGCGCAGCACGTACCACGGGTAGCGCCCCATGCCGATCTCGTTGCCGCCGTCGGCAATGCCGATGGTCTTGATGGTCGTCCGCGCCGAGGCCACCTCAAACAGGCGGTGAATCTTGGCCGTGCAGGCGTTGATCGACTCGCCCCGCATATTGTGGCAAATGTCGCGATCGTGCTCGGGCACGTCGGTTTCGAAACAGGCGTCGTCGACGTCCTCCGGCGGGCAGTTCCGGTACGACTGGACCGTGTGGCTGGGGCCCGCCCGCTCGATCGAAATCAAGTGATCGATCCGTTGTCCCTGCGGCGACGCCAGAAACGTATCGACAAAGCGGTCGCTCACCGCGTTGCACTCGGCCGCATTGGAGGCGCGGTGCGGGTGATCGACCTCGGGCGATTCAAAGGGAAACTCGACGATGCACTCGCGCGGCAAGCCCAGGGCATCGCAGCCGGCTTCCAAGAGCGGCACACCGAACGAGTCGGTCACCAGGACCACGTCGCGGCCAAGGGCCGCAAATGCGCGGGCGAGGTACAGCGCACCCGGTGGACCGTCGGTTTCGGCGGCGCCGCCATCGGGCGTGGGAATCCAGAACCCCGTGGCAATCGCGACCGCGCCACTAGTCGTAGCCAGGCTTTCAACGGCAGCAGCCAGTTGCCCTTGGGCCAACGGTTGTCCCCGGTGCAAGTAGCCCGATACACCCCGGCCGCCCGGATCGCGCCACATCAACTGTTCAAACTGCTGCCAGGGCTCTGTCATCGCGCTAACTGCTCGGTTGCACGGCCGCGGTTATGTCGCGGTCTGTTGTCGGGAAGGGGAGGAGAGGGAATCGCGGCGCACAGCTACGCCGGCGGCGACACGGCGGGCTGCTACTGATTGTTCTCTTGCGGATCAGGCACTTTGACCTGGATCTCGTCGCCTACCACGCGGACTTCAAAGGACTGGACCTTCAGCCGCGGATTATCGCACCAGGTACCGTCGCAGACCGAAAAACGCCAGGCATGCCAGGGACAAGCCACGGTGAAATCGTGGACCTCGCCGCCGGCCAGCGACGCGCCCATGTGCGGGCAGAAATCGTCGATGGCGTAATACTGCCCGCCGACGTTGAACACGGCCACGGTCCGATTACGAACGGGAAAGGCTTCGCCACGCCCCTCAGGAATGGTGCCCACCTTGGCTACGGTGACAAACTCGCTCATGGCTTCTCAGGGTGGGAATGATGACAGGAAAGTACCCGATTCTATCCCAGGGCAGCCCATCGAACCATGGGGGGGGCATGCGGCCAATCGCCGGACTGGTCCGCGCAGAAAAAACGAGCCTGCACATGTGAGCGCAGGCTCGGCAGGAATCATCGCGGTCAACGATGCTCATCGTCGGGGCGGAGCAGACGCCAGTTTCCGGCGGCCTCGATTCCGCCTCGGCCTTATTTCACCAACACCAGGCCGCGGTCGCCAGCCACACGGCGAAACACGTCCTTCAACTGTTCCTCGTAGTCCGACACGGACTGGCCGCCGGGAATGTTGAAGTGGACGCCGCCAGTGATGTCGGCAATCTGCTGCATCAGTTTGGCGTCGGCGTCGGCCCCCAGCGAAATCGTCACCACGGGAATCCGGTGCTGCTTGCACTGCTGGGCTTCCTGCAAGGCGTATTGCTTGCCGTAGGCCTCGTTCACCGGCAAGTTCGCCTGGCCGTCGGTCATCAGCACGATCATCTTCTGCGCCGAGGGCCGGGCCCCGTTCTGGAGCGCCTGGCGTCCCACCCGCAAACCGTCGTAGATGTTGGTGTACGCCGTGTAATGTCCCGCCTGGCGCTTGCGCACCAGGTCAGCCACCTTGCTGAAGTTCTCGGTCAGGTTCTGTTCCACCTTGGCGGTGCCGTCAGACGACGTGTAGAGGGTGAACCCCAATCGATCCTTCGGGCTGTGCTCCTGCAGGTACGCCACCAGCACGTCCACAGCGTTCTTGACGGCCGTCAGCGGCTGCTGCGACGTCTTCCACAGGTTCGGGTTGTCCGCGTAGCTGTAGTTCTTGGCCAGCAGGTAATGCACCCAGGTCAGGTAGCCGTACTTCTTGCGGTAACCGGCCTTGTTCACGGCCGAGTCGTTCATCACGTAGTTGATGTAGTCGTCCCACGAGCCGCGTGGGTAGGGGTACTTCACATTGGTAAGCCCCAGGGTCGACTTGACCGTGCTGACGGACGTCGACGAGATCGACTCCGGCGTCCACTTCATCTTGCCGAACTTGGGCGCCCCCAGCTCGTTGTAGATCTGGAGCAGGTTGGCTTCCACGGCCGAGCGGCCCAGGTCGTCGATGGCGCCAAACTGGCTGTCGTAGCTCATCGAGCCGGAGTAATCGAGCACCAGCATGATGTCGCGCGGCTGGAAGGTCGCAATCGCGCTCACTTCGGTGTTGAACGTGCTGCCAAAGATCCGGCCGAAGAACAGCGGCTGATTCTCGCGGCGAATCGTGACTTCGATCGCCTCGGGCTCCGCATCGTTGTTGGTGAAAACGCGGGAATCGCTGTTCCACTTGCCGAAGCGGATCTCAACGTCCTCGGGCTTGATCTTGTGCCCGCCCGCCTCGTTGTAACCGATGAACCGCAGGGCCTCTTCGGAGGCCGACTCGGTGCCGCGGAACGTCGCGGCGGCGCCGGCCAAGGCCCCGGCATCGGCGGCCGTCTGCATTTGCGTCCGCACCAGCACGATGTAGCCCAGGTCGATGGCAAATGCCATCAGCCCCATCATGAACACGACCAGGACGGCACAAAGCACCAAGGTAGCGCCGCGGCGGCGCAACTGGCGAGAGCGTGGGCGAGGGCGAGACATATAGGTGGGAACCTCAACGACAGCACTTTCTGGCAGCGGGCACGCCCGGTGACGGGCATGCACAGCCGTCGGGCCATCCGATCCGCGGCCGTCGCGCTACCGTGGGTAGGGGGGGAGCTCCGCCGATCCTGGCACACAATAGTGTGGCTCACAAACCACGCGTTCGCGCGCTGCGGGAAGGGGATTCCCGCCCGAGCGGAGCACCGTCGGAGGGTATGCGGCAGGGCATGACAAAAATCGAAAACGCGACCGCCTTGCGAACACCTTTCGACAGCGCCCGCAAACTTCGGCGGCCTGGCAAGCTCCGTGGCCGGAACCCCATGGCTTTGCGTCCCGGCCTCGCGACCGGTTTGCCTTTTCGATTTGCCGCTAGCTGGCCACACACAGCTTCCCTGTGTTGGCTATCGCAATACGTAGGTCGCAAATCGGAGGCTGTCAAAAAAGCAGCCGGAAAAATCCGCGCATAAAAAAACGCGCAGCGTGCCCCACGCGCTGCGCGTTGCCAAAAAGCAACACTACTTGAGGCGGTCGAGCGCCTGCCGCAGGTCCTCGATCAGGTCGTCGGTGTCTTCGATCCCGCACGACAGGCGAATCATGTTGTCGTAGATGCCGTATGCCTTGCGGTCCTCGGGCGGGCACTCGTAGTAGCTCATCACCAGCGGCTGCTCGATCAGCGACTCGACACCACCCAGGCTGGGGCCGATCCGCGGAATGGTCACGGCGTCCACCACGTCGGCCGTTTGCCGCCAGTCGGCATCCTTCACCAGGAAGGTGACCAGGCCGCCGAAGCCGCGCATCGTCCGCTTGGCCACGTCGTAGTAGGGGTGCGATTCCAAGCCCGGGTAATACACGCGTTCGATCCGCGGATGCGAGGCCAGGAACTGGGCCACGGCCATACCGTTCTGGTTGTGGCGTTCCATCCGCAGTTCGAAGGTCTTCAAGCCTCGCTGCAACAGGTAGATGTTGTGCGGCGAGTTGATCGCCCCCATGATGCCGCGCAGCTTACGGACCGGCTCCATCTTTTCTTCGGAGCCGACCACCACGCCGGCCAGCAGGTCGTTGTGCCCGGCCAGGTACTTGGTGGCCGAGTGCAGCACGTAATCAATGCCGGCTTCCAGCGGACGGATGTTGTAAGGCGTGCCCAGCGTGGCATCGATCAGCGTTTCGACGCCGTGCTTGCGGCCGATCTCGGCAAACCGCTCCAGGTCGACGCAGCTCAGGTGCGGGTTGGTGGGCGATTCGCTGACCAGCAGCTTCGTGTTCGGGCCAATGGCGGCTTCCATGGCCTCGTAGTCGCAGGCCCGCACTTCCTTGGTGGTGACACCAAAGCGGGCGAGGTGCTTGCGACAGAACTCGCGGCTGCGGTGATAACACTCGTCGAAGAAAATGATCTCATCGCCAGCGCTGAGCTTGGCCATCAACAAGCCGACGATGGCCGACATACCGGTCGAGAACAGCACGGCCGACTCGCCGCCTTCCAGGGCAGCCAGCTTGCGTTCGACCACGCGTTCGCCCGGGTTGCCGTAGCGCCCGTACTCTTCGCGCTGCTGCTTTTGTTCGATGAAGTCGATCACGCTCTGCGTGTCGGCGAAGGTATACGTCGACGCGCAAAAGATCGGATCCGTGATGGCATCGCCGTGCTTCTGATGATGCTCACCGGCATGCACAGAGAGGGTGGAGAAGCCAAAATCGGCGTGCTTTCCGCCCGGACACGAGGCGGTGCCGTCGCCAGCCGTGCGGCGACGCGAAAGATGCTCTTCGGCCATGTTCGGCAACCTGGAGGGCGAGACAAAACGGGGCGCGTTCCGCAGAGCTGACTGCCGCCGCGCACGCGCCGTGATTTCCCGACAGGGATTGCCCGAACAAAAAACGCCGCGAAGGGGATCAGGCCCTCGCGGCGCTTTGGAGGTTCAGGTAACTCGCCACCAGACATGAACAGGCGCAAACGCCAACGGCTGGCGACGATGACACTTTAGCAGATTCGCCATGTTCCCCGGAGCACTACCGCGCTTTGGGCGGCACTTCAAGGACGATGGCTAGGCTGCAAGCGGCCACAAATCCCTATTAACAGAGGGATTCTAAGGGACGCCTGCACACCGCACAAGGGCCCCCGACCGGGTTGGTAGGCAGCTAAGAACGGCCTTTGCGCTTGCATCACCCGTTGCTTACCGGTATCCTGAGCCAACTGCAATTGGATTGCATTTAGCCCATTGCACCGCTTCTTCCCTTCGCTTCCAGGCGTCTTACGCGTGGTCCGTCGCCCCCACATCCTCTGGGCATCGCTGGCCGTATACGTCGCGGCGATTCTGTTCGCCGGGCGGATGCATACCCACGGCCATGGCGACTGTGCGGGCGGCCTCTGCTCCGTGGACATCGCTGCGGCGAGCACGGCAGCAACCCCGGCCAAAGACCACAAGAAGTCGTCGCACCGCTGCTGCGACCATCGCCACAGCCACGACGACGGCGTTGACGCATCGAAAGCCCGGCAGCATGTTCCGCCGGGCACCAAGGCCAGCGTGCTTCCGCCGGCCGAAGTGGCCGGCAGTGCCGACGGCTGTCTTGCCTGCCAGTTCCTGGCGATGGCTTGCGCTATGGTGCAGCCGCCTCAATGGCAGGGCAGCGAACCGCTGGTTACGCCGTCGGTGCACTTCGCTTGCCCGGCGTTTGTCGCACCCATTGCTTCGGGCTTTGCTTCGCGCGCTCCTCCGGAAGCCGCGGTTCTCTAACGCGCCGCTGTCTTAGCGAGTCGTCTGCGCTCGTATGGAGCGCCCCACGGTGAGTTCGGTTTCGCCGCTTTGGCGACCGACACATTTCGCCGCTGGGATCAGCCGTCATCCGTAGATGCAGCCTCGCAGGCGGAACTTCGCCGTGCCAACTGGCTACCTGCCGACTGCACGTTGAACCGCGTTTTTCAGTGAACCGTTTGCTGCCGCCGCGCCCGCCCTCTGGCGTCGGCAAAGCACGGTCAGGCTTCCAACCCGCTTATCCGCGCCAGTGCCGCGACCAGACCTGCCGCGGCCGGAGCGAAATCATAAGGATCGCCGTATGCTCCGTCCCCGTTCGAAGAAGTTGCGCCGGGCCTTCACCCTGGTTGAATTGCTGGTGGTGATCGCGATTATCGGCATCTTGATCGCGCTGCTGCTGCCCGCCGTTCAGGCCGCCCGCGAGTCCTCGCGCCGTACCACCTGCCAGAGCAACCTGAGGCAAATCGGTGTCGCACTTCATATCCATTATGATCAGCAGAACCATCTGCCGTCGGGCTGGACGGCGTACACCGCCGGCAAGCACGACCCGAACGGTCAACCTGGCTGGGGCTGGGCCAGCCGGTTGTTGCCGTACATGGACCAGGCGCCGCTGGCGCAGTCGATGAACTACGACTTGCCGATCACCCACGCCCAGCACGCCACGGCCCGCGAAGCGATTCTCGAGTCGTTCTTCTGCCACTCGGATACCAACCCGGCGACCACGTTCACGCTGAACAACGAAAGCGGCACCGCGCTGGCCAAACTGGCCAAGAGCAACTACGTGGCCATGTTCGGCACGATTGAGCTGGAAGAGTGCGAGGAACTGCCGCCCGGGCAACAATGCCATGGCGACGGCGTGTTCTACCACAACAGCCGGATCACGTTTGGCGCCATCACCGACGGCCTGAGCAACACCATCCTGGTGGGTGAGCGTTCCAGCAAGATTGACTTCTCCACTTGGGTGGGCGCCGTGCCCGGCGGCGAAGAAGCGATCGCCCGCGTGGTCGGCGTGACCGATCATCCGCCCAACCATGAGCATGGGCATTTTGAAGACTTCAGCAGCAATCACCCGATGGGCGCCAACTTCCTGCTGGGCGACGACTCGGTGCGGCTGTTCAATCAGCACATGGACATCAACGTGTACCGAGCGCTTTCCACCCGGGCCGGCGGCGACGTTGTGAACTTCCACTAGACCGCATCGCCAGCGATCTTGCCACCGGCGCGCTACATGACAGGTGCGGCGATTCCCGCCCCATGCCAGGTGCTTTTCCCAGCCCTTCGGCGGGCGCTGCATGCTGCCATCTTGCGGCAATGAGCTAGCAGCCGCGTACTGCTGGATCGCCGCGAAAACCTGCGATTTCTCCTCGCGAAAAGCCACGGATTGCCGTTGACGGAGCGTGGGGGCACTTCTATAGTCCCGCCCCGACCGTTTACCGAGTCTAACGATTACCGGGAGTGCATGAACTTTCGGGATTGAATCAACGACAGGTCTTGTAAGGCCGACAACATAACCAAGTGCGTCGCGGTTTGTTTGGTTTAGGCAAGCAGCGATAGCGTTGGTTTCACGCCCCCTTCCAATGTCACGGATGACACGCCGGTGATGTCCTATCGGACCGGCGCTTTGAACCAAGAGCGAGGCTGAGCCCATGCGGATTCCCATCGCGCGACTGACCGTTGTCGGTCTGAGCATTATCGTATTGACTGGTTGTCGCAGCGGCGGCGGCCTGGCGAAAGCATGGCCGTGGGGAAAGAAAAGTGGCTCGGAGCCGGCCGTCGCGTCGGCACCAAAGAGCAGCTATGCCGACAGCAAAGTGGAGCTGCCGTCTTCGAAGGCTAAGCCCTCTACGCTCGCCAGCAGCTCTGGCAGCAGCGATAGTTCTTCGACCAGCAGCCAAGTGGCCACCACCAGCGGCAGCTCGCCGAGCAGCAGCGACAGCCAGGCCACCGGCGGCACGACGCCGGCGTACAACGCTTACACCAACAGCACCACCGCCGGAACCAACAGCTATCCAAACACCGCCGATTACGGCTCGATGGCGGCCAATGCCTACGGCGCGACCG
>JGI25327J35509_1001803_pt1 | contig 15963 bp, 11 predicted proteins | sample HigsolmetaAR202D_FD_35509 | JGI IMG/M metagenome (IMG submission 35509)
GGAGCTGATCAGCCCGATCGCGATGGAGGAGGGGCTGCGCTTTGCGATCCGCGAGGGCGGCCGCACCGTCGGCGCCGGCGTGGTGACCAAGATCCTCCAGTAAGGATGAGTTTCCTTCACCCGGCTCCCGGGCGTCCTCTCCTCTGCAGGGGAGAGCCGGGCGGGGACGAGGAAGGCGCGACAGCGTATCGATGACAGCAGGCCAGTAGCTCAATTGGCAGAGCGGCGGTCTCCAAAACCGCAGGTTGGGGGTTCGATTCCCTCCTGGCCTGCCACTTAACGGTCTATGAACGAAGTCAACACAGTCCAGGACGCTGGCGCGTCGGACAAGGCGAAGCTCACGATCGCGATCGTGCTCGCCGCCGGCGGCATCGCCGCCTACTACGTGCTCGGCGCCCAGCCCGCCTGGATGCGCTGGATCGCCGTGGTCGGCGGCATCGCGCTCGGCGTCGTGCTCTTCGGCTGGTCGGTCTACGGCCGGCGCTTCTGGCAGTTCGTGCTCGAGGCGCGCATCGAGTTGCGCAAGGTGGTCTGGCCGACGCGCCAGGAGACGGGCATGACGACCCTGGTGGTGTTCGCCTTCGTGCTGATCGCGGGGCTCTTCTTCTGGGTGCTCGATCTCGTGCTCGCGTGGGCGACACGAGCACTGACGGGTCAGGGAGGTTGAGCATGGCGCTGCGCTGGTACGTCGTGCATGCATATTCGAATTTCGAGCATCGTGTCGCCGAGTCGCTGAAGGAGCGCATCAAGCGCGCCGGTCTCGAGCACAAGTTCGGCGAGATCCTGGTCCCGACGGAAGAAGTCGTCGAGATGCGGGACGGCCAGAAGCGCAAGAGCGAGCGCAAGTTCTATCCGGGCTACGTGCTCGTGCAGATGGAGATGGACGANGACACCTGGCACCTGGTGCGCGAGGTGCCGAAGGTGCTCGGGTTCATCGGCGGAACCCCCGAGAAGCCCGCGCCGATCAGCGACAAGGAAGCGATGCAGATCCTGCGGCGCGTCGAGGAAGGTGTCGACAAGCCGAAGCCGAAGGTGCTGTTCGAGCCCGGCGAGGTGGTGCGCGTCATCGACGGGCCGTTCAACGACTTCAACGGCGTCGTGGAGAGCGTGAACTACGAGAAGAACCGGCTGCAGGTGGCGGTTCAGATTCTCGGTCGCTCGACGCCGGTGGAGCTGGACTTCTCGCAGGTGGAGAAGGTCTGAGACCCCTCGCCTGCCTTCGAGCGGGCAGCTTTTCCGCGATACGCTGAAGAGGCGTCGNGCGTAAGGGGATGAGCGCCGGAGAAGGATCCCCCGGCGCATGGATGGCAGGGATGTGCATGGGGAGCCGTAGAGGCGCTCGGACCCAGGAGTAAGCAAGAGATGGCAAAGAAGGTTCAGGGGTACGTCAAGCTGCAGGTACCCGCCGGAGCGGCGAATCCGTCTCCGCCGATCGGGCCCGCGCTCGGTCAGCAGGGCGTGAACATCATGGAGTTCTGCAAGCAGTTCAACGCTGCGACGCAGAAGATGGAGAAGGGGCTGCCGATCCCCGTGGTCATCACNGTGTACAGCGATCGCAGCTTCACCTTCGTCCTGAAGACGCCGCCGGCTTCGGTGCTGATCCGCAAGGCGCTCGGCATCGAGAAGGGCAGCGGCACGCCCAACACCAACAAGGTCGGCAAGCTCACCCGTGCTCAGCTCGAGGAGATCGCGCGCATCAAGCAGCCCGATCTCACGGCCGCTGATCTCGAGGCCGCCGTCCGCACCATCGCGGGCAGCGCGCGCAGCATGGGCGTCGAAGTCGAGGGGGTGTGATCATGGGCGCCGTACCCAAGAGGATTCAGGCCTGGAAGGCNAAGCTCGTTCCGGGCAAGCAGTATCCGGTCGACGAGGCGCTGAAGCTCGTCAAGGAGTTCGCGACCGCGAAGTTCGATGAATCGGTCGACGCGGCGGTGAATCTCGGCATCGACGCGACGAAGTCCGATCAGCAGGTGCGCGGCTCCACCGTGATGCCGCACGGCATCGGCAAGACCGTGCGCGTGGCGGTGTTCACCTCCGGCGCGAACCAGGAGGCCGCGAAGGCCGCCGGCGCCGACATCGTCGGTCTCGACGATCTCGCCGCGCGCGTGAAGGAAGGCCAGATCGACTTCGACGTGGTGNTCGCGAGCCCCGATGCGATGCGCGTCGTCGGTCAGCTCGGTCAGATCCTCGGTCCGCGCGGCCTCATGCCGAACCCCAAGGTCGGCACGGTGACGCCCGACGTGGCCACCGCGGTCCGCAACGCGAAGGCGGGTCAGGTCCGCTATCGCGTCGACAAGGCGGGCATCGTCCACTGCACGATCGGCAAGGCGAGCTTCGAGGTCGAAGCGCTGAAGGAGAACCTGAAGGCGCTGCTCTCCGACCTGCAGAAGGCGAAGCCGGCGTCGGCGAAGGGTCAGTACATCAAGCGCATCACCGTGTCCTCGACCATGGGACCCGGTGTCGTGATCGATCAGGCGAGCCTCGGCATCTGAAGCCGGAGGCCCGGGAGATTCTGATGGTTTGATGCGGTCCCCCTNGTCCGAGGTCTTCCGCGTTCCCGCTGCACGCGGGCACACGGAGTCCGCAGGACGAAGGGGAGCGTCATCGAAGACCGCAGGCGGGCCGACGTGGCCCTTAATGATCGCCTGCGCAGATGGTGCACCGCTCATCGAGGACGTCCTCGCATGAAGGGTCACCGTCACAGGTGAGCCTGACGCCGCAAGGCGGACGGCTCCTTCATGGAGAAACAGGCAATGCCACTCAACCTCGAAGACAAGAAGGCGCTGGTAGCGGAAGTGAACGCGATTGCGGCGCAAGCCCAGTCCGTGGTCGCTGCCGAATACCGCGGCCTGACGGTGGCGCAGATGACGGAGCTGCGTGCGAAGGCGCGCGCCCAGGGCGTGTACCTGCGTGTCGTGAAGAACACGCTGGCCCGCCGGGCGGTCGCCGGCACGCCGTACGAGCCGATCGCTCCTCAGCTCAAGGGGCCGCTCGTGCTCGCGTTCTCGAAGGACGATCCGGGCGCGGCTGCGCGCCTGGTGAAGGAATTCGCGAAGGCGAACGAAAAGCTCGTCGCGACGCTCGTCGCCCTCGGCGGGCAGGTGATGCCCGGCAAGGAGATCGACAAGGTCGCGAGTCTGCCCACCCGCGAGCAGGCGCTCGCGCAGCTCCTCGGCGTGCTCAAGGCGCCGATCGAGAAGCTCGTGCGCACGCTTGCGGAACCGCAGGCGAAGCTGGTCCGGACGATCGCGGCGATTCGCGATCAGAAGCAGGCCGCCGGTGCCTGATGTCTTGAATANCGTTTCAGGAGACCCGACATGGCTGTAACCAAAGACGAAATCCTCGATGCAATTTCCAAGATGAGCATCATGGAGGTCGTCGAACTCATCTCCGACATGGAGAAGAAGTTCGGCGTGACCGCCGCCGCTCCGGTCGCGATCGCCGCCGCGCCTGGCNCTGCCGCGGGCGCTGCCGCCGCCGCTCCGGCCGAAGAGAAGACCGAATTCACCGTCATCCTCAAGGAGTACCCTGCGGACAAGAAGGTGAGCGTCATCAAGGTGATCCGCGAGATCACCGGCCTCGGCCTGAAGGAGGCGAAGGACCTCGTCGAGGGCGTGCCCTCGACCGTGAAGGAGGCCGTCTCCAAGGCGGATTCCGAGACCATCAAGAAGAAGCTCGAAGAGGCCGGCGCAAAGGTGGAGGTCAAGTAACCTCCATGTACCCACTCACCCGGCTTCGGCGCCCTCTCTCCCGGTCGGCGGGAGAGAGACGGGTGAGTGGGCACGACCGCGCTGCGGAGGCACAGAAGGCCTGGGGTGCGAATCCCGGGCTTTCTGCGCCTGCGCCGCGCGAATTTTCCGTTTTCGAAAGGTGACACGATGGCCTATTCCTTCACCGAGAAGAAGCGCATCCGCAAGAACTTCGGCAAGCAGCCGAGCATCCTCGAGGTGCCGTACCTGCTCGCCATCCAGCTCGACTCCTACCGCGCTTTCCTGCAGGCCGACGTGCCCGAGGACGCCCGCCAGGACGTGGGTCTGCACGCCGCGTTCAAGAGCGTGTTTCCGATCACGAGCTACTCGGGGAACGCTTCTCTCGAATACGTGAGCTACCGGCTCGGCGAGCCGGTGTTCGACGTGAAGGAGTGCCAGCTGCGCGGCCTGACCTACGCGGCGCCGCTGCGCGTGAAGGTGCGCCTCGTCGTGTACGACAAGGAGGCGACCGGCGCGAAGAAGCCCGTGAAGGACGTGCGCGAGCAGGAGGTGTATCTCGGCGAGCTGCCGCTCATGACCGAGAACGGCACCTTCATCATCAACGGCACCGAGCGCGTCATCGTCTCGCAGCTCCACCGCTCGCCGGGCGTGTTCTTCGACCACGACCGCGGCAAGACGCACTCGTCGGGCAAGCTCCTGTTCTCCGCGCGCATCATTCCGTACCGCGGCTCGTGGCTCGACTTCGAGTTCGATCCGAAGGACTGCGTGTTCGCGCGCATCGACCGGCGGCGCAAGCTCCCGGTCACGATCATCCTGCGCGCGCTCGGCATGACCGAGGGCGAGATCCTCGACACGTTCTTCGACACGAACACGTTCTATCTCGGCAAGGACGAGATCACCCTCGAGCTCGTGCCGCAGCGTCTGCGCGGCGAGACGGCGACGTTCGAGATCCGCGTCGGCGACAAGGTCATCGTCGAGGAAGGCCGCCGCATCACGGCGCGCCACGTGCGCCAGCTCGAGGACGCGGGCGTCAGGCGCCTGCGCGTGCCGCGCGAGTACCTCTACGGCAAGATCCTCTCGCACGACGTCGTCGACACCGAGACGGGCGAGGTGCTCGCCAAGGCGAACGAGGTGCTGACGGCCACCTCGGTCGAGAAGCTCATCGAGGCCGGCATCACCGAGATCAAGACGCTCTACGTCAACGATCTCGACCGCGGCCCGTACATCTCCGACACGCTGCGCATCGATCCGACGCGCACGCGCCTCGAGGCGCTCGTCGAGATCTACCGCATGATGCGTCCGGGCGAGCCGCCCACGAAGGACGCGGCGGAGAACCTGTTCCACAACCTGTTCTTCAACCCCGAGCGCTACGACCTCTCGGCGGTCGGCCGCATGAAGTTCAACCGCCGCGTCGGCCGCAAGGAGGTCACCGGTCCGGGTGTGCTCTCCAAGGAGGACATCATCGATGTCCTCAAGGTGCTGATCGCCATCCGCAACGGCGACGGTCAGGTTGACGACATCGACCACCTCGGCAACCGCCGCGTGCGTTCCGTGGGCGAGATGGCCGAGAACGCGTTCCGCGTGGGCCTGGTGCGCGTCGAGCGCGCGGTGAAGGAGCGGCTGACGCTCGCGGAGAGCGAGCCGATCATGCCGCAGGAGATGATCAACGCGAAGCCGGTGGCCGCGGCGGTCAAGGAGTTCTTCGGGTCCTCGCAGCTCTCGCAGTTCATGGACCAGAACAACCCGCTGTCCGAGGTCACGCACAAGCGCCGCGTCTCGGCGCTCGGCCCGGGCGGTCTCACGCGCGAGCGTGCGGGCTTCGAGGTGCGCGACGTGCACCCGACGCACTACGGGCGCGTGTGCCCGATCGAGACGCCCGAAGGTCCGAACATCGGTCTCATCAACTCGCTCGCGGTCTACGCGCGCACCAACGAGTACGGCTTCCTCGAGACGCCGTACCGCAAGGTCGTGAACGGACGCGTCACGGACGAGATCGAGTACCTCTCGGCGATCGAGGAGGGCGAGTTCGCGATCGCGCAGGCGAACGCGAAGATCGGCCCCGACGGCGAGCTGGTGGACGAGCTGGTCTCGTGCCGCTACCAGAACGAGTTCACGCTGATGCCGCGTGACCGCATCAACTACATGGACGTCTCGCCGAAGCAGATCGTGTCGGTGGCGGCCTCGCTGATCCCGTTCCTCGAGCACGACGACGCGAACCGCGCGCTCATGGGATCGAACATGCAGCGCCAGGCCGTGCCGACGCTGCGTTCGGAGGTGCCGCTGGTCGGCACCGGCATGGAGCGGCCCGTCGCCATCGACTCGGGCGTGACGGTCGTCGCCAAGCGCGGCGGTGTGGTGGATTCCGTCGACGCCTCGCGCATCGTGGTGCGCGTGAACGACGACGAGACCACGGCCGGCGAGCCGGGCGTGGACATCTACAACCTCACGAAGTACCAGCGTTCGAACCAGAACACCTGCATCAACCAGCGGCCGCTGGTGAAGGCGGGCGACGTGATCGCGAAGGGCGACGTGCTCGCGGACGGACCGTCGACGCACCTGGGCGAGCTCGCGCTCGGCCAGAACCTGCTCGTCGCGTTCATGCCGTGGAACGGCTACAACTTCGAGGACTCGATCCTCATCTCCGAGCGCGTCGTGCAGGAGGACCGCTTCACGACGATCCACATCGAGGAGCTCACCTGCGTCGCGCGCGACACGAAGCTCGGACCCGAGGAGATCACGGCGGACATCCCGAACGTGGGTGACGCCGCGCTCGCCAAGCTCGACGAGGCGGGCATCGCGTTCATCGGCGCCGAGGTCAAGGCGGGCGACATCCTCGTGGGCAAGGTCACGCCGAAGGGCGAGACCCAGCTCACGCCGGAGGAGAAGCTGCTGCGCGCGATCTTCGGCGAGAAGGCGTCCGACGTGAAGGACACGTCGCTGCGCGTGCCGCCCGGCATGGACGGCACGGTCATCGACGTGCGCGTGTTCACGCGCGACGGCGTCGACAAGGACTCGCGCGCCCTCGCGATCGAGAAGGCCGAGATCGAGCGTGTCCGCAAGGACCTCGCCGATCAGCAGCGCATCCTCGAGGACGACCTCTTCAACCGCGTGCGCGGCATGCTGCTCGGCAAGACCGCCGCGGGCGGCCCGCGCAAGCTCAAGGCCGGCACGAAGATCACCGCCGAGTACCTCGACGAGCTGCCGCGCGAGGAGTGGTTCGAGATCCGCCTCGAGGACGAGGACGCGAACGCGCAGCTCGAGCAGGCGGCCGAGCGTCTCAAGGCTCAGCGCAAGGCCTTCGAGAAGCGGTTCGAGGAGAAGAAGGCCAAGATCACGGCCGGCGACGATCTCGCTCCCGGCGTGCTCAAGATGGTCAAGGTCTACCTCGCCGTGAAGCGCCGCATCCAGCCCGGCGACAAGATGGCGGGCCGCCACGGGAACAAGGGTGTCATCTCGACCATCGTACCGGTGGAGGACATGCCGTATCTCGAGGACGGCACACCGGTGGACATCGTTCTCAACCCGCTCGGCGTTCCCTCGCGCATGAACGTCGGCCAGGTGCTCGAGACGCACCTCGGCTGGGCGGCCAAGGGGCTGGGCCTCAAGATCGGCAGGATGCTCGAGCAGCAGGCCTCGATCGCCGAGCTGCGCGCGTTCATCAACAAGATCTACAACGAGACGGGCGGCCAGAAGGAGGACATCGACAGCCTGAACGACCAGGAGCTGGTCGAGCTCGCGAAGAACCTCTCGAACGGCGTGCCGATGGCGACGCCGGTGTTCGACGGTGCGAGCGAGGAGGAGATCAAGCGCCTGCTCGCGATGGCCGACCTGCCGACCGATGGCCAGACCTGGCTGTACGACGGCCGCACCGGCGAGCGTTTCGAGCGCAAGGTCACGGTGGGCTACATGTACATGCTCAAGCTCAACCACCTGGTCGACGACAAGATGCACGCGCGCTCGACGGGACCGTACAGCCTCGTCACGCAGCAGCCGCTCGGCGGCAAGGCGCAGTTCGGCGGCCAGCGCTTCGGCGAGATGGAGGTCTGGGCGCTCGAGGCGTACGGCGCCGCGTACACGCTGCAGGAGATGCTGACGGTCAAGTCCGACGACGTGACCGGCCGCACGAAGATGTACAAGAACATCGTCGACGGCAATCACCAGATGGACGCGGGCATGCCGGAGTCCTTCAACGTGCTCGTGAAGGAGATCCGGTCGCTCGGCATCAACGTCGAGCTCGAGCAGGACTGATTCTCCCCTCTCCCGACCCTCTCTCCCGCTCGCGGGAGAGAGGGCGAGAAACCGGGTGAGGCGGGGACGGAGGAAACATGAAAGATCTATTGAAGCTCTTCAAGCAGCACGCTCCGGTGGAGCAGTTCGACTCGATCAAGATCGGGCTCGCCTCTCCGGAGATGATCCGCTCGTGGTCGTACGGCGAGGTGAAGAAGCCGGAGACCATCAACTACCGCACGTTCAAGCCGGAACGGGACGGTCTCTTCTGCGCGAAGATCTTCGGGCCCGTGAAGGACTACGAGTGCCTGTGCGGGAAGTACAAGCGGCTGAAGCACCGCGGCGTGGTCTGCGAGAAGTGCGGCGTCGAGGTGACGCAGTCCAAGGTGCGTCGCGAGCGCATGGGCCACATCGAGCTCGCGAGCCCGGTCGCGCACATCTGGTTCCTGAAGTCGCTGCCCTCGCGCATCGGCCTCATGCTCGACATGACGCTGCGCGAGATCGAGCGCGTGCTCTACTTCGAGGCCTTCGTGGTCATCGATCCGGGCATGACGCCGCTGCAGCGCGGCCAGCTCCTCACGGACGAGATGTACCTCGAGGCGATCGAGGAGCACGGTGACGAGTTCGACGCCCGCATGGGCGCCGAGGCGATCCACGAGCTGCTGCGCACGATCGACCTGCAGGCCGAGGTGGCCAAGGTCCGCGAGGAGATGGGCTCGACCACCTCCGAGACGAAGCTCAAGCGCCTCTCCAAGCGCCTGAAGCTCCTCGAGTCGTTCATCGAGTCGGGCAANCGNCCGGAGTGGATGGTGCTCACCGTCCTGCCGGTGCTGCCACCCGACCTCCGTCCGCTCGTGCCGCTCGACGGCGGCCGCTTCGCGACGTCGGATCTCAACGATCTCTACCGCCGCGTCATCAACCGCAACAACCGCCTGCGGCGCCTGCTCGAGCTCAATGCGCCCGACATCATCGTGCGCAACGAGAAGCGCATGCTGCAGGAGGCGGTCGACGCGCTGCTCGACAACGGCCGCCGCGGCCGCGCGATCACGGGCACCAACAAGCGCCCGCTCAAGTCGCTCGCCGACATGATCAAGGGCAAGCAGGGCCGCTTCCGTCAGAACCTGCTCGGCAAGCGCGTGGACTACTCGGGCCGCTCGGTGATCGTGGTGGGCCCGACGCTCAAGCTCCATCAGTGCGGCCTGCCGAAGAAGATGGCGCTCGAGCTCTTCAAGCCGTTCATCTTCCACAAGCTGCAGGTGCGCGGCGAGGCCNCGACGATCAAGGCGGCCAAGCGCCTCGTCGAGCGCGAGGGACCGGAGGTCTGGGACATCCTCGAGGAGGTCATCCGCGAGCATCCCGTGCTCCTCAACCGCGCGCCCACGCTGCACCGCCTCGGCATCCAGGCCTTCGAGCCGGTGCTGATCGAGGGCAAGGCGATCCAGCTCCATCCGCTGGTCTGCACCGCGTTCAACGCGGACTTCGACGGCGACCAGATGGCGGTGCACGTGCCGCTGTCGCTCGAGGCGCAGCTCGAAGCGCGCGCGCTCATGATGTCGTCGAACAACATCCTCTCGCCGGCGAACGGTGATCCCATCATCGTGCCGTCGCAGGACGTCGTTCTCGGCCTCTATTACATGACCCGCGAGCGCGTCAACGCGAAGGGCGAGGGCATGGTCTTCGCGGACGTGAGCGAAGTGCACCGCGCGTACGAGAACCGCGTGGTGGACCTGCACGCGCGCATCCGCGTGCGCATCGAGGAGGAGATCATCAACGACAACGGCGAGCGCGAGCGGCGCGTTCGCCACGTCAACACGACGGTCGGCCGCGCGCTCCTGTCCGAGATCCTGCCGAAGGGCCTGTCCTTCGACCTGATCAACCAGGACATGACGAAGAAGAACATCTCCGCGGTCATCAACGCGTGCTATCGCGCGCTGGGCCTCAAGGAGACGGTCATCTTCGCCGACCAGCTCATGTACACGGGGTTCCATTTCGCGACCCGTGCCGCGGTGTCCTTCGGCATCGACGACATCGTCATTCCGGAGCAGAAGGCGAAGATCGTCGCGAACGCCGACCGCGAGGTGAAGGAGATCCAGGACCAGTACGCCTCGGGTCTCGTCACCAACGGCGAGCGCTACAACAAGGTCGTGGACATCTGGTCGCGCGCCAACGACCAGGTCGCCAAGGCGATGATGGAGAAGCTCGGCACCGAGGAGGTCGTCGACGCGAAGGGCAACAAGATCCGTCAGAAGTCGTTCAACTCGATCTTCATGATGGCCGACTCGGGCGCGCGCGGTTCCGCCGCGCAGATCCGCCAGCTCGCCGGCATGCGCGGCCTGATGGCGAAGCCCGACGGCTCGATCATCGAGACGCCGATCACCGCGAACTTCCGCGAGGGCCTCAACGTCCTGCAGTACTTCATCTCGACGCACGGCGCCCGCAAGGGTCTCGCGGACACGGCGCTCAAGACCGCGAACTCGGGTTACCTCACGCGGCGTCTCGTCGACGTGGCGCAGGACCTGGTGGTCACCGAGGACGACTGCGGCACCATGCAGGGCCTCACGATGACCCCGCTCGTCGAGGGCGGCGACGTCGTCGAGGGCCTCGGCGAGCGCGTGCTCGGCCGGGTGCTCGCGGAGGACATCTACAAGCCCGGCACCGACGAGGTGCTCATCGCGCGCAACACGCTGCTCGACGAGCGGCTGGTGCGCAAGCTCGAGGCCGAGGGCGTCGATCAGATCAAGGTCCGCTCGCCGATCATGTGCGAGACGCGCTACGGCGTGTGCGCCAAGTGCTACGGGCGCGACCTCGCGCGCGGCCGGCCGATCAGCATCGGTGAGGCCGTCGGCGTCATCGCGGCCCAGTCCATCGGCGAGCCGGGCACGCAGCTCACGATGCGCACGTTCCACATCGGCGGCGCGGCCTCACGGGCCGCGGCGGCGAGCAGCGTCGAGGTGCGCAACAAGGGCACGATCCGCTTCCACCACATCAAGGCCGTGCAGCACGAGAAGGGGCACCTGGTGTCCGTCTCGCGCTCGGGCGAGATCGGCGTGGTGGACGAGTACGGCCGCGAGCGCGAGCGCTACAAGATCCCGTACGGCGCCATCATCAACGTCAAGGAGGGCGACGCGGTCNCTCCGGGCCAGGTGGTGGCGAACTGGGATCCGCACACTCACCCGGTCGTCACCGAGGTGGCGGGCTTCCTGAAGTTCCAGGACTTCATCGACGGCGTCACCGTCACCACGCAGGTGGACGAGATCACGGGCCTCTCCAGCACCGTGGTGCTCGACACCAAGCAGCGCGGCGGCAAGGACCTGCGGCCGACGATCAAGCTCGTGAACGCGAAGGGCAAGGAGGTGACCTTCGCCAACACGGACATCCCGGCGGTGTACACGCTGCCCCCGGGCGCGCTCGTGAGCCTCGAGGACGGCGCCAAGGTGTCCGTCGGCGACGTGATCGCGCGCATCCCGCAGGAGTCCTCGAAGACCCGCGACATCACGGGCGGTCTGCCGCGCGTGGCGGACCTCTTCGAGGCGAGGAAGCCCAAGGACCCGGCGATCCTCGCCGAGAAGAGCGGCACGGTGAGCTTCGGCAAGGAGACGAAGGGCAAGCGCCGCCTGATCATCACCTCGGACGACGGCGAGAAGTACGAGGAGCTGATCCCGAAGTGGCGCCAGCTCAACGTCTTCGAGGGCGAGACGGTGGAGCGGGGCGAGGTCATCGCCGANGGCGAGCCGAACCCGCACGACATCCTGCGTCTGCAGGGCGTCGAGGCGCTCGCGAACTACCTGGTGCGCGAGATCCAGGACGTCTACCGCCTGCAGGGCGTGAAGATCAACGACAAGCACATCGAGGTGATCATCCGCCAGATGCTGCGCAAGGTCGAAGTGATCGAGCCGGGCGACACCGGGCTGCTGCGCGGCGAGCAGCTCGACCGGGCGCGTGCGCTCGAGATCAACGACCGCATGGAGCGGGAGGGCAAGCGGCCCGCGAAGCTGCAGCCGGTCCTGCTCGGCATCACGAAGGCCTCGCTGGCGACGGAGTCGTTCATATCGGCCGCTTCGTTCCAGGAGACCACGCGCGTGCTCACCGAAGCCGCGGTGCGCGGTCTCAAGGACGATCTGCGCGGTCTCAAGGAGAACGTCATCGTCGGCCGCCTCATCCCGGCAGGTACGGGCTTCGCGGCCCACGCCCACCGGCGCCGCAGGACGGAGGGCATGGAGCGTCGCAGCTTCATGGACGTCGGCGGCGGACTGCCCGACACGGAGGAGTCGAGCGTCGGCGAGGAGGAGAGCNCGGCCGGCTGAAGCGGCTCCCTCAGGGCGCTTCGAGTCCGTTCGGTCCAGGGCCCGGCGTTCGCTGAAGAGCGCCGGGCTCTTTCTTGCCTCGTGCGGCCCACGAGGCGAGGGTCCCGTCGTCCGCGGCCGGTTTCAGAGGCTGCCGGCCAGCACGGCGACGAGGATCATCAACCCGAGGATCACGGAGAAGCTGTCGAACCGGGTCCGCATGGAGGTGCTCGCTGTAGCCTGCTGCACCGCAAAGAGCAAGCTTCGTGCCTCGAGTTCCCGCAAGCCTCGCGCTGACGGTGGACCGGAGAGGCTCCCGGCNGGCGAGCGGTGAGCGAGTGACGACGGGAACCGCGTTGCAACACCGTTGACAGGCANGGGGTGCCTTCCTAGAATCGCCGGCCTTTGTCGGCACGGCCCACATTCCATGCCGGGCCGAAAGCAGTAATTCACGACACCGGGCCGCCCCTCATCCAGGCGGCCCGGTGTTTCTTCCTAGCCGCGAATCGCGCGGCGGCGGTTCGCCGCCTCCGCGCCCTCGCAGCTCAAGAATCTTGGAGACGACATGGCCACGACAGGTCAGCTGATCCGGCATCCGCGCCGGACGAAGGCTGAGAAGACGAAGGTCCCCGCGCTCGGCGGCTCGCCGCAGAAGCGCGGCGTTTGCACGCGCGTCTACACCACGACGCCGAAGAAGCCGAACTCCGCGCTGCGCAAGGTGTGCCGCGTCCGTCTGACCAACGGTTACGAGGTGACGAGCTACATCGGCGGCGAGGGGCACAACCTGCAGGAGCACTCGGTCGTGCTGATCCGTGGCGGCCGTGTCAAGGACCTTCCCGGCGTGCGCTACCACACCATCCGCGGCACGCTCGACTGTGCCGGCGTCAACGAGCGCAGGCAGGGACGCTCCAAGTACGGCGCCAAGCGCCCGAAGAAATGATTTCCTGAGGAGAGCGCATCATGTCGCGTCGAGCCCGGGCTCCCGTCCGCACCGTCCTGCCGGACCCGAAGTACAACAACGAGATGCTTGCCAAGTTCATGAACGTCGTCATGAAGAACGGCAAGAAGTCGGTCGCCGAGCGCATCGTCTACGGTGCCCTCGACCGCATCGCGGAGAAGACCGGCCGCCAGGGCGCCGAGGCCATCGAGGTGCTCGCCCAGGCGCTCGAGAACGTCAAGCCCGTGGTCGAGGTGAAGTCCCGGCGCGTTGGCGGTGCCACGTATCAGGTNCCGGTTGAGGTCCGTGCCACCCGTCGCCAGACACTGGCCATGCGCTGGGTGATCGAGGCCGCGCGCGCGCGCAGNGAGAAGTCCATGGCGCTGCGGCTCGCCCACGAGCTGCTGGATGCCGCGGAGAACCGCGGCGCGGCCGTGCGCAAGCGTGAAGACACTCACCGCATGGCGGAGGCCAACAAGGCGTTCGCCCACTATCGCTGGTAATCCCTGCCGGCGAACATCGAGCTACAAGGAAGACTCTAGTGCCCCGCACTACTCCAATCGAGCGCTACCGGAACATCGGTATCTCGGCGCATATCGACGCCGGCAAGACGACCACGACGGAGCGCATCCTCTTCTACACGGGCGTCTCGCACAAGCTCGGCGAGGTCCATGACGGCGCGGCCATCATGGACTTCATGGAGCAGGAGCAGGAGCGCGGCATCACGATCATGTCCGCGGCGACCACCTGCTACTGGAAGGGGATGGATCAGTCCTACCCCGAGCANCGCATCAACATCATCGACACGCCGGGCCACGTGGACTTCACCATCGAGGTGGAGCGGAGCCTCCGCGTGCTCGACTCCGCGGTTGCGGTGTTCTGCGCCGTGTCGGGCGTGCAGCCGCAGTCCGAGACCGTGTGGCGGCAGATGAACAAGTACGGCGTGCCGCGCATCGCGTTCGTCAACAAGATGGACCGCGCGGGTGCGAACTTCTTCCGCTGCGTGGACCAGATCAAGAAGCGTCTGGGCGGCAATCCCGTGCCGATCCAGATCCCGATCGGCGCCGAGGACAACTTCGAGGGCGTCGTCGACCTGATCCGCATGAAGGCCATCTACTGGGACATGGAAACCCAGGGGATGCGCTTCGAGTACCGCGACATCCCGGAGCACCTCAAGGATCAGGCCGAGGAGTACCGCCATCAGATGGTGGAGGCGGCGGCCGAGGCCAACGAGGAGCTGCTCAACAAGTATCTCGAAGAAGGTTCGCTGACCGATGCCGAGATCCGCAAGGGTCTGCGCGAGCGTTCCATCCGGAACGAGATCGTGCTGTGCATGTGCGGCACGGCNTTCAAGAACAAGGGCGTGCAGGCGCTGCTCGACGCGATCATCGACTTCATGCCCTCGCCGGTCGACATGCCCGACGTCAAGGGCACGGGCCCGAACGGTGAGCAGATCACGCGCAAGGCGAGCGACGANGAGCCGTTCGCCGCGCTCGCTTTCAAGATCCTGAACGATCCCTTCGTCGGCAACCTCACGTTCCTTCGCGTCTATTCGGGCGTGCTGAACTCGGGTGACACCGTCTACGTGCCGACCAAGGACAAGAGGGAGCGCGTCGGCCGTCTGCTGCAGATGCACGCCAACGAGCGCAACGAGATCAAGGAAGTGCGCGCGGGCGACATCGCCGCGGCCGTCGGCCTCAAGGACGTCATCACCGGCGACACGCTGTGCGCAGTGGAGCACCCGATCACGCTCGAGAAGATCGAGTTCCCCGAGCCGGTGATCCACGTCGCCGTCGAACCGAAGACCAAGGCCGACCAGGAGAAGATGGGCGTCGCCCTGCAGCGCCTGGCGAAGGAAGACCCGTCGTTCCGCACGTACACGGACCAGGAGTCGGGTCAGACGATCATCGCCGGCATGGGCGAGCTGCACCTCGAGATCATCGTCGACCGCCTCAAGCGCGAGTTCAAGGTCGAGGCGAACGTCGGCAAGCCGCAGGTGGCCTACCGCGAGACGATCCGCGCGACCGTCGAGCAGGAAGGCAAGTTCGTCCGTCAGTCGGGCGGCCGCGGCCAGTACGGTCACGTGTGGCTGCGCCTCGAGCCGCAGGAGCCGGGCAAGGGCTACGAGTTCGTCAACGCGATCGTGGGCGGTGTCGTGCCGAAGGAGTTCATCCCCGCGGTCGACAAGGGCGTGCGCGAGGCCTGCGAGACGGGTGTCATCGCCGGCTACCCCGTCGTGGACGTCAAGGTCACGCTGTTCGACGGCTCCTACCACGACGTCGACTCGAGCGAAATGGCGTTCAAGATCGCGGCGTCGATGGGCTTCAAGGAAGGCTTCAAGAAGGCGAAGCCGGTTCTCCTCGAGCCCATCATGAAGGTGGAAGTCGTGACGCCCGAGGAGTACTCGGGCGACATCATCGGCGATCTGAACCGCCGGCGCGGTCAGATCATGGGTATGGACGACAGCCCGTCGGGCAAGGTCATCACGGCCGAAGTGCCGCTCGCNGAAATGTTCGGCTACGCGACCACGGTGCGTTCGATGAGCCAGGGCCGTGCGACCTTCACGATGGAGTTCAAGAAGTACGTCGAGGTCCCGCCCAACATCGCCGAAGGGATCATCAACAAGAAGTAGTCATCGTGAGCGGCCCGCGCTCGATGCGCGGGCCGCGAGGCAAATTTCGGGCTGAAGGAGCCTGCGGAGCATTCCATGTCCAAAGAGAAATTCGAGCGCACGAAGCCGCACGTGAACGTTGGGACGATTGGTCATGTGGACCATGGGAAGACGACGCTGACGGCGGCGCTCACG